>ERZ795048.59-NODE-59-length-111285-cov-108.272193_pt1 | contig 111285 bp, 92 predicted proteins | sample MGYA00375132_ERZ795048 | MGnify/ENA primary metagenome ERZ795048 (study PRJEB30177, sample SAMN05720225) | activated sludge metagenome | isolation source: Anaerobic digester | place: Hong Kong | collected 2014-12-17 ...
TCGTGGACTGCCTGAGCAACCTGGGTGATGTGAACCTGAACGGACAGATCTCCGCGTTAGATGCGAGTCTCATCCTCCAGGCCGTCGTAGGCTTGATCAGTCTAGACCCCGTCCAGCAATGCCTGGCAGACGTGAATGAAAACGGTCTCGTTTCCAGCCTAGACGCCGCCTACGTCCTCATGTGCACCGTCGGCAACTGTCCGGGGCTTCCGGCGGGATTCCTGCCCTCCTGCACAGCCCATGACAATTGCCTGTAAACCACCGGCGTAGATCTTGCAACGCTTACTCTTTGTGCATGGATGCTTTTATCGTTGAGTGTATATCTGACTTCGCTTTGTTCTTTTCTGCAATCCAGATGAATGTTACTTCGTGCGGAAGATGCGGGGAAGGATCTTCATCATGGCCCACCCTCCCGAAATTCGCTTCAGGAGGCCCGGACCATAGAGGAGATGAAGAATCCCTTTGAGTCCTTGATAGATTCCATGGGAAAAGGGATGCCACCAGAGGTCCTTTCGTGTAAAGGAGAGCCAGTCGTCGACGATCGTCATCGACTGCGTCATTTCGTCGAAACCCAGCTTGCCATGGGTCCGGCCGATCCCGGACTCCTTGAATCCGCCCCACGACGTCTCCGCCAGGCCATGGCTCATCAGGTGGTCGTTGATGGTGACGACCCCGGCCCGTATCTTTCGTGCAATCTTTCGGGCCTTGCCCCGGTTCTTTGACCAGACCGATCCCGTCAGGCCCAGGTAGGAATCATTGGCAAGGGATACGGCTTCCTCCATGTCCCGAACCTTCATCACGCCAAGGACAGGACCGAAGGTCTCATCCTTCATCACGTCCATTTCGTGGGTCACGTCGGTGAGGACCATGGCGGGAAGAGCGTGGGGCATCTCTTCCTTCGACGGACACCGGGATCGGGCATAGACCTTCGCTCCCTTTTTCAATGCGTCCTCCACATGGCTTTCAACCAGTTCCGCCTGCCGGAGGGTCGTCATAACTCCCATGTCTGTGGTGAAATCAACATCCCTCCCCACACGGAGGGCCTCGGTCCGGCGCTTCAGCGACGAAAGGAAGGTGTCGTACACGCTCTCATGGACATAAATTCTCTCGACCCCTCCGCACGACTGGCCCGCGTTTTGAAATCCGGCCCAGACCGCCCCCGCCGCGGCTCTCTCCAGATCCGCATCCTCACAGACAATCATGGCGTCATTGCCGCCGAGTTCCAGGCAGACCGGAGTCAGGGTCTGCGCCGCCAGGGCCATGAGTTCCTTGCCGGCCCGTACGGAGCCCGTGAAGAAAAGCTTGTCGACCCCTGCACCCAAAAGAGCCTGCCCCGCTTCCCGCCCGGGCAGGTTGACGAAGTGAAAGAGGCCCCCGGGAAGGCCGGCCTCATCGAACAGGGCCCGGAGAGCCAGGCCAACCTGCTGAGTTTCCGTCGCGGTTTTCAGGAGCACCCCGTTGCCCGCGAGGAGAGCCATGACCACTTCGGAAAAGGGTATGCTGAAGGGATAATTCCAAGGGGAGATTATGGCGACCACCCCCCAGGGAACGCGAAGCTCCAGGGATCGTTTGTTGGCCAGAACCAGCGTGGAGGGCCACGGCTTTCTGACTGTAAGAAAGGCCCCTGCCTTCCGGCAGTAATAGCTTAACGCCATGGCGGCGGGCAGGACTTCCGTTGCCAGGGCATCGATCCGGGTCTTTCCGTTATCTCTGGCAATGATTTCAGCCAGCTCATCGGCCCTCTCCAGGAGGATTTTTCTCACCCTCTTCATGGCCGCCACACGATGCCGGAGAGGCATGGTTCGCCACCGCTCCTGAGCTGTACGGGAGGCGGCCACCGCCTCTTTCACTTCGTCCGTTGAATGGAGGGGGGAGTTCCCGATAACTTCTCCGGTGGCAGGATCTTTCGAAAGGGTAACGGCGGGTTCATGATTCATGACGAGCTCCCGGTTCGGATCGTGCAGGATCGGTTCGACCCAGAAAGGCGTCCATTGTGTGATGAACCCCCAGGATATCGGCAACCAGGTTGAAGACTACCACGGGAAAGATTCGAAGTGGACCGACCGTGTATACCAGCCAGGGCATGAAGAGCCTCTTTCGGTTGGAGCGGATGGCCTTGTAAATTCTCTTTGCGACCTTCTCCTGGCCCAGGATGGGAAGGAGAAAGGGAATCCGGGTGCGGACTCCTTCAAACATCCCCGTGTTGATAAAGTAGGGACAGACAAGGGTCATCCGGATCGGAGAATTACGAAGTCTCAGTTCCTGCTGCAGGGCTTCGTGAAATCCCACATTGGCGAACTTGCTGGAGGAATAGTCAGCCAGACGGGCTACGCCCATCAATCCCGCCGCTGATGCAATCGTTACAATATGGCCCCCATCGGCCTCGATCATGGACGGCAGAAAGGCCTTGACCGTCCAGAAGTGAGCCAGGGAATTTACTTCCATCGTTTTCTGGATTTCCGAATCGGAGCAATCCAGAAAGGACTTTCCCGTGACCACTCCTGCGTTGTTCACAAGGATTCGGACGTCTCCCACCTCTTTCCGTACCGTAGAAGCCGCCGAGTAGACAGCCTCCCTGTTTGAAACATCGACAGTATAAGGATGGGCCTGTCCTCCCTCCGCGGAAATCTCGACTGCCGCCTCTTCAAGGGCTCTTCCGTCGATATCCCAAAGAATGACACTGGACGCGTGCCGGGCGCAGAACCGGGCCAGGCTCCGTCCAATCCCGCTCGCGGCGCCGGTAATCAGTACGTGGGATCCGGAAAGATCTGTCATGGGACCTCCCTGTCAACCTTCGATGGCCTGATTATACCCCAGCCCCTCCGGTTTCGGCTGATTCTCGTTGCGCCGAAAGGGTTTTTTGTGGTATCGTGGATTCGGGCATGGTGGTTCGAAAGAAGAAACCGAAAAACCCCGATTTGGGGGACAGCGCAGCCGAACGGCGCCGACACCAGAGGTTTGTCGTCGAGGGGCTCGACGTTCAATGTAAGATGCTCATTACGGCAGAGGCGCGGCTGATCAATATCAGCCTGGGTGGTGCCTTTATTTCCACAATGACCCGGCTGAACATCGGATCCGAATACACACTGCGTATCGAATGTCAGGATCGGGAACTGGTCCTGAAAGGAAACGTTGTATGGGAACGGGTGGCCTACCTTCGCATGGATGAAAAGGGTAACAAATTTCCAACCTACGAAGCGGGCGTTCGTTTCAAAGATGTTCTTACAGGAACGGGAGCCGATCTTGTTGATTTCATGGAGCGCAACGTAGCGGAGCACCAGTTCCATGTCCGACTCCAGGGTCTTCGTGTCAAAATTCTGGGGATGGAATCAGCCACGATCCTGGATCACCATAAGATTTACCAGGTAAAAAAGCTCAGCATCGGGGGAATGCTGATCGTATCGGACCAGGCTTTTGTTCCCGAAGAGCGATTCAAGATGGAACTCATCTTTCCTGGAAACGGGGACCACGTGACCTTTATGGGACGAATTGCCTACAGCGGGGAAGTTTCCGACAGTCGTCCCCTATCCTTTGATACCGGCATCGAGTTTTTTGATATGGAAAAGAATGACAGGAAAAAACTGGAGGCCTTCGTCCATTCCCTTAGGGAACCCGCCCCCTGATTTCCAGGATTCCCTTTACTTAAAAGCTCCCGTAACAGCAAAGATAAGAAGAATCACTGCGATCACAAACAGAACAGCACCGGCGATCTTCACCCAGCTCCAGGGCCGCTCCGCCCGGATTTCCGCCGTCTGACCGTTGACCAGAAACCGGTAAACCTTCTCTCCGAACTTATAGGAGCTGATCCAGATGGGGAGCAGGATGTGCTTGAAGGTCACGTCGTCATATCGTGTTTTGACGTCTTGGATTCTCTGATGATCTCCGCCGATATCGTTCCGGATCGCCTCACGGATCGCTCCATCCATCACCTCCCGGGCCTGGTCAAATCCCTCGCTCAGGGTAACGGTATAGGTTTCCGCCTTGAATCCGCTCAGATAATCGGGGGAAAAAGGAACCAGCTGGTTTAGATTCCACGTGGTGAGCTTCCACGCCAGCCGTTCGGGAAGAGACCGGCTTGCCGGCACCAGCGTATCATTGAAGGCCTTTCGCACGGTTCCGGAAACCGATGACCAGCGCGTCTTTCGTACACGGCGTGTCTTATGAACGGTCCGCCCCCCCTCCGTCGTGGAATAGGATTCATTCTCCCAGTAATCGTCTCCCCTCTGTCCCTTATAGAGAGATGTCGTGTCGGCATCGTACGTCCAGAAAGGCGTGTAGAGACCCTGAAGAGCCTGGGGGTAGTGCACATCCCGTTTCAGCCGAGAAGGGGCAAACCAGAGGCCGCGAAGCCAGGTTCGAAAGGATTTGACCGCCTGATCGCGTGTAACTTTGAAGGGGAGCAGAGACCGCGGCTGAATCAGCTTTTGAGTTTTCCCTTCCTCCACGATATGGGTTCCGCAGAAGGGACAGGATAGGGAGGTCAGCTTCGGGTCGTGGGTGGAAGAAGCGCCGCAGGCCCGACACTGGATGGTTTGTGCCTCAACCGTTTCCTGTGTCTCTTCCTTCGAGAGAAAGTCCTCGAAGTCAAGTTCCTCGATGTTGGCCCCGTCGGGGGAATCGATCACCTGCTGCTGCGCGCAGAAGGGGCAGGTCAGGGTTCCCGAAGCGGGATCGAAGGCAAATTGGGCTCCGCAGCCCCTGCATCGAAAGAGATGTTCAGAGGATCGGGTTCTCGAATCGTCCTTCGTCATTGACCCACAATGTACCACGGATGGACAACCCGGGAAAGAAGAAGATGATCGTCCCCGCATCGATCTCTCCTGCTTCTGCTATGATAAATTCATGAAACGCAAAGCCTTTATCACGGGGATCACGGGCCAGGACGGTTCCTACCTTGCCGAATTCCTGCTGGAAAAAGACTATGAGGTGTTCGGGCTTATTCGCCGCACGTCCCACAGCCGTCTGGACCGGATCGAACACCTTGTCGATTCCATTGAGCTGGTTTCGGGAGATTTGACCGACCTGGCTTCGCTTCTCCAGGCACTGAAGGCGATCCAGCCCGACGAAGTGTACAACCTGGCCGCCCAGTCCTTCGTTCCGACATCGTGGAACCAGCCGGTCCTGACGGCGGATATCACGGCCCTCGGCCCTGTCCGGCTTCTTGAAGCCATCCGCGGAAATGGAAGACCGGTCCGGTTTTACCAGGCATCCTCCTCGGAGATGTTCGGGAAGGTGGATCGAGTCCCGCAAAATGAGACAACGCCTTTCCATCCCCGCTCTCCTTACGGGGTTTCTAAGGTCTATGCGCATCTCATCACTGTGAATTACCGTGAATCCTACAACATGTTTACCTGTTCCGGGATCCTGTTCAACCACGAGTCTCCCCGCAGGGGCCTGGAATTCGTGACCCGGAAGATTTCCCATGCCGTGGCGAGAATCAAATCGGGTCTTCAATCCACCCTTACCCTGGGAAATCTCGATGCAAAAAGAGACTGGGGCTACGCGGGGGATTACGTGGAAGCCATCTGGAAGATGCTCCAGGCCGACACTCCAGAGGACTATGTGGTCGCAACGGGGGAAACTCATTCGGTGAGGGAATTCTGTGCAGAGGCCTTCTCTCATGTCGACCTGAACTGGGAGGACCACGTTCGTACCGACCCGGGCCTCCTTCGTCCCGCCGATGTGGAACTCCTTGTGGGCGATGCCTCGAAAATCCGCAGCCGACTGGGCTGGACACCCCGGGTTTCCTTTCCCGAGCTGGTCAGGATGATGGTGGATGCCGATCTCAAAGATCTGGGTCATTCCCGCTAGCGTTGCCGCCTTCCCGGCCGCCCTTGCTTTCACCCGACTGACGAACGCTCCTCTGCTTTTTCCCTTCGCCGCGGCACTCCTTTTCTACCCCGCCTTTATCCGGACCCTCCTCAGGGGACATTTCGGGTCCGCGTTTCGTCTTTCGGTCCTCTGGGCCCTTTCCGGGACCCTTACCGTTCTGATTTTCACGACTCTGGCACCCCGGGAAGCCGACGCATCGATTCTGAACGGACGTGCCTATCGAGTCGAAATGATGGAATGGATGGAAACGGGGACCGGCAGGGAATCGACTCCCTCCGCCTTTCTGCCCCAGCACGCACTTCACCTGGGCCTCTTTTCCGCGGCCACCGTGGGTTCCGCGGGACTCCTGGGGCTTGTCGCCGGCGCCTATCTTCTCAATTACATGAACGTCTATGTCGCGACCTACGCGGCATCGTCCGGGACCGGATGGATCGGCTGGATCCTGGCCTGGCATCCCTGGGCACTGATCCGTGTCGCCTCCTACCTGGCCCTGGGAGTCTATCTCTCCGCTGTTTTTCTGCGGCTGACAAAAAAGATCGATTCTCTTCCCCCCTCCCGCTGGCTCTGGCTGGGAATGGGCGGTACGGTCCTGGACGTTCTTATGAAGATCATTCTGGCTCCCGGATGGCACAGGCTTCTTGCTTCGTTTCATGGATTATCCTTACCCTGAACCAGAAAAATATGCCGTTTTATTTGATATAATCAAAGTTCACAACCCTTTCCGTAACGTGCTGTAGAAAGGAGACCACCCATGCGAAACCATCGATTCACCCTGCTTTTTCTGGCCTTCAGCCTGATCGCTGCCTGTACCCTCCAGGCCGCGGAAAAACGGGCCTTCACGATTCCCGACCTCTATTCCATCCAGTACCTTTCGGACCTTCAGATCTCCCCCGACGGTACGGAACTGGCCTTTACCGTATCGGAATATGACCTTCCCCGCGCAAAGAGAACTTCGGCGATCTGGCTCATGAATACCGATGGAAGTAACCTCAGAAAATTCACTTCGGGTGAAGCCCTGGATCGAACTCCCCGCTGGTCCCCAGACGGAAAGACTCTGGCATTCACCTCGACAAGAGAAAAATCCACTCAGCTCTACGTGATTCCACGTTCCGGAGGTGAAGCACGGTGCCTGGCAAAACTGACTTTTGGCGCCTCCGACCCGGTCTGGTCGCCCGATGGACGATTCATCGTGGTGGCTTCAGACCTCTATCCCGAATGCGGTCCCACAGCCGAATGCAATGACAAGCGGAAGAAAGACGCGGATGAAGGTCCCTCTCAGGCCCACCTGGCCGACAGCCTTCTCTACCGCCACTGGGACGACTGGAAGGACGGAAAGCGGACCCATCTCATCCGCATCGATATGGAGGGAGGTCTGACTGACCTGACCCCCGGAGACTGGGACTCGCCTGAATTTTCACTCGGGGGATCGCGTTACGGGTTCACTCCCGATGGCTCTGCGTTCTACTTCACCTCCAAGCGGGTCGATAATCCCGCAGAGTCTACCAACGTGGACATCTGGCGGATCGGCCTGAAGGATCCTGAAACCATGAAAGCGCAAAGGCTTACAACGAATCCGGCCTATGACGGACAACCCGTAATTTCTCCCGACGGCACGCGTCTGGCCTTTCTGACCCAGACGATTCCCGGATATGAAGCGGACCTCTTTCGCCTGGCCATCCTGGACCTGGCATCAAAGAAGGTCCGGCTTCTCACCGATCTCGATTCTTTTGACAACTGGATCAACCACGTGGAATGGTCAAAGGACGGAAGGGAGCTTTATGCCACGGCGCAGGTGGAGGGTGACACCCCCTTTTACAGGGTAGACATCGAATCCGTAAAGTTCACAAAGATCTTTACCCATGAGGCTATCGACAGCTTTATCCTGGATCCTTCCGAAACTCATCTTTTCTATATTCACCGTTCCGTGGGAGAACCCACTGAAATTTATGTAAAGGACCTCAAGAAAGACACCGCACCCAAACGGCTGACTTCCTTCAGTGAAAGGCTCCTTCAGGAAGTGGATGTCCGCCCCGCAGAGCGTATGTGGATCAAGGGAGCCGACGGAAAAGAGCTTCAGGTTTTTCTCGTAAAACCCCACGGCTTCGATCCATCGAAGAAATACCCCCTGATTCTTAACGTTCATGGCGGTCCGCAGATGATGTGGCAGGACTCCTTCCGCGGCGACTGGCAGGTCTACCCGGGCGCCGGATACATCGTCGCCTTCCCCAATCCTCACGGATCCACCGGTTACGGGCAGGAATACTGCGCGGAAATTTCGGGAGACTGGGGCGGAAAGGTGTACGAAGACGTCTTGAAGGTGACCGATTACCTGGCCTCCCTGCCCTACGTTGACGCCGAACGGATCGGAGCCATGGGATGGTCCTACGGCGGCTACATGATGGACTGGATCCTGGGACACACCGACCGCTATCAGTGCCTTGCCTCGATGATGGGGGTCTACGACCTCCGCTCCATGTACGGGGCCACCGAAGAGCTATGGTTTCCCGAATGGGACCTGAAGGGCACACCCTGGGATTCGGAGCAGTACGCGACCTTCTCTCCCTCCTTCTATGCCTCCAGTTTCAAAACTCCAACCCTGGTGATCTCGGGGGAGAAGGATTTCCGGGTTCCCTACACCCAGAGCCTCCAGCTCTTTACGGCACTCCAGAAGCAGGGCGTGCCCTCACGGCTCATCATCTTCAAGAACTCGGGGCACTGGCCGTCCTGGTGGGATATGATCCTCTACTATACGGCCCACCTGGAATGGTTCCAGACCTACCTGGGCGGGGACGGCCCGCCCTGGAGCGTGAAGGATTTCGTTGCCAACCGGGTCTTTGACACCGAGACCGGGAAACGCCTGGACCTCGAGGCTCCATGACACGGACGTTCAAGCTGTCCCGGGACTCGGGCCCGAAAAGTTACAGAGTCAACTATGCAGGGGAGCTGAACAGCGAACAGCATGACGTCGTGATGGCTCCCGGCGGGCCGATGCTGGTCATTGCCGGGGCGGGATCAGGAAAGACACGGACGCTGACCTACCGGGTGGCCCGCCTGATCGAGGACGGGATACCGCCGAACCGGATTCTGCTCCTGACCTTCACCAATAAGGCGGCCCGGGAAATGCTCATGCGCGTGGAAGCTCTCTGCGGCATGGAGTGTCCCCGGGGCTGGAGCGGTACCTTTCATCACATGGGGAACCTCTTCCTGCGCCGCCATGCGGAATCCCTTGGGCTGAAACCCAATTTTTCCATCATGGACCGTGAGGACACCAAGGACCTTCTGGATGCCATCGTGGAAGACCTCGGGTATTCCAACCTTCCGGTGCGTTTCGTGTCCACGGACGTCCTCGTGGAGCTCTACAGCCTCAGCGTCAACACCGAAGTCGACGTGGAGGGACTCGTCCACGACCGATATCCCCAGTTCACGGCACAGCTCACGGAGATCCAGAAGGTCCTCATCACCTATAACGAACGAAAGCTCGCGGAAAACCTGGTTGACTTCGACGACCTGCAGAGCCTCATGCTCCGCGGCCTTCTGGAACATGAGGAAATCAGGACCCACTACCAGAACCACTTCCTTCACATCCTGGTGGATGAATACCAGGATACAAACAAGATTCAGGCCGACCTGGTCGACCTCCTCGTCGGTCCTCAGCGCAACCTGATGGTGGTGGGTGACGACGCCCAGAGCATCTATTCCTTCCGGGGCGCAAACTTCGAAAATATCATTACCTTCCCTGACCGGTTCAGGGACGCGAAAATCTTCTACCTTACAACAAACTACCGCTCCACACCCGAGGTTCTGAATTTCGCCAACGACTCCATCCGGCACAATCAGCGGCAGTTCGAAAAGGAACTGCATCCCGTGAGGGAATCCAGCGGGGTTCCCGTCACGATCGTTCCCTGTCCCGATGTCTATATTCAGGCTGAATTCTGCGCGCAGAAAATCCTTCAGCTGATGGAGGAGGGGCTGGACCCCCAATCGATCGCCATCCTCTATCGGTCCCACTTTCAGAGCATGGAAGTTCAGCTGGAGTTCACCCGGCGCGGTATCCCTTACGAAATCCGCTCCGGCATGCGCTTCTTCGAGCAGAAGCACGTCAAGGACATCATGGCCTTCCTTCGGATCACCGTGAACGCGTCCGACGAGCCGGCGTGGAAGAGGGCGCTGAAGTTGTATCCAACCGTGGGAAATCGAACGGCTGCGCTCCTCCACGCCCATGTTTCAAAAGCCTCGGATCCCCTGCGCGCGGCTATCTCATCCGACTTCATCAAGGCAGCCCCCAAACGCAGTCAGGCCTCCGCCGCCCGTTTCCAGGAACTGGTCAAGGACCTCATGGGACCTCGCCACCAGGGTGATCCGGCCGAGGCGATCCGGACCATCGTGGAGGTCATGTACCGGGATTACGCAGTCCATACCTTTCCCAACGCCCAGGCGCGCCTGGACGACCTGGAAGAGATGGCCCAGTTTGCCTCCCGCTACGGGACGATTGAGGATTTCCTCCGGGAACTTGCCCTCCTTTCGGAGCTCTCGGGAGAGGATGTGGCCGCAGGGGATAAGGAAGGGGACCGCATCATCCTCTCCACCGTCCACCAGGCGAAGGGCCTGGAATGGGACGCCGTCATCGTGATCGGTCTGGCGGAACACCAGTTTCCCTCTCACTGGGCCCTGAAAAGCCCCGACGGAGAGGAGGAGGAGAGAAGGCTCTTCTACGTGGCCTGCACACGCGCCAGGGATGAGCTCGTCCTGGCCTACCCACAGATGGGACACCAGCGGGGAAATCGGGACACAATCCAGAGGGTTTCCCGCTTTATCGGCGAGGTCAGCCCCCGCCTCTGGGAGCCGGTTCAGCTTGTTCAGGATTACGGCTGGTAAGTCGGCCCCCATCCCGAAACTTCATGAATTATCTGTGATATGATGAATATTGATACGCAGTATCATTTAATGACTCCCAGGAGGAGACCATGAACCGCACGATTCGAACCCTGTCCGCATTCGTACTGTTGACCATCCTTGCCGCGTTTGCCCTTGCTACAGGTCAGGAAGAAAAACCGGGACAGCCGGCGATGTCCCCCGAAGAGCAGGCCATGATGGAAAAATGGCAGACCTACATGACCCCGGGACCCGAACATCTGAAGATGGCACGCTTTGTGGGATCGTGGAATGTTAGGGCAAAATTATGGATGCAGCCGGGGACCGAGCCCCAGCTGAGCGAGGCGACGGCGGAAGTCACCTCGATCCTTGGCGACCGTTTCCTCCAGATGACCTATACCGGTTCGTTCATGGGAATGCCCTTCGAAGGCCGGAATCTTTTGGGATACGACAATTACACGAAGAAGTACACCAGCATCTGGTTTGATTCCATGGGAACGGGGTTTTACCTCACCTCGGGAACCTGTGACGATGCCGGAAAAGTTTGCACGGAGACGGGAATCTGGGACGACGCGGTGACCGAGCAGAAGGTCGCCGTCCGAACCGTCACAACGTGGAAGGATAAGAATACCATCGTGATGGAAACCTACTCCACTTACCCGGACACTCCTGAATTCAAGAGCATGGAGCTTTTCTACACCCGCAGGTAACTGGTTAAGGAAACCCGGTCAGTCAAGTGGATCTTCCAGGGCTGTCCGGGCTTTCGACAGCACAAGATCCAGGATCACGGGATCCTCTCCCAGGGGGGGAAGGACCTCGATTTTCAGATCGGAGTATCGGGAGGATACGGCAAGAACCTGTCCCGGGATATCCCGGGACACGTGGCCCCCTCCCGACATGAAGAGCGGATAGATCACGAGTCGTTCAATTCCCCGGGCTCGGGCTTCTTCGGCCCGTTCCAGAAGGGTTGGAGAAACAAACTCCATGTAAGCCAAAGTCACACGATCCCTTCCGAGTATTTCAGCAAGGTGTCGGTCCATATCTTCAAAAGGCTGCCTCCAGCGCGGATCGGGGCTTCCATGGGCCATGAGAACCAGCAGAGTTTTCATAATCGAATCTCCTTTCTGGAAGGAAACGCACGATTCGGATGTCTCATTCCCCCGTAAGAGGAATCTGCAGACCGGAGGAGATCCAGCGGCCCGGCATCGCGATATCGAGGCGATCCTGGTAGGACGTATTCGTCAGGTTTTGAATATCCAGAAAGAACGTGATGTCCTTCCAGTTGCAGAGAACGCGAAGATCGGCCAGAAACCGCGAGTCCAGTGTTTCGGGATCCTCCCAGCGCGCCGAAAGAGTTCCCCGTACCTGGCTGAAACGAAAGTGGACCAGGCCCCCGGCCTCCAGGGCGGAGTAGTCGGACAGGTACTTCAGCCGGTCCGGGGGAAGGGGAGCGTCGACATCCCGGGCGGCGGCAAAAACCGTGACGGTGCCCAGCCGAATCCTGAATTCCAGGCCGGCAGAAAAGAACGGTTCCAGGTTGACGGCGTGAAAAGTTGCACGGCCGTCATCGGATACCCACTCAATCTCGTCAGAGTGGTGACGGCCCCAGAGGGAAACGGTCCAGTTCTTTCCCGCCACGTTCCACTCCGCTTCCACCATGTCCGGGGATTCAAGGTTCGGGTTCCCGAGGTTAGCGGGACTGGCGTAATAGAGCTCCGTAAAGGAGGGAAGCCGGCTTCCCCGGCGAAGGGTAAAAGAGGTGGAAATCAGATCCATAGTGCGCTCGACACTCAGAGAAGGAAGGAGGAGCATGGTTCCTGATCCTCCCTCCAGCCCGAGAGAAAGGGATAAATTTTTCTTTCCGAACGTCCGCGTCCATGCCAGGGTTCCCCCGGCGCGGTTCCGGTCGTGGTCACCCAGGGGACTGTCGGTTATGCTTTCGGAAAACCCGTACATCTGCCATGCAACGGATCGCTCCGTGCCGGACAGGTTCGCACCGGTTCTCAAAGTCGTGTGCCGGTTTCGATACCCTTCGGGATTTCTTCGGTCCAGGAAGAAGTCGTCAGTGTGGCGGCGGGTGTACACCTGAAGGTTGGCGCCGAGAATCGTTCCTGAGACAGAACCGACCGTCGTGGACGTGGATTCTTTCTGATAGGGATAGGCCGTCGTGTAAAAGTTCAGCGCACCGAAGCTTTTATCCTCCATGCCGGCCATCCATTTCCACTTCCCTGCTTGGCCCCGGAGCCCTAACACGTCTCTTGAAAGCTCAGTTCCATAGCTCCATCCCCCGTGAACGGTTCGTGAAAGGGAGAAAGCGGAAGAAAAGCTCTCCCCCGCGAATCCTGTTTCCATATACCCCATTGCAAGGTTGTGATCTCCCGCCAGGATACGGGCTTCATGACTCGCAGAGGATCGGGTCACGATCCGTACGGCTCCGCCCGGAATGGGCCCCGACGGCGAAAAAGCCCAACCTCCGGGGGTATATTCCACCCTCTCGACACTGTCCAGATCCACAGGCAGGTCGAGGGTAAAGTGACCGGTCTGGGGATCGTTGAGGGGGATGCCGTCGAGGTACACCCGGATCCCTTCGTACCCCGCACCCCGCCCCTGAAGATCGGCCTGAACACCGAAGGGAGCCCGGAGAGACAGAACATCGGGAAGGTAAAGGTTTATAAGGCCCTGGAGATCCACGGCCGGTGAGGATTCGATCTCTTCCCGTGTCACGACCACCAGGGTACCGGGTTCCCCCGGAGCACGGACTTCTACCGTCGTTCCAAACTGGCAGAAGAGGGGAACGACTGTGAAAAAAGTCCATAATAAGGCGACGCACCGGAAGAACATGGACCGGATGATACAATACTTTTTGATCTCAAAACAGGAAGGTGCCCGGATGGAACTCTTACAGACCGAGCGAAGCATCGTCGCCGTGATCGACCTTCAGGGGAAACTGATGGAGATGATCCACCGTCCCCGGCTGGTCATCGGCTCGACCTGTCGGCTGATGAAACTGGCCGACCTATTCCAGGTCCCCGTCGTCCTGACGGAACAGTATCCGAAGGGTCTGGGAGGCACCCATCCAGAAGTACTGGAGGTTTTTCAAACCCTTTCAGTCCCCACCGGATATCTGGACAAGACGTCCATGGGATGCTGCGGGGACCCGGGGTTCGAAGTCCTTCTTCAAAAGGCCAGACCGGGCCTGGATCCGAAACGCAGGCAGATCGTCGTCGCGGGGATCGAAGCTCACGTGTGCGTCATGCAGACGGTGATCGAGCTATTGAACCTGGGCCACGACGTCCATGTCTGCTGGGAATGCGTGAGCGGCCGGGGAGAGGAATACCGGGACTATGCCCTGAAACGTATGGCCCAGGCCGGCGCCGTCATCACCAACCACGAATCGGTGGGGTTTGAATGGGCCCGCGACAAGAACCACCCGGCCTTCAAAGCCATGAGCAACCTCTTCAAGGAAGGTCAGCTGACAGAGTAAACATCCTTCCCGAAGAAAATCACACACAATTTTCGGGAGAATCTTCCTGCATCCATGTTCTGAACAAAGGAATTCAAAGATATATCAATCGGGTGGAGAATCCACGAGAAATAATGATATTTGACAAGAGTGTCGTCATATGTCATGATATATGACGACAAAGGGGTCATTTATCATGAATTTCAGACAGAATTATATACCCAGGGCACTCGATCTACCTTCCCTGCTGGCACGCAAATCGTACTTTTTGCTGGGACCAAGACAGACTGGAAAAAGCTGGCTGATTCGCTATACTCTCCCCGAGGTAAAAATATACAACCTGCTTGATTCTTCAACTTATCTACTTCTTAGCAGAGCCCCGGAACGCTTGCGTCAAGAACTCCGACCATCGGACAACCTTATCATTATTGATGAGATTCAGCGTCTCCCTGAACTTCTTAACGAGGTACATCTTCTAATTGAGGAAAAGGGTATCCGTTTTCTGCTAACAGGTTCCAGTGCCAGAAAATTACGACGGGGTGGTGTAAATCTCCTGGGTGGCCGGGCACGCATGCTTCGTTTCCATCCCTTTACAACCCTGGAACTTGGAAAGCATTTTGAGCTCACCAGAGCACTGAACCACGGCATGGTGCCCAACCATTACTTTTCGGATGAGCCGGATTTGGACCTTGAAGCATATACCGGCACCTATCTGCAGGAGGAAGTAGTGGCCGAGGGTGCAACCCGAAACGTCCCAGCATTCAGCCGCTTTTTAAAGGTAGCCGCCCATTGCAACAGTACCATTGTTAACTTCACAAAGGTTGCCAACGACGCCCAGGTACCGCGCACTACCGTACATGAATATTTCCAGATTCTCAAGGATACCCTCATCCTTCACGAACTTCCTGCATGGAAACAGTCAAGGAAAAGAAAGCCGATCGCGTCAAGCAAGTATTATTTCTTTGATCCTGGCGTCGTCAGGCAGCTGCAAGGGCGCATCTATACGGATGGAACAACAGAATTTGGAGAAGCTTTCGAAACATATATCTTCCACGAACTGATCAGTTATACTGATTACAGAACGCATGAACCACTTTATTTCTGGCGTTCCACATCGGGATTCGAAGTGGATTTTCTCCTGAGTGACCATACCGCCATTGAAGTGAAAGCCTCCTCAACAGTTTCACCCAGAGATATCAAATCTCTTCTGGCACTGAAGGAGGAAAATACTACCCGGCGCCAGATCTGCGTCTGTCGTGAGAGTTCCAGAAGAACCATCCATGGTGTTGAAATTATTCCTTACAGAGACTTTATCGAAGAATTATGGTCCGGAGAACTGGATTGATTTCATCAACATCCTCAGGAGGTAGATGATCATGAATAGAATTCTCCATTTTTTTTCGTCAGCTTGATTTTTACTAGTTGCTCCATGGCACAGGTCGAGGAGTTATGTATCAGCGAAAAGTGCAGTTACTCTTTTATATACATAGCTACGTTCCAAAATACCGCCTATGGAAGATACAACAGTGATACGGGGAGGATGCGTTTGAATACTTACTATGTAGTTGTTCGTAAAGGAGCGGTAGCCAGTGTTAAAGAAAACATGGAGAAATTGAAAGATATATTCTACGATCATTACAGAAAAACACATGAGATCGCCACAGAATCGGACATGGATCCCATCATCCGTTCCCGATTAGAAAAATTATTGGGGGAAAAGGATTACGTGAATTTCTACATGTCACAATTTGAGATACCATACAACAGTAAAGAAGACATTCTACTTATCGATAACAAGGAACATCCCAATTACTGCATCAATCACAAATGTCCTTAAAATTATTGGTTTAAAAGTAACCATCCCGGTTCAATTGGCTTTGGAAAATCCTATTTCAGTTGTGCTAAGACCGCGGCGCCGATGACGGCGGCGTCGGCGCCCAGGGAAGAAACTGTTATGGTTAACTCCCGGGTCGCCGCGTTCAGAGCGTAACGACGAACTCCCTTTTCTATGGAGGAGACCCATTCGGGGACTCCTCCAATCAGTCCTCCTCCAAGCACGATTCGGGCTGGATTCATAATGTTGACAAGGGTCACCGCGCCCGATACAAGATATTCTTCTGCTTTTTCCAGGGTTTGCACCGCAAAGGGATCCTTCCTTCGCATGGCCGCGACGATGTCCCGTGCCTCCAGCGTTCCCTTTTCCTTAAGACAAGCTGCGAGGCGTGGAGAAAGAACAGGTTTGCGCCTCAAAGCGCGGACGACTCCCGACGCGATCCCCCACCCTCCGGCATAGGCTTCCCAGCACCCCCTTCCCCCGCAGGTACACTTCCGCCCCCCCGTGACGACTATCTGATGGCCCACCTCACCTGCCGTATTCCCCGCCCCTCTTATGAGGGTTCCACCCTGAATCCATCCCCCGCCGATTCCCGTTCCCAGGGAGAGAAAGAGCATCGGATCGGAGCCTCTTCCCGCCCCATAGGTCCATTCCCCCAGGGCCGTCACGCGCACATCGTTATCGACAGCGACTTCGAATTGAAACTGATCGGAGAGCAACGTTTGTAGAGGAATGTCCTCCCATCCCAGATTTGGGCCCTTCAGGAGAACTCCATCCTTCGACACCTGGCCGGCCACACCGATTCCCATCGATGCGGGAGAATATTCTCTCAACGGCACGAAAAGGGCCTCCTGGAGCCGTTCCTGCCATCCCTCCACACCCTCGCCCGGTCGCGTGGGAAGTGAGACCCGGTGGAGGACATTTCCCGATGGATCCACAATGGCACAGGCTGTTTTTGTAGCCCCAAGGTCGATACCGAGTGTCGTTGCACCCATGATGTAACGATAGCACAGCGAATCACCCTGCGCCACAGTCTTCCCTGCGATATAATAGGTCCGGATCTTAACCCGGAGGTACGATGCCGACCCGAATCCTCGAAGACATCAAGCAGAAGGCCGCCCAGCTTCACGCGACGGTCATGACCGATGTCCTCCGGCGGTTCACTGAGGGGTCTTCGGACCTCCTTCGCCTTCTGGATTCTGCCCTTACCACCTTTGAGAATCTCATGGGTAGCGGCACCTCCTTCAGTCCTGAGCATTGCAGGAAAGCAGCCGGGACTCTGGAAGACCTGCTCCTTGAAATGGATAAATTAAACCCGGTCCCGGAAGGGATGACGAGGCAATCGGTTGCTTCAGATCTTCAGGAACGAATCCAGGGATGGCTTCAGGATCTTCCAAAGATCATAACTCTGGAAGAGAGTCGAGAGCTTTACCGGAAGGTTCCGGAGGACCCATGGAACCGGAGGCTCCGCAAGGCAGTCCGACGGTGCGAGCTTGGAATCGGATCGGCCGGAAATCGTCTGAAGAGGGCGGTGCTGACCGTCGTCGGCAGAAAAGAGGTCCACGAACCCGCACTTGAACGCACACTTTACACCTCCGAATATCTTCACCACTTTGTCCTCGCACCTCTGACCCGGGAAATCGCCCTGCGCTGGACTGAGGCCATGAAAATCGTCTCGGAGGATCTGCACACGATCCACACCATTTTCGAGGACCTTGGGCTCCCCGAAGCTTTTGTAAAGAGCGAGGAGATTCCCCTTCTCGATATTCCATCCATTCAATCGGCTCGAAAAAGGGTAGAGGCATGCCTGGAGCGGCATGAAAATGATCTTCGAGCAACCCACGACTCCCTCTATACCCACAGGGAAGCACTTCTTCAGGACATGGACCGGGCATGGATCGAGGCAGGCACCGTCCTGCTTCCCGCAGAAGCCTACTCCTCTGACTCAACCGGGCAGGTATTTCATGATCTCGATCGTGAATTTAATCGGACATCCCAAAAATGGAGAACGCACCTGTCCGCCGATCTGGGAGAACTGGCCAAGGACCTGGAAATTCGCACACTTCAGTTCCGGATCCTGGCGATTGCCCTTGAAACCATGGAAGAGTTTCGAGATCGTACCGAGAATAAAATTCTCCCCAACCTGTCCGCACTGGCAGAAGTTTTTCCTTCAGTCATGGAACGCATCCAGGCTCATACCGATGGAACCGACACCCTCGCAGAGGTTCTTCGCAGGGAGAGAGCCGAAATCCTGAACCTCCTTATGAATAAACCCCTTCCCCGGGCCGTGGATGCTATCGTGGAGTCATCTCTTCCCGGTCTTCTCCGCTCCATTCCCAGAAGCATCGAGAAAGCGGCGGAAATACTGCGTGACCGGCACACCATCTTTGTGACACGGGAGATCTCCCATTCGGGACCGTCCTCAAAAATTACCGATATTCCCCTTCGATCCCTGGCCACGGAAGAGTTTTATGGTCCATTTATTCAGGATATTCACGAACTCCATAGTGTGACACGGGACCGGATCAGTACCATCCTCAACCACCTTTCTGAAATCGATGATATTGTCTCCTTCACCCTGGAGTCGGCGATTCGACATCTGGAAAGCGGAACGCAGGTTCAGGGAAAAGAAACATCGGGAAAGATTGCGGCGGAGGGACTCAAGCGGGCCTTTGGCCTGGCGCAGGACCAGACCCGGGACATAGCCAGACTTGGAGAAGAGGTGAACACCTCTCTTTCCGACCTTATCCTGAGTGTCATTGACGAGCTGGACAACCTGGGCAGGGAAACCCGGGCGGGTGCCATGCGGATTCGCCTGATTCAGGCCAGGGCCGTTACGTCCCTGGCCAGACGATTCCGCAGAATCGTGGCAGGAGTCCGGGCAAAAACCGCCTCATGGAAGGACCATGCAAATAAAATCACACAGGGCCTTCTAACCGGAGTCCGTCGGTTTCGGACCATAACGGGTCTTCAAAGGAAGGAGGGCGGAATCGGAGAAGAGCTCTCCAGATTTCTGCGGGAGACACAACGCAAACTGGATGCTCTTCCCTTCGTATACCAGAGGGTTTTCCGATTCGAAGCCCTGGAGGATGAACGTTTTTTTGTGGGGAGAGACCATGAACTTACCGTCCTGACCACGCAGATGGAGACCTGGAAGCAGGGAAATTTTTCCTCTACGGCAGTGGTGGGAGAACGGGGGTCAGGGCGTTCGACGCTTCTCAATGTCTTTCTGAATCGTTCCCATCTTTCCGCGAGAGCGCGGGTTCTTCGTCTTACCGGGACCCTGCCTGAACCAGAGGATCTTCTCCAGGTTCTTCATGAGGCATTTCCCGATATTACCTTTGACTCTCTGGACATGCTGGAGAAGGAACTGCTGGGTATGGACCGCATGTACATCGTAGCGGTGGAGGATCTGCAGAATATGTTTTTACGGACCGTGAGCGGGCTCGACACACTCGAACACTTCCTCCTCTTCATGTCCCGAACCCAGGCCCGTGTATTCTGGATCGTTACCTGCACTCTTTACAGCTGGGAATATCTTGACCGTGTTCTCAATATCTCCAGTTATTTTCATAAGGCGCTGGAACTGGATGTTTTTGATCGGGATGAGCTCTCAGCCATCCTCATGAGTCGTCATGGTGTCACTGGATTTCGCATCGTTTGTGACGAACCGGAGGATGTGAAAAAATTCAAGGCCCTGAAGCAGGCTTCAGCAAAGGAAGAGCGACAGTCCATCCTTCTTGCCGGCCTCATTGACCAGCTGTCCGCCCTGGCCGCAGGGAACGTTGGCGTGGCTATCCTTTTCTGGTTACGTGCGATCCGGGAGGTTGCCGACGGAGTCCTTCGCGTCTCCCCGGTCATCGACCTGGACGACTCCTTCCTGATGAATCTACCCGCTGAGGAGATCTTTACCCTTGCCGCCTTCCTCCAGCATGAAACCCTCACATCGGAGAACCATGCCCTCATTTTCCATCAGGGTCGTTCACAGAGCCAGAGCCTCCTTACACGTATGCACAACTTCGGTATCCTCGATTTGACACCCCGTGGATACCGAATTCACCCTTTCCTTTACCGGCCCGTTATCCACATCCTTCGGGCCAGGAACGTACTCCATTGAGCCGCCGACCATGACTCTAAGCTTTCGATGTTCCCATTTCTCCTTCCTGTTCGCAAACCTGGCCGCATCGGTTCTTCACTCCTCATCTACGACCTCTGAAAGCCGATCGATCGCGGATTCACTGAAGAACGCCAAACCCGATATTCCCTGGAGTCTCTCGTTTGCAAAGATTTTCTGGGCCGTAATCATTCTCACCCTGGCCTTTCTTGTTATCCGGTACCTCGCAAAGATTCTGGAATCTCTGGCTGAGCAGTGGCCCCGGTTTCGCCTGACGATCAAGGGGTTTATTCCAATCGTTCGGATCGTGGGATGGACGGCTGTTCTGTACTTTACCCTTGTGGGTATCTTTGCTCCGCCGATCGAAACCCTCGTAGCTCTGACCGCTTCGGCGGGCATTGCCGTGGGCTTCGCCTCCCAGGACATACTCAAGAACATTTTCGGGGGAATTGTTATCCTTTTCGATCACCCCTTCCAGGTGGGCGACAAGATCCAGGTTGGAGACCACTACGGAGAGGTGATCCACATCGGTTTACGCACTGTCAGAATCGTCACACCCGATGACTCCACGGTCTCCATACCCAATGCGGAAATCGTAAACCAATCCGTTTCCAACGCCAATTCCGGTGCCTCTCATTGCCAGGTCGTGGCTTCCTTCTACCTGCCCGCCGATATCGATCTTCCTGCAGTCAAACATGTCCTTCTGAGAACGGCAGCGGTTTCCCGTTACGCATACTTGAGGAAACCCATTGCTATCGTAGTTCGAAACGAGGTCCACCACGGCCGGTCCATCCTGAAACTTTCCCTCAAGGCCTATGTTCTGGATCTCCGGTTCGAGTTTCCCTTTCTTACTGAAATGACGGAAGTCGGGATGAAGGAGCTGATTCAGAAGGGACTCGTCTCTCCCGATCGGCTCGAACCCGTGAATCGGGCATAGCCAGGCTGTACCCCTGTAAAACTCTTTATTCCGGCATTGTTTTCATCCCATCATACGACCATCGTGGTACCATGGTCCCCGGCAGAGAGATCGAGGAACAGAATTGCCCGGCGAAGATGTCCCTGTTCCGGGCCCCGGTCATGGAGGTCACATGCGTAAAACGTATCACCCAATCCGCCCATCCGTAAACCTGACAGAAAGAGCCGGTTCTCCGCAACGGTGCAGGGCATGAGTTCCCGCGGGTTTGAATTATCCGTCCTTGAGGTTTCCACGACCCTGAAGGCGCAGCCCCTGGCATCACCCATCCGTCGATTGTCCGCTTTTTTCATCGATTGTTCCCTGCTCGCGATTCCCACAATGCTGATTACCTTCCTCGTTGCGGCCATTTCCCTTTCCATTTTTCATCCGGACGCCTTCCGTTCCCTGAAAGATATCGTTTCGAAGCAGATGGACCCGGCGGCACGACTTGCAGCTTTATCCTGCCTTGCTCCGATACTGGTCGAGATCGATGCACCCGGAATTCCTGCCTCTGTTAAGGCTGCCATGGAAGCCAAAGATCCTGAAAGAGCGGCAGAGATCCTGTCGCTCTACGACTTCGATATTTCCCTTGCAGTGGGAAGCAACCCGCCACCACTCCTGCCCGGTCACATCAGGATCGACGTCCAGCGTCTGATTCCCAACACGATTCGCGGAATCACGCTCTACGGCCTCTCCGCTCTCTATTTCACCCTCCTGACCATGGGAGGACGACCGGGTACCTTCGGGAAGAGATTACTGGGTCTCAGAGTCGCACGTCTGGATGGAAAACCCTTGAGCCTGTGGGAAAGTTTTGAACGGTTCGGTGGATATCTGGCCAGCGTGGGCACCTTTGGACTCGGCTTCCTTGATCTGTGGCGGGATTCAAATCGGCGCCTGGCACACGACAAAATTTCGAACACCGTAGTGTTAAGGGCAATGCGTCATGTCGTGGAAGATTAGGGTCCCGGAATCGGGGACGCAACTCGAAATCAATCAGGCCCAGGTAACCTCAAAGACACAGGCTCTTTTGGCGCTTCCGGGTCTTGTGGCGCAGGCGGTGTGGTCTACCTGAATCCGTTTCGCCCCCAGTTCCTCCAGTGAACCATAGAGGTAGCCCACGATTGTAGAGCAGTCGACGGGTGTGGCCTTTTCCAGATGGTGGTGATCGACCGAGATGCGATAGTGGCCGTCCATGATGGGTTCGATCTTCAGATCGCGCGCGGCTTCTTCACCGTAACATTTCTGATAGAGAACGCGGAAGGTGCTTCCAATCCAGTGGTCGGGAGTCTTTCCGGCATAGAGAAGCCGAAAGACGGACCTGGCCTGACGGCGGGCGTTGAAACGGCCCGCCTCAAAGGGAATGCATGAATCCCGGGAGGAGGAGGTAAAGAGAGGCGCGTCAGGCCCTTTCAGAACATGGGTCATGGCCTCGAGGAGGACCTTATCCACCCAGTCCGGCAGATAGGAGGTGGCCAGGACGGCCCCTCGAAAGAACCGTTTTTCCAGAAAATCGGCCCTCTCCTTTGTTCCGGCAAGAGTCAGAGATTCTTCGTGAATCCTGTCCAGCATCTTCTTTGGATCCAGACCATTCCCTTCACTGTACTCCTGGATAAACTGAAGACGACCCTTGATGAAGTCACCCAGTTGATGCTCTTCCTGTACCATAGTGCCCCCCGGCATAATTTACATCCTTTGGTCTGGATGCTGTCTTCATCATAGCACAGCCTGTACGCAGCGGTAAGGCTCCGCCCATCTTCCGGCAGTCAAGGTGAATGTGGTAAGGTAACGGGCATGGAGAAACCATCTCGTCCCCTTATATCCGCCCTGGTTACGACCTTTAACGAGGAACAAAATATCGGGGAATGCATCGAATCGATCCTCTGGGCTGATGAAGTCATTGTCGTGGACAGTTTCTCGACGGATCGAACGGTGGAGATTGTAAGGAAATATCCCACGGTCAAGCTCTTCGAGCGACGTTATTACGGAGCGGCATCCCAGAAGAACTGGGCAATGGATCAGACAACCCATCCATGGATTTTCATCATTGATGCCGACGAACGTGTAACGCCTGAACTCCGGGACGAGATCCTCCGTCTCCTGGAACGTGGACCGGATAACGAGGCCTACATTGTCAATCGGCAGGTTTATTTCATGGATAAGCGTCTTCGGTTCTCCGGGTGGCAGCACGACCGGGTCGTCCGCCTCATCAGGCGGGGTGCGGGCCGATATCCCAACAAGCGCGTCCATGCCGACATGAAGACCGAGTGTAAGCCGACGGTCCTGAAGTATTCCCTGATTCACTATATGATCGAATCCTTTGATCAATATCTGCCCAGGATCGTCAACTATGGCTTCTGGGGTGCGGGGCAGGGTTGGAAGACCAGAAAGCGTGCGGGTGTCTTTGAAGTCTTCATCCGTCCTATCTGGCGATTCCTGAGAATGTACGTCTTCCAGGGAGGCTTCCTGGATGGCATGCACGGTCTGGTCTTCTGCATGCTCCAGAGCTTCGGGACCTATCTCAAGTGGGCCATTCTTTGGGAGTTTTACCAGAATGCGAAACGCGGACGCCAGCCGGCCCTTCCGCCCTTTGACGAAGACGATTCAACCTGGGAAGTGAAAGAGTAAATCCCTTATTCCTGACCGAAGATTCATCCTCAGAATTCTTATCGGCATCAATCGGAGATCTCATGGCTTTCGGGCCGGAGGCCGCGGCTTTAATAGATCGGGAAAGAGAACCGGATCGACGGCCCGTTTTTCCGGTCCCAGAACTCCGTTCCACTCCCTGGTATCAAAAAGAAGGTAGAGTTCTTCACCATCAGGCATTATCGTGAGGCCCTTCATCCCCGAATCATTCGTCACGAGGAGCAGATATCGTGAATCCTTCGACCAGGCAAGCTGGCACTCTCCGTCGTAGCGCAGGGGATAGAGAAGAACCCAGATCTGGTCCAGAAACCGGGTTCCCTCGGAGAGGAGAACCATACGGGAGATCTTTTTCGACACATGGGCTGTGAATCTTCCATCGGGTGAAGGCTGAGAGACCTGATCATCGGGCATGGAGAAATATCCATCGGTGTTCATGCGCAGTTTCTGGGTATTGGGATGGAGCGTAAAGTTAAGAATGCGATCCTGCCGCTCAAGATTGCTGAGTCGAAAGTTCAGGAATCCAGTTTCGCCGATCCGGACTTCACTGTCTTTTGTATTGTCCGGAGCAGTGCGAACGGGCAGTGCATGAAGGTCTCCCTGCGCGGAAAGATGGGACACCTTCCACTCGATGGGTCGAAAGCGGCCGGAGGGTGGAAAGACCCCGGATACCCGGTCAAAGAAAAAGACAACAAAATTTCCATCCTCCCACTTCTCCAGCTCTTTTCCATTCCTTCTATGAGCAGTCTGATCACTCAGAACCAGGAATCCACGGCCATCATTTTTCCATCGAACGCTAAAGCGTGCCTCGGGGTCGCTATCGGTCGGCGGCGTAAAGGTGCGGATCAGAATTTCCCGGGTACCCATCACCATGGAGTATTCAACCTGGAGTATTGGGGCTGATTTTCCGCCAGGAAAAGAGGCCTCTGTGTCCAGAAAGTAGAGACGAACCACCCTTGTACCATCGGGGGAGAGAAAACGGGGGGTGTCTTCATCAGCGGGAAAGAGGTTTTCCGAACGCACAAAAGAGGCAATCGTGAAGGCCAGTGCGATCCACAGAATCGATTTCATTGTTTCCCCTCGAACCGGCGTTCATGGTTCAGGAGCCATTCCTTTCTCCACAGACCTCCCCCATACCCGGTGAGGGAGCCGTTCGCTCCCACAACACGATGGCAGGGCACAATGATGGAGATCGGATTTCGATGGGAGGCCTGACCGACAGCCCGCATGGCCTTTGGACGGCCGATCCTTTGTGCAAGCTCACCATAGGAACGGACCGAACCGTAGGGAATCGAAACCATGTCCTCCCACACGGCCTTTTGAAAGAGAGTACCCTCAATCTGGAGGGGCAGGTCAAAGACCGTGAGCGTACCTCGAAAGTAGGCCCGGAGCTGAGACGAAGCTTCGGCCAGAGCCCCTGTCATTTTCTGATTCGTCTTTTCCGGCTCTTCGTTGGTAAAATCCAGGTACAGGATGGCGTCCGGGCTCCCCGCAAGGCGGAGAAACCCGATGGGGGTTTCCAGGTGCACGGTTATCAGGGTATTTCGATCCATGTCTGATTCTCTCTTTCCGACAGTCTGTTTCGCCTTTCCTTTCCCGGAGGAAAGCCGAAGTTTCTAACGAAAGCGGACCTGAATCCGCTCGCCGACTCAAAGCCGCAGGAATAGCCCACATCAAGGATGTCCGCGCCCTTTTGGAGAAGGGTCCGGGCCCGATTCAACCGGAGACGGCGATGGTAGGATGCGGGACTGGTTTCCAGGTAGGCACGAAAATACCGTCGAATCGTGGTTGCGTCCACACCAGTCCGGGCGCTCAGTTCGTTTTCATCAATTCGACGAGTCAGATCATGGTTCAGAACTTCGAGGACTGCGTGAAACCAATCCGGTTCCGTTCGCGGGTAGAATTCCGATCGACACCGCTTGCATCCCCGCAATCCTGCCGTGACAGCTTCTTCCCTTGAGCGATAGAAGATGACATTTTCCAACCGGGGCTGCCGGGCCCGGCAGGAAGGAAGGCAATAGATCCCGGTGGAGTGTACACCAACCCAGAAATGTCCGTCGAAATCAGCATCATTATCACGCATGGCCTGAATCATCCGGGCCGGGGTCAGATGGCTCATATCCTAACTATACCACCCGTACGATGGATGTCCACCGAAAAACGGGTCAGGAATTTTTTTTCTTTGTCAGGATAGCTTTTGCGGATGAAACAATGTTATCGATCGTGAAACCGAACTTCTTCTGAAGAGCGGCGTGGGGAGCCGATGCACCGAAGGTTGCCATCCCAATGCTGATACCCCGGGGACCCACATACTTGGGCCATCCCAGTGTCGATGCCTGCTCAACAGAGATGCGCGCCGTAATATCCGGCGGTAATACAGTATCTTTATATTCCTGATCCTGGTCTTCAAATACCTCCCAGGACGGCATGCTCACGACCCGGCTTTGTATTCCCTCCTCTTTCAACGCTTCGAAGGCCTTCAGGCAGAGGATCACCTCGCTTCCTGTGGCCAGGAGCAGAAGATCCGGCGGTCCTTCCTCCGGGTCCGCAAGAATATAGGCTCCACGGTGAAGTCCGGAGGCAGACCGGTATGCTGTGCGGTCTATGGTGGGCACGGCCTGGCGGGAAAGGACCAGGGCCACGGGGGTATTTTTAAGCTGAAGGATAAATTTCCAGGCCTCCACGACTTCGTTGGCGTCGGCGGGTCGAAGGGTGATCAGACCCGGAATGGCCCTCAGAGAAGCCAGATGTTCTACGGGCTGGTGGGTGGGACCATCTTCCCCTATGCTGATGGAGTCATGGGTAAAGATATGAATGACGTGAAGCTCCATCATGGCGCTGAGGCGAATGGCGGGCCTGGCGTAATCGGAAAAGATTAGAAATCCTGAGCCGTAGGGCCTCAGGCAGCAGTGCCCGAGCCCATTCAGAATCGAGGCCATGGCGTGTTCCCGTACACCAAAATGGATATTTCTTCCCGCGTAGTTTGCGCTTGAGAAGTCTCCTGCACCCTCGAAGGTGAGGAGTGTCTTGGTGGAAGGCCCAAGGTCAGCGGATCCTCCAATGATCCAGGGTACCTGCCGGGCCAGCGCGTTCAGGACCTTTCCCGACGCCGCCCGCCCTGCAAGGCCTTTCTCGTCGGGAGGGAAGGTGGGTAATCCGTGCTCCCAGCCCTCCGGGAGGCTGTGGTTTTTCATTGTCTTTAAATGGGCGAAGAGCTCAGGATAGGTCAATTCATAATCCTGCCATGCCTTCTGCCAGGCTCCGTACAGGTCCCGACCCCGGGCACCGGCTGTGGCCCGAAGATGTTCTCGAATACCATCGGGAATATAAAACGAGGCTTCTTCCAGCCATCCGTAGTTCTTTTTGGTTCTTCGGATCTCCTCGCCACCCAGAGGCTCACCATGCGCCGCCGGCGTATCCTGTTTCGTGGGTGAGCCATAGGCAATATGGCTGTCCACAATGATCAGAGTCGGCCGATCCATGGTATTGCGGAAATTCGTAAAGGCTCGCCTCAGCTTATCCAGATCGTTGGCATCTCCGACCCGTGTCACGTTCCAGCCATACGCCATGAACCGGGCCGCGACATCTTCGGAAAATGTAAGGTCCGTGGATCCTTCAATCGTAATTCGGTTGTTGTCATACACCCAGCAAAGATTCGAAAGCTTGCAATGGCCGGCCAGGGAGGCCGCTTCCGAAGAGACACCCTCCATGAGGCATCCATCCCCGCAGAGGGCAAAGACATCATAGGAAAACAGTTCATGTCCCGGTCGATTGAATGAGGCTGCCATCCATTTCGACGCCATGGCCATCCCCACACTGACCGCGACACCCTGGCCCAGAGGTCCTGTGGTGGTTTCAACTCCGGATGTCAGGCGAAATTCCGGATGGCCGGCACAGACGCTTCCGAGCTGCCTGAAATTTCGAATATCTTCCATGGTTACGGCTTCTCGATCGGTGGGCTGTCCCCGTTCATCGAGACGACGAACACCAAAGAGGTGCAGAATGGAATAGAGGAGCATGGAAGCATGGCCGATGGAGAGAACAAAACGATCCCGGTTCGCCCACAGGGGGTCGTCCGGATGGTAGCGAAGAAAATCCTTCCACAAACAGTAGGCAACCGGTGCCATGGCCATCGCAGTTCCGGGGTGGCCCGAATTGGCCTGCTGAACTGCGTCCATGGTCAGGGTTCGGATCGTGTTGATGCCGAGAAGATCGAAGTCATCGCTCTTCCGATCCTTCAAGGTCGGGGAAGATGGAGCGGAAGGCAGCTCAGGCCGGTCTTTTTCATCCAATGGCACCTGAAAATCTTACCATATCGCACTCCCGCTTTCGACCCGTTCCGGACGGAAACGGCAGGATTCGGCTGGTATACTGGTTCCATGGGCTGTTTCCGATTCCTCTCTTCTCTATGGCCGTCCGGAAAACGAGTGATCCTCTTTTTCCCACTTGTCCTGATCATAACCGCATGTTTTGAACCTCCCGTACAGGAACGCCTCGACCTCATATTCCTTCCCGATCACCTCATCACGCTTCGTGTCACCTCTCGAATCGAAGAACCGGCCGGTACGGCTGATAATGAGACCCTCACGCGACGGCTCCAGGAGTCCAGGAAAGAAATTCTGGAGGGATGGGATTTGTGGACCCGCCGCTTTGAACGGATGGCTGCCCTGAGGGAAAGAACCGTCTTTGAACGGACCGGAGGAAAGCTTATCAGGTACGAGCATGAAGTGGTCATATCCGGTCCGGAAAGCCTTCGGGGTTTTTTTGATTACACCGATCTTCGAACCTATTACTCGGAACGGGAGGGAAATGCTGAATTTTCCATCGTTGCCGCCGACTCCACCCGGGCAACCCGTGAACAGCGGAAACGAGTCGACGACGTGCTCGATCCCTGGTGTGTATCGATTGTCGATTATCTCGACCGACTTCGTACGCTCTATCGCTATGTAGAGTCCAATCCAGAACGGGCACGGACCTGCATGGGACATCTTCTGAACGATATCCTTTCAGCAGAGACACGAAGCGGGCTGGATGATTTAACTGAAGTCGAGCAGGAGATGGTCCAACCCGTCGAGGACGCTATGGCCGATGTGTACCGGGTTCTCCTGGTGAACCAGGGCGAAGCCTTTACCCTGAATGAACTTTCCGACCGGGTCTTCAATCCCTTTCCCGCAGAGTTTCATGTCTCCGTACCCGGGAAAATTCTGGAAACCGAAGGATTCACCCTTGACCCGGATGGAACCCTTACCACACCGGGCCTTTCCATCTGGAACAGCTACCGCATACTCCAGGATGAACTGGCCCATCCCGATCCCCTCTCTATTCTGATTGAAACGCATCTCTCCCGGACCCGGTCGTCTTTCGATCTGGATCCTGTGATTGCAGAGCCGCGATCTGTTCACCCTCCTGCCACAGCGCCTGATCTCAGGACAAAGATTGACGTTGCACTGACTCCCGCACCCCTCTATCGCGTGAAATGGAAGATCCCGGCTCAGGAAGCAGGAAGGGACGAAGAGGCGGGTTCTCAAAGATGAGGAGAAAAGATTCCAGAGAGCAGGACTCTCGGAACCCGTCCTATCCGGATAGCTTTGTTCGGGGAGTCAACCTCTACCATCGCGCCGATTACTGGTGTTCCCATGAAGCCTTCGAGGAACTCTGGCTGGGGAGTGCCGAACCGGAGCGCACGTTTTCCAAGGCTATGGTCCAGCTGAACGCCGCTCTTTTCCATGCGGGAAGAAAAAAGTGGAATTCCGTCATCAGGCTTCTCACCCGGGTCTCCGCCTATCTCGAATCGATGCCGCAGGATGTCCTCGGGATTTCGACAGCGGAGCTCAAGGTCTCCGTGGACAAACTCAAAGAAGGCGCCATCGAAGCCCGGGCCGGGAAAAGGGCCTTTCCGTGGCAGAGGAAACCGGTTCTCCATCCGCCGGGAATTGTTCTCCATGGACGCCGCCGCCTGCGACCCATGGACGGTCCGAAGAGCACCGCACCCCGCTGGAGGCACGGATCTCCTTCATCCTCTCTCCCGCATCACGGCAAAACTCCCTTCAAATAGCGGATTTCCCGTGAGTTTGGAATCGGGTTTGTTCAGAAGGACCGCATCACGGGAAGAGTGCCCGGCACTCATATACTTCGTGGACGCGGTCCTTCCCGAAGGCCACCGTGGTTTCGATATACCGGCGGAGCTCATCCCGGTGCCTGGATAAGGGAGGATCGTCCTCCAGGACGTCCATCACGGAGTGGCCAAAACGGCTCAGGGCTTCCACCACTTCCTCTGCGGGAACTTCTTCCGCAAACCTCTTTTCCGCCATATCGGCACAATGATCCATGAAGACCGAGCGCCGATCGGAGACGATAGAATTCATCAGGGAGTGAAGCAGCATCTTTCCCTCCCAGATCATCGTATCGGGATTCATGGACCGATAGTGGCTCAGGATGATATTTCCATGGCCCTGAAGAACATCCGCGGCAATTCGGGTCAGGATCTTTGTCTCCAGTGTTCGAAGCCGGTGGTGGATCTTAAGGTTCACGGCAGAGCGATCTTTGTGCAGAAATGCGTAGTTCCTCTGTGTCCACTCCAGGGGATCGGACCTCATGTTTTCCACGATGAAGGGAATTCTCCGCAATACCTGCAGACGCGGAGAGGGTTCCCATCCCAGGAGATGGCGGGTGCGGGAGGCATTGATCCAGAGCTGGCGGTCGATGTGACCGGCCATCCAGGGACATTCAAAGGGAAGGCGATGGAACGCACGATAGAGGTGATATCGGAGAGAGATACCCAGTCTGCATAACGGAATCGGCATATGACGAGGCGGAACCACCTGCCCGTAGTAGGCACGGGTCGAAGATTCATAGAGTTCCCTGTGCGTTACCGCTCCATCCCACGATGGAATCAGAACCGAACCGGGAGGGATGATCTCCCGCTTCTGCAACAGGAGGCGAATAAACCGTACCAGATCTCTCATATGCAGGAAGGGTATGGCCGATTCTCCCCGTCCGGCCATGATTCTCGAAGCCCACCGTCCGGAAAGCCATGTCGTCATAAAGTGATAGAGCGGCGGATAATCGCACCAGTCGGAGAAGATGGCGGGAAACCGGATAATCATCGAATCAAAATGATCCCTGTACTCCGGCAGCATCCGCTCTCCCATCGCCTTGGTGCGGGCGTAGATATGCTTTCCATCGGGAGGAGAGGATTCATCCAGAGACTGGTCGGCTTCCGGATAGTCACAGGCCGCCAGGGAGGAAATGAAGATAAATCGCCGCACTCCGATCTGCTTTGCCGCGTTCAGGACATTCCGTGTACCGGTCACATTGGTGGACTGGTAGGCCGGATTCTCATCCTGTTTGAAATCATAATAGGCCGCCATGTGGAGAACCGTGTCGATGGTTCCCCCTTCCGCAGCCTCGCGAAATGCGTTAACCAGGGGTTCTTCATCGGAAATGTCGGCCTGGAAATATTTAATTTCCCTGGAAATGGGTACATCGATCTGTGAGGGGTGACGTCTGCCGAAGGCCGAAATGTCCCAGTCCTGCCTGAGTGCATCGACGATATGCCTCCCCGCGAATCCCGTTGCACCGGTGATGAGGAGACGGCCCTCGATGCTCACGGTAGCACCGCCTGAATGCCTGATTTCCTGTGTCCCCGTTTCCATCTCAATCGTGGAGTCATGTTCCATGCCTCCTTTTTTCCTCGTCTCTCCCGCGCTTTCCTCTCCCATTATACTCCCGATGGTAGAATGGGGCAGGGAGGAACGCATGGGACACATGACCACACGGGACGGATACCGGTCCCTCGTCGATCGAATCAATCGATTTCCACAGGGAGCCCCACCTTCTGACACACTTTACGCAATTCTGAAGCTCCTTTTTTCCGAAGAAGAAGCTTCCCGGGTCGCCCACCTGCCCATTCGTCCCTTCACTTCAAAACAGGCGGCACGAATCTGGAACATGAAGATCACGGACGCCGAAAAGATTCTTGATGCCCTCGCGGGACGGGGGATTCTTCTGGATGTGGAACTCAGGGGACAATCTCATTACGTCCTCCCCCCTCCGATGGCCGGTTTTTTCGAATTCTCTCTCATGCGCCTTCGAGCCGATATCGATCAGAAGAATTTGTCCGAGCTACTCTTCCAGTATCTCAATGTCGAGGAGGATTTCATCCGGACTCTCTTCACAACCGGAGACACCCAGCTGGGACGCGTGATGGTCCACGAAGAATCCCTTTCTCCGGACCTTTCCTTTCATGTGATGGACTACGAGCGGGCCAGTGATGTTGTTCGGCACTCCTCAACCATGGCAGTCGGTATCTGTTACTGCCGCCACAAGATGCTCCATCTTGATCGGGCGTGCAAGGCACCGCTCAATATCTGCATGACCTTCGGTTCCGTCGCACGATCCCTGATCAAACACGGCATCACCCGGGAAGTCGATCACTCGGAAGGGATAGACCTTCTTCAGGAGGCGCGGGATCGGAAACTGGTCCATTTCGCCGAAAACGTCAGAGAAAATGTAAGCTTTATCTGCAACTGCTGCGGCTGCTGCTGTGAGGCCATGATCGCCGCTCGGCGCTTTGCCCACCTTCACCCCGTACACACCACAAACTATCTGCCGTCCGTGCGGAGTGATCTCTGTACCGGATGTGGAAAGTGCGCGGATGCCTGCCCCGTGGAGGCGATGACGATGGTATCCGCCAACGATCCCCGAAAGACACGACGCAAAGTTGCAAAGCTGGATGAGAACATTTGTCTCGGATGCGGAGTTTGCGTCACCGAATGTTCCGAAAGGGCGCTTCAATTGAAGACACGGGACGAACAGGTCATCACTCCGGTGAATTCAGCTCACAGGGTCGTCGCCATGGCTATTGAGCGGGGCAAACTCCAGAACCTCATCTTCGACAACGGTGCCATGTCCAGCCACAGAGCCATGGCTGCCATCCTGGGGGTGATCCTGAAGATGCCTCCCGTCAAACAGGTCATGGCCTCAAAGCAGGTGAAATCCCGTTACCTGGATCGACTCCTGTCCAGGGGTTCTATCGCCTGATTGTTACGGATCAGAGAAAAAGAATGAATTAGTTCTTGGGCCAGGTCCGGGAGGTACGTTCCACTTCGCGCAGAACACGGAAAATATTACCTCCAAGGATCTTTGCAACGTCTTCCGGGCTGTACCCGCGGTCCAGAAGAGCTTCCGTAATTTTGGGATACCCGGTCACATCTTCCAGACCGATGGGGAAGGAGCCGGCACCGTCATAATCCGAACCCAGGCCAACGTGATCAATGCCTGCGACATGAACGATGTGGTCAATGTGATCGATCAGCCGATCCAGGCCGGGCCGGTCGGGCCCCTTCTCCTTCCACAACTGACCGATCGCCTGCCAGTAGGCCCCCTTATCGTCCGCGTAAGTCTTTTTCAGCTCTTCATACACGGGTTCCATGGAGGTTCGAAATTCCTTTGCCTTTTTCGCATAGTCACTATCGATGTACTCGGCATAGAAGTTCACCTGTACGGTGCCTCCTGCTTCCGCGATGGCACGCAGGAGGTCATCGGGTAAGTTCCGGGGCGTATCACAAACGGCCCGTGCGCCGGAGTGCGACGCCATGACCGGTGCCCTGGAGACATGGAGGACATCCCGGACGGCATCGTCGGACAGGTGGGACACGTCGACGACCATGCCCAGACGGTTCATTTCCGTGACTACCTCTTTTCCAAAGGGACTCAGCCCTCCCCATTTCGGCGGGCTGTCCGTCGAGGAATCACAGATCGAATTGTGCTTTACATGGGTAAGGGTGATCGCTCGAACTCCGAGACGATAATACGTACGAAGCATGGAAAGCTTCCCCTCGATCGGTCCCCCGTTTTCCATGCTGATCAGGATTGCCCTGCGTCCTTCCCTGTGAAGTCGAAGAATATCGCTTGAATTTCGCGCAATTTCAGCTCTCTCCCCGTACCGTCCAACCTGGTTGCAGATTTCATCCAGCAGGGTAAAGGCCCGTTCGGAAGGATGGTCCATGTCCTGATCGTTGGGAACAAAAACGGCAAAGAAAACAGCATCGAGACCTCCTTCCACCATGCGGAGGAGATCAAGGTCCGCCCGGGGTTCCCGGGTCCCGATATCGACGTGTCCGTAATACATGGCCAGGGGAGAGTCGACATGGGTATCAAAGACGAGGGCCTTCTCGTGGATGGCCTGCGGTGAGGCGGGTTCCTTCGCCGCCCCATATCCTGAAAGGGTTGCAATCTGCAATACAACGAATGCGAATACCGCGATCCGTTTCATATCAGGGATTTACCGGGCAACGAAACACAGGGTACGCGCCATGCTACTCAGCGGCCGGCGACGGGGTCAACGAATTCTTTCTGGTTTGTGTAACAGCTGGGTGTGTAGGCGGCCCCATCCGTCGTATGGGGAAATCCCCCCCACAGAAGAATCCTGGAACCGGTCCATACGCACCTGGCCCAGTATCGTGCGGTGGGCATTCCGTTCATAGACGTAGGTGTCCACGTATCGAGACCGGGACGATAAAGTCCGCCCGTGTCCAGAAAGTCATCGTCCGGATTGTCCGAAGCATCGACCCACCCCCAGCCACCCCACACGAAGAGTTCACGCCCCGTGTAACAGGCAGTGTGGACGTCACGGGCCGTGGGTGCACCTTCGGTGGAAATTTCTGACCATGTGTCCGTTCTCAGGTCGTAGAGAGCACCGGTCTGGGAGAAGGTGCCATCCCATCCTCCCCAGATAAGAACTCCGTTCCCGGTCAGAAAGGCTCCGATGGATGTTCGGGGAGAAGGCGTATTGTCTACCGAAATGGCGGACCAGGAATTATTCGCAGGATCATATCGTCCGCCCGTGTACTGGTAAAGACCTTCCCCATAGCCGCCCCAGACCACCATTTCGGTACCCGTCCACACGGCCATGTCTCCATTTCGTCCGGGAGGCGCCGTTGTATCCAGAACGGACGACCAGGTATCCTCAACAGGATCGTAGATGCCGCCCGTCTCAAAGTAATCGGCACCATTCCAGCCGCCCCATACAATCATCTTCGTTCCGGTCCATACCGCGAAGAAGGCCGCCCGTGCATCCGGAGCGTCTTCCACACTGGTGAAGGTCCAGGTATCGGAAACCGGGTCATAGAGTCCGCCAGACTGTTTAAAGGTGCTTTCAATGTTGGACGCATATCCCCGGCCGCCCCAGACCAGCATTCGGCTCCCGGTCCAGAAGGCCCGGTGATAGTATCGCGCGGTGGGGACGTTTTCCTCTGAAGTGGGGGACCATGCGTCGAGCGCCGGATTGTATCGGCCGCCTGAATATTCGTAGCGATAGGTCATCCCACCCCACACGATCATTTCCGCTCCCGTCCAAACGATGGTATGGCGGTCCCTGCCTTCAGGGGCTCCATCAATGGACATCGCATGCCACTGATCCGGTTCGCAATCATAGGATTCAAAGATCGAGGGCGGAACCTGGGAGACAATCCTGGAAGCTTTTTCCGGGAGGTCCCTCAGAAGATCCCCGGGCTTCATGGCCTGAATCTGACGATCAAGCCAGGGCCGGGGATGGATTTTGGACACCTGTATCGTCTCCATTTCCGCAGAAGATGTACCCCGTCGAAGAACACGGCGTAGCATAAAAGAGTCCCGATACTCCGAGGCCGACCATACGCGGTCATCTCCGGGCAGCCCGGAAAAAAAGCTGTAAAAGGCTGTTGGAGGCAGGGTGATGGCATCGGAGTCCGTGTCATAGGGAAGAACCTCGGGCTCGACAAGGACGACATTGTCCCTGAAGTATTCAACACCATAGAGCTTCGCAAGAAACTCGGGGTCGACACTGTCCGCTCGAGCCATGAGCGTATGGAGCAGATGCCTCCTGGCAGCATGAATTTCAGCATCCGCTGAAAAGTGACGAAGAAAACGCCTTTCGGCGACGAGAGGACGGAGGACAATTTCCCGTATCAGGATCGGATTGTATTCCAGTGCTCGATAAAGATCATTCAGCATGGCCGGGTCGTTGGTATCCCGGAGCACGCGATCCCATTCCGCATCCAGGTCGGCCTGGGTGACGGGATCATTCCAGCGATCCTTCAGGATCCTGCACTCGGCAAGAGAGTAGATTACCCTGGTGCGAATCATATTCAGCACGTCGTGGTTCAGAACCCACGGACCATGATCAATTCGGTGGTCCTGGTAAACCTTTTCAACAGCCGCCCTGAGAGCAACACGACCTTCAAGGTTAAGGTCCACGGAAGCTGGATCGGCTGTAACGGCTCCTGCCGCGAAGAGAAGGGCGGCACCGAGCCGGAGAAATCTGCGTTGCATACAAAACCTCCTCAGGTACGAAACCTAATGATAACACAGGAACGGCTGACGTTCCCCTCTTTTACGTCCCAAAGAACACAGATGTTGTCAGGATTTCCGGCCTCTGCGGGTATCCTCGAACTGATACAATGGCTCCATGGCGATCCTTCGGCGGAAACTCTACATGATCCAGAGACAACTTCATGACTGAGCTGCACTCTTCCGGGTTCCATTGGCTGGTTCAGACCACACTCATTCTGGTTTTTGTTTTTGGAGCCGTTTTGATTCTCATTTCCCTCATGGAGTCATGGTTTATCTACTTCCCGGACCGCTCCACAACCGACCTGGACCGGAATTTCGATATCCTTTCAAGGTCATCCACGGTCTCTTCGGTGGAAAATGTCACCTTTGAAACAGCCGACAGCCTTCTTCTTCACGGCTGGTATTGCAGTGCACGGGGAGAAAAGGGGAACCGGCCCGTCGTTCTCTTTTTCCACGGGAACGCGGGAAATCTGCCCCACCGTTTGGAAATCCTCTCCACTCTCCTCCGCCTGCCTGCCGATGTATTCATTTATGATTACAGGGGATACGGCCGGAGCCAGGGTAAACCTTCTGAAAAGGGTCTCTACCGGGACGGTGCGGCCGCCTTTGACGACCTGACACAGAGACGCTCCATCCCTGCGAACCGCATTCTTCTCTATGGCGAATCGCTTGGCGGCGCGGTAGCCGCCCAGGTCGCCGTGGAGAAAAATCCCGGGGGCCTGATCCTTCAGTCCACCTTCACGTCCATCCGGGACATGGCGGCCGCAGCCATGCCCTGGGTTCCCCCATTCCTGATCCGTACCCGGATGGATACGGTTCGAAAAATTCCGTTCGTACGGTGCCCCATCTTGGTGATCCACGGTACGAAGGATGATATTGTCCCCGAGTCGATGGGGAAAGCGCTCTGGAAAGCCGCAGGAGAAAAGGCAACGTTTCTGGAAATTTCCGGAGCAGGCCACAACGATATCGATACAATTGGTTCGGACCAGATCCTGTCCGGCGTCCGCGAGTTTATCGATTCATTGAACTGAGCGGCCTTACGCCGGAACGGTTTCAGTCTTGAGGATCTTCTTCCTCTGCCCACTCTGCATCTTCGACAGGATAAAACGATTCCAGGATTTCCCTTGCCCGTGCTTCATCCCTCTCATGAACGAAGAGAGGAATCTTCAAGGGAGCCGGGTACGTCCCCACCGCTCCGATAATTGCAGGGTCCAGTTCCTTGGTAAAGGCCACAATCCCTTCTTCCTCCAGCGCTGCCATGACCTGCTGAAGGAGAAAGGGATCTTCGAATTTCTCCAGGATCGTAACTTTCCCATATGGATCGACGGATCGAGGAACGTCCGATACGGTGGAAGGTGGAAGATCGTGAGAGGGTGAAGGAGCCTTCAACCCCCGCAATGCCGCTTCGGCCCGGATCAGATCGTACGCTTCCGGACGGAATTCTTCGGATCCCCTGGACAGGTAATCGAGGAGAACCTCATCCGACAGTCTGGAAAACTGCCGCTTCAGCCGGTTGTACTCTTCCGGCTCCACGATCTACTTGAGAACATCGAAGTCGATGTCTCCCAGAAAGTCCTTGATCGTCTCCATGGGGACCCCGGACGATCCGTTAATTTCAACCAGGTATCGGTCGTCAAAGATATAGGTCAGTTCCCCATCCTGATCCGCTTTCTGCCACTTTTCGTATCCCTTGTGCCCCTTGAACTCGAAGACCTTTTCGTACCCGTTTGAATCTTCATGCCTGACATTCATGGCCATAAACATGCGCGCTCCGGCCAGCAGGGCACTCATGGTTCCGGAATCGGAGATTTTGACAAAGACGGAGGTGTCCCCCTTCTCATATGTGGCTTCCACGTGAGAAGACTCAACGGAGCCCATGGCATCACGGGAATAGAAGGGTTCTCCCCGGCTCCAGCCGCCGACATCTGGAAGAGCCTTCATGAGCGTGGCTTCATCGGCGACGACGATCTCTCCGCCCTGCTGTTTTTCAGACGCTTCCTTCATACCTTTGGCAAATTCCTGCATCGCTTCAAAGGGATTGGCTTCCTCAGTCTTTTTCGTGTCACTCTTTTCCGCGGTGTCGGATTTTTCTTCCTTCTGGCTGGAGGCCCTCTGATCGGACCCGCCGATAAACTTCTGAATGACCTTCTTGAAACAGGCCGTAGAGCCCATGGCCAGAATGACACACAGGGAAAGCATGAGAATCTTTTTCATAGAAACCTCCTGACCCCGTGATTATACTCTGAATCGGGCATTGCTGAAGAGAAGGAAGGATAGAGGAATCCGGATAGAAAAAGAGAAAAAGCTGCAATTTCTTCTTAACCTGGAACCGGATGAACAGGATCAGGGTGTCGCAGCTTCTCCGACGGACTCCTTCTTCCTGTCCATTCTGTCCGTGACGGTTCGAAAGACCAGCAGGGCGATAAATGCAAGCATCCCTACACCGAAAAAGGCATACCAGATGTAGTGAGCATGGGCGTAGGCCGCAGGCATGGTACCCTTTCCCGCGAGGGCTGTCTGGTACAGAGCCTGCACGTCCGGGGAGAGAGTGGTGGGTTCGGGGCAAAAGGCATCCAGCAGGTATCCGGACAGAACAAAACCAATAAACCAGGCGAAGAAGGTATTGAGGTGGGCATAGCCCAGGTATAACCCTTCCTGGCCCTTTGGAGCCTGACGCGAGGCGAATTCATAGTAACGTGGGCTTAAGAAGCATTCGGCGAGGCCCTGGGAAGCGATCCCGATTACCATCATGACAGTGATCGGATGGACGGACCAGCCTGCCACGTTCACATTCCCCGACAAGAGGGAGGATAGAGACATGGTCAGTGCCGAGAAGGGAATGATGGCCATGGCAATCCCGATGGAGGTTACCGGCCGGAGCTTTCGAACCAGGTGAGTGATAGGGACGACAAGGCTGACGACCACCAGGGGATTGACGTTGGCATACCATTCCGGGCTTGCCGCCTCACCCACCATGCGGAGAACGTATTTGGGCATGGAGGCGTAAAGTTGTCCCTGGATCATCCAGAACCCGGCAGTGATCAGGATAAGGGAAAGAAAGCGAAAATTGGTCAGGGCTTCCCACATGCCCCGCAGCGTTTCCCCGATTGATCTGGGGCGTTCGTCATGGTCAGCTTTTTTCGGCCAGTAGAAGAAGGCAACAACCAGAAGGGCAAGGAAACAGGCTCCTGCGGAGTAGAGGGGAATGTACTCGAGGCCCAGAGAGACCCGGACCGGTTTTGCAATCGTCTTCCCCGTGAAGGATCCGATATTCACAACCATGTAAAAGAGGCTGTACGCCCGGGCTCGGTTGACCGTGTCGGACGACTTGGCGACGGTCCCTGTAATCAGGGGCTTAATGAATGCGCCCCCCACGGAAACCAGAAAGAGAGAAACGATGACGAGGAGCTTGGTGGGAAAGAAACCCAGGCCTGCATAGCCCAGTCCCAGGAGTGCAAAGGCCAGCATCAGCGCCGCCCTGAACCCGATTCGATCGGAGATGGCACCGACGATCATGGGAAAAAAGTAGATCAGGGCGGAGTACCCGGCCCCGATCCATCCCGCCTCGATATCGGTGAACCCTACGACTCGGCTCAGGTAAAGGGCCAGGGAGATGTACATACCGTAAAAGGCCGCACGTTCGAGGAGTTCAACGGAATTGGCCGTCCAGAAGATGGCGGGGAATCGCCAGGTTGTGGCGGAATGGGTCATCGGTTCTCCTTCGTGAAACAATCATCTCCATGCTGTATGGAGTTGTTCCATTCTACACTATCGAATCAATCCCGCTCTCCCCGGATGGTATGATGGTGCAATGTACGTAAGGTTTGTCCTGGTCCGCCCCCTCTACGCCATCAACATCGGCATGGCAGCCCGTACCCTGAAGAACTTCGGCTTCGACGACATGGCCTTTGTCGAGCCGGAGAGCAGTCCCTGCCACCCCCAGGCGTTCCAGTACTCCATGACGGCAAAGAGCATCCTGGAGGAAGCACCGGTTTATTCTTCCATTGAGGAAGCCACTGCTGGCTTCGACATCACGGTCGCAACGACCCACACCGGAGGAAAGGCCCGACCCCTTCTCATCCCATTGCCCGACCTGGCGGAACACCTGGCCGGCCGGCCCCGGGTTGCCGTTCTCTTCGGTTCGGAGGGAGGCGGACTGCGGCCGGAGGAGCTTCACAGTGTGGACCTTGCCACCACGATTCCCACCGTGGAGGGAAAGGCCGGGTCCCTGAACCTGGCGCAATCGGTGGCCGTGGTCGCCTACGAATTGTCCCGGAAAGAGGAGACCCGCTCACCCGACACGGCCCAGCTGGCGGCGCTGGAAGACTTCCTGGAAAAGGCTCTCTATCAGCGTAAATTCTTTTCAGCAGAAGATCACCTGCCGGGCCCGACCCACCTTAGGCGGATGCTCCGCCGCATGGCTCCGGACAACCGGGAGGGCGCCTTTCTCTTTGCCCTCTTCAAGTTTCTCCTGGATGAACCCCGCTGAGGTTTCCTGCCCCTTATCCCGGTTCGGAAAAACGTTCACCGACATCCCGATAGATTTCCACAAGCTGATGTAAGCTCTTCACTCCTACCCACTCCCCTTCCCGGTGAAAATTCCCTCCCCTGGGACAGACGTTGAGAATGGGAAGACCGGGGCGGTTCCGATGGATGACATTTTCATCCGCCACCGAGTATCCCATTGTGTACGCGCGAAATCCCGCCACCCGCTGAACCGAGTCCCGCACCAGAGACGTAAAGGGGTGATCCTCCGAGGTTGCAAAGGCCGGGCCTCCGGGCGTGGGACGGGAAGCAAAGACCACGCTGACAGGCAGGAGACTTCCATCCCTCCGGGGAATCTGCAGGCTTCCATCTTTTACCATCTCATCCATCAGGTTATCGAAGACAGCCTTTACATCCCGGTCCGTCATCGACGGCGTGTATGAGCAGCTGACGCGGACCGTTCCGTACACGGGAATGGAGAGAGTTCCGTCTCCCGCCTCGATCCGGCTGACGTAAAAGGACCCCTCAATCGAACGAGCCGCACGGACGTCGGGAACTGCAGAAACTGAAAAGGTAAAGGTATCCCGGAAGTTGTCCCAGAGAGCTTCGATTCGTTCTACGATCCGTGCCGCATTGCGCGCCGCGCTGATGAGGAGTCCATGGCCGGCTTCCGCACCGTGCCCGCCGGTCCCCGGAACGGAAATTTCCAGCTCACACCGGCCCAGGCGCCCGAGGGAGATCGCCGAGGGGCCCAGGCCGGCATTGGGTCCGTCATCGATCTCCGGCACCAGGCAGGCATGAACATCGTCCAGGAATGAGCTTTCCACCAGGACATTTCCGCCCAGGGAAAAGAACTCCTCATCGACGGCAAGGGCCAGTTTGATCCTGTGGTCTGCAGGTTGGAGATCGGAAAGGGCCGTAACCATGGCGGCGATCCCACCCTTCATATCGCTGGCCCCCAGACCCGTGATGGCTTCTACCCTTTCTCCATGTACATCGATCGAGAGACGTTCGGGGGTAAGGGCCCGCTCCCTTGACGGCCAGGGCTTTGCGGTGACGGTATCCATGTGGCCGTAATAAAGGATGGAACGGTCTCCCGTGCCCCGTTCCGCCAGCAGGTTATGGAGGATCCGGCCCCGGCTGTCCCTGTGGACCGGCTGGCGCTGCACCTGCCAGTTTCGTTCCAGCAGAAGGGTTTCGAGGTATTCTGCGATGGCAAATTCGTTTCCCTCCACAATCCAGTCTGAATTCCCCTCCACACCGGGAGGCCTGCATTCAAAGGGATTGATCGAATCGATGGCAATCAGTTCTTCGGTTAATCTAACAACATCCATGGGCGTTCCTTTCAGAGGAGCGGTCGCGGAGAGAAAATCACGGAGCCGGCCTGGAGGTTACAGGTTGGGGACTCCGTTCATACTGAAGCATCGTAACAAAGGGGAGTCCCCTCTCACTGAGACGATGATCTCCCTTGACCGGGGGAAAAGATTCCGATCCTTTGCGGAATCCCACGAAAAGGTCAAAGGTCTCTGTGGACCAGGTCCTGGGGATCTCATAGAGAAAGTCGTCCCGCACGATCTTCCCGGGCTCCCACTGGTACACCGGATAGAGCCCGTCCACCGGTTCGTGATCCAGCATCCGAAGCCCTCTTCCCTCCACGTTCAGATCCATGGAAAGTTCGACGGAGGAAGACAGGGGTTTTAGAACCCTGTAAACCGTAGTGATTTCCAGCCAGTCGGCTAGGGCGTCCCGGCGGATCTGCGTATCATAGCCGAGAAGCTCCACCTGGTCTCCATAGGCCAGGTGAAGGGGATGGGCGATTTCCGGAACCGAGGCCGTCACATATCGATTCAGAAGGGTCTCGATATGGTTCCGATAGGTTTTCCGTACCCGGGCATCCCAGTCCAGTAGTCCGGCCCGCCATGTTTCCGTTTGGTCTTCCACCTCTTCGATCCGGTTGTCATTCTCTCCGGGATCCTTGACAAGATCGAAATATTCATCGCCCATCAGGCCGAAGTTGTAAATAAATTTCCACCCCAGCCCTACGAGCGCCATGTCCCTGCGATCGAACCAGCTGTGGACCCGGACCGTACGTTCCGCAGGAAGTTGGAAGAGGGACGTTCCCGGGTACGCAAAGCCCGAGAGCCTCACTCCCGTGAGTTCAAGAACTGTCGGAAGGATATCGAGATGAGATACCGGGATTTGGATATCTTCTCCCCCTGAAAATTTACCGGGAAGGTGGAACAGCAGAGGAACCTGGATTCCCTCCTGGTACATGACATTATCATGGAAGATCTGACCGTGTTCCTCGAAGGCTTCTCCATGGTCACCGGTGATGACAAAGAGGGTTGAATCATAGAGCCCCGCCGACCGGAAGACGTCAAAGAGGTTGGAGATGAAGCGGTCCTGGTAACGGATCGTGTTGAGGTAACCGTCCAGAAAGCGGTTCTCCTTTGAGTAGATCTTCAGGCCGTATCGCTTCGGAGCCAGGTACTCGTAGTGGGAAGAAACCGTGAGGTAGGTAAGAAAAAAGGGATGATCCCTGTGCCCTTCCAGCCAGGCCCGGGTGGGTTCCAGCATGATGTCCTCTTCATACCCGAACCAGTTCACCCGCTCAAATCCCTTGAATGAAAAGGCTTCCAGAGGGAAAAATTCGGAGAATCCAAGGTTTTTCACGAGCTGTTCCCGGTTTTCAAAGAGCTTGGTGGCCCCCTGAAAAAAAGCCGTATCGTAACCCACCCGGCCAAGGTACTCCGGAAGTCCTGCCGAGGGGAGACCCCCGGGGAGCGCCTCGGTAATTTCCAGCGAAAAGTTCGGCTCGATCCCGCAGAGAATCTGAACAAGCGCCTTGGATGTATGGGGGACGACCGTGTAGGCGTGCCGGGCGATGAGGCTCTCCCTTGACAGCCGATCTAAAAAGGGCGTCGTGTCCAGGTCCGGATTGTAGGGAGTCACCGCGCTGGCACGGGCGGCTTCCATAACGATCAGAACCACATTCAACGGGGGGTCGGAGGATTCCCGCGTGACCGTGACGTCATGGGAGTACGGCAAAGGGGAAGCGGATTCGACCCGGGTCTCTCCTGGGTCGTACACTGCCTGTTCCAAAAGTGTAATCGTGAAGTTCCGGGCCAGGATGGCTCCATTGGAGCGGACCAGGGGCGGGAGAACCACGGCCAGGAGGATGAGACAAAGCCCCGCAAGGATGGGAATCCAACTTTTGGATTTCCGGTTTTCCCGGGGTACTCCTCCGTACAACGGGAGGGGAATCCATGGAAAGAGCATGAGAACAAGAATCAAACCGCCAAGAAGGGCAATCAGGCCATAGGAGAGCTCAGCCTGGACAATCTGCCAGACCTGCCCAAATCTTTGCAGGGAATAGACCACCAGGTTCCAGTCCAGGATCGAACCCGTGGACAGGAAGTAGTGGTGGTTCAGGAACTCCGACGCAAGGAGAACCAGGAAAACGAGTTGGACCAGAATTCGAAGGATCATCCGGGGAACGATGGCCTTCCACGACCCGGCCGCGGCTCGGACCAGGAGGAAGAGACCGAGATAGAGGAAGAAATCCGACTTGATGAGGTCCAGGCATCCCGCTGGGCTGTCACAGAGACCCAGGTGAAGAACCCGGTACACCTTCAATCCCAGGAGCAGGAACGAAACGAAGAGAACGAGCCCGGGAAGCCGGATACGGTCATCCACACCCAAGGGGTCAGGTCTTGAATTACGACATTTATGCACTGGTAGTAATCACAGTCTTCAAAACGTATGATTTCAAGACCCAGTCCCTGTTTTAGATATAGAGCCTATTATGATCGGAATTACATAAAATGGTAACAGAATTCTAATTATTGTTTTAAACATTGAACACACATTCCATTCGCTTTACCCATGAAATCTTTTTCCAAGTATGTTTAACAGTTTTTATCATTTGAACGCACCATCATCAATTTTTCAGCTACCACGTTCTTCATGCTCCCTCATAAACCCCGGCATAGTCAGTTCTTGAAATCATACATTTTAATAATCGATGGCCACAATCAGCATTAAGAATGTCGTATTTCAAGACCTGACCCCATTTTGGGATCAGTACTTCATCCGGTCGATGTCGTCCTTCCAGACAGGGCGTTCGCCGTACCAGGGGCGGTACCCCATGATGTCGCCCTTGATCCTCTCGCTCTTCGGCTCTTCCGTCAGCTCCTTGAGGGTGATGATGCTCTCCTCCCGGGTCATCGTGGCCAGCTCGTCATCCCGGGTCATGTAGATCACGTTGCAGGGACAGGCATCCACACAATAGCCGCAGTAGACACAGCGGAGAAGATCGATTTCAAAAACGACGGGATACTTCTCCTGGGAAAGGTTTTCATCTTCCGAAGCCACGATCCGGATACATTGAGCGGGGCAGTTTGTGGAGCACATATAGCAGGCCACGCAGGCGACCGATCCGTCCTCCCGGGTCCGGAGCCAGTGGCGGCCGCGGAACCGATCGGAGTACTGGCGCCGCTCATCGGGGTATTCGATCGTCGCGATCCCCTTGTTGGGGATTCCCCTGCGGCCCAGGATGTTCCGCATGAAGTGCTTCAGCGTGGTCAGGTGACCCACAATGATCGCAGGGATGGCCCACTTCTCGGACTTACTGGGTCTCGGCATCGTAATCATCGGTCCAGCTCCCCGGCAATGACGTTCAGACTTCCAAGAATGGCAACGATATCAGCCACCATGTGGCCTTCCAGCATCTCGCGGAAGGCCTGGTAGATCGCGAAGCAGGGCGGCCGGCAGCGTACCCGGTAGGGATTGGGGGTCCCGTCGGATACGACATAGAAGCCGAGTTCCCCGTTGGCTCCCTCGCTGAAACCGTACCAGTCTCCTTCGGGCGGTGTCAGTCCGAACATGACCTTTTCGAAGTGATAGATCAGGCCCTCCATCGTGTTGTACACCTCGTCCTTCCCGGGGAGGTGGACACGCGGATCGTCCACCATGATGGGGCCTCCGGGAAGGGAATCGGCCGCCTGGCGGATAATCCGGAGGCTCTGGCGGATCTCTTCCATCCTCACGGTATAACGGTCGAACGTATCTCCCGTGGTTCCCACCGGGACCTCCCAATCGTAGCGGTCGTACCCGTAGTAGGGGAAGGCCTTCCGGACATCGTAGGGAACGCCGGCGGCCCTCAGGCAGGGTCCCGTCCATCCCCATTCGATGGCGTTTTCCGGCGTAATGCCGCCCACTCCCATCGTGCGCATCTGAAAGATCCGGTTCTTAGTGACGATCTTGTCGACGTCATCGATCAGGGGAGGAATGATCTTCAGGAGATAGTCCACCATCTCCCCGAAATCCTCGGGAATGTCTTTGGAGAGTCCCCCGATCCGGGTGTAGGCGGTCGTCAGGCGGGCTCCGCAGCATTTTTCCAGGAGGGTGTAGATCTCTTCACGGATCTGGTAGTAGTACCAGTAGTTGGTCAGAGCTCCAAGGTCGACGAGGTTCGTGCCCAGGCAGACGCAGTGGTCCATGATCCGGGAAAACTCACCCAGGATCACGCGGACGGCCTGGGTCCGCTCGGGAATCTCCAGCCCCATCATTTCCTCAATCGTCTTGGTATAGGCCACGTTGTTCAGGAAGGAAGAGCAGTAGTTCAGACGGTCGGTGTAGGGAATGACCTGCTGGTAGTTGTGGGTCTCGCTCATCTTCTCAAAGCAGCGGTGGAGGTACCCGATTTCAGTATCGGCCCAGACGATCTTTTCCCCGTCCAGGCGGGCCATGACGCGGAAGGTGCCGTGCATCGCGGGATGTGTCGGTCCCACGTTCACCAGCATCGTTTCAAAGTCTCCCTCGTCGGCCTTTCCGGCAGGAGGGCGATAGATATCGGCTTCGGTGACGGGAAATCTCTTTCCCGGCTCGTAGTCCTTTCGAAGGGGGTGTCCCTTGAAGTACTCGCCTGTGAGAAGCCGTCGGAGATCGGGGTGTCCCGAAAAGGATACCCCGTACATGTCAAAGACTTCACGCTCGAACCAGTCGGCACCCTTCCAGACCCCGTAGACCGACGGAACAGAGGGATCGGATTCCGGGCAGGAGGTCTTCAAACGAATCCGGACATGGTTCGGTGTATTGAAAAGCTGGTAGACGACCTCGAACCGGTCCTGCCGGTCTCTGTAATCCACGCCGCACAGATCCATGAGCATGTCCATGGGCTCGGTTTCGTCCTTTCGGAGAAACCGGCAGACATCCTCGATCTTTTCCCGGGCCACGCGGAAGGTCGGAACGCCGTCCCTGGATGGTTCCTCTACCAGATCGGTTCCATGGGCCTGAAGAAGTCGCTCAGAAATCGACACCGGGTTCCTCCCCTTTCATTCTTCGTTTCAGAACTTCTTCCCGAAGTTTCAGAATCGCGTAGTACAGACCCTCCGGGTTGGGCGGACATCCCGGCACATAGACATCGACGGGAACGATCTCATCGATTCCCTGCATGACGTGGTAGGCGCGATAAAATCCGCCCGTGGAGGCGCATACTCCCATGGAGATGACCCACTTGGGCTCGGCCATCTGCTCATAGACTCTCTTCAGGGTCGGCGCAAGCTTGTCAACAATCGTTCCGGCGACAATCATGAGGTCCGCCTGCCTTGGAGAAAATCTCACAACCTCGGCTCCATGCCGCGCAAGATCGTAGTGAGAGGAGACGATGGACATAAATTCGATCGCACAACAGGCCGTTCCGAAGGGCAGGGGCCACATCGAATTTCCCTGGGCCCACCCTTGTGCCCAATCGTACATCCTCTTGAGCGTGGATGTAAGAAAAAACTGTTCCATAGAGCCTTAGTCTACCATACTTCGACCGGGTCACCGGTACGTTTTCGTCGATTTCGAGCCGGTTATTCTCAGCCGAAGTACAGTCAGGGAAAATGGTTCCTGTGGAATAGACTTCCAGATCAATATGTTAAATGAATCGTAATCTCAATTAGAAAAAACCAAGGAGGTTGATCATGTTTACCCTGCCTGAAATTTCCTATCCCTACGCGGCTCTGGAACCCCACATCGACGCCCGGACCATGGAAATCCACCATACCAAACACCACAGTGGATATGTAGCCAAACTGAACGCGGCCCTGGAAAACCAGGAATCCCTCCAGTCCTTTTCGATCGCGTCCATCCTGGCGAAGCTTGATTCACTGCCGGACTCGATTCGCACGGCGGTTCGAAACAACGGCGGCGGACACGCCAACCACTCGCTCTTCTGGACGATCATGGGTCCAGAGGCCGGTGGCGAACCTGCGGGGGATCTGGCCTCTTCAATTACCGGGACCTTCGGATCCGTCGATTCCTTCCGACAGCTCTTCACCGATGCGGCCCTGGGCGTCTTTGGCAGCGGATGGGCCTGGCTTGTCCTCAATACGCAGGGATCCCTCGCCGTCTATGGCACACCCAATCAGGACAGCCCACTGATGAAGGGCGACACGCCGCTGCTGGGTCTCGACGTCTGGGAACACGCCTACTACCTGAACTACCAGAACCGCCGGCCGGACTATGTGAAGGCCTGGTGGAACGTGGTCCGCTGGGACGAGGTAGGACGACGATTTGCGGAAGCCACTCGTTCCTGAACATCCGGGCTGGATCACTCATTCGATGTGCGCGGAGACTTTCTGTCTCCGCGCCTTCTTTGTACGGGCTCCAACCTGTGATATGGTAGCTTTAGAGGCAGAAAGCGAAGGTCTGGATGGCTCCTGAAACGGTTAGCAGCAGCTCGGTTTCCCCGATAACCACGATCGTGGCCGAATTGGCCATTGAGTTGAATATCACTCTGAAAAACAACCGGCTTTACGGGGAAGACCACCCGGTGGTCGCATCCAATATACGGAAAGTCCTGGAACGTCTGGCCAGGGGCTTCTCCTACCAGTCCACCATCCCGATCCATTTCACCCGAAAGACGATCATTTTCGGGGAAAACTTCCTGTCCAAGACCAGTCCGATCTATCAACAGCTTGCCGGATCCATGTGGCATGCCGGAATATTAGGGATAACGATTGAAAAGGGAGTTACTTCCTCGGATATCAACCGAATCCTGACGATCGTGAATGAGCTTACGCTGGCCCGGAAACGGTTGGATGATGTAAAGGATCAATATAAGGGCCGAATGCCGGAGCATATTCACTTTGATCTGATCAGCAAGGATCTCTTTGTCCTGCGCCAGAAAGATCAGGTCTCCTCCGTTTCAAAAGATGAAGAAACGGGCCTATGGGAAGATTTTATCTTTTCGCTTGGCGCGGGCGGGACCGCATCGGATGGAGAATCTCCGATCTCCCGTTCCGTCATGGAACTGGCCAAAAAGATATCGTCTCAGGCTCCGACTCAAAAGGACGTTGTCGAATACGATCAGGCCGTCGTGAGTTATCTGAAAGGCCTCGACCGGTCTCACCGGGAACAGGGGATCCTGTCCCAGACCGACCTTGGAAAGAAGATCGGGGATTTCATTGCCCATATCAACCCGGAGCTCCGCCAGCAGATTCTCTGCGCGACCCTTACGACACCCGACCTGTCCGAGACGATGATCCAGGAATTCTCCCGTGTCGTGGACTACGACTATCTCGTAGACTCCCTGAAGGCTCTGAATGCCCAGGGCCGAGCCCTTCCCGTCACGGTCTATCGGACCCTTTCGATCGTGGGCCTTCTTGGCGAGGAGGAAGACGAAATCATGGGAGCCGAGGACGACGAGATCAACCTCGAAGAGACCGAAAAGGAAAACTTCCAGGCGCTTCTGGACACCCTCCTTACCGAAGATAACCGCTTTTCTTACATGTCGCAGGAATACGAAGCCAAGATCGAATCTCTCCAGGCCTATGCGGAAGAACTTGCCCGGAGTCAGAGCCTGGGGAGTTCCGAGACCTACTTTGAACGGGGAGAGATTGAAAAGCACTTCGTAGGCATCTGCTCGGAAATCATGGATCGATACCCGGAAGACATCGAGGCGGCTTCCAGCGCCGGAAGACAGGTGGACAAGGCCTTCGCCATCTTTCTGGATCGAACGATGCTGGCGGACTGTTTTCAGTGTATCGTCGCAGGGAAACGGGCTGCGGCTATCGATCCGAAGCGGGAACTCTTTCCCTACACGTGGGAAAAGCCGGAGGTACAGGACCTTCTCCTCTCCTTTCTCTCCGATTCGGAGGAGGACAACCGGACCTATGCCCGGATGATCCTGGCCACCATAGGAAAGAGAGTCCTGGACAAACTGGTTCCTCTCCTGGTGTCGAGCCAGGAAATTGGCGTTCGACGCCAGGCTGTCAACATTCTTACTGACATGGAGGAGAGTCCCTCCCTCCATCTGCTTGACCTTTTCCAATCCGACATCCCCTGGTACGCGAAGAGGAACATCATCTACATCTTCCGGAAGCGGCAGGATCCATCCGGACAGGATGTTGTTCTCTCTCACTGGAAAGAGGCCCATCACAAAGTGCAGACAGAGACGATCCGATATCTCTTTTCCGTGCGGAACAAGGATTGGCTCGTCTACCTCAAGGAGGCCATCTTTTCAAAATCGAAGGATCTGGCTCTGGGAGCGGCTCGAATGGTGATTCAGGTGCGATGGGATGAAGTCGTTCAGATGGTTGTCGATCGCATCGAACAGCTTCCCCGCTGGGCCGTGGGTTCCTCCTTCCATCTGGATCTCGTAAAGCTTCTTCTTCAGAGCCGGAATCAGAAGGCCAAATCCTACGTCACCGCCTCCGTCATTAACAAGCGTGGTGTCTTTTCCTGGCAGACTGCCAGGTACCAGGAAAACGTGCGGAAGCTCATGAAGGAAACCCGGACATGAAAGCCGAACTGGAACAATTCTGTACTCTCTTTGTGGCCACGACGACCCGGTGCCGATTGTACGGACCCGACCATCTGATTACCAGTCGATCCTCGGGGAAGTTGATGAATTTGCTGGAAAAGCTTCTCTCGGAACACGGACAGCTCAAACTGATCGTCCAGGAAGATCTCCTCTACGTGAATGATCAGTCCTTTCCTCTGGGTTTTGGAAGCCTTTTCAGTCTCGCCAGACGAATGTCCGATAAGAAAATCGGTTTTCTCGAATTTACACCGGGGATCACGAGGGAAGAAGTTCTTGCGTTCTGCACCCAGCTGGCTGACCCCAGGGGCGGGAAAGTGCAGTCTCAGACTCGATTAAAGCTCGGAGAAATTCAAATCGCCCCGAAGGAACTCCACTCCCAGCTGGAGGCGATGAGGGTGATGGACGCCAGCGGAGACCGAACCGATGCTGTTTCCAAGGAGGTCTCCGACCTGGAAATTCTCTATAAGCGTGTCCGTGAACACATGGAAGTCAAGCTGAAAAATTTTGACGAAGTCGTCCTGTCATTTTTAAGCCGGTTTGCCCGGCAGGCAAATCCGTTCATTCATCTCGGGGAGATCCGCCATCACAACAAGTACACCTACCTCCACTCTTCCAATGTCGCAAACCTGGCTATCGGCTTCGGCCTCGGCCTCGGACTGAAGGGTAAGGATCTCTACCACCTTGGAATTGCCGCCCTGCTTCACGATGTGGGCAAGCAGTTTGTCCCCGTTACAATTCTGAACAAGCCCTCCAGGCTGAACGAAGAAGAGTGGAACATTATACGCCGCCACCCGATCGAAGGATCCCGATTTCTTATGAAGCAGAAGAACGTGAATCACCTGGCCGTTGTCGTCTCCTTCGAACATCACCTTCACTACAACGGTCTCGGGGGTTATCCGGTATGCAAACCCCCGCGCAGGCCCTCCATCCCCTCCCAGCTGATTGCCATTGCCGACTCCTTCGATGCCCTGTTCTGCTTCCGTTCCTACCATGAGAAGTACGACATCATGACGGCACTTGAGATCATTCACAACGACAGGGGCAGCATTTACGATCCATGGCTGGTGGATGTCTTTACCCGCTATATTACGATGAACCTTGAGGAGGAAGGACTTCCGAACCTTCCGGCATGATCCCGGAAAACCGGACATCGATATTGGGACAGATCATTCGAAACCTGGGTTTTCCATTTTCCACGAATTGGGCTTCCACGGAAAATCCCTGCTTCCTGTAAAGAAGAAGTGCTTTTTCGTTTACCTGATCGACTTCCAGGACACACCGGTTAAACCCTGATGAGGCCATGTACCGCAATGCCATGGACATCAGTTTCGTTCCGAGCCCTCTTTGGCGCCACTTCGGATGAACGTCAAGGGTGATGATATGATCCCGTACCCATAAGATGAATGCGATTGGGATTCCTCTGTGGATTGCCTTGAAACCCCGTGAACCCTCCCGAGAGAGGAAGTGTTGCATGGCTTCTGGTGAATAGGCGTTCTCATGATCAAAGCAGAGGGAATCCAGATGGATCAGAAAGGGAAGATCCTGAAGAGAGAGAGGTTGAACGATGGCAGGGGCATCATCCTCTTCATGCACGATACAGAACAGCCCCCCAGTGAAGTCCGCTTCCAAGCGCCACAAAACAGACCAGGGACCCGGGTTTAACCCTTCCGTCAATGCGGGCTTCGTGAAACGCAATCGGAATCGTGGCAGCTGTGGTGTTGCCGTAGCGTTGAATATTGTTGAATACCCTTTCATCAGGAAGGTTTAACCGCTGCTGGATCGCTTCGTTAATTCGCAGATTGGCCTGGTGCATGACAAGAAGATCGACATCGTCCAACGTCAGCCGGTTTCGTTCCAAAAGCTTTATCACGGCATCGGGCATCAGGGTGACTGCCAGACGGAAGACCTCCCTTCCGCGAATCATCGGCACGGTATCTCCCTTCTCGGTCATGGAGGGGTTAAAAAAAGGACGAAAGGCACTTCCGCCCGCATTGGCCCAGATTCGGTCACTCAATTCCCCATCGGTGAAGAGTAGGGTGTCCATGACTCCTCTCCCATTGTCCTCGGATTCGGAAAAGATGCACGCCCCCGCTCCATCTCCGAAGAGCACCGTTCGGTCCCGGAACCTCGTATTCCATTCCTTCTCCTCTTCATCCACGGCCCGATCTGAATGCCCGAGAACGATATCCCAGGAATCCCACGACATCAGGCAACTGTGGACCTCTGCCCCCACGAGAAGAACATTCCGGGCCTGATGGGTGCGCACCAGGGAATCGGCGAGCTGAGCACCGAAGATAAACCCGGCACATTGCTGCCGGATATCGAGGCAGGGTACGTTTTGAATCCCCAATTTACGCTGAAGGTAAGGCCCGGCCCCCGGAAGGTAATAGTCCGGGGTCATGGTAGCCATGATGATGTAATCGACATCATTCGGCGAAAGGCCGGCATCCTCAAGCGCTCGGATCGACGCCTGAAGCGCCAGGTCGCTTGTCGCTTCATCAGGATCGGCAAAATAACGGGTCTCGATCCCCGTCCGCTGCACGATCCACTCATGGGACGTGTCCATGATCCTGGAAAGTCTCTCATTATCCACTCGGTTGCCTGGCAGATGGATTCCGGTTCCGGTGATCATGGAAGACATGTATTCCTCCTATCTGCGTAATGTTTCATTGTGTCGGAATTGGGGTTGCATGTCAATTTTGATTATCGTTGCGCCCGAAGATCATCTGAACTATAGTTCAGGTATGGTGCGAATCGGAACCGCGGGATGGTCCTACAAGGATTGGGAGGGTATCGTCTACCCTTCCCAATCGGGAGAGGCCCTGAAGATACTCTCCACCCTCTTTGACACCCTTGAAATCAACGTTACCTTCTATCGTCCCCCCACGCTCCGAATGTCAAAGCGATGGATCGAGGAAACTGACCACAATCCAGGGTTTCATTTCACGATGAAGGCTTCCCGGACCTGGACCCATGGAGGATCCTCCCCCGAAGCCACGGGATCTTATCTGGCCTTCATCCGCGAACTGACGGCCGCCGGAAAATTTGGAGCCATCCTCTTTCAATACCCCTGGTCCTTCTTCGATTCCCGGGACCATCGCGACCAGATCCTGAGAGCTGTCGATCCCTTCAGGCCTTACCCGATTGTGATCGAGGTTCGTCATCGATCCTTCGAAGATCCATCTTTCCTGACCTTTCTTACAGAAGAGAACCTGGGCTTTGCCAATATCGATCAGCCTCTCCTGGGTAAGGCCCTGCGGCCGTCTTCCCTCGTCACATCAAAACTCGGCTACGTTCGATTTCACGGAAGAAATTACAAACACTGGATTCGGCATGATGAGCCCTGGCAGAGATATGACTACCTGTACCGGCTGGACGAACTCCGCCAATGGAAATCCCGTATTGATGAGATCGTGAAATCGGCGGAGGAGACCTACGTTGTGATGAACAACCATTACAAAGGACAGGCGGTTGTCAACGGTATGGAGCTGAATTCTCTTTACGGAAAGCCATCCTCCTCCATCCCTGAGGGTCTCCGCGATCAATACATGGAGAGGATGTCAGCCCTCAGCTGAATCGGGGTTGTCAGGAATTCCCTACATTGGTATGATTCCCTTTTGGATGGAGGCGTCCATGTCACGATTTCTCTTTCTACTTGTATGCATCTCTTCATTCCTATATGCAGACACCCCGGTCATGGGTCCCGTGTCCGGAACCTGGACGGCCGGGGAAAGCCCCTATATTCTGGAAGGCGACACATCAGTTCCTTCGGGAGAGACTCTGACAATGGAACCAGGCACCGTGGTCCGTTCCAATGGATCCTATTCCCTGACCATCTATGGCCAGCTCATCACCCAGGCGTCCGGAGCGACCGGGGTCACCCTGACCTCCAACGCCCCTTCTCCCGCAAAAGGAGACTGGGTCGGGATTATTCTGGAAGACGGTGCCATCCTGACCGGAGATCACCTCTCGATTTCATACGCAGAATATGGGATTCACATCCTGCAGAATTCCCCAACCGCCAGCCTGACCCTGACCGATTCCACCCTGTCCCAGAATGACTCTGGCCTTGATCTATCCAGCGGGACCGCAGTGGTAACTTCCTCTCTCTTCGAAAATAACGACTATGGATTTTATGCCGGTTCCATGTCGCCCGGTGAAATATTCCTTACCATTTCTTCCTCCACATTTACAGACCAGACTTATAATCCGGGAGGTCTGGACACGACGGTTCATGCGACCTTCCTTGGAAATTCCGCAACAGGATCTCCTGTCAATGGTTTCCTCATTTTCAGCGCAGATTGGCCCGCTGATCTGGAGTGGACGTCCACCGGGATTCCCTTCGTCAACGATGGCGGGGATTTTACGATTCCCCCGGAACGATCTCTAACGCTTGGAAATGGGACCATCATGAAGACCCGGACCTACAACGACGGGTTCGACACCCATGGTTCCCTGATCGTCCAGGGCAGCCTGATGCTTCAATCGGGAACCCGACTCACGTCCCTGAAAGACGATACCGGGGGAGACACGAATGGAGACGGGTCCACCTCCTCCCCCGCTCCGGGAGACTGGATCGGAATTGTCCATGAGAGTTCTGCCTCCGGGATTACCGTATCGGGGAGCAACATCTCGTACGCCAGCCACGCTATCGAGATCAAGGATGGGGCTTCCTCAGCCGTCGTTATGGTGTCGGATACCACTTTTTCATATAATTCCTCCGGTCTTTCCGCCGCCGGAGGAATGGTCTCGGTGCTTTCCTGTTCCTTCATCTCGAACGATTACGGCTTCACGGCGGGAACAATGTCCCCCGGGGAGGTTACCCTTTCTGTCTCTTCTTCCACCTTCACGAACCAGACCTACTTTCCGGGAGGACTCGACACAACGGTTCATGCCACGCTGACAGATAACTCGGCATCGGGTTCCCCGAACAACGGATTTGCCATTTTCAGCGCCGACTGGCCTTCAGACCTTTCATGGGTTTCCACCGGTGTCCCCCTGGTCAACGACGGAGGGGACTTTACCATCCCCTTCGGACGTTCCCTCACTCTGAAGAGCGGAACGATCCTGAAAACCCGGAAGTATAACGACGGATTTGATACCCATGGATCCCTCACAGTGGAAGGGAGTCTGGTGCTTCAGTCCGGAACACGCCTGACTTCCCTGAAAGACGATACCGGAGGAGATACGAATGGAGATGGATCTGCATCGCTCCCCGCCCGCGGAGACTGGATCGGGATTATTCTTGAAAATTCCGCGACGGCAATGAGTGCAACCGGTACGGCCATTGCCTATGCCGATCACGGAATTCAGATCCGTGAAACGGCTCCCGATACCATCCTGACCCTTACGGGCTCCAACCTTGCTTACAATGGAAGTGGCATCAGTGTGGGAGGGGGAAGCGCGTCCATTGTGTCGACCTCTTTTCTTTCCAATAATTACGGATTTACGGCGGGAACAATGTCCCCCGGGGAGGTTACCCTTTCTGTCTCTTCTTCCACCTTCACGGACCAGACCTACTTTCCGGGAGGACTCGACACAACGGTTCAGGCCACGCTGACAGATAACTCGGCATCGGGTTCACCGGTCAACGGTTTCGTCATCTTCAGCGCCGACTGGCCCGCAGATCTAGAGTGGATCTCTACCGGCGTACCCTTCGTCAACGACGGAGGGGATTTTACAATTCCGTCAGGCCGAACCTTTACTCTGGGAAGCAACACAATCGTGAAGAGCCGAACATACGATGACGGATTGAATGTCTACGGTTCATTCAAGGTGGAGGGGAGCATGGTTCTTCAATCCGGCACCCTTCTTACCTCCCTCATGGATGACACGGGAGGCGACACCAACGGGGACGGTTCGGCATCCCTTCCCGCGTCGGGGGACTGGATCGGGGTCGTTCTGGAAAATTCAGCTACCGGTTTTTCGGCCATGGGATCCCAACTTTCCTATGCGGATTACGGGGTCCAGATCAGGGACACGGCACCCACTTCACTTGTCAGCCTCACCGGATCCACACTGAGCCATCACCGGACGGGGTTGAGGCTCAGCGGAGGAACAGCCCTGGTTGAATCCTGCATATTCGACACAAATGACTATGGATTCACGGCAGGCGCCATGGCTCCTCAGCAGGTAAATCTATTCGTCACTTCTTCCACTTTTACGGACCACACCTATTTCCCCGGCGGTCTGGATTCTTCGGCCCAGGCCACCCTCCAGGGCAACTTCGCCTCCGGTTCTCCCATCAACGGGTTCGTGATATTCAGCGCGGACTGGTCCTCCAACCTCCAGTGGACCTCTACCGGCGTTCCCTTTGTCAATGACGGAGGAGATTTTACGATCCCGCCAGGACACAGTCTGACGCTCAAGGAAGGTACGATCGTAAAGACAAGAAAATATGTGGACACATTTACCACCTACGGGTCGTTTCAGGTGCTGGGGACCCTGATCCTTGAACCGAACACGCACCTGACTTCTCTGCCTGACGATATTGGCGGAGATACAAACGGGGACGGGTCATCGTCGTTGCCATCTCCCGGAGACTGGGTTGGGATTGTCGTAAGCGGAGGGTCCGTTTTTTCCAATTCCTCCCGAATTAATTTTACAGAAACAGCGTTGAACGTGGGAAACAGCGGCAGCGGCACCATTACAGGGACATTCATTTCCTACAACGGGACCGGGGTGCAGGTTGACACGCTCTCCACCCTGGACCTGGGAAATCTCGGAAATCCGGATCCCCTTGACGACGGTACCAATCAGATCTTCTGCAACCAGTCCATGAACCTGATCAACCTCCACCCGGCCTCAACGGTAATGGCGGAGAACAACTTCTGGAGCCCCCTTCCGCCGATCGCCATTGACGGTTTTGTGGACTACGATCCCTACCTATCGGACGCACCTCCGGGGGGCGTTGCCGGACTGCTCCTGGAAAAGGCCTCGGAGTCAGATCTTGGTCTTTCCTGGTCGGGACCGTCCGGCATGTGTACTTATCTTGTAAAAACATCTCTTACTCCCGGCGGTTCGTTCCAGGATATCAGCGGTCCCCTGAATTCGCCCACGTACATCGATTACGGTGCGCTGGATAACCTGACCTCAGTCTATTACCGGGTCTTTCCCCAGTAAGGAGAGTCAGTGAAAGGGTGAACACGGTTGAGAGAGTTTAAATTCAGTTTCCTTCCCGCCTGCGTTCAATCAAAGCCTTGCAGAGGTCGGAAATATCGATAATACCAAGAATGGCGCCTTCCTTTACAACAAAGAGAGTTGGCTTGCAGGACTTTTGAATTAACACGACCGCATCTTCCAGCGAGGATTCAGGCGGAAGGGTGGGAACATCCGATGTCATGATGTCTCCAATGGTGAGTTGATCAAAATCCATGTGGCAATGGAGCAGCTTTCGATAAGTCACAAAATCGATTTCTCCGACTTCCTGCGGGATGAGATGGTGGAGAAGATCAAAGACGGAAAGGACCCCGAGCAGCTTTTGTTCTTCATCCACAACGGGGAGAATATGCATGTCGGTATTGAGAAGAATCGTGAGAATCTGTTTCAGGGGCGTACTGCGGGTGACCGTTACGATTCCCCGCCTCATGATTGAAGAGATTGGAATGTCGGTCCAGGTCCCGAAACGTATCGCATGGTTGGGGCATCCACGCCTGGAACAGATCGAGACAAAAGGACCGTCTTCTACCCTGAATGTACACATGGGAGCATCACAGAGAGAGCAGGTAACGTTCTCCCTGAGGGATTCACGGCAGGCCGGGCAGACAAATTCCGTAACCGTTCCCTCAGGGATGGGGAAGGGGCTGTCAAAACGGTACGACCCGTAAATGCTGCTCAGGTGAATTCTCTCTTCCCTCTCATTCCAGCGAAGGATCACCTGAATTCCCGGGTATTCTTCAATCGTATGGGATGGATCCATCAGGGATTCCCCGCAGCGGGGACAGAGCACGGAAAGGCTCAGCATGGATCTAGGATAGCATGGTGATGGCTCTGTTACAATAAAGCCATGAAGCATCCGGCCTATGCTCTTTTGCTGATCCCCATCCCCCTGATTCTTCTCTATCTGGCCTTCAGGATTCACCCTCCCATGGAACAGGAAACGGTGCAGCCGGCCCTGTCCATTCCCGAATCCCTTTCGATCGCCCTGACATCCACACGTACCTTTGACCGGGAAACCCTTGCCGATTATATCGATGGTGCTGCCGATGCCTATATCGAGGAAGGATTTACCCTGTGCACCGTCTGGGAAGGCACAAAAGGAGGCACGGAGATTATCCTGGAGCGATATACCATGGAGAGCGAAGCCTCCGCCCGGGCCATGCTTGAGCGGGAAGGCGGAGAATTTCAATCCCCTGAGGCCCTGGCCTTCATCTCCGGGCCCGATTATTTCAAGGCCACGCTGTATCCGGAGGATGAAGCTCTGTCCAGACAGGTCTTTCAATCACTGGGAAAGGAATCCAACCCTTGACAAACATGGACCGAAGAACCTTTCTGCAGAGGTGCCTCTGGGCAGTCGGCACGCTGGGGATCTCCTCGGGGGCCGCCCTTTACTTTCGGGACCGCAGGCAGAGTAGTGGACCTCTTCCGACCTTTCGGGATCATCGATCGGGATTACAAATTCCAGGAGGAATCGTACAGGTCCATGGAAAGGACATCCCCTCGATGGTCGAGATAGCTCTCAAGCCGTTCGGGGGTATGGAAGCATTAATCCGACCAGGGGAAATCCTCCTCATCAAGCCCAATGCCGCCTGGGACCGTACGCCGGAGCAGGCGGCCAACACCCATCCTGAAATCGTTGCCGCGCTTGTCACCATGGGCCTGGCGGCGGGGGCCGGCAGCGTCATCGTGGCCGATATCGCCTGTAATGATCCGAGAAAGACCTTTGACCGTTCCGGGATCCGTGATGCTGCGGAACGCTCGGGAGCCTCTCTCGTGATTCCCGACACCTTTGTGGACGTAGCCTATCACGGTTCGTTTATCCAGTCCTTTCCCACGGGACGGGTCTTTCTCGAAGCCGATCGAATCATCAATGTGCCCATCGTCAAACACCATTCCCTGACCCGAGCGACCCTCGGGTTGAAGAACTGGTACGGCCTCCTTGGAGGACGGAGGCACAAGCTCCACCAGATGATTCACGAATCGGTAGTGGATCTTGCCGTTGCGATCAAACCCACATTCACTCTTATGGATGCGACCCGGGTTCTTATTGCCAACGGGCCTCAGGGAGGGAGCCTGGACAATGTGCGTTCCATGGGGCTCATCGCCGCGGGAACCGATCCGGTGGCCCTGGACGCCTGGGGTGCCGGGCTTCTTGGCCTGACCCCGTTAGACCTTCCCTTCATCCGCCTGGGCAGGGCTGCGGGGCTGGGAACCCATGAATACGGGACCATCATGCGGGAGGAAATCGACCTTGAGGCTTAAATCGGTTCGATGGATCTACCAGGCTTTCTTTCTTCTCCTTTTCATCCTGCTACTCGCAGCCACATCCTATTTTGGCCTGGGATCTCTTCCCGTGAAGTTCTTTCTGGAAGCCAGCCCCCTTCTCGCGCTCTCTTCCATCCTTGCCGGGGCCACTCTGGCGACCGGAATGCTGCTTTCTCTTGCCACAATCGGCCTGACCGTCATCTTCGGCCGCGTGTTCTGCGGGTGGATCTGTCCGATGGGGACATTGAACCAGGCAACCGGGTGGCTTCTGTCCCGGAGAAGCAAGAGGGAGAATCTCTCCATCAACCGCTGGAGATCCTGGTACGTCACGAAATATGTCATCCTGGCGGTTCTTATCGTGCTGGCCCTTCTGGGAGTCAATGCCGCGGGGTGGCTGGATCCGATCGCCCTGCTGGTACGGTCCCTTTCCACCGGTATCTTTCCTTCCCTGGGCGAAGCCACGGGATTCCTCTACATCAAACAGCCGGCGTTTCAGGGAGGATGGATCCTCGCCGTGCTCTTTCTCGCCATCCTGGCCGCAAACCTATGGGTCCCCCGATTGTGGTGCCGGGCCCTCTGTCCCCTGGGTGCCCTTCTCGGACTGATTTCCCGATACCCTTTTTTCAAGATTCACCGGCAGGATTCACTCTGTTCCGGCTGTTCTCTATGTGTCATCGGGTGCCAGGGTGCCGATGAACCCCTGGGAGATCATCGGGTCATGGAATGTTTTGTATGCCTGAACTGTACAGAACATTGTCCGGATTCTGCCATCACCTATCACCTCCTCCCCCCTTCCGCTTCCTCCATTCCCACAAGCATGCCCCGCCGAACCATCATGAAGGCTTCCCTCGCCGCCGTTGCGGTGCCCTTTGCAATCAAGGCATCGGCAGGAGGAACACTCTTCCCGTCCAGGCGGAGAATCCGGCCTCCCGGAGCGCTACCGGAGGATGATTTTCTCGATCTCTGTATTCGATGCGGTGAATGCATGAAGGTGTGTCCCGTCAACGCCCTCCATCCAGCCTGGGATGAGGCTGGAATCGAAGGTCTCTGGTCTCCGGTACTGGTTCCCCGCCTTGGGTACTGTGAATATAACTGCAACCTCTGCTCAAGGGTCTGTCCGACCGGTGCGATCGGCGCCTTTACCGTTGAGGAGAAAATCGGAAAACCCATCGTCATCGGTGCCGCCATGATCGATCGGGGCCGATGCCTTCCCTGGGCGAACAATCGCCCCTGCACGGTCTGTGAGGAGATGTGCCCGACAGATCCCAAGGCCATCCTTTTTGACCGGATTCTCATCGCAAGCGGCCCTGAATCACGGGAAATCCTTCAACCCAGGGTGGTTCTGGAACGGTGCATCGGCTGCGGGATCTGTGAAAACAAGTGTCCCGTCCTCGCGGATCCGGCCATTTATGTCATTTCATCGGGCGAAAGCCGGGATCCCTCCAATACGATTGTTGGAGCCAGAGCGTGAACGATTCCATGGAAGGAACCAAGCCGGGCGGCTGGTCACGGGCGGACTGGATCCTGAACTCTCTGCTTCTCTGTATCCCGGCCGCCATGCTCCTCTTCTTTCTCACAACGTATCACGTCCTTATCTTCACCTGCGCATGCATCGCGATCATCCCCCTGGCCAACCTGATGGGAAAGGCCACGGAGGAGATCGCCCATCGGCTCGGCAGCGGTCTTGGTGGATTCATGAATGCAACGTTTGGAAATGCGGCGGAACTCATTATCGGGCTGATTGCCCTGAAGGAAGGAAACATTGTAATTGTCAAAGCATCCATTACAGGCTCCATTATCGGAAATATCCTTTTCGTACTTGGACTTTCCGTACTCATCGGGGGAATCCGAAACGGACGGCAAACCTTCAACCTCACAGCGGCGAGCGCCTCCTCCAGCACCCTTCTCCTCTCAGTGTGTGCACTGGCCATCCCGGCTCTCTTTCATCTCTTCATTCCCACGGAGAGACTGGAACCCATCGAGCTCCATCTCAGCGTCACCATTTCCATCATCCTTCTTCTTCTCTATGGATGCAGCCTCCTGTTCAGCCTGAAAACCCACAGCCACCTTTACCGGGGAAAGGCGGAACATCCGGCAAAAACTTCCTGGACTCTGCGGCGTGCCGTCTGGGTGCTTGTAGGTTCCACGGTCTTTGTGGGTGCAATGGCGGAGATCCTGGTCCACTCCCTGGATGAAACCGTTTCCACCATCGGATTTACGGAAACATTTGTCGGGGTTATTATTATCGCGATTATCGGTAACGCCGCCGAACATTCCACAGCGGTCCTCATGGCGTGGAAGGATCAGATGAACCTTTCCCTCACCATTGCCATGGAATCCAGCAAGCAGATCGCCCTCTTTGTCGCTCCCGTCCTTGTCCTCTTCGGATTAATCCTTGGGACCGGCACTTCCACTCACAGAATGAATCTTGACTTCAATCCCCTTGAGGTCGTAGCGGTAACCTTTTCGGTCCTCATGGTTTCGAGCATCTGCCATGACGGTGAATCCCACTGGCTTGAAGGCGCTCTTCTTCTGGGTGTATACGCCATCCTGGCCGCAGGATTTTTCTTCATCCCCTGAACCTGACCCGTTCTTTTCACACTCCCTGTGGCTGCGGCGACACATAGGACCGCGCCGTTTTACAGTCACTCAACAATCCTCAACACAGGCAAAGGGCTGCGCCTTCTACATATTTCAATTGTCTTCCCTGCATTTCCGACCATCTTCACCGCCCGGACATGCACTGCGTAAGGAAATGGGGGTTCTAAGAAAAGCCGCATCTCCATCGTCTCCATGGTTGAGAGGTTCAATCCCTCACCCATTCCACGGAGGTGCCTTATGAAACGAAATGCCCTGATCATCACAGCCCTGGTTCTGGCGGTGGCCGCAGGAACCTTTGCCGCAGGACAATCCTTTACCTTTACGTGTCGCACGAAGATCATCCGGGACGGGTACACCTACTATGAGTACCGACCCCAGACCTACACCTTCACGATCGAGATCATTTCCGACGAGCGCGGGGTTCTGAGAGAAAGCAGGAAATGGAACCGGCCTTTTGTTTCCGCCGAACCCGGGGAGCGATACTCCATTCGGATCCACAACCCCATGCCGATTCCCGTTGCCGTCAACCTTGCCATCGACGGCCTCAATTCCATCACGGGAGATCCCGGAAAACCGGACGAAGGGAAGAAGTGGATCATCGATCCTTATTCCTACGTCACGATCCGCGGCTGGCAGGTTTCATCCCATGATGCCCGTCGATTCTTCTTTACCACCCGGGAAGACTCCTATGCGACCTGGCAGGGAAATCGCTGGGGAAAAGATCTTTCTGTCAACTGCGGTGTAATCGGGGCGGCCTTCTTCTGGTCAAAGAGGGAAATGGAACAATATTATGAATCCAATCCCATCATCGAGTACACCCGGTACGGTTTGAGCGGTCACAACGCCTATGATGAAGCTCCCTCTGCCATGAGTCAGAGAAAATCCGAATGTATGGAGAAGAGACAGAAGGCCGGAACCGGGATGGGAGAGAGAGAGACGCATCCGGTCCGCCAGGTCCGCTTCGACTATGACACAGGCATGTATCAGATCGGTCAGGCGGTCATTCTGTTTTACGATTTTCCCGATCGACGGCCCCCCTATCCCCGACCCTTCGAAGGTTCCTGGGCCCCTGAAATGCCCTGACGTAATCGGTTCGCGAAGTCCCGGAATGAAACACAAACAGGTCGACATCATTCCGGGGCTTCTTTTCTTGATTTACCATCAGCCCGGTAACATGGGGCTGATTCTTATTCTGGTTTCGCGTACACCTGATTCGTTCCATTCCTCCCTGAGATGAGGAGAATCGTAATCAGGGATAGAAAGAAGGCGGGGACCAGTTCGTACATGGAACTCTTGAGAAGGGGAACCTGGTTCCAGACAACCGTCACCACAGCACCCACAACCATGCCCGCGAGGATGGCGCGGCCCGAGGCATTACTGGAATAGAGGCTCACGATCACGGCAGGTCCGATGGCGGCACCCAGGCCGCTCCAGGAGAAGAGTACAAACCAGAAGACGATGGTTTTTGCGGAAACGGCAAGCAGGACGGCAAGAACCATCAGAATCAGAATGGCCAGCCGGCTGAGCCGTACAAGATCATCGGTGGAAACCTGCCGGTTTTTGCGCAGTATTTTCTGGTAGATGTCACGGATCAGGCCTGAAGAGGCCACAAGAAGCTGGGAGTCACAGGTGGACATGATGGCGGCAAAGATTGCCGCGAGGACAACTCCAAAAAGAAAGGGATGGAACGTGTCTCTCGCAAGGTAGGGAAGGATCATTTCCGGATCACCGGAGGGAAGATGGTCCGCACTCAGATAGACGGCGCGCCCCACCAGACCGGTACACGTAGCCCCGACCGCCATAAGAATATTCGCCACGGTTCCATACATGGCCGCCCGTACAAGGTCCTTTTCCTCTCTGGCGGCCATGTATCGCACCAGGATATGCGGATTCCCTGCCGAGCCCAGCCCTATTCCGAGAAACCCGGCAAGAACCGCCACGGAAAGGTTCATGGGAGCGATAAGCCCAGGATCCAGTGACATCAGTGAGGAGGCAAGCCATGAGAATCCTCCCCTTTGCACCAGTACCGTCAGGGGAAGCCCGATCAGGGCAAGAATCATGAGCAGCCCCTGGATAACATCGGTCAGGGCTACGGCAAGAAATCCGCCAAGGAGTGTATAGACCAGGATGATGGCAGCCGCCAGAACCATCCCTTCATTCACGGGAAGGGTAAAGGCAGACTGAAAGGCCTTCCCGGCTGCCAGGAGTTGAGCCGCAACATAGGCGGTAAGAAAGACAACAATGGGAACCGCAGAAAGGAGCCGGAGACTCTGGCTGTGGCCCGGGTAGCGCGAGGCAAAGTAGTCCGGGATGGTAATGTCTCCCATCCGACCCGTTTCTCTCCTGAGTTTCTTCCCGACGGTGAGAAAAAGGATGGCCTCAATTGAAATATAACCCACCGTGGCCCACACAGCCGCCACACCCATGGAAAACGCCATACCGGAGAAACCAAGAAGAAGCCATGCGCTGCGCCCGGACGCCACGGTACTCAGGGCCACAACGAAACCTCCCAGCGTTCGGTTTGCCAGAAAAAAGTGATCCAGATCTTTGGATGAAAAACGGGATACCAGGAACCCGATGAGAAGGACCGCTGCAAAATATAGAGAGAATGCGGCAATCGTGGAAACCATGAAACTATTATGGGAAAAAAGAACTCTGCGTCAAGTCCGGGAACCTGTCCGGGATTGTGGTTTACTTTTCAGAAGGGAGTGTGTCTAATTAGATTGATGCTCTATGCCTTTCATATCCCCGATCCTCCTGAATCCCAATCAACTGTTTTCCGCTCTCCGGAACCTGAAAGCAAGAGCTGGAACAAAATCGATGCGGGAGCATGGGTTGAAGAAACCTACACCATGGTGTACTCCGCTCTGATCCGTCTCTGTGGGGGAGACCGGGAAACGGCAGAAGATTTGACGCAGGAGACCTACCGTAAAGCCTGGCAGGGGCTTTCCTCATATGCAGGAAAGGCAAAACTTTCCACATGGCTTTATCAGATCGCTTACCACACCTTCTTAAATCACATCCGTAAACCTGCACGCCTGATTTCCGTGAAGGATTATTCTGCAATTCCAGCAAACGAGGAGCATGAACCACAGGGGCTATTGGAGAAAGAGGATCTCCAGGAGCGTTTGAGAATGGCCGTCATGGGGTTACCCGACGATCTTCGATTTTCTCTGACAGCCCATTTCTGGGCTGAGATTCCGGTTCGGGAGATAGCACGGATGGAAGGATTGAGTTCCATGGCCATTCGAAAACGGCTGAAACGTGCGCTGAAGCTCCTTGAAGCCTTCCTCGGAGAAGCGGAATCATGAAACGGATCACGCGAAAAACCCTGCAGGAACATCTCAGGAAAGGGGATTTCCCTCCCCCTTCCAGGGACCTCTTCTCTCGAATATTCCTTAATATTCCGGATGAAGTGCTTGGCGTGTCTCGCCCCTCAAAGGATGGAAGCCCCACTCCAACCCCTCTGAGGGCAGCTGCAGCCGTAGTGATCCTGTGTGCTCTGGGAATCCTTGCGGGTTTCGTTCTGGGTCGAATTCAACCGATTCGATCCTCGCTGCAGCGAGCCTTCAATTCATCCAACTCCCCGGACCGGCCCGTGATGAACGTAAGCCCCGATTCCCTGAATGAATCATCAGCTTCACAGGTTCCCCTTCACTCCGCACCAGATCCTGTCCGGAACGCCTCTTTCTTTTCGACGCCGGCTCGCTTTGTCTCCTCCAGGGATTTTCCTGTGGCCGAGGTTAACCTCACCGTGGATGCGGCACCCTTCAGGTTGTCCCGATATCTTCTGGAACGGGGATACCGTCCTCCCGGAGATCTTGTCGATCCGGCTGCATTCATCAATCACTTCGTTCAGCCGGTATGGAAAGGAGACAGCCCGGTATCCCTCGACGTAACCGGAGCTGCTTCTCCCTTTCATTCAGATCCCGAGCACAGGCTGATCCTGGTTCGCATCTCCAGCCGGGGAAAGACGGTTTCCAGCAGTGAACCCGATCGTTGTACTCTCATTCTCAACCTGGACGAAGCCGAGCAGCGAAATATCTCCGAAGCCGTCGCAGGAGCCGTTCCTGAATTCATCGCTACGATGGGACCCGGCACAAGTTTTGAATTGATTGCATCCCGCCAGATCATTGAATTCAAGGCGTTGGATCCCGGAGATCCTAGGACCGGTACGGCTCCATTTCCCCGGGTCGGGACCCTGGATGAAGAAATTTCTCCAATCCCTGAGTCCGGGAAGGGCCCTCATCGAATCTTTATCGTGACGCAGAAAGTGAATCGGAAACTCCCTGCCTCGGGCTCGGAAAATCCGGACCCCACAACACAGATTGATCTCTCCAGGATTACCCGCGACATTCCCAGAATCGAAGAAGGTCCCGACGCTCAACTTTTTATCACTCAGGAAGCGGCCCGGCGGGTTCTTCGAAAAATCTCCGAAATGGAAGAACCGGTCGCCCGGGATGCCCGGGTCGAAATTCACTTTGAGCCATCAGCTGTTGAATCCTATCGATCACTCTCGAGCGTCAGGGGAAAGGAAACGGCCGCTCGAAGTTCCATCCTTCCAGGAACAACTCTTCCGGGCAACTTTACTTCGGCTGCGATGTACGAACTAAGAATCCGTCCTGATCGGTCGGACCACAAACCCCTCGCCACCGTAACATTGACCTACCGTCCCTCCGACCATCCACGGACGAAGATCGAAATCCGAAGAGAGATCTACTTTGACGATCTTTCCACTTCCTGGGAAAAGGCACCTCTGGAATTTCAACTCCCATCCCTGGCCGCAGAATACAGTATGATCCTTCGGGAAACGTCTAAGGATCCGAAGGATCAGATTGAAAACCTCTATCAAAAGATAATGGCGCTGTCGAGGGATCAGAGCCGTGACCCTCGCTGGAAAGAACTTCTTTCTCTTGTGGATTCAACCCGGACCGCATACAGAACCGCCGTTGTGGTCGGTAACGAGTCAATCATTTACCCCCCAAAAGGAGAATAACAATGATCCATTGGAAAGCTCTATTCATCATGCCCTTTGTTCTTGCCGCAACCCTGCTCGCCGCACCGGTTCCTTTCCCCGGTGAAGAACCCCTAATCTGGAGCCATGCCTCTCAGGAAACGGCCTATCTTGGAGTCGTCCTCCGGGAAGTGACCGCAGATGACCTTCGGAATTCATCCTTGAAAGAAGAGGCTGGAGCTGTCGTAATCCGTGTGGAGGAAGGGAGCCCCGCCGCCAAAGCAGATTTCAAGGAAGGTGACGTCATCGTTCAATGGAACAGGACGCCGGTGGAGAGTGCCCTGCAGCTTAAACGGTTCGTCCGGGAAACTCCTCCGGGCCGAAAAGTCACACTGAACGTGGTCCGGGACGGAAAGGAACTATCCCTTCGGCCCGCGCTGGGAACAAGGCCCCCGGCCCCCGATGTGCCGGATCTGTTCCGCATCCACGAGGGAGACAGGGATCATGACGATATCATGAAGTGGATGAACGCAGAGGGAAAGGAGTTCTCCTTCCCCGGGAAAAAAATGGTGTTTCTGACGACGGGAAAACCCAGGCTGGGCGTCGAGCTTCAAAACCTCTCCGGTCAGCTGGCAGAATATTTCGGAGTAACGGATGGGAAAGGAGTCCTGATCGCCGCCGTCCTGGATGACTCTTCCGCAAAAAAAGCAGGGCTTCGAGCCGGCGACATCATCGTGGCGATTGACGGCAAAGTGGTTGAGAATTCGAGCGACCTTCAATCCCTCATTATGGATAAGGACGAAGGGAGCATTACGATTAAGATCATCCGCGATCGAAAGAAACAGGAGGTAAAGGCCGAGCTGGGTCCGGCTGAAAGAACAGAGCATTGTGATAAAAAAATGATAAAGGAGATGGTGTTTTCCCCGGGAGATGACGGCGAGGAAAAGTTCATCCAGGTTCACGTTACGGGTGAACCCGATTCTCCTGAAGTGGAAATGAAAAACATCAGAGTCATCGTCGATGATCGTAACGATGAGAACGTGAAGGTGATTCACCGCATCGAATCAGACGAACCGGCCATCTGATTTCAGGCCGCCTCCATTGAGCAGCCCCGGGATTCCCGGGGCATTTTTTCTTTTTCACATGATCTTCCCGACCCGCAGCAGAAACTCATCGCCCCCATACCTGTAAGCTTTGACTCATGGTGGAACAGGCAATGTCATATACCGAAAACCATTTGGAAAAACCTCAAGATCCACGGATCCGAAACGGTTATAAAAGGAGGGGATATCAGTCCCGAGGTAGAGTTCCTTTATCTCCAGCCTCGAGGCATAGCGGAGCAATCTTTTCACAAGATCCGTTCCAGTTCCACGCCCACGGTAATCGGGAAGAACCAGGAGAGCGGCAAGCCAGGGAGTCCAGTCCGGCCTCTGCTCGGCATCATTTTCTACGAGGTTCACGGTTCCAATGGGCGTGCAGCCTTCCATGGCCAGAAGAGAGAGGGGTACCCGGTCGGGGGAGCAGGCCTGTCGGAGCCGAAGCTCCATTGTGGCCTCCGTGTGACCGGGTCGTTGAGACCACCATTCCCTGTGAATCCATCCAGCAACGGCCTTGACATGTTGAGGCTGCTCGAAGAGATGGCAGATTGTAATCGACCCCGAGTTCACCATATTCCCATTTTACCCTGCCGACAAAGGGCCTCAAAGGATGATTATGGAGTTCTTCCGGCATCCCGGGGCTATTGTATATTCCATTGACGGGTATAATATTTTTCATGCACATCCTTCGAGCGGCAGGGCTTATTCTCCTGCTGTTTCCGGCAATACCTCTTCAGGCTCTCGATCCGATGAAATCGATCGACCAGTATGACCACACCATGTGGAATACCGAAGATGGTCTGCCTCAGAATTCAGTCACTGCAATTCTCCAGACCCGCCTCGGGTATATCTGGTTCGGAACTCAGGAAGGATTGGTTCGCTTTGATGGTGTTCGATTTGATATTTTCGACAAATCCAATGTAAAGGCTTTCGCCTCCAACAGCGTAACCTGCCTGGCGGAAGACCGGGAAGGTTCGTTATGGATTGGAACGACCGATGGCCTGCTCAGGTATCGTTCGGATTCATTTCAGCACTTTGGTGAAAAAGAGGGCCTTCCAGGAAGAACGGTAAACTGCCTGTGGTCTGAACCGGATGGATCCATCCTTGCCGCCACAGATTCCGGCAATCTGTTTCAATTTGGATCGAATCGATTCACACCCGTAATTCAGGGCACTCTCGAACCGAATGATTCAATCCGTACGATTTTCAGAGATCGTTCCGGCATCTTGCACATCGGTACGGTTCGCCAGGGAGCGGGACAGATCAATTCCAGAGGAGAACTGATCCAGGATTCAGAGAAGGAGCTCCGAAACGTCCCGATCCGCTGTATTGCGGAGGCTCAGAACGGAGCCTTATGGTTCGGAACATCCGGACAGGGGCTTGTTTCGATTCATAAGGGTAGGATCCGAAAGATTGGAACACGGGACGGGCTATGCGATGAGATCGTATCAACTCTACTTGTCGATCGAGACGAAAATCTCTGGATCGGCACCTTTGGGGGCCTGAACCGGATTCGACAGGATGGATCAATGGACTCTTTTCAGGTTATGGAGGGAAGTGCCACGAATGTAATCCTGAGCCTCGAGGAAGATCTCGAGGGGAATCTCTGGGTGGGAACTTCCGCCGGGGGTCTGCATCGGTTTAAAAATGGGACGTTCACCACGCTGACGCAGGCTTCCGGGATGAAAAATGACGATGTATTTTCCATCTGCCAGGATGGGAAAGGAGCTATGTGGTTCGGGACTTACGGCGGGGGAGCTTATCGACTGGACCAGAATATCCTGACTTCTGTCTCAACAATAAATGGACTATCCAGCGATGTTGTCCTTTCCGTTCAGGCTTCCCGTAATGGAAGCATATGGATCGGCACGGCGGAAGGTCTGAACCGGCTGGACAATCACGGTATTCGTACCTACACGGTACGGGATGGACTGAAAAGCAATACGATCACAGCCATTTATGAAGACCATGAGGGAGAGCTCTGGATTGGGACAGACGGTGGAGGGTTGAGTCATCTGACCGGAGACCGTTTCACAACCTGGTCCCTGGAGGATGGACTGAGCCATCCGATTGTCACAACGGTTCTTAAGGACCGGGAAGGAACAGTATGGGTTGGAACGGATGGGGGGGGTCTCAATTATCTTCAGGACGGGAAAATTCATCATGACAATCGGGATGGACTTGCAGAGGGAATGATCATGGTTCTGTACCAGGATGGGGAAGGTGATATCTGGATCGGGACCTTTGGAGATGGACTCTATCGTATTTCTGGAAGCGAGGTTCAACACTGGACGATGAGGGAAGGCCTTTTCAATGACGCAATCTTTGAAATTCTTGAAGATGATTCATCCCATCTATGGATGAGTACAAATAAGGGTGTCTTTTCCGTCACAAAATCCCAGCTGGACGACGTGGCCCGTGGGAGGTTGGACCGTGTCGGGTGTAAAACCTACGGAACCCGGGATGGGATGAAGAGTAACGAATGTAACGGCGGTGTTCAGCCCGCCGGCTGCAGATCAAAAGATGGGAGGCTCTGGTTTCCGACGCTGAAGGGAGCTGTGGTCGTGGACCCTGAGCATACGGTCACCAATACCATTCCTCCCCCTGTCGTCATCCAGAAGGTCCAATCGGGAGACAGGGTTTACTCAGGGCGGACACCAATCGTACTGGAGCCCGGGTATGACAAATGTGAATTCCACTATACCGGCCTGTCTTTTTTCGACCCTGACCGCGTATTGTTTCGATACATGCTCTCAGGCTATGACCATTCCTGGGTCGAAGCCGGGAAAAGGAGGACGGCATTTTATACGGGGCTGAAGCCGGGGCGCTATACCTTTCGGGTCATTGCATGCAACAGTGACGGAATATGGAATGAAGAGGGCGCCACGGTATCCCTGACCCTGCTGCCCTTTTTCACACAAACCGTCTGGTTTTACCTTCTTCTTTCTCTTATTATCGGGTTGGGAGTCCTGGGGCTGTATCGTATTCGCGTCAACCACCTGCGCCGCAGGGAGAGAGAACTCGAACGCCTGGTGGATGACCGGACCCGAGATCTCCTGAGCGTGACCCGTGAACTGGAATCAGCTAACAAAGAACTCCAGCGCCTCTCCTCTCAGGATGGTCTCACGGGAATTCCCAACCGGCGTCTCTTCGAGGAGACCCTTGATGGGGAGTGGCGGCGCTCTCTTCGAACGGAAACTCCCCTGTCCATCATCATGATTGATATCGATCATTTCAAGGCTTATAACGACAGTATGGGACATATCAAGGGAGATGAATGCCTCAAAATCGTCGCGGATACGTTATCGGGATGTTTACGACGTCCCGGGGACCTTCTGGCACGATTCGGCGGAGAAGAGTTTGTCGCGGTGCTCTTCAACAGCGACGAACAGGGTGCGCTTTACACTGCGGAAACCATGAGGAATGCCGTACGAAAACAGGCACTTCCTCACCCATCCTCTCCAATCGATACCGTCGTGACCATCAGTCTTGGTACTGCAACCTTTCGTCCTTCGCCCTCCACTTCCGCAACAGCTCTGCTGTCTGCTGCGGATGATGCCCTGTACGAGGCCAAGCGAGCCGGGAGGAATACCGTTTGCCAGAGTGTCCTGAATGGCTGAAATGAAAGACTTTTCTTTACCATGCATGGGATTTGGTGTATAGTGAGTCAATGATTTCTTTGATTCTGTGGGCCCTTCTTTTTTTCCCAACACTGGATGCCCAGCAGGTGCAAAGCCGAATAACGGAAATCAGGGGCCTGCCCTTTAAGCACTCCGTAACCGTAAAATCCATGGATCGGGAGGCTCTCGATCCATTCATTCAGCGGGCCCTGAAGGACACATACGGAGATCATGTCGAGGGACTGGAACGCTGGCTGAAGGCCCTCAGGCTCATTCCAGAGAACACGGACATGGTTGCCGATCTTCTCAATCTATACAAATCGCAGGTCGCGGCATTCTACGATCCCAAAGATCAGGTCTATTACGTAATTCGGGGCGTCGGAGACGAAGGCATGGTAGCCGACATGGTTGCCCTCCACGAATTCACTCATGCACTCCAGGATCAGTATATGAACCTGGACTCCCGGATGACCCGTCTCATGGGGAACCATGATGCCCAGATGGCCCTTCAATCGGTCCTGGAAGGAGAAGCCACCATACTCATGATGGCTGACCAGTTTGGAAAGCTTGGAGGGGGCGATCTTCGAGCTTTCTCTGATTCTCTGGACCTCTTCGCCCCGACCATGACGGATATCATGGGAGATTTCCCACCCTATCTGATTCACGAAATGGTCTTTCCCTATCTCCAGGGAGCGCGGTTTGTCATCGAAAAAACCGATGGAGGAAAGAATTTCAAGGCCCTGGATCAGTGGTATGCCTCACCTCCCTGTTCGACAGAAGCCATTCTTCATCCGAACCAGAAGACATCTTTCCCGGCTGATTTCAGCAGGATGATCAACAAAACTGCTCCCGGGAGTTGGGATCTCACATTCGGTGACACATTGGGAGAATCCACCTGGAGTTATATCTTTCATACAACCGGCGATAAAGAAAGGGCGGAACGGGCAGCCGCAGGATGGGATGGAGATCGTGTTGGACTCTTCACGCGAGGGAAAAATGAAGTCACGGTCTGGCTTTCCCGATGGGATTCCAGATCGGACAGGGAAGAAGCGGAATCCGCATTGAAGGATTACCTGAAAATGTCAGAATTACCCTTTGAAATCCTTTCCGGAGAAAACGTTTTCGTAGCAGTGACCGGTGAACCAGGGGATCGAAGGGGATTCATAAAAAAAATCACCAGACGACTCAAGCAGATGGAGGAGGTACATGGGTATGACTGCGCAAGCGAATGAAGTCCAATCACTTCTTCAATTCAAAGAAAGTCTCACAGAAATCATTAACCAGATCCATGGAGCCCAGAATATAAAAGAAATCATCGTGGATCTGAAGACCCGGATTCTGGACCTCCTGGGCGCCGAGCGGATTACCATATACGCCATCGACACAAAGAACCAGCAGTTGTACAGCCTTTACAAAGAAGGTGAAGAACTGAAAGAGATTCGGGTACCCCGTAACTTTGCATCGATTGTGGGATTCTGTGCTCTTTCAAGACAGACCGTTCGTCTTAAAAATGCCTATGATCCTGAAGAATTAAAGGCCCTTCACCCCAAGCTGGACTTTGACTCTTCCTGGGATAAAAAATCGGGGTTTACAACCGCCCAGGTCCTGGCGGCACCGATTCTTTACGATAAGTACATCATGGGAGTTCTTCAGCTCCTGAATAAAAAGGGAGGCGGAGAATTTACCAATGCGGATCAGGCGGCGGCACAGGAGATTGCGAAAACCCTGGGAATCGCCTTTTACAACCAGAGACGGATAACCCGGGCTCAGCAGCCCAACAAGTATGGATACCTGATCGACAAGGGGCTGATTTCGGAGAAGAACCTTGAAGATGCCGTCAGCTATGCTCGAATGAATAACCAGGAAATCAGCCATGTCCTGGTGGAAAAGTACCGGATCGCAAAAGAGGAAGTCCTGAAAAGCCTGGGGCAATTTTTCAATTCCGGCCACTTTGTTTTCGACGGAACCCAGATGATGCCTGAAGAATTTCGCCAGAGACTCAACCCCGAATATCTGAAAAAAGTCCTTGTCGCGCCGCTGTCCAAAAAAGGCGGAACGGTTCAGGTCGCCATGGAGGACCCCACAGATCTGGCCAAAATTGACATTGTCCGAATGATGCAGCTGGCCCCCCGGCATGAATGTCTTGTTGCCATACCCAGGGATATCCAGGATTACATCAACACCTCCTATGGGATCGAGGAAACCGAGGTAAAATCCGATCTGGCTGAAATTCTGGGTGAACTGGAAGCCGAAACCGAAGAGGTGGTGGATGAGGATGCTCTGGGTGTCGACGAAGCCGACAACGCCATCGTTCGACTGGCCAACCAGATCATCAAGGATGCGTATCAGCAGGGCGCCTCGGACATCCACGTGGAGCCCTATGGGAAGAAGATGCCCACAAGGATTCGTTTTCGAATTGACGGCGTCTGCCATGTGTACCAGGAAATTCCAGCCACACATCGCAATGCCGTGATATCAAGGCTTAAGATCATGTCCAATCTTGATATTTCTGAACGTCGAAAACCTCAGGACGGGAAAATCAGATTCCGCATGAAAACGGGTACGATCGAGCTTCGTGTGGCCACCATTCCCACTACCGGCAGTGAAGAAGACATCGTCATGAGAATCCTGGCGGCATCCAAACCGATCCCTCTGGAGAAAATGGGATTTTCCGAACGAAATCTCTCCGCCTTTTACGAAGTTGTTTCAAAACCCTATGGAATCGTTCTATGTGTAGGTCCTACCGGATCGGGAAAGACAACAACCCTGCACTCGGCCCTGGGATACATTAACACCCCGGAACGAAAAATCTGGACAGCGGAAGACCCCGTGGAAATTACGCAGCCCGGGCTGCGTCAGGTTCAGGTTCATCCGAAGATCGGATTTACTTTCGCTGCTGCGATGCGCTCGTTTCTCCGTGCCGACCCGGATGTGATCATGGTCGGTGAAATGCGTGACCAGGAAACGGCCCACATCGGCGTGGAAGCATCCCTGACCGGTCACCTTGTCCTTTCCACACTTCACACCAACTCCGCACCGGAAACAATTACCCGTCTGCTGGATATGGATATCGATCCATTCAACTTTGCCGATTCTCTTCTGGGCATTCTTGCCCAGCGTCTGATCCGGACCCTCTGCAAGAGCTGTAAAGAGTCCTACAATCCTTCCAGGGAAGAATTTGAGTCCATGGCTGCCTCCTTTGGACGAGAGGCTCTGGCAGCCAGACAGATCGAATGGAGCCCCGACATGACACTTTATAAACCGGTCGGTTGTCCCGAGTGTGCGGGAACGGGATATCGCGGACGAATGGGACTCCACGAGCTTCTTGTGGGAACCGACGAGGTCAAGCGCTTGATCCAGCAAAAATCGGTCGTGGAAGAAATCCGAAACCAGGCGATCAGTGACGGTATGACCACGCTGATGCAGGACGGGATCATCAAAGTTCTCCAGGGAAGTACGGACATGAAGCAGGTCCGGGCGGTATGTATCCGGTAGCCTGTATCCAGTTTCAACCCGCCTGGAAGGATCTTCAGGTAAACCTTGAAGCAATTTTGCAGTGGACGGACCGTGCGGGAGAGGTACGTGCCGTCTTTTTTCCCGAACTTGCCACGACCGGATACCTTTTTCAGAGCCGCGAAGAAGCGCTTCTCCTCTCCCTTACACCGGATGATCCGAGGCTGGACCCCCTGCGTCGAACGGCAGAACGATCCGGAAAGATGATCACCTTCGGAACCCCGATCCGGGAAGGAGATCATCTCTATAACAGCGCCCTGATCCTCCACCCCGACGGGAGCGTGCGTTCCTACCACAAAGTTCACCTCTTTGATCGTGAAAAAAACGTTTTCGATCCGGGCCCGGATGCTCCTGGACTAATTGAACTGGACGACCTGAAGGTGGGGGTTCTCATCTGCTTCGATTGGGCTTTTCCGGAGATCTGGCGTTCTCTGGCGATGCAGGGAGCCGATCTGGTTGTGTGTCCATCCAACCTCGTCCTTCCTGGAAAGGGTCAGAAGGGTGTCATCGGGCACGCTCTTTATAACCGGATCTATGTCGTCCTGCCCAACCGATATGGCGTGGAAGACGATCTTCGTTTTACGGGAGGATCCCTGATTGTGGGTCCGGATGGAGAAATTTTATGCGAGGCACCGGGCGTCGGAGATCGAATTCTTCGGTCCTGGATTGATCCGGCTCTTGCCCGAAACAAGCAGGTGACTTCCCGCAATCATCTCTTTAAGGACCGAAGACCCGGGTTTTATTAATGCAGTGTGTCCAGTGCGGAGCCAACCTGGAACAGCAGGACCTGGTTTCAACACAGACCTTTCCCGGAACGGACGCGGGCCGGTGCCGACATTGCGGAACGATCAATCTCATCACACAGGATGGCCCCCGATATGTGCTGATCTGTGATGTCTGCGCAGCTCCCTTTGCTTCTCCAACGGGACTGGGGCCGGGAGAAGAGATTTGTCCGGACTGCAGGGTACAAAAGCGAAGGGCCCCGGCCTTCCTGATTCCCCTCCTGGACAAGCTCTCCCGTGCCAGGGAAATCACACTGGGTAACGAAGCGGCCCGGAATATCCTGAAAAACAAAACCGTAATTCCTCAGGGTCCGACTGTCGTATGGTTAAATCGCGTTGTTTCCCTTCTCGGCAGTGAATCCCCAAGACCTGACCTTCCCTATTCCTGCATTCTCGTTCAGGATCCGGAACCCAATGCACTCTCCATTCCGGGCGGTATCATTCTTGTAAATACGGGGCTTTTCGACTTCGTTGAGCGGGAGGGAGAGATCGTCTTTGTCCTGGCCCATGAGGTGAGCCATATCTGCATGCGCCACGGGCTCCTGAACCTGGAGCACAGGGAAAAGATGGCTCCCATCCGTTTTCTGGCTAACCTTGCCGTTCTTCTGATAACGGGCGGTGCAGCCTGGTTTCTGATCCCCTTTGTCAATGTTCTCCTGGATGCAGAGAAAATGGGCTATGGAAGACAGCATGAGACGGAGGCCGACAAGATGGGGATGAGGCTCATGCTGGATGTGGGATATGATCCCACCCACGCGGCAATCTTTTTTGACCGCCTCGCGGCTCTACAGCCTTCATCTCAATATATGGCGTTTCTGGCCTCCCACCCCTCTCCCCTCGACCGTAGGAACGCGGTGCGTTCCTTTCTGCATGAACACCCCGTCGATCCTTCCCTGCTTCGCGGTAATGAAGTCGTCGGAAGAACGAAAAAAATTGCTTCACCGACCACGCAAAGGGGGAGATCCCCCATACCGGTCCAAAAGCCGTGCGGTTGTTGTTCCTGCTGCGGTTGCTCGGGCTTTCTCCTGGCTCTTCTCAGCCTTCTCTTGAGCTGCTGATCCTTTCTGTGCAGGTCAACGCGCACAGGTCTGAGCTCTGCCTCCATCGATGGAAATCGTCTCACCCGTGATCCACCCCGCATTTCTGGATGCCAAAAACAGGATCAGCTCCGCGACCTCTTCCGGGCTTCCAACCCGGCCCAATGGATGGGTATCTCTGGATCGTTCCAGAAATGCCTTATACGTCGGCTCGTCCATTCCCCCTGCTCGATGGAGGTTGGTGACTACCACTCCGGGATTGACAGCGTTGACTCGCACTCCATGAGGAGCCAGCTCCAGTGCGGCACACCGGGTCAGCTGGTCGACGGCGGCCTTCGAAACACAGTAGGCCAGGACTCCGGGAAAGGATCTCAGGCCTGTGACACTTGAAACGTTGACGACGGACCCTGATGATTGTTGCAGGAGTGGAAGGGCTAACTGCATAATGTGAAAAACCGATGTGGTATTGATTTCAAACATTTCAGAAAAAACGCCAATGGAAGTCGATTCCAGGGTACCGCTCCCAATAATGCCTGCGGCATTAACGACACTATCCAGCCGGTGAAATCGGTATTCACATTCCCCGACCAACTGTTGGCGAAAGGAGGCTTCCTTCAGATCCCCCGCGAGGGCGATTACCTCGCGTTTCATTGCTCGAATCCTCGCTTCCGTATCCGAAAGGCGCCCCCGATTCCGTCCCGAAATCACGAGGTCAGCTCCTCTATGGGCGAAGGCGATGGCTGTCGCCTTCCCAATGCCGGAGGATGCCCCTGTAACCAGGGCCACCATTCCCTGAAAAGAATTATGTTCGTCCATGTTTTCATTATAGCGCAGGAAGTTTGACGGAATGGTGCGATTCTGGGAAAATGGACTGCGAAGCCCTACGAGTCAACGACGCGATAAAAGGATTGAAATGGGACAGAACCGGACTGACCGACCAGCGGATCGAAGCCAGGGACATTTATGATCTCCCATAAGCTCATGTTGGAAAGTCTTCGTGACTCTGAGCGGAGATTCAGAAACATCGTTAACGAAGCCCCTATGGGCATGCAGATGTTCAAACTCACGTCATCCGGTGAGCTTATCCTTATGGGCGCCAATCCTGCAGCAGACTGCATTCTCGGAGTCGTTCACGACAATCTGATTGGAAAACCGATCCTGGAAGCCTTTCCGGGCCTTTCAGATACATCTCTGCCCGATACCTATCTGAAGATCGCCAGAGAGGGAACCCCGCTCAAGGTGGAGCATATTGAAGAACAGGATGGGTCCATTGTCAAAGCGTGCGAAATTCATGCCTTCCAAACCTCTCCCGGGATTGTCGTGGCCACAATTCTCAATGTTACGGATCGAAAAAGAGCAGAAGCTGAATTGCAGCGAACCCGTGCGGATATTGAAGCAACGGTGGAGAAACGAACCCGGGAACTTGCACGGGCCAATCAGCAGTTGAATCTTGAGATCGAAGAACGCCAGAGGGCTGAAACCACACTGCGATTCAAAACCACTCTATTGAAGGCTCAGTCCGAAACCTCGATCGAAGGGATTCTTGTCGTTGCTCCGGATGGAAGCGTCATTTCCTGCAATTCACAATTTGCAAAATTGTGGAATATTCCTGAGGAAATTCTTTCCACCCGGGATGATCAGAAACTCCTGGACCATGTTCAGAGTCAGCTGAAGGACCGGGAGGGATTTCTGGAAAAGGTCCGTGCTCTGTACGGCGACAAAGAACTCTGCAGCCGGGATGAGATTCCATTCAACGACGGCAGGGTATTTGATCGGTATTCGTCACCTCTCGTAGATGAGGAGGGGCGGTATCATGGACGCGTGTGGTTTTTCCGGGACATCACTGAAATGCGGAATGCCGAGCGGGCCCTGACCCAGGCCAAGATCACCCTGGAACAGCTCCTGAGCGTAGCACGTCAGCTGGAAGTTGCTGAATCCGAAGAGAAGGTTTATGATCTCGTAATCTCTGCAGTACAGAACATCCTGGGATTGAACTACGTTTCGGTCTACTGGATCGAAGTTGATATCCTCCAGCGCACAGCCGTATCGTCCGATCTTTCACTTCTCTCGCCTGAAACGATCTTTTTGAAGGACGTGAAAGATCTTCTTCCCTCCGATGAAGAGGATACGACCTATTTCGAGGATATCCGCAAGCGCCTGGCGGGCCCTGAACCCTGGCCGGAATTTCGATCTATGATATCGGGACTCCTGGGTGAAGATGCGATTCTCTTTGTCCTGGCCCGGGAAGAGAGGCTCCTTGGAGAACAGGACCGCGGCACGGTAGCCCTTCTCCTGGGTCACGCAGGAGAAGCCCTGAACCGGTTAAGGCTGGAACAGGAACTGAGAGACCAGGCCGTGCGGGATCCTCTCACCGGTGTCTACAACCGCAGATATTTCTTCCACATCCTTCAAAAGGAAGTCGAACGGGCCATGAGAAATCGAAGACCTCTCGCATTTCTTATGGCAGATATCGATCTCTTCAAGGACATTAACGACCGCCACGGTCACCATACAGGAGATGAAATCCTGAAAGCGGTAGCTGCTGTAATCCTGAAACGGGTCAGAAAGGTGGACACGGTTGTCCGATACGGCGGAGACGAGTTTCTCGTCATTCTTCCAGATACAGGGGATGCCGTGGAGGTGGTACGACAGAATATTCTGGACGAAATGAAAAACAATTCCCTGCTCTCGGATATTGCCGGATCCCCCGTCACCCTCTCGCTCGGTGGAGCCTATTGGAATCCACAAAGTCCGGATTCCCCTGAGGAAGCTCTGAAAAAGGCCGATCAGCAGATGTACAGGAATAAAAAAAGGACCCGCGAGAGCGGGTCCCTGCCTGGCTTGCCAGAAGAAAAGAACGAAATCGATTAACTCTCCCGTCCAAAAAAGGCATCACGTTCCGTTTCCAGGATTGCGGCATGATCATCTTCTTCTGCCGCAAGCTCCCTGTAAATATCCTTTTCCACCTCACTCTTCACGATGGCCTGGCACTCCCGGTAAAAATCACGCGTTTTGATTTCCATCTGGATGGCCTTGTTGTAGAGGCTCCGGATGGATCCCTTCGAGTCGGAAAAATCGATCCCATCCATTAACCAGTTGATAACACTCTCATCGAATCGTCGATCAATATCCAGATCTTCATGCACGTGATACCGTCGAGCGATCGTGTTAAAGTGCTCGATTTCCTTTTCCATAAAGTCCTTAAAGACTTCCTGAACCTCAGGGTCGGACACCTTTCCAGCCGCAATGCGGTAGAAATGGTAGGCATTACTTTCGAGCTCCAATCCCTTTTGAATGGGCTCCATCTTTTCATAATCGACATCCTGTGGCTTCTGAATTACGGTAAGCTTCCCGCCACAAAGATGGCAACGACCGTAAGGGACGGAAAAACCTTCAGATACCTTTGCGCATTGGTCACACTTCCAGGTAAAGGTAATTCCCGCGCAACAGATTGCATCATCATCTACAAATTCGTGGCACTTTGGACACTGGGTAGCCATGGTTTGCCTCCTAGTTGAGTTTTAGATAAGAAAGGATGCCGGCAGCGGCTCTGCGGCCCGCACCCATGGCCAGAATGACGGTAGCGGACCCGGTGACAATGTCTCCTCCAGCAAAAACACCGGGATAGGATGTCATCTGCGTGTCGGAATCGACTTCGATGTAGCCCCATTTGTTCAGATTCAGACCCGGTGTGGTCTGGGCAATAATCGGGTTGGCCTTGGTGCCCAGGGCATAGATCACCGTGTCCACGTCAAGGAAGTAATTGGAGCCCTCCTTGGGTACGGGACGTCTTCGTCCACTGTCATCCGGCTCACCCAGTTCCATTTTAATGTTCTCCATCCTGGCCACCCATCCGTTCTCTCCATGAAGAGCAACGGGGGCGGTCAGCCAATGGAACTGAACGCCTTCTTCCATTGCGTGGTGTAATTCTTCGATACGGGCAGGGCTCTCCTTTTCAGATCGCCGATACACGATGTAGACGTTTTTCGCACCCAGTCGAAGGGCAATCCTCGCAGCATCCATTGCCGTGTTTCCACATCCAATGACGGCGACATTCTCTCCCATATCCACCGGAGTGTCATATTTAGGGAATTCGTAGGCTTTCATCAGGTTTGCCCGGGTCAGGAATTCGTTGGAGGAAAGAACACCGTTCAGAGACTCACCCGGAATTCCCATGAACTTCGGGAAACCGGCTCCAGTCCCGACAAAGACGGCATCAAACCCACGCTCGTGAATCAGTTCGGGAATTGTGAAAATCTTTCCGATGATCCGGTCAACCTCAATCTTAACACCCATTTTTCTGAGGGTATCGATTTCCTGCTGTACGATTTCCTTTGGAAGTCTGAACTCCGGGATCCCGTACATGAGGACTCCACCCGGAACATGAAGGGCCTCATAGATAACCACCTCGCATCCGGCCTTTGCAAGATCCGCCGCACAGGTCAGCCCGGCAGGTCCGGAACCTACGATGGCAACCTTCTTTCCGTTTGGGGTTATCCTGGGGATTTCAACCCACCGGTTCTTAAGGGCCATGTCCCCGACAAAGCGTTCGAGTCTGCCTATGGCTACCGGTTCCAGTTTCTTCCCCACGATACAACCGGCTTCACACTGAGTTTCCTGGGGACAAACCCGTCCACAGATCGCAGGAAGCAGATTTGCATCGGTCAGGATGACATAGGCTTTCTTGAAATCGCCTTCTTCCACTGCTTTGATAAAGGCCGGGATATCAATGCCTACAGGACAACCGGGAACACAGAGAGGTTTCGGGCACTGAAGACAACGCCTGGATTCATCCGCAGCATGCGCATCCCTGTATCCGAGCGCAACTTCTTCGAAATTTGTCCTTCGTACTTCAGCGGGCTGCTCGGGAATCGGAGTTCGAGTTGGCTGAATTGTCTTAATTGTCTTCTTCTCAGACATGATACCTCCTAGATCCCGTGCTTCTTCGTGAGCTGGCATTCATGCTCGTAGAGTTCAAGGGATTTCTTCTCGAATTTCTCAAAGCGTCTCTGTCTCATCATGAGTTCATCAAAATCCACCTGGTGACCGTCAAAATCGGGACCATCCACACAGGCGAATTTCATTTCTCCTCCCACCGTGACTCTGCAGCTTCCGCACATTCCGGTACCGTCAACCATGATGGAATTTAGAGAAACGATTGTTTTGACACCAAAGGGTTTTGTCACGTCACTGCAGACCTTCATCATAATCAGGGGCCCGATGGCGACCACCAGGTCCACTTTGATCTCCTCAAGGACGCGCTTCAGAGGATTTGTAACGAGACCCTTTTCTCCGAAGGAGCCATCATCAGTGGTGATGATCAGTTCATCGCTGTACTTCCTGAATTTGTCCTCCCAGAAGATCAGATCCCTGGATCGAAACCCGATGATGGAGATGGTCTTGTTTCCGGCCTCCTTGAAGGCGCGAAGCTGAGGAAATATCGGGGCGACTCCCAGTCCGCCCCCCACCATGACAACGGTCCCGAAATTTTCGACATGGGATGGAATGCCCAGTGGGCCTACAAAGTTCAGGAGAGAGTCTCCCTCTTTGAACTCCATCATTTCGCGGGTATCCTTACCCACAGCCTGAATAACAACCGTGATGGTACCTTGCTCCATGTCAAAATCCGCGATGGTCAGGGGAATCCGTTCGCCGGTTTCTTTATGGCGAACCATGAGAAACTGGCCGGGTTTTGCGGCCTTTGCCATGTCCGGGTCACGGACTTCCCAGAGAAAGGTAACGGGTGAAAAAACCTCTTTCCGAACAATCGGATACACATAGCCCTCCTAGATCAGGATTCGATTGAGTATGCCAAACTCGACCGTAAGTGTCAACAAAAGAAGACTGTGGAAGTGTAGAGGAAGTTCAGTTTCCCGAAGGATTCAGCTACCAGGATGGATTCCAGGTTGAAATCGCGCCGGGAATGACTTCGATATGAGCCGGTAACGTTCCATAGGGATCCCCATCAATTTCCAGATGAGCTCCCTCACACGTTACGATGGAAATTCTCTTCCCTTTTCTGACATTCACATCATTCCGTCCTGGATGACGGGCCCGATAGAGATCGACCGCCAGCTTGAGAATCGCGGGGTAGGGCCGCCAGGGAAGGGTGACCACCTCCAGAATACCATCTGAGATATTTGCCTCGGGGGCAATGGGCATTCCTCCACCAAAGAAACGTCCATTCGCAATCGCGACAACCAGGCTTCGCTCATGCGTATACTTCTCCCCGTCGATACGAAGGTTCAATTCGCATGCTTTAAATTTCAGCGAACAGCGAATGGCCGTAACGATATAGAGAAGAGAGGCGGGAAGATGGGGCACCTTACTCTGAATACGCTCCACAACCGCACCGGAAAGACCCGTTGATACAACGTTTAATCCATAGCGGGCTCCGAGATCGCTCTCCACACGAAAACAATCACAGGTAAACAATGGGGATTGTGTTCCAGCCCTCCTGTGAATATGAAGGCTGCGAATGAAATCGGCTCCTCGACCCCCCGCCAGAAACCCGAGCGACAGGGGAAGCTGAAGCCGGTACACCACATTGACCGTTTCAGAAAAAGTACCATCTCCCCCAAGGATAAGGATACGGGACAAGCCTTTTTCCGCAGCCCGGGTCAGCTCGTCTCTGAGTTCATCTCGGGATTCTGGAATAACAATCGTCAGCCCGGGAACTTCCCGGCGTGCCCGCTTAACAACCCTTCGCCACGGCCCTCCCCCTTTTGGGTTGACGACCAGGAGATCCGCTGTATTCATTCGGAAATGACGAGATTTCTACCCCGGGCCTTTGCCTGGTAGAGGAGACGATCAGCACGGGCGAGCAACTCATCCGGACCATGATCTCCCATGGAGAGGGATGCTACACCGATGCTGATCGAACAGCGAATCGAGGCAGCTTCCCCGGGAAAATCAAAGCCTTCGATCGACGCACGGATTTTTTCCGCCACCTCCCTGGCTCTGTCAATCCCGGTATGGGGGAGCAGCAAAACAAATTCCTCGCCCCCGTAACGGGCGACAATATCGGAAACCCGTACCTTTACCGTCCGCAGGATCAGGGCGGCCACCTCCGAAAGAACGACATCCCCCTGCTGGTGGCCATACCGGTCGTTAATTGCTTTAAAATAATCCAGGTCCATCATGCACAGTGACAGCGGGTAACTGTACCTTTTGGCCCGTTCAAATTCCGAGACAAACCTCTGCCGGAAATCACGCTTGTTACTGATTCCGGTCAATTCGTCGGTAACAGCCTGCTGGTGTATTTTCTCCATCGCATTTATGTTGATACATGCGAGAGAGATCTGAGAGCTGAGAACATCGAGGACCTGTTTCTCATCCGCAAGAAATGGGGAATCACTGAGTCGAAACAGCGCCAGCAGACCCGGTGTCATCCGATCCCGCTCGAAGGAAACGCCGATTCGATCGACAATCGCCTTTCCCCGGCAGGGCTCCATTTCCTCAAGATCCAGTTCGATGGAAAATTCAGTTGGTACAAAGGGGAGAGCAACAACAAGGTTCATCAGCTCCCGAGCTGAGCGGATTGCCTCCCTCTTGACTTCAGGAGAAACACCTGTCCGACTGAGAAGGTAAACTTTCAGCTCCGCTCCTACCGTAAGAGCGATGCCAATATCATAATCCACGGCGGAAAAGAGACGTTTGAATGATTCCAGGAATACTTTGCTGAAGTCCAATTTTTCCAGACTGGTCAGGATGATGGATGCTGTTTCTTCGAGAAACACCATGTGATCGAGGAACCTGGAGATGGACCCTGAGGATTCTGTAACGGGCGAAGTGATCCCTGACGATTCCTCATCGGAGAACCGCTCACGCCATTCCTCCTCCAGCGTGACAAGATTATTAAAAAAAACGGAAAGCTCTTTTTGTTCCGATACGGGGGGAAGGCTGAACATTTTCTGTCTCCCCTTTTTCTTGACAACGAGAATACCCTCCCGGGACATACGGTTCACGAGTTCCTTTATGGTTTCACGATCCGTATCAAATCGTTCACGAATAATTTTTTCCGGTACCGGATCGTTTGAATAATCAACAATAAAAGCGACAATTTTCAGAGGGCTGATTTCCGACGGTTTCACAGGGCACCATCTCCCAAAATGGGGAAAACGGGCAGGAGAAATGATGCAGAACCCCGGATCACCTGGCGTGAACCGGTTCTTACATAGAGATCTGTAACCATGCTTCCGGGGTAGAATCGTTCCATGATTGGATTCAAACTATTGTATCAGATGGAACGCTCGATGTCCTTCCCTTCGTGTTCGTTCTGTGGTTGGCGCTCTCCGGGACCTGGGGTATGATGAGAATATGAAACGATTGGTCTCCTTCCTGTGGATATGCAGTATGTTCTTTCTTTCATGCAACCGGCTCGAGCCTACGGCCACTCTTCTCCTTCAGGATGGCAGGGTTTACACCAACCCCGCAGAACCTCCCCGGAACCTGGACATCCTGATCACAGGTTCCACCATTTCCAGAGTGGGCTCCGATCTGGAAGCGCCTCCCGGCTGTCGCGTCCTATCCCTCCACGGAGCCACCGTCTTTCCTGGCTTTGTTGACGCACATGCCCATCCGGCAGGGTTGGGAAAAGCCATGTCACAGCTGGACCTGAGAGGTGTTCCAAGTCTGGAGGACCTTGTTGAGCGCACCCGCAGGTATGCTCAAACAATCGATACCGATCACTGGGTTGTCGGACGCGGATGGGATCAGAATCTCTGGAAAAACCCGGAGATGCCGGATAACCGGCTTTTATCGGAAGAAATCACGGATCTACCCGTCTTTCTGGAACGTGTTGATGGTCATGCTGCCCTCGTAAACCAAAAGGCACTTCATCTTGCCGGGATCGATGCCGATACACCTTCTCCCGACGGCGGGGAAATTCTTAAGGATCAGCAGGGCATCCCCACAGGAATTCTGATTGACAGGGCCCAGGAGCTGGTTGAAATGCTTATTCCTCCTCCAACGATCGAAGACAGGATGGATCACCTTCGGAAGGCTATGGATTTCTATGCCTCCCTGGGTGTCACGTCTGTTCATGATGCGGGTGTAGATGAAGTGATCCTGGATGCCTATTTCGCTCTCGCGCGAGAGGGAAAGATGAAGGTATTTTCCAATCTCATGCTGGATGATAATCCGAAACTCCTGGACTCCTGGTTTCAAAGAGGTCCCTATGAAGATCGATGGTTACGGATCAAAACTATCAAATTATACGCAGACGGGGCTCTGGGAAGCCGGGGAGCCTGGCTCCATGAATCCTACAAAGATCGCCCGGGATACATGGGCCTGATGGTGACTCCTCTCGAACATATCCGCACCGTATGCGAAATGGCATCCAGGCACAATTTCCAGGTGGCAACCCATTGCATTGGAGATCGTGCTGTGGACGAAGTGATTACCATTTACGCGGATTCCATCAAAGAAATGGACCCGAATCCCAGATGGCGGATTGAGCATGCCCAGGTGATTACTCCCGAGGCTCTTCCCGTGTTTCAGCGATGGATGATCTATGCCAGTATGCAACCCTATCACTATGTCTCTGACCGTCCCTGGGCCCCGGATCGGATAGGAGACCGGATGGACTATGCCTACGCATGGAATCTCTTTCTTGAAAACCAGATTCCTCTATGCTTTGGTTCCGATGCTCCCGTCGAATCTCCCGATCCGCTTCAGGGATTTGAGGCTTCCCTGGAAGGACCCCATCGGATTTCTGCCGCTCAGGCTCTCTGTGCCTACACCTTGACAGCCCAGTCAGCCGGACGCCAGGAAAGGCTTCGGGGACGAATTGAATCGGGGGCCAGTGCGGACATTTCAGTGTTTGACCATGATTTCGTCTCTGATCCCGCGACCGTGTCCGTGGCCCGATGCCGGCTCACCCTTGCTAATGGTACAATTACCCATGGAGGTGAGTGGTGATGCGCTTTCTGTGTCTCCTGCTTCTGATGATGGCGTGCAGCCCGGCATCTTCCAACCATGAGAGGAAAATGATCGACACTTCAATTCAACAGCGGACAGAAATGGTGGAAGAACAGATCATTCGCAGGGGTGTAAAAGATCCCGATGTTCTTCGCGCGATGAAGGTTGTTCCCCGACACAGGTTTGTACCGGAAAACTTCAGGGCCGAGGCCTATGCCGATTACCCGCTTCCTATTGGGGAAGGTCAGACCATTTCCCAGCCCTATATCGTTGCCCGGATGACGGAATTGCTTCATGTAAATAAAGGAGACCGCGTTTTAGAGGTTGGAACAGGATCGGGCTATCAGGCCGCCATTCTGGCTGAGATGGGTGTGGAAGTCTATACCATTGAAATATTGCCAAGTCTTGCACGCCATGCAAAGGAAATTCTAGCCTCTTTGAACTATCCCAACGTCACGGTCCTGGTCGGTGACGGGTATAAGGGATACCCTGAAGCGGCGCCCTACGACGGGATCATCGTCACGGCAGCTTCACCCAAGATTCCTGAACCGCTCCTTCAACAACTCAAGGTCGGAAAAAGAATGGTAATTCCCGTTGGGCGATATGTTCAGGAGCTCAAAGTGGTCACAAAGGAAGAGGGCGACGCCATGGTTCAGGATGTCATTCCGGTTCGTTTTGTTCCCATGATCGGAGAGGTCGAACGGACTGAAGAATAGGCCTGCCTGATTGGAAAGGCCACAATATCCTCCATGTAGATGGGCGATGCAATCCTGACTCCATCCCGGGACACAGAAATATGGGCTACTCCAGCCATCGATGGGAAAGGGTAAGAAATCCCACGGGATAGTCTTCATGTTTAACCTGAAAGATTCCCTTTTCCCTGACCTGATGAAAGACGTTCAAGCCCGCTTCATCAACCAGAAAGACGGTGATATCAAAACTGCCCTTTAAAAAGGGAACCTTATCGATCACAAGCGTTGCTTCATAATGATCTCGTCCAGAATAGACGGAAGGCGTAGTCGTTGAGAAAACGGGCAATCCCGCAGAATGATCAAGAACAATGCCAAGACGGAAATTCAGGTCAGGATCCTTCGATTTCCACTGTACATGGATGGACAGTCTGTCTCCCGGCCGCCCCTCCCCTTCGATCGTAACAGAGGTAACCATTGCGGGAAGATCGGATAGCGTATCCCTGCCGCCCGATTCAAGAGCCTGACGGCGCGAGTTGAGGTAGGTTTCATAGGCAACCACCACATCATCACTTTTCCCCGCCATGCGTACCATGCCGCCATCCAGCCACAGGGCTTCATCGCAGAGCTGGGAAATATAGTAGAGCGCATGGGTGCAAAGTAGAATGGAACGTCCCATTTCACGGAACTGACGGATTTTATCAACGCATTTCTTCTGAAAATACCCGTCCCCAACCGCCAGAGCTTCATCAATGATCAAAATATCGGGATCTACGTGGGTGGCCACCGCAAAGGCAAGGCGCATAGCCATACCCGTCGAGTATGTTTTCACCGGCCTGTCAATGAAATCCCCAAGCTCTGCAAATTCGACCATGCTCGGAAGCCGTTTCCGGATCTCACCTTCGGTCAGACCGAGCATGGCCCCATTCAGCACGGCATTATCCCGTCCGGAAAATTCACCATGAAATCCCATTCCCAGCTCCAGGATTGCCGCCACTCTCCCCTGAATCCGTATTTCACCCGAAGTTGGAAATGACGTTTTCGCAATCAGTTTCAGCAACGTCGACTTTCCGGCACCGTTTACACCAATCAGGCCGAGACTGCGACCATGGGACAATGCGTATGTGACATCCTTCAGGGCACAGATCTCCTGATGGCGTTTAACTGAAGAAAAAACCTCGAGAATTCGATCCCGAGGCTTTGGATAGATACGATAAGTTTTCGAGACGTCAACCAGCTCTAATACCACTCCCGCTCAACCTCAGTTTACCTTTGGCGGCTCCTTCAGCGCGGTGATAAAGATACCATCATTGACACCGTTATCCACCACTGAAGCGTAAAGGTACCCTCCCTGTCCGGACGTAACTTCAACCCGAACGGTTCCGGCCAGAACATCGATTTCTCCGAAGATATCCGTCAGTTTTGCCTGGCGGGCAGAGAGAGGATCTACCGTATAACCCTGGCTGATCCGAACCGGATTCCCTTCCGGATCGTACAGGGTCAGATTCATGACCAGCGGGGTAGTGCTGGATACGTTAACAAAACCAATATTTGTCCGCCACTCATCATCCTGTCGTAGTCCTGTTAGATAAAGAATCTGTCCCGCGCCAAAGTCCGCTCCCTGGGAAAGCGCAGGGATGTACTGCCCGAACGTTCCCCCTTCCGGAGAGAGATTATAGGTGCGGGAACCGATAAAGGGATTTTCATCTTCAGATCCCAGAATCTTCTTAAAAATGATGTATCCAACAAAATCATCCGTAAGATCAGGAAGAATATCGGTGACCACATCATGAATCACAATTGTTTCTCCGGCATTCAGCGTATAGTTCTTTGTTGCCGTAAATCCCTGTGGTGTCGTCTCTGAATTTGGATAGAGAAGGGTCGCAATGACCATCTGAGCCGGTGTGGGATTATGCATATAAAGATCGGTACGCCAGTTACTGCCAAAAGAACCGGCGGCATGGGTAACACCCGGGAGAAAGAGGGTTTCATCGGAATCCCGGACATCGGGCTGGAAAACAGCATCGCTGGTAATCTTGTCCGAAACGGATGCATAGGATGTAAAAGGCAGCACGCTTTCGCTGTGGATCTTTACCGTAAAAGGACCCTCATCGGTGATATAGGCATAGAGGGAGACCTGGTCATTGGAGAGTCCGCCGATCGTCCTCTGGAATTGTTTTACATCGCGCCCCGAAGAATCATATACCGTGTACGTCACGGTATTGGGCTCCGAAGAAAGGTTGGTTGTACCCAGCTGTGTCCTGAAAGCGGCATTCTGTTCCAGGGCGTACAGGATCACATCATCGGTATAGTCCCGGATGGGATTCAGAAGGGATATGGCAGGGATGTACTGCCCGAAGGTGCCATCCGCCTGTTTGTTGTAGATTCTGCCGGCCACTAGCGGCGGGAGAGAGGCAGATCCGGAGAAATCGACAATCAGCATTCCACTGATATCCTCGGGAAGTCCCGATGTCGGAAATTGAAGCGTCAGCACATCTTCAATGATGATGGTTTGCATCGGGTTAAGTGTCAGACTGAACGGAGACTCAACCGTGTGCCCTTCGTTTGCAAAGATGTAACTGTATCGGAAATTAATGATCAGATCGCTGTTCGAATTGGGATTATGGAGAAAAACATCCGAGACCCAGAAAGAGTCATAATTTCCGTGGAACCGGGCCACGACCGGAAGGACATAACTCTTATTCGAGGGTATGGTACCGCTCTGACTCACCACAACGGTTTTCGTCAGGGAGTTTGATCCGGATTCGTTCGCCACAGTCAGATTCACCTGATAGGATCCGGGAGCTGAAAAGACGTGGTTCGGGTTCTGGATCGCGGAAATTCCTCCGTCTCCAAAGTTCCAGGACCAGGATGTGGGTCCGCCGGAAGATTGATCGGTGAAATAGACGGTCTCTCCGGTCTTGGGTTCCGAAGGTATCCAGGCAAAATTCGCGGTCGGGCTTCCGGTAGAGCCTCCGCTTCCACAATTATCGTTATTGTCTATGGTTGTATTTACGGTGAAGCCCTGGGAAAAAGCGGGATCGTTGGAAGTAATGGTGAAGGGAAGGGATGTAGAGGAAACGCCCGAGGCCAGATCCACGAGAAAGATGGCATCGGCGTCCGCATTTGGCATAATTCTGGAAACGGTTATCGTGTCATCCTGAATCGTAACTCCACTGAGTGCCGTGGCAAGGGTCATAACCACATTGACGGCAGCCGTTGTGCCGCCATTGTGGACTCGAACGGCCAGAGGCACCCGTTCTCCAGGATTCCAGACTCCATCACCATTCCCATAGGTGTCGTCGCAAAAGGAGTATCCAACGTAAGAAAATGCCGGGGCGGCGGAGGGATCGATCACCGTGATCTTGACGCTGCCGCTCCAATTACCCTCGGTTGCGGCTAACGTCAGAGGGAAGGTGAAGGTCTGATTCCCTGTGATGCCCGATGAAAAGGTGACCTTGAACGTACTGGTCGAGGTCGCCGTAGCGCCGGCGTTGATGGTACCCATTGAAATCTGACCCGTATTGACCGTTGCATCGCCAGAGGACGAAGTAATGGAGGCCTGCACGTTGGTTGCGTTTCCTGTGCCGGAATTCTTGACCGTAATCTTGAAGTACACGGTCTCACCGGGGTTAGCCTGACCGTTACTGTTGTTATCCGATGTAATCGTGTTGCTCTGGTAGACAAGGATCGGGTCGTTCGTGGTCGTCGAAGAATCGTGGATTGTCAGAGGTTGGTTTTGGGAAAAACCGGCGTCCGGAACATTGAGCGTCAATGTCAGGGAGGGGCAGGTAGTGCCCGTGCAGTAATCGTCCGCAAGATCGACACTGAACCCCGAAAGGTTTTCCGCCTGGTCTCCGTTGGCTCCAATGTTGTAGTAGTCGACGGAGTTTAAAACAATGGCCTTTGCATTACTGCTGGTCACTGTCGCTTCAAGGTTGGTTGCCGGAGAGGATCCGTCGTTCTGAAGGGTGAATTTAAAGGTGTAGCAGTTGCCTTCGTACAGGTCGGGATGAGCTGGAGCACCCGGCAGGGGTGTCGTTCCACATCCGTAGGCCTTCCAGCCGATATAGTCCAGATTGAGATCCTGGAGCCAGGTGGCCATGTCGGCTTCCGCAAAAACCGCCTCAAAACAACCCTGATCACTGGTGATCGTCAGGGTGAACACAGCAGAACCCGTGGCGGTATCCGAGAGATCCAGGACAAAGGGATCGGTTCCCGAATTGGTTTTGGTTCCCCCGGCAAAGATTGTCCCGAAGGAGGCCGTATTGTCAGAAAGGGAAATAATATCGGTCCGATCGACTGACAGGGTGGCTGTCACATTCGAGGCGCTGTCGGTTCCTTTGTTGGCCAGGGTGAAAAAGACGTTGTAGGTGGTCCCCGTGGTTTTGGCTTTGGAAAAAGCGGAGGAATTCTGCTCCACCACATAGGGCATCGCACCGGAGTACGAGCCAATCGGAACCCCCGCGTAGGGTGGGTTGGGATCGATCGTCGCCGGGGAGGTAATGAAGTGGGTGGCCAGATAGTTTAGCGACCCGCACGTGCTGGAGTTGGTGTAAGTGTAGGGAAGCACGGAGGACAGGCCCCCATTGGCAGCCAGGCTGGGTACGGAGCGAACCGTGGATTCATAGGTAATGCCCTGGGTGGAGCTTTCCAGGCCCAGCGTAAAGGAGGAACTGGCCAGGGTTCCCACATTTTCGTACTGCACGGTCACCTGACCTGCAGTATGGTTCACGGTGCGCTGCAGTACTGCGCGGGATCCCTGGATCGTTAACGTAAAACCAAGGTCCCAGGTGGTGTTCGTAGCGTCCTTTACCGTCAGGGTAAAGTTTTTCGTGATGGGGCTTGAGGTTGTATTGGCCGTGGGCGATACTTCCAGCACATACAGCTGGGACTGGGTCGCCGTGGCTCCCGCCGCGATCGTTCCATACGATGCCGTGGGCGTGGTAACGGTAACAGAACCATCGATTCCGTTGTAGGCAAGCGTGCCCGTAACGGTGGAGGCCGAGGCTGTTCCGGTATTTTTCACATCAATTTTCAGCTTGAAGACTTCTCCGGAGTCGATGTTGCCATCACAGGAGAAGGGGCCCTGATCCGGATTGGTGGCACAGGCGGGTCCGCCCGTGGGATGGTCATCCGACACAACCGGGGTTCCGTACATGTCGATGTTCGGTCCCTGTACGGCGGAACAGTTGGTAAAGGAATAGACGATGGGAGATCCGCTGGACACATAAAAATAATTGGCACTGGGATGAACCGCGATGGCGGCTTCTCCGGTAAAAAAGTCCGATCCGTTTCCGGTGACATCCACGGGCACGGCCGGATTGCTTACGTCGACAATCCTGAACCCGCCCTGTCCCGTCGACTGGATGTACGTACCCAGCGCGATGAAGAGAAGGTCATCCCGCAGATCAATAAACGATACCGACGAGGTCGGCAGATACACTTCCCCGAGCGTCTGGCAGGAGGAGGGATTGACGATCTTAAGGTACCCATCTCCGTCGGCGACGTACATGAGGCCCGAGGATTGATCGTAGTAAACATCAAACGGGGAATAGCCGCTGCAGGCAGCCACAGTCGAATAGGAAGGCATGCCAGAAATGTTGTAGATATTCGCCGAGGAAGCCGTGCCGACGACAAGGTAGTTGCCGGTCACCCGAATACTGGTGGGCATGACACCGCTGATCAGCGTGGTCAGGCTCCGGGTATCGGAACTGCTTCCCATGGAACTGTAGTCCGCATATTTGATTCCATTCCCACCGACGAGCAGGTATCGCTTCGTCGTGGTGCGATACACGGCCATGGCATCCACAGATACGCCGGGGATTGAAGCGGTTTCCCGTGCATTCGGCATGTTCGAAAGGTCGTAGGAAAGAATATCCCCACATTTTTTCGAGACAAAAATGGCGTTATCCGATTTTCCAGCGGCGTAGGTTCCGACGACTTCAAGGTTCGCACCGCATGCCCCGGTCAGGTTGGACGTACTTCCTACCTTTTGTGGACTGGACGCGGTGCCTGTGTTGAAAAACTCAACGAGAACCGACTCCTTCACAAAGAGGTAATTAATCCCATTGACGGTGATGATCTCCATCTTATCTAACGTACCGCTCGATGGAGAAATGGTTTTAACCTGGGAAATCGTGCACTGGCCAAAAATGAGGCTGACGGGAAGGAGGCATATAAAAAAAAGAAGGAGCCTTGGTCTCATGAAGGACACTCTCCTAGCATATAAGAATCATGAAGAAAGTCAGGGGGAGGCGTACCTCCCCCTGACGGGAACAGCAAGGACAGATCAGACGTCGTTCGGAATGATGGTAACAACACCGCCGGTGTAATCGTGACGGCAGTTGTTTTCCCAGGAAACGCCGGAGAAGCCCACAGAGAACTTGCCCATGGCCTGGTAAACAACGGAGACCCAGGACTGGTCAAATGCACCAAACCACTGGTTCGGAGCAAGGGGCAGGCCGTTGGCACGAGCGTCGGTGGCGAAGCTCATGGCAACCCAGCCGGACTCAAAGGGAGTGCCCAGGATGTCAACAATGTGATACCGACCGGTTTCGACGGGAACCTCAACACCGATCTGAACCGGGGGCTGAGAGGGGCCGCCGCCGGCGGTCACAGTGTTTTCTTCTTCATCCCAGAAGGAGACGAAGGGATCGGGCAGTTTGTACTCGTAGGTGCCCCAGTAGTCATACATGGTGGAGTGGCAGTCAGCGTACTGTGTATCACCAAAGGTCCAGGGACCCTCATACCAGTTGTGACCTCTCCAGATCAGGGCATCGGAACCACCGTCAAAAACGGCGTTCTCGAGGTAACGGAAGCCCCAGGAAAGAGGCAGAGCTTCGCGCTGATCCTGACCGGCGGGCTGAGGCAGGAAGCCGGAGAAGGGCATAACGCGGCCGTAGTAGGTAGCCAGAGGAATGGCCAGCCAGTCGGCGTTGGTCATACCATAGTACTGCGCTGCCAGGAAGCCGGAGGGGTTCTGGTTGGGGCCGAAGCCGAAAGCTTCAATGTGGACAGCGGTTTCGCCCTGAGCGAAGTTGTTGGAGAAGTCAATGTAGAAGTAGTCGCCGATGAACGCATTGGAGAAACCAGGAGCGGAGATGTCCTGCTCGAAGGTCGCGTTGGCATTGGCAGTCTGCTGCACGTCAAAGTAGGGGTACCAGTAGGGGCTGACTTCGTCGGGGAATCCGCCCTGGCAGGTGTAGGAGTAATCGATGGTGATGTAGCCGACGTAGTTGAGCGTGGGCCAATCATAGGAGCACTGGGTGTGCATGTACTTCAGATAGGCAAGCAGGCCGGGATCCAGCGGGCCGTAGCAGGCGAAGTCGCAGGCGCCGCCGCAGTTCAGCTGCATGATCTGCTGGAACAGGGGGCCGAAGCCGCCCATGTTGGCCGTTGTCTGATTGAAGTAGAAGCCATCACGGTTGCAGTCAATCCAGCCATCGATGATGGAGGATGTGGCAGAGGCGCAGCCGTTGTTGGGCAGATGGCCGGTGAAGATGTCACGAACGCTGAAGGTGGCAACATCGTATCCGGTCAGGTAGATGTTGAAGTCGATGGTGTGGACGGAGTCCACGTTCCACAGCGTGACGTGGGCAATCGCCGGATCGGCGGTCACGTTCGTGACGGCGACCAGGGTGTTCAGGCCCATCGTGTCGATGGAATCGACCTCAAAGTAGGGGATCAACAGGGTGGCGGCATTGTTGGGGCCGATATCGCACATGGCGCCGGAATTGACTACGGGCGCGGGCGGAAGGGTCGGCGCGACAGCAAGCATCGTGCCAGCCACCAGAATCGTGAACATGAAAAACCACTTGTTCATACTTAAACCTCCGAAATTTTTATAGTGTTGTGGTAAAGGTACATCTCACTGTGATTCCGTCCGACGTAAAGGTCCGTCCTCACCTCCTTTCCACTTGGGTTTGGCAGACTCACTGCCATTCCAGTCCTTACAATACACCGTTTATGCGGCTTTGTCAAGCCGTTTATGCTCCTGAAGCATGAAAACATCGTAACCTGTTCTAAACATAGACTTTATTTCATGTTTAGCGAGTAACAATAGATCCCACTCTTTCCTTCTTCTCCTCCAAATGCCACACAGAGATCGGGGCGACCGTCTTCATTGACATCGGCGGCCTGAGCCCAGTAGGGACGCCCCTTCAGGTTCCAATCCTCAATTCTCGCCCTGGTGAACCCATCCCCTTCGCTGAGAAGAAGGTAGAGGGAGCCATCCCTCTGCAACCCGACAACATCATCGGTTCCATCCCCGTTAAAATCCGCAGCCGCCACGGCCTCAAACATGAGATGAGAGGAGAGATAGGCAAGTTCTCGGACCTCCCATCCGTCCGGAGTATTCAGACAGGCGACCAGGACGGCCCGGTGATAGAGCTTTCGAGTCGTCTTGGGGCTGACTACCGGAAGGACAACCAGCTGTGAGAAAAGGAGATCTGGACGATCATCCCCGTTGAAATTGGCCAGGGAAACATCGAATGTGTAGGCATTGGCGAAGAGGGAGTAAATTGATGCGTTCTGCCAGCCCCGGGGCGTCTGGTAAAAGAGCACGTTCTTTCCTTTTTGAACGTGGTTGGAAACCGCAAAGTCAGGTCTTCCGTCCATATTAAAGTCGGCGACGACAAGACGATCTCCAAAGGCTCTATCGTTCAATCCTTCAAGTTCACTCACCCAGGTACCCTGCTCCGGATTCCAGTCAAAGATCCGCTGAAGGGCAGCCTCCAGGGGGCGCTGAGCCTTGTCGATATTGGTGTCCGCCAGGAGGACCAGCTCAAGCCATGGATCATCATCGAGGTTTGCGGCTTTTATGGTGCGGCTGGAAAACCCGGCCCCATCCGGAAGCCCCTTTGACATCAGTTCAAATACACCCGGTGCCGTCTGCAGAAGAACATATACCGGAGCATAATGTCCCGTTATTGCAATATCCAGGAGACCGTTGGCGTCGATATCGGCAGCATCGACTCCTCCATATTGATAGTAAGCATGCGGCATTTCAACATTCCACGCACTCCACGAACCCTTTCCGTCTCCTAAAAAGACAAAGGGTTTCTTTTCCGAGGTTCCACCACGGGGGGGACCCGCAATGATATCGAGGTGCCCGTCACCGTTCATGTCGGCAATGGCCAGGTTTTGTCTCCAGAGGCCTGATTCCGGAAGGCCTTCGCTGATCGAAGTCAGCACAACCCGGGCTCCATCCTCTGGCATGAGGGTTTCCGGGCGTCCATCGGGAACTACGATGGGGGGAATCTGGTCATCCGGCAGCGTGGCCGTATAAGGGTTCCAGTCCTGCGGCATTGTCTTTCCCGAAGGTTTGTCTCCGGTTGAACATCCAACCAGAACAACGCAAAGGATTAAAGCCAGGGCCAAACTTCTCATGATTGTCCTCCAATCAGAAAGGGTGAGTCGCGTTATCTGGATCTCAAAACCTCTTCGGAGTCTATATCGAGTCCGCAAAGTGGGGTCTGAGGCGGCCGTATAAGTGAAAGGCCACCCATGATAGCGCAATCCCACCTAAAGTCAAGATGGACAACGTGCCGATTCCGGAAATTTCCCCGCGCAGAATGACGTCCCGGTAAGCTTCCACGATTCCGGTCATGGGATTCATGCGCAACGCTGTGAGTACACCGGGAGGAATCGAATGTCCGTCCACTCCCTTTTGTACGAGCGAGAGCGGATAAACGATGGGTGTAAAGTAAAACCACGCCATCAGCACGTAATTCACAATCTGAACGGTATCCCGGAAAAAGACCTGGACACAGAAGAGAATCAACCCCCCTCCAAAGGTCATGACAATTTGCACCGCAAGAACCAGCGGAAGAAGACACCATGCAAGGGTTGCCTTTCCAAGGATGGTAAGGATGGCAAGAAAAGCAATCAGAGCGAATATTTCATGAAGGATGGCGGAAAAGATCACCGTCACCACAAGAATCACGGGGGGAATGGAAGCCTTCTGAATAATCGGAGCATTATCCTGAACACCGGTCGTGGAGCGCATCAGGGATTCCTGAATGGCGATCCAGGGCAGTAAACCGGCAAAGAGAAAGAGTGGGAAGGAATCCACGCCGCGCTCCCCTGTGAGGGGGATCCGCAGCACGGTGGAAAAGACAAAGGTAAAGAGAAGAAGCTGTAACAGGGGTGTTGCGAACGCCCAGAGGATACCGAAGGTACTCCCCGCATAACGGGAGCGTAAGTCCTTAAGAACAAGTTGCTTTACGAGAAATACATTCTGTTTCAGCATACGAATTGACATTTTAGCATATTTCGATTATAATAAGAGGTACAATGAATCGCGTTCGCCAGGCCCGATTTATCGGGCAGAAGATTCGTCAGTTGCGCAGATCCCGTCACTTGACACAGGTCGAGCTTGCGACTAAAATAGGCGTGCAGCAGTCTGACCTTTCCCGGATGGAAAAAGGGGAATACAGGGTCAGCCTGGATACGCTTTTTAAGATTTTACAGGTCTTTGAGATGTCCATGTCTGAATTTTTCGGTGAGGTCGTAACTGCAGGTGCTTCCCGGAAAGAGCAGAAAGTTCTTTCCGCGTTTAACGCCCTCAGCGAGAGCGACAAGGACGAAGTTCTTGAATTCATTCGCTTCAAAAGGATGAAGGAGGAACAACAAGAGAATGAAGACGATTAAAGGGCGCTATTACTATTACAGAGCCCGCGGGTTTGACCGGGTCTCCCATGGAGATTTCCGCCAGGCTGAGTCCCTTTTTGAAAAGAGCCTCTATCTGGCGGAACAATCGGGAAGCGATTACCTGCGCGATATTGCCGTCTGCAACATTGCAGCATGCCGGATCGAGCGTGGAATTTCAGACGACGATAAGGTAAAAGAACTTAAAGAGATGTTCATGCGGACCAACCATCCCAAGGTTGCCCGTCTTGCAACCTATCACCTTGCCCGCATGTATGAAATTCAGAAGGACTTCAAGAAAGCCTTTTTTTACGCCCGAATTTCACTTGAAAAATCCAGACTGTTAGGTCGCAGTGATTACCTGGCATCCTCCCTGAACCAGACGGCCAACCTTCTGGTCGCAGAAAGTCACTTTGAAGAAGCATCCAGGCTTTATACGGAAGCCATGGGCATTCTCCATGAGGCCTCCGAAACGGTTCGATTTGCTCTGATCGAGGACAATTGGGGCTATTGCCAGATGATGCAGGGAAAAATTCAGGAAGGCGTTGCAGCCGTTCAATCTTCCCTGGAACGTCTCGAACGCCTGCAGGCCGGACCTGCGTATCTCGTATATCCGGAAATGGATCTCTGTTATGGATATCTGGAAATGGATGAACCCGCCCGCGCAAAAGAATACGGCGAACGTGCCCTTCTTAAAGCCGAAACGATCAAGCAGGATAATCTTGTAAAGAATCTTCTTCTCCTCCTTGGAGACTGCACGATGGCGCTGGAGGATATGGATAGCGCCCAGAGTTATTACGGAGAACTTGCCTCTTTCTATCCCGGCGTGACAACGGCGTCTGATTTTCTCTTAGCCTTTAACGTCAGAAAGGTGGTGAATTTACGCCTATGAAAAAGTTACTGATTTTCACCTCCATTCTCTGGTTTGCTGCAACGATCTGGGCGGCTCAGGTTGCCATCGATGAAACAGGGAAATTTTATTCCGTTAAATCTGCAGCCGATGAGCAGGCTTCCTTTCTGATCTTTGAAATAACATCTCCCAATGGAACAGTTGAAAGTACAATTGTTCCGGGCACCTACGATCAGAGGGTCGATGAAGATCCTTTTATTCTTTACATTCCCAGATTTAAAAAGCTTTACATTACCTGGACCTTTGGAGACGGAGACTTTCGCAACGTCACCCTTATTTCCTATGACATTCCTTCGGGATCGTGGTCTGATTTCATTCTGCTCTCCGATCGATCTCTCGTGAAGCGTTTCCATGCCAATTCCATATTCACCACGGGTCGTGATAACACGGGATTCTTCCATGTTATCTGGTGGGAAGAGTATGACACTTCTTACGGCGATACCGTGTATTGCGTGATCCCCTTTGGAGATCAGGATCTGAATTACAGCGGTAAGGCCGTACACCCCATGGCACCGTACATCATCACCGATTCGAGTGTCGACTACACCTATCCCCCCTCTTCTTACCGTTACCCTAATATCTGGTCCGCCTCGGAAGGGAACAGGGTGTCACTGTTAGTCCCTTCCCCTCAGAGCGGCTACTATGCAATCCTGAATGTTGATTACGATAATCTGCCCCTTGACATTGAGTCTGACCAGAGAGCCCACTTTCCGGACATTGGTGTTGCTTCCTTTATTACGATCAACGCCTTCATTGACACTTCCACCTCGGTTCACAGTGTCTACACCTCATCGGACCGTATCGTTTTTTACTGGGAAACTGAATCCAGTATGGCCTATGTTTTCTACTGCAGCGGACTCTGGTCCATGCCTCGTTATACCCAGCTTAAGGGCCTTGATGAAGAACGGTTGAGGACACTCTTCCAGAGCATTATCCGATGATCCCAGCGTTGTTTCTGGCCTCACTACTGGGCACTGCCGGTATGATTGCGCCCATTCAACCCGGAGATCTTGTCGGAATTTCCGATCACGGTGCTTTGGTTTCTGATGGCCATACCGTTCTGGCTTTCCGAGCTTCTGATCCATCCAAAGGAACGATCCTCCAGGGGATTACCTCCTATTTAGGCAAAAGTTACTCTGTAACTTCCCTTTCCGGATCCAACCCCTATGTCATTACCGGGATACGGAAAGATGAAAACCATCAGACCGGATTTGTCACCCTTTTTGGACCCAACGAAACCCTTCTTTCTTCATGGGATACCGGGGATGCCTACCCCGTTGCTCATTACCTGAAGGGAGCCACGCTCTACCTTGCCCTTCTCCGTAACGAAGCTCCAGGAGAGCTTGACCTCTATCTGAAAGAATACACAAAAGAGGGCGGTTTTGTCCGGGATCTCATGCCCCCCGTTTCGTATGGAAAGGTAGAATCAAGCCAATATGCTCTTGCTCTCCCCTACTACACCATGGGCTCCCTCTCCGACCAAACCTCTTACCTGGTGGATCCCTACGCTCAGACCGTGTATTTTGTGGAAAACGGCAAGGTACGCGACCTTTCCATGAAGATAAAACCAACCCAGTTGACACCGATTGTCACCACTCTGGCTCTCTCCTCCTACGTTTCCTGCGGGAAGGACACCTATGCCATTTTCCTGGGAATTCGACCTACAAAAAAGATCGTTCCCTATCTGGTAAAGGTAAATGACCAGGGTCACATGCTGACCTTTGTCGCCCTCGAATCCAAAGCCATCTACCTGCTTCGTGGTAATGGGGATACCTACTGGGCGAAAATCTTTGATCCGCAAAACCACGCTTTTGGAATTCAAACTCTGTCCTGCGGGGACATCCAGAAGACCCTTACGTCCAAATGAAACGATTCCTTTTCCTGCTTCTCTTTGCAGCTCCGCTGCTTTTTGCGAAATCTCCCAATATCATCGTCATCACCATGGACACCACGCGTGCTGATCATCTCAGTTCCTATGGTTATGGCAAACCCACGAGCCCCTTTATCGATTCACTGGCGGAAAAAGGCGTTCGTTTTGAACAGGCACTGTGCAGTGTTCCCACGACCCTGCCCTCTCATACCAACATGTTTTCGGGACTCTACCCTTTTCATACAAAGGTCAGGCATAATCTTCTCAATGCCGTACCCGAGGACGTGATCCTCCTTTCCCAACGACTGAAATCCTCCGGGTATTCGACATCAGCCGTCATTGGAAGCCTTATTCTCCACGAGCGGTTTGGCCTCGCTCGCGGGTTCGATGTTTATGATCAATCGATGGATGAAGGAAAAAACCAGCGAAAAGCCGACGTTGTAACCGATCGATCCATTGAACTCCTGAAGAGCATGCGGTCTCCCTTTTTTCTGTGGACCCATTACTATGACCCCCACCACCCCTATAATCCGCCCCCTCCCTTTGACAAAGATTTTTCCGATCCTTATGACGGTGAGATCGCTTATACCGATTCACAGATCAAACGTCTGATTCAGGCCATTCCCGAGAGTCAACGAAGGAACACCCTGATCTTTATCCTCGGGGACCATGGCGAAGGCCTGGGGGATCACGGAGAAGAAGAGCACGGCGTTCTTCTCTATAATTCCACCGTACACGTTCCGTTTATTGTATACGGTGAGGGAGTGACAACTCCGCATATCGTTGATACTGCGGTCTCTATTACCTCTCTGACGCCGACGATCCTTGAAGCCGCCGGCCTGTCGATCGGTGACCAGTCATTTGATGTCCCATCCCTCTGGTCATCGATCCAGGGGAAAAACGCGCCGGCGGAATGGTATTACCTGGAAACCTTTCTTCCCTATTACAGTTTTGACTGGGCCCCGATTCGGGGAATCACGAACGGCCGATGGAAATATCTCGAATCTCCCAGGGAAGAGCTCTTTGATCTGGAGCACGATCCTGGAGAATTAAAAAATATCATCGAAAAAAAGCCGGAAATTCTGTCCAGGCTCAAAACAAAGATCTCAGAGGTAAGTCCGGAACCCTATGGCGGCATCGTTGAAACTGCACCTGTTGAACTCCCTCCCGAAGAGCTCAAAAAGCTTCAGAGTCTCGGCTACCTTCAGGGAGGAAAATCACCCTCCTCCAAACCGGCACGGGACCTTCCGGATCCAAAGGACCTTGTCGACATCTCCCACAAGATCATTATTTTAGCTCCCGAATTAATGGATGAGCGCAAGTTTGAGGAACTGGAGCCTATGATGCTGGAGGTCCTCCGCCGGGACCGTCAGAATGTTTCCGCCATGAAATTTCTCGCATCGGCCTATATCGGACAGAACAAGCTTACAGAAGCAGAACGGGTCCTGACCAAAGCCGACAAGCTCTCTCCCAACACCTACTACATCCTTACAAAGCTGGGAGTCGTCTATTACAAGCAGGGGGATCTTCGCAAAGGTCTTGACTACTTTGAGAAATCCTACCGACTGAATCAGTATAATATTGAAGTCCTCGGCTACTATGCGCAGGCACTCATCATGGATAAAAAGAAGACAGAAGCCATGAAAGTTCTGGCATTTGCAACCGAGAACAACCTGGTGGACGGAAATACCGAAGTTGCCAGAGGGCTGATCCACATGGAAGATCGCGACCTGAACGCTGCACTGGCTGCGTTCCAGAAAGCGATCGAACTAAGCCCGAACTCTGTCATTGCTTACGCAAACCTTGGGTACCTCTACCATTTGAAAAGGCAGCCTCAGATGGCGATAAAAATGCTGGATGAGGCCTATGCACTGGAGCCGGACAATCGAAAGACCATTAAGGCCATGATCGGCATCCTCCTGGAGCTCGGCAGGGTGGTCGATGCCCGGATGAAAATGCAGGAGTATATCCGGAAGTTTCCCAACGCTCCGGATGTTCCGTTCGTACAACAACAGTTGAACAAGCTGAATCGATAACGCATCAAATTGGAGGATCGTTCGATGAAATCTCCCGCATTCCTGTTATGCATAGTCTCTCTGATCATGACCTTCCCCATCGTGACCATCACCGCCGAGGAAGGCACGGCAAAGATTGTTCTCCTGGAAGAGATTTACGATTTTAAAACCGTATCCCAGGGTACAACCATCACCCACAGCTTCAAGATTAAAAATGACGGAAATGCACCTCTCATTATTCACAATGTTCATCCCGATTGTGGATGTACAGTTGCGGAATCCCCTTCCGAGGTAGCACCGGGCGCCACCGCAGAAATCCACATCACCATGGATACGATGGATTTAAGCGGTGTAGTGAACAAGCGGATTCTCATATCGACCAATGATCCATCCGCGCCCGAGACCTATGTGTACCTTTCCGGCAACGTTAAAGCCTGGGTGCAGGTACTCCCCAAGCCATTCCTGGTTTTTAACCAGCTCCTGTCGGAAGAAAACGAAAAATCGGTCTACGTCGTGACCGAAATGGAGGACAAGGAATTTCAAATCACCTCCACAGAATGCTCGCTGCCATTTATTGAGGCCATCTCATCCGTTCTCCCCCAGGATCAACGTTTCGGCCCCTTTCCCAACAAACAGTATCTCCTGACCCTCAAAATCAAACCGGGCGCACCTGTTGGATACCAGAAGGGTACCCTTTTAATCCACACGAATGTGAAGGAACAACCCGTCAAGCGGATGTTCGTATCTACGATGCTTCGTCCCGATGTCATGGCAACCCCGTTCGACATTCATTTCGGCAGTCTCACACAGGATCAGCTCCCGGTGAACCGGTTGGTCTGGGTGTCGGATAATACAAAAAAGATTCCCGACTTTACAGTCATACGCATTGAAAACGAGAATCCCTTCATCCAGACGGAAATCACTCCCATACCGGCGGAAAGCCGGTACCAGATCAAGATTACACTTCCAGAAACAGCTCCCGAAGGTCCGTTCCTGGGTACGCTGAAAATCCACACCAACGCTCCGGATGATCGATTCAAGGTCCTCACCGTCGATTTCGATGGTGAAATTGTTAAAAAGTAACCAATGGAGGTTCCCATGCGATCCCTGATTGCTTTCATTCTTCTTTCCCTTACGGCTTTGCCGGCGTTCAGTGACTGTTGTGACGACCTTGTGAACCAGCTCGTGGAAATTAAGATTTATTCGCAGGACAACTATGCGCTGAAGGAAATGCTGAATAACAAGATCAGACTGTTTGAGGCGGCGACAACGACCCGGGACAAGGAAGTTTACGGATTAACGATTCTCTACCTGAAACTGAAGCTTGACATGGCAACCCGGGAAGATTTTGCACCTCTGAAATTCGACACAGCCTGCACGATGATCGCAAAACCTCTTATTGCACTCACCTATACGGATGCCATGACGGATGCGGGCCTGGACCCCGCACCGGAGACCATTGCGGCCACGATGGAGTCCAACATGGGCTCAATCCGTGAATGTTACTACCAGCTGCATACCCTCTGCAGGGTTCAGAATGTGCTCAGGGCCGAAGAGCGGAACCCCGCCTGTAATGATGCCGATGCTGTTTTCATGACACAGGACCAGTTCTCATTCCGGCTCCACAAGGAATTCAGGAAATTCCTGACTACGGAACTGCGGATCAAGCCGAAAACGAATATCAAGCTGGATCTGGTAACCGAGGACAACAATTCCAAAGCTAACGAAGATTTTCAGAAGTTCCGGGATCAGAAGAAAAAGAAAGCACGACCGGAACAGGATCAGGATCAGTAGCTCCTACAGGGCATCGTCCGGAACATAGAAAAGGTAGTCTTTAAGATAGCGAATCGTATCTTCCTTTTCCGCCACGTCGTGGTGCAGAAAGTCTCGCAGGCTTAACAGCCCGCGGAAGTTGGAACCCTCAACTACGGCAAGGTGACGAATGCCGGCCTGGAACATGGTTGACTGGCACTGCTCAAGATCGTCATCCATCCCCACAGCCACGATAGTGCGGGTCATGACATCCTTAATCTTCGTCGTATCGGGATCGCATCCTTCCAGGACGACTCTCCGGCTAAGGTCTCTCTCTGAGAAGATTCCGACCAGCTGCTTACTTTCTCCCACGACACCTATGGCACCCACACCCAGTTTCGCCATGGAACGGATGGCATCGCGAACATTATCGTTTTCATTTATGAAGAAGGTCTCATGATTTTTTCTCTTGGCTACCAGATCTCGAACGCGGCCCATGACACAGCCTCCTTAGATAGAAGTGGATAGGGGTTGGGACCCATCTATATCAGGATAACAGGATTGGACCCGTTCTCATTCCTTCACGGGCGTTTCTGAATTGATCCTCCATGGAAAGAGCCCGGGGCGGGTTAGAGCCAGGGCGGAAAACGCATTAATGACAAGGCCGTGAGTAATCCTGCCCGAGAGGACCAGCTCGGGTACATCCTGCAGAGGAAAACGCTCGACAATCGTGTGTTCATGGGCATCATTGCATATCTCTCCCACTTCTTCCACACCTTCCGCCAGAAAGAGATGACAGCGGTTCGTTAATATGGCCGGGTTGGGATGAACCCATCCCAGAGTCGTCCACTCTCCCTTGCCGTACCCGGTCTCTTCCCTGAGTTCCCGCACGGCGGCAGCGAGGGGATCCCGGTCATCCGGATCCATCTGACCGCCCGGAATCTCAAGTGTCTCTTCATCCGTGCCGTGCCGATACTGACGGACAAATATGACATCCCCATCACGGGTCAGGGGAATCACATTGATCCAGTCCGGACACTTAAGCCTGCAGAATACCGCATCCCCTACGGGAAGCCGCTCCAGGATAAAAACAGGCGTTTCAATATCGTCATACTTTTCCTGCAACGGAATACCCCCCTTCGTTGAGCCCGTCATGATTTCACCCCGTTTTGAACCCTATCGAGAAAGAGCTGATGAACCCGGTGATCCCCTGTCAGTTCCGGGTGAAAGGTCGCCGCGAGAAAATGTCCATATTGTACGAGAACCGCTTCACCCTGATAACGCGCAAGAATTACCACTTCTGTACCCACCTCGACAATTCGGGGTGCACGAATAAACACCGCGGGAAGGGGATCCCCCTCCAGAGAATGGTCTTCAAGATCCGTAATAAATGAATCAATCTGCCGTCCATATGCATTCCGCTGGACTGTCATGGGAATCAAACCAAGAGAGACCTGTGCCGGGTGCTCTACCCGTGTCCCCAGAAGAATTGCCCCCGCACAGGTCCCAAAGATGGGGGCTCTGAAACCAAATGACTGAAGGGATTCGATCCAGGGTTCGCTCTCGAAGAATTTTAAGAGCGTCGTACTCTCCCCGCCGGGAATCACCAGACCCGAAAGGTCCGTCAGCTCTTCAAGGGTCCGAACCTCCCGCGTGGCTGCACCAAGATCGCGCAGCAGGGCGATATGCCGTTCAAAATCCCCCTGCAGAGACAGCACTCCGACCATCAGATCCTTCTTTCCCGGGTTACCCTTCCCCGAAGGGTGAGGCATGGATTACCATCCCCGTTTTTGCAGCAGCTCACCTTCAGGTATCGAAGAAATCTCCAGACCCTTCATCGGCTCGCCGAGATCCGCAGAGATGGTCATGAGCTTTTCCGGGTCCCTGTAATGGGTAACCGCCTGGACAATCGCCCGGGCTCTCTTCTCAGGGTCGGAGGATTTAAAGATTCCGCTACCTACAAATACGGCCTCGGCTCCCAGCATCATGACAAGCGCGGCATCGGCAGGAGAAGCCACACCCCCCGCAGCAAAGTTGGGGACGGGAAGTTTCCCATGCTCATGGACGTAAAGGACCAGTTCAAAGGGAGCCCCCATACCCTTGGCCTCATGCATGAGCTCATCCATTTCAAGGGTACGGATCCGTTTCATGTCCGACTGGACAGCCCGCATGTGTCTTACGGCCTCAACGATATTCCCGGATCCTGCTTCTCCCTTGGTGCGGATCATGGCTGCTCCCTCGCCGATACGCCGCAGAGCCTCTCCCAGGTTTCGGCATCCGCAGACAAAGGGAACCCTGTAGGTGTGCTTCCAGACATGGTTTTCCTCATCCGCAGGAGTAAGAACTTCACTCTCGTCAATGAAGTCTACACCCAGGGCTTCCAGGACCCGCGCTTCCGCAAGGTGACCGATACGGCATTTCGCCATAACAGGAATGGAAACAGTTTCCATGATTTCCCGGATCTTGGAAATCGGAGCCATTCGTGCCACCCCTCCCTCTTTTCGGATATCGGCAGGTACACGCTCCAGCGCCATGACGGCAGCCGCGCCGGCCTCCTCGGCAATCTTGGCCTGCGCCGCGTCGGTAACATCCATAATCACTCCGCCTTTGAGCATCTCCGCCAGGCCGACTTTGACTCGAAACTCCTCTGTCTGTAAGAAACTGATCATCTGAATCCTCCTTGTTATAGTGGGGGTAATCCGGCCGTCTGCGTAAGGGACTGCCGGCTGCGATCTTCAAGAACCTCTCCCAGAATCTGAAAACCTTTCTCCATCGACTTTGGATCCATGGCTCCAAGAGCAAGCCTCACCGCCTCGGGGGCCGGACGATGGGCGAAGAAGTACGATCCCACTGAAACACGAACCCCTCGATTCAGGAGATCCTGAACAACATGGGATGCCGTCATGCCTTCCGGGAGGTACAGAAACATCCATGAAGAGCCTTCTCCTGAAACGATACGGACCGAATCGGGAAGGAGGCGTTTCGCCAGGTTTCGGGCCCGTTTCCAGATTTCCATCTGATGTTCCATTTCCTTATGAATAGCATCTGTCAACTCTGGAAAATGAAGCAGACGGTGCAGGACAGCCTGGAGAAGATGGGAGGTGTGAACATCGGTTGCCCCTTTCAGCATCCGGACCGCTGAAACAAAGGGTAAAGGCCCCGTAAGCCATCCAATCCGAAGCCCTGGAAGAATAAACTTCGACAGACTTCCGATATGCACCGTACTATTCCGGGGCAGACGACGGAAAAGAGGCTCTCCTCCCCAGAAAATGGCGTCCCCGCCATCTTCGATTACCGTCAGGGAGTGCCGTCTGACCAGATGAAAGATACGATCCAGATCATCTTTACCCATTGTTCTACCGGTTGGGTTCTGGTGACAGGGCTGGATATAAACCAGGTTTGTATGCCTCTGTTCCAATGCCGTCATATCCCAGCCCTCATCCGTCACGGGAACAGACACGGAACGCAGACCATGGTACTTCACCAGCTGAACCGCCCCTGAATAGGTCGGCGCTTCAATGCCGATTGTACGTTGAGATTCAGATAGAACCCCAAAGGCCAGAGCCAGTGCCTGCTGTGCACCGCTGGTGATCAGAATTCGATCGGCGGGCACACCAAGGCGTTCGCCTAGTGTTTTTCGAAGGGGTGAATATCCGAGAGAATCACCGTACTGCAGGAGCTGATCACCTTCTTCTCGAAGGACATCATCCATGATGGAGCGAATGAGCTTCATGGGCAGGGCATCCAAATTGGGAACGACATATTCGAAGTCTGCAATCATGGGAACAGCAACCGATCCCGAAGGCCGAGTCATTAGTTCGATCAGCCGTTCCGTAGCCGCATTGATGACCAGGGGGCTGGAAGCCCTGCTTTCCGCAACCCGGACACCCGAACCCACCCTGGACTCTACAAGGCCCTTTTCCTTTAACAGTCGGTAGGCCGCCGTCACAGTGGACCGATCCACTTTTAACATCTCCGAAGCTACTCTTTCAGAAGGAAGTCTTTCTCCTACAGACATGATACCCTTAATAATAATATCCTCCAAGGCATCCGCCACCTGTCGGTATAAGGGCGCACCCGTCAACCGCTGAAGGATTATTCCACTAATTGGATGACTCCAATCTAGCATGATTTGCATATTAGCATAATTAAATAAACCAGGAGCAAGGAGAATGTGTACCATACCTCCATCCCTATAAAGTGCTGTCCAAAATAACATATACATTTCTCTTCACCCCTCGATAATATAAGGGGTTTTGGACGCGAAAACCCGGATTTTCAGATGGGGTTCCCTTGTGAATTCCTCCATAGCTATCCCAAAAGGCGTCACATCAGTGGGTCCACTGAGAATGTCCAATGTTAACCTTATGTAGTTGGTAAATATAGGGTTAATGTGGTATCATGGTCGGGTAAACGATTCCAAAATGCACAAAAACCAGCTCAAAAGTCCAAAAACCCTTGCAGTTGAACGGTGGAGATCATGTATCACGGAAGAGACCATAAGACGAAATCGCTATTTTCCGACCTTTTTCCATTAGGGGGTCACCTTGACCCTGCCAATCGGTGGTTGAAGATAGAGAAGCTGATCCTCTGAGATGATCTTATTCTTGTTTACAGTCGTCACTTTTCTGATCGTGGCCGTCCTGCGAAAGATGGTCGATTGGTGATTGGATTGATTTTGTTAAAGCACATGACGGGTTTGAGCGATAAGGGGGTGATGCAGTCGATGCTTGAAAACCCGTACCAGCAATACTTCTGCGGGTAGGAGCAGTTTCTGACGGGGATAGTGATTCATGCGAACACGTTGAGCCGTGTGCGCAAGCGTGTGGGCGTAGAGTTTTTCAAGGAGCTGGAAGAGCGGTGCTACGGGGTTCTGATTGAGAAGAAGGTCATCAAGCCGGGGGGCATGCTGGTGGACGGAACGGTGATCTCAGTATCGATCGCCTATCCCAATGATGTGGGGCTGTTGAATAGGGCCCGGGAGCGGATGGTGGCGATCGTGAAGACGATCGGGAAGAAAATCGGGAAGAGCTTCCGGACTCGCCCCCGTGAGGCCCGGAAGAAGTATCTTGCCTTCAGCAAGAAGAAGCGCAAGACGAAAAAGGAGATCTGCAAGGCCACGAAGTCGATGCTTCAGTACCTCGGGCGCAATCTGGAGCAGGTCAGGGAAGCCATGGCGATGACCCGGGACAAGGGTGTGGCGATGGCCCGGGACAAGGGTGTGGCGGTGGCCTCCTGGATGGTGGGACGGTTTCTGGATGCGCAGCGTCTCTACGCCCAGCAGAAGGAGATGTACACGGCCGTACGTAATCGAAGTCAAGGATCGGATCGTAAGCCTCCACAAGCCCTATGCCCGTCCCATGGTACGGGGGAAGGGAGGGGGGAAGCAGGTGGAGTATGGTCCCAAGGTCGCGGTAAGTCATGTGGGTGGCTTTACCTTTGTGGATGAGTTTGTCTACGCCAACTTCTCTGAAGCGACGGTCCTACCGGAGCAGGTTAAAGCCTACGAGCGTCGATTCGGGAAGAGCCCTCCCAGCGTAACCACTGACCGGATCTATGGAAACCGGGATAACCGAACGATGCTCAAAGAGAAAGGGATACGCAGCGCCCTTTTACCCTTGGGGCGTCCAAACGAAGACGCCCAAAACCATACGCGATGGCGAAAGAAGAAACAGCGAGAACGCAACCGGATCGAGGGTGCGTTTGGGTGCGCCAAGGAGTACTATGGGCTGGACCGTATCCGGTATGCGGGAGAAGAGGGCGGAGAAACGTGGGTGAGGCTCGGATTCCCTGGAATGAACCTGATAACCGCCATGAGGAGGGCGTAAAGAGATCGGGACCAGGAGAAAAAGAGAGAAGAAAATGACACGTCCAGATCCCCTGTCGCTTCCGTTAAAATCTGAATTGTTTTTTCAGCAGACCATAAGTAACAATTGTCGAAATTCAGGAACCAGCGGCGGAGTATCGAAAGGTTCTTGCAGCCAGTAGAATAAATCCCTGCAGGAGAAGAGAATCAGGCACAAGACTCCGGCCAGGTTGGCGAAGGAGAGACCGGCGCGGAGGTACCCTCAAAAAGTGTGGAAAAAGAGAAAAGCGGCGTGTATCCTGAGGT
>ERZ795048.62-NODE-62-length-109092-cov-10.560718_pt1 | contig 109092 bp, 74 predicted proteins | sample MGYA00375132_ERZ795048 | MGnify/ENA primary metagenome ERZ795048 (study PRJEB30177, sample SAMN05720225) | activated sludge metagenome | isolation source: Anaerobic digester | place: Hong Kong | collected 2014-12-17 ...
GCCTCTCCGACGACGGCATCGACTTCATCTGCCAAGTCATCCGGGAGGCGGCCGGGTGATCCCGGGCCAACGACGGACCCGGACGTGAAGGTCCTCCTGGTCAACCCCCCCTTCGATCCCGAAGAATCGGTCGGGGAAAGCAGCTCAGTCAGGTTCGTCCTCAACATCACCCCTCCCCTGGGGTTGGCGTACCTGGGCGCGGTGTTGGAACGGGCCGGATACGCCGTCAAGATCGCGGACTACACCTCCCGTGCCCCCCTCCCCCCCCTCCCGGAGCTGGCGGCGGATTTCTCGCCGGACCTGGTGGGCATCACCGCCACCACCCCCTCCTTCGGCAGCGCGCGGCGGGCGGCCGTCGCCGTCCGGGAAGCCCTGCCGAAAACCCTCCTGGTTCTGGGGGGGGCGCAAGCCACCGCCTGCCCTCGGGAAAGCCTAGAGAAAAGCGGCTTCGACGCCGTCATCGTCGGGGAAGGAGAAGAAACCGTCCTCGACCTGGCGGCGGCGGCCGAGGCGGGGGCCTGGACGGAACGCCGGGCGGAGATCGCGGGGATCGCCTACCGGGACGCGGAGGGCGTCCGGGTCAACGAAAGGCGCCCGTACATCCGGGACCTGGACTCGCTCCCCCTTCCCGCCCTGCATCTCCTGCCCCCGCTGGAGACCTACCACCCGACTCCCGCCTCCTACCGCCGGCTCCCGGTCGGCATCGTCATGACCAGCCGGGGGTGCCCCAACCGCTGCACGTTCTGCGACCGGGCGATCTTCGGTAACGCCACCCGGTTCCACAGCCCGAACCGGGTCCTGGAGGAGATCGACCGCCTGGTCACCCGGTTCGGCGCCCGGGAGATCAGGTTTTTCGACGACACGTTCACCCTCCACCGCCAACGCACCCTGGAGATCTGCCGAGGCCTCCGGGAAGCGGGCCGGAGACTCCCCTGGACCTGCCTGACCGCGGTCCGCGCGGTGACCCCGGATCTGCTGAAGGAGATGAGCCGGTCCGGTTGCTGGCAGGTGCTGTTCGGGCTGGAATCCGGCGACGACCGCATGCTCCGGCTCCTGGGCAAGGGAAACACCGTGGAACTCAACCGCAAAGCCGTCCGTTGGGCGCAGGAAGCGGGGTTGGAGGTGCGGGGCGATTTCATCGTGGGTACCCCCGGGGAAACCATGGAAAGCCTGGAAAATACGCTCCGGTTCGCCATCGAGTCCAAGCTCGACTACGCCCATTTCAACAAGTTCACTCCTTTCCCCGGGACGGAGCTTTTCCGGCGGCTCCACGCCGAGGGTTACTCCTTCGATTTCGACCGGGGCTGCAGCATTCTCGACCACGGAGCCCTGCTCTATGTCCCCCCGGGCCTCGACGAGACGGACTACCGCGCCTGGCTGGACCGGGCTTTCAAACGCTTCTACCTGCGGCCGGCCCATATCGCCCGCCGGCTCCGGGCGGTCCGGACCTGGCCCCAGTTGCGCGGCCAGGTCCGGGGAGCGGCCAGCATCATCGGGCTCTGAACCGTGAAAACTTCCGCAGTGCACGATCTGCTCGAAACGGAAAAGCCCGGAGGCGAAACCGTCTTCAACGATTCCCTGGCCCGACATACTTCGTTCGGAACCGGGGGGCCGGCGGAATGCCTCGTCTTTCTGGCCGGCGACGAGCCCCTGGCCCGGCTCCTTCCCCTCTTGAACGATCGAGAAATCCCCTGGCGGTTCCTGGGAGGGGGAAACAACGTCCTGGTCGCGAACGAAGGAGTCCCCGGCGTCACGTTCAGGCTGCCGGCCCGGCCGGTGCGGGCGCTGCCGGGGGGGCGCCTGCGGGCGGGAGGAGGGACCCCCCTCCCCCTTCTGCTGGAAGCCGCGGCGGAGGCAGGCCTGGGCGGCCTGGAATTTGCGGCCGGGATCCCGGGTACGGTCGGGGGGGCGCTAACCATGAACGCGGGGACCGCGGAGGAGAACGTCGGCTCCCTGGTCGATCGGGTGGCGGCGAGAGACGCGACCGGCGCGCGGTTCGAATTTCCCGGGGCCGAGGGCGGCTTCGGCTACCGCCGCAGCCGGTTCCCGGAGAACCGCGAAATCGTGGTCGAGGCCGACTTCGCCCTGATCCCGGCCGACGGGCGCGCGGTGAGGGAAAAGATGAGCAGGGTCCGGACGGAGCGTTCAAAACATTTTCCCCGGGGAAGGTCAGCCGGTTGTTTCTTCAAAAACCCCCCGGGAAATTCGGCCGGACGCCTGATCGAAGCGGCCGGCTTGAAGGGCAAACGCCTGGGCGAAGCGGCCGTTTCCCGGAAACACGCCAACTTCATCGTCACCACCGGCCACGACTCGGAGGAGATACGCAACCTGGGGCGGCTGGTCCGGCAGGAAGTCCTTATGCGGTTCGGGGTCAGGCTGGAGCCGGAAGTACATTTTTGGGGTTGGAAAAAAGTTTTTTGACAAATCCCGGACTTTTTACTATATTGATCCCAGCATTGGGCTAATCGGCTACAGGCAGCCATCAGTAACACAGGAGGTGAGCAGATGAAGCGAGCCCTAGCATTGGCCGTAGCCTTCATGGCCGCGGGAGCGCTGATCACCGGCGCCGCCGCCGCCGCGACCGTCGTGTCGGAAGGTTTTGACGGCTTCGACACCGGCACCCGCCCGTCGGGCTGGGTATTTACCGGGTGCGACCAGAACAGCGATACCTACACCACCGCCGGCAACTACGGGGCGGCTTCGCCCTCCATCAAGTTGGACGCCACCGGCGACGCCATCACCACCGACACGTTCGTCAACCCTTCCGCCGCCAGCATGGTTCTTTCCGTCTGGCTGCGGGGAATGGCCACCAACGAATCCTCCAACCTGGCCATTGACGAATACTTCGGGGGCGGATGGAGCTCGGTCACCGACATTCACGGCCTCCCGCTCACCGGGACCGTCATCGGCGACCTCGACCTCAACGCCTCCACCACCCAAGTCCGGTTCACCTACAACAAGGACGCCGGAAACCTGGGGTTGGATGACGTCCTGATCGAGACCGGCGCCACCACGGTGTCCACCACCACCGGCACCACCACCATCGTCACCACCACCATCGTCACCACCAGCGCCACCATCGAGCACTTCGTCATCGATTACGACGACTACACCGGTGACGGCTTCACCGATGCCGCCGTCTTCGATGCCGGGTCGTTCTACGTGGAAAACGTCGGCACCATCAGCATGGGCTCCGCCGGCGACATCCCGGCCTCCGGCGACTTCAACGGCGACGGCACCGCCGACGCCACCGTCTACAGCGGAGGCACCTGGATCATCAACGGCCTGACCAACATCACCTTCGGAAGCGCGGGCCAGATCCCGGTTCCCGCCGACTACAACGGCGACGGCACCACCGACGCGGCCACCTACAGCCCGACCTTCGGGATGTGGTACATCCGCGGGATCACCGAGGTCCAGTACGGCGGCAACGCCGCCGACGTCCCGGTTCCCGGCGATTACAACGGCGACGGCACCGCCGATCGCGCTCTCTATCGCTGGACCGTAGCCGAGCAGGGCAAGTGGTACATCGACGGCATGGAAGTCGTGTCCTGGGGCGGTATCTCCACCGATCTCCCGGTCCCGATGGACTATGACGGCGACGGCACCACGGATACCATGATCGTTCGCGATTATGGCACCCACTACCGCTGGCTGCTGCCGGGCGGCGCGTACCCGACCTGGGGTATCCCCTCGGTCGACACCCCTCTCACCGGCGATATAACCGGCGACGGCGCGAGCGACCTCGTTATCTGGAGGCCGCACAAGACCCGCTGGTTCGCTTCGCCGAGTATCGGGGGAGTGGAACGGTTCAACTACGGTCCCACGCAAGGGACTGCTGCCATCGGCGCCTCTTACTGAGGCACCTGTAGCCCCAAAGGAAGCCGGGCCCGTTTTCGGGCCCGGCTTCCTTTTTTTTAGATTCTTGCCCGAAGGGGGCCCGACGCATACACTATCCCTGCCCGGATACACTCCGGGGAACGGGTCCGTTACCCGGGCGGAACAGGCCGGGAAAGGAAACCGGGCCCCGGAACGCCAACCCCGGCTCGACCAGAAAATGAAGATAGCGTTCGTCAAGCCCCCCGCCACCTACGCCAACTGGTACCGGCGGCCCCTCCTGGGGATCGCCAGCCTGGCCGCCTATCTGGAGCGGCACGGCTACGACTGCCGTATTTTCGATTCGGTCTTCTCCGGGTGGAGCGAAGCCGAACTCATGGCGCAGCTCGATTCCTACGGCCCCGACCTGGCCGCTTTCACGGCCATGACCCACGAGATCGACGCCGCCGGCAGAATCGCGCTCCGCCTCCGGCAGGGGGGAACGTGCGCGACCGTCGTCGGGGGCTGCCATTTCAGCGCCCTGCCGCAAAGGACCCTGATCGAATTCCCCGGTTTCGATTACGGGATCGCCGGCGAGGGCGAAGAACCGCTGCTGGCCCTGACCCGGAGCCTGGAGAGCGGAGGGAAGCCCGACCGGTCGATTCCGGGCCTGGCTTCCCGGCCCGAAAAAGGCACGGTGGCTTTCAACCATCCCGCCCCCCCTCTTTCCGGGGAAGCGCTCGACCGGCTTCCCTTTCCGGCTTTTCACCTGTATTTCGGGGACGACTCGGGAGCTCTGGCCGGGACCGGGGACGAGTATCCGATCCTGAGCAGCCGGGGATGCCCCTACCGCTGCGCGTTCTGCATGCAAGCGCTGGGACGAACGGTCCGGCTGCGCTCGGCGGAGCGGATACTGGAAGAGATGAAGGCCGCCGTCGACGCTTACGGAGCCCATACCTTCAACTTCATCGACGAGATATTTCTGACCGACACCCCCCGGACGCACGATCTCCTGGAACGGATGATCTCCTCGGGGCTGAGCCGAAGCATCCGCTGGAGCGGCCTGACCCGGGCCAACCTGGTCTCGGGGAAACTGGTGGAGAAGGCCGCCCGGGCCGGTTGCTTCCGCCTGGAGATGGGGGTGGAATCCGGAGACGACCGGATCCTGAAAAAAATAGACAAGGGCATCACGGTGGCGGAAGTGCGCGAGGCCGCCCGGCTGATCAAGCAGGCCGGCATCGAATTTCACGCTTACTTCATCATCGGCCACCCCGGCGAGACCGTCGCCACCATCGCCCGGACGGCCGATCTGGCCGTGGAACTGAACCCGTCCAACATCGCCGTCGGGATCATGGTCCCCTACCCGGGCACCGCCATCTACCGCATGGCCCGGGAAGGCCGGGAAGGGTACCGGCTGCTCAGCGAAGACTGGACCCGGTACGATAAATACGGCGTGGGCGTCCTCGAAGTCTCCGGTTTTACCCCCCGCCAGCTGCGGAAATGGCAGCGCCGGATCATGCTCGGTTTTTTCCTGAAAAACCGCCGGTTTCTGAACCTGGCCGGGTACTTCTGGAAACGGCGGCGCGCCCTCTGGTACTTTCTCGGAAACCGCCTGCGCGGGAGACGAACCTGACCCATGAACATCAGGGCGTGGGGAAGCGGAACCGCGGCGGGGGCGATGCTCGCCGGCCTCGTCCTGGCGCCGCTCCCCTACGGATCGGTCCTCCCCTGGGCCCGGTCGTTTCTGGAGATCTTCTCTTTCCTGGCCCTGGGGCTGGTCCTCGCCGGGGGCCGGCGGCGCGGGGCTTTCGACGGGAAGCGGCTCACGCCCCTGGCCTGGGGGATGGCTTTCCTGGTGGCGGGAGGCCTGATCCAGATCCTCCCCCTCCCCCCGGGCCTATTGCGCCTGCTCAGTCCCGGCTCCGCCGCCGTCTGGGCCGGAAAAACTCCGAGCGGATGGGCTCCGATCTCCGTCGCCCCCGGCCTGACGGCCGACAACCTTCTGCTCCTGGCGGCGGGCTGCGCCCTCTTCTGGGCGGCGGCGCTCTTTCGCCCCGCGCCCGGGGCGCGGCCCGGGAACTTTCCTTCCCTCCTGATCGGAGCGATCCTGACCGTCGGGTTCGTGATCTCCGTGGCGGGGATCGCCCGGCATTTCAGCGCTCCCCGGGAAATTTACGGGATCAGGGAGATAACCCGGGGCGCTCCCTTCGGCCCCTTCGTCAACCGGAACCACTTCGCCGGTTATATCGAAATGATCATCCCCTGCGGTTTGATCCTGCTTTTCGCCCCGCCCTCTTCCCGCCCCCAGGCCTTCCTGCGGCGCTTGTTCCGTAAATTCACCAGCCGCGATCCCCGCCCCATCCTGATCGCCTTCATGGTAACGGTCATGACCTGGGCGCTCCTCCTCAGCGGATCGCGGGGCGGCATCGTCTCCCTCGCCGCCGCCACGGGCTTTCTGGCCGCCTGCGCCCGCCGGGCGGGGCTGCTCACGTCCAAAAATTGTTCCAGGATCATCATCATCCTCCTGGCGGGGGCCGTCGCCTTCGGAGTCTGGTTCGGGTGGCGCCGGGTCGGGCACCGCTTCCAGGGCATCGAGGGCACCCCCCTCCGGGTCCGGGTCTGGTCGGATTCCCTGGAAGCGGCCGGAAGCTTCCCCCTCTTCGGCTCCGGCCTGGGCACCTTCGCCGAAGTGTTCCCCTCCTATCAATCTTTCCCCTTCAACTACCGCTTCACCCACGCCGAAAACGATTACGTCCAAATGGCGCTGGAGATGGGCGCGTGGGGGACGGGGGGAGCGCTCTGGCTCCTGTTCTTCTGGTACCGGGCGGTCTTCGCCGGGATCAGGCCGGGCGGGGGCGGACCGGTCCTCAGCACCCGCCGGGGGTTTTCGATCTCTCCCCTGGGCGTGCTGCTCGGGACTTCGGCCGGCGTCACCGCCCTTCTCGTCCACGAACTCTTCAACTTCAACCTCCACGTCCCCTCCAACTTCATCCTCTTCTGCGCCCTGGCCGGACTGGCCGCCGGCGCCGCCGGCGAAACTTCCCATGAATGAGCCCGCCCCGAAAACCGGCCGGGTTGGGTGGCTGGCGGCGCGGGGAATATACCTGGCGGGCAACCTGCTTCTGAGGGGAAGCCGGCGGATACTGTACGGCCCCTGCACCCCGGAGCCCGAACGGATCCTGGTCTTCCGAACCGGGAACCTGGGTGATTCCTTCTGCGCCCTGCCCGTTTTCCTGGCTCTGAGGAAACGTTTCCCCGGCGCCCTCCTCACCCTGCTCACGGCGGAGGCGGAACCGGGGTTGCCCGACTGCGCGGAGATTTTCCGCGAGTTCGCCCCGGCCGACGCTCTCCTGCGCTTTCCCGGCCGCGCGCGGCGGAAGGGTTCCCTGCGGGCCCTGGCCCGACGGCTGCGGCGCGAACGTTTCGATCTGGTCGTCTACCTGGGACAGTCCGCCGCGCCCTTGCGCCGGATTTTGCGAGACCTGGTCTTTTTCCGCTGGGCCGGCGCGCGCTCCGCCGCCGGGTTCGCCTGGAACCGCCATTTTTTCTTCCGGAAGGCTCAGACCGCCCGGGCCCGGTTCCCCGGCGAGACCGCCCGTCTGGCCCTCAACCTGACGGCGATCGGAATCGATCCGGCCGACCTGCCGCAGCCGCCCCCTCCCCCGGTCCCGGCGGACCGGCTGCCCCCGGGTCCGGGAAGAACCGTCGCCATCCACCCCACGGCCAAGTACCAGGCCAAGCTGTGGCCGGAAGAGCGTTTCGTCGAAGTCGCCGAGGGCCTGGCCCGGCGCTATCCCGACGCCCGCTTCCTGGTCGTCGGCGACGCCGGGGCCGGGCCCTTCGGCCGGAAACTGGAACGGATTCTGCCGGGACGGATTTCCGACCTGTCGGGACGGTTGAGCCTCTCCGAACTGGCCGGGGTCTTAACCCGGGCGGACCTGCTCATCTCCCTGGACAGCGGTCCGGTCCACGTGGCCGCGGCCTTCGGCACCCCGGTGGTGGGGGTCTATTCGTCCCGGGACTACCCCCGCTCCTGGCACCCCCGGGGAGAGGGACACGAAATCATCCGGACCGACCCCCCCTGCGCCGCCTGCCGGAAAACGGTCTGCGCCTCCCTGGAATGCACCCGGGCGATCGACCCCGGGGCCGTCATCGCGGCCGCCGCACGCATTCTCGACTCCAGGTGCCCATAGCGCGGGCCCGTGTTTTCGATGTATACTTCCGTACCATGAAACGCCCCGTTTTCGTCAAAACCGTCGGCGCGCTGGCCCGGATGGTCCCCTGGAAGGTGCGGGTGTCGTTGGACGGATCGAAGACGCTGCGCCGGCCCCTGCGCCGGCTGATCGAAAGCGCCCTCCCCGACGAACCGGCGGAAGTGACGGTGGCGGGGGGCGCTCTGGAGGGGGCGAAGATGATTCTGGACCTGCGCCGGGAAAAATATCTCTGGCTGGGGACCCACGAAGTCGCGGTTCAGAAGATCCTGGCCGACCTGCTCTCCCCGGCGGACGTGGTCTACGACGTCGGAGCATACGTCGGTTTTTTCACGCTCCTCGCCGGACGCCTCTGCCCCCGGGGCCGGTGCCTGGCTTTCGAGCCCAATCCCGCCTCGTTTCGGAGACTCCAGGCCAACCTCGAGCTCAACCGGCTGGAAAACTGCCAGGCCTTCAACCTGGCGGTGGGCGACCGCGAGGGAGACGCCGATTTCCGCCCCGAGAAAAACCGATCCCCGCTCCAGGGGCACCTGGTCGAACCCGATTACGCCCTGGGGTTTCGAACCCCGCCGGTCCCCCCCATCAGAGTGCGCGTCGTTTCCCTGGACGGCTTCGTCTACCGGGAAGGCCATCCGGCCCCGGGGTTGATCAAGGTCGACGTCGAGGGCGGGGAGCTCAAAGCCCTGGCGGGCATGCGCCGGGTCCTGGCCGAGGCCCGGCCGGCTCTCGTCTGCGAAGTCCATTCCCACGATCTGGCCCGGGAGGCGGCCTCGTTCCTGAAGCGGGCGGGATACGCGGTTTCCGACCTGGAAGAGGGCGCCGCGGGAATAGTGACCCCCGAGCGCTTCACCCGGCGCCGGTACCTCCTGGGGAGGCCGGAGAAAACCGGATGACCGGCACGGGCCCCAGCCTGCTGTTGGCCGCCGCCTCCGGCTACGGGGCGATCGGAGGAAGCTTCGAACGGGCTTTTGCCGCGGCCGGATGCCGGGTCGCCACCGTCAACAACCGCGATTATCTCCCCCTGCGCCTGTCGCGGCCGGGACGGTTGCGGAACCGGCTGATCCGGCGGCGCGCGGTCGCGGACTACAACCGGGATCTGGAAGCGAACGCCCGCGCCGGGAAACCCGATCTGCTCGTGGTTCTGAAAGGGGCGCTGATCCTCCCGGAGACGCTGAAGCGCATCCGGGAGGGGCTTCCCGGAACCCGGATGATCAATATCAACTACGATAACTATTTCTCCCGGGCGGCCGCCAACAACCTGGGAGACCTCCGCGCCCTGATCGAGGTCTACGACGTTTTTTTCCCCAGTAAAAAAGACAATGTCGGAAAACTGAAGGAACTGGGCGCCCGGGAAGTCCGCTATCTCCCCATCGGCTACGATCCCTGCGTCCATTACCCGGTAACCCCGACCGCGGCCGAAGCCGACGTCTACGGCCGCGCCGTCGCCTTTATCGGCACCTGCACCCCGGAGCGGGTAAGGTTCCTGGAGAGCATCGCCGGCGCCGATCTGGGAATCTGGGGCGGTCATTGGGACCGGGTTCCCCGGCGGCTGCGCGGGGCGGTCAGAAACGCCATAGCCTGCGGCCGGGAATTCTCCCTGGCGGCCGGCGCTTCCCGGATCGTGCTCAATTTCCTGCGCCGGGAAAACTGCGACACTCACAACCAGCGCACCTTCGAAATACCGGCCTGCGGCGGATTCATGCTCAGCCAGCGCACGGAAGAGTTGGCGGAGTTTTTCACCGAGGGGGTGGAGTACGCCGCTTTCTCCTCGAGCGAGGAGCTGGCGGAGAAAACCTCCTGGTACCTGGACCACGAGCGGGAACGGGCGCAGATCGCCCGGCAAGGGCGTATCCGGCTGCTCCGGGACGCCCATACCGTTCAAGACCGCGTCGGGCTGGTCATGGAGACGATCGGGGCATGACCTCCCGCCCTTTCCTGCGGCTGCTGGGGGGGGTCACCCGGCGCGTTCATCCCCGGGGAACGGAACGCCTCCTGCGCCGGCTGCACCACCCCGACCGGGCGGCGGAGAACCCCGTTCGGACGCTCCTGGCCTACGACCGAGGCCTGCGGATATCGATCGACACCGGGGACTTCATCGAATGGCGCATTTTCTTCTTCGGCCATTACGAACCGGCGGTTTCCCGCTTTATCCGAAAATCCCTGCCCCGGGGAGGAACCGCCATCGATGTCGGAGCCAACGTCGGCTGCCACGCGCTGATCATGGCCGACGCGGTCGGCTCCGACGGGACCGTGTACGCCCTGGAACCGCATCCCCGTTCCTTCCGGCGTTTGCGCGACAACCTCGCCCTCAACCGCCTGGACGTCTGCCGGCCGGACGCGCTGGCTCTGGGGGACGAGGAAAAGGAAGCGACGCTCTACGGGCCGGGAGAAGGCCGGGCTTCCCGGGGAGTAGCCAGCCTCTACCCCGGGATCGTTCCCGCCCCCCGGGGGTACCCGGTGACCGTGACCACGTTGGACGTTTTCTGCCGGGACCGAAATCCCTCCCGGCTGGACCTGATCAAGATCGATACCGAGGGAAACGAGCTCAAGGTCATCCGCGGGGGCGCAGCGACCCTGGCCCGATACCGGCCGATACTGATCCTCGAGTATTCGCCGCGCACCTGGACCGCGGCGGGAGCCACCCTGGAAGAAGCCGCCGCGGAACTGGGGAAACTGGGCTACCGCCTGGACCCGCTTCCGGGCGGCAAAGGAGATCTCGGCGGACGGGCCAGCGCCGACCTTCTGGGCACCCCCATGGAAAAGGCGGACCGATGAAGATCGGGCATAAAGCCATCCGCGAGACCACGTTCCTGACGGTTCTCAACAACTGCCGGTTCCTGGTGCGGATGACGGCCAACATCTTCCTCGCCCGGCTCCTGGTTCCCGAATACTTCGGGGCGATCGTCTTCAGTTCCGCCATCCTCAATTTTCTCAATCTGGTCGGGCGCTGGGGGACCGAGGCCGCCATCGTCCAGGAAGGGAATCAGGACCACCGCCTGGCCGACACCATCTTCACCCTCACCATCGTCTACGGGCTCTTTATGCTCATGCTGGTTCCGGGGGTGGTGGTGCTGCTGCGGGCCATCGGCAAACTAGGCAACAGCCCCCGGGATATCCGCCTGATCATCGTCCTCTTCTGTCTCACTCCCCCGGTGGTCTTCAAGATTTTCTCCTCGGTCTCCAGGGACGTCATGCTCCGCTCCATGCTCCTGCAGCGGATGGGCATGGTCGAGCTGGTCGGCACCGCGGGCGCCGCCGTGGCCGGTATCGTGACCGCCCTGTCCGGCCTGGGGATCTGGAGCCTGGTCATCTTCCACGTCCTTCTCAATTTTCTTCCCGCTCTGGGTTATTTCCTGTACTCCCCCTATCGTCCCCGCCTGGGCTGGTCGAAGGAGACGGCGCGCTGGTTCTTCTCCTTCGGGAGCAAGCTCTTTCAGGCCTCCATCCTCCAGCAGGTGGTCACCGACGGCGACGAGCTGGTCATCGGAACCCTTAAAGGCGATACGGCTCTGGGGATCTATAACCAGGCCTGGAAGCTTTCCGACATCTTTCAGACCCTCTTCATCACCACTCTCAATCGCGCGACCCTGGCCACCTTTTCCCGGGGCAGCATCTCCATCCCCAGCAAAGCCCGGGCCTTCGAGTTCGTTTCCCGCTGCCTCTTCCGCTTTTTCCTCCCCTTCTACCTGCTCATGGCCTACTACGCCCGGGAACTGATCGTCGGCATCCTCGGAATCCAGTGGATGGGGGTGGCTCCTCTCCTCGTTCTTCTGCTTCCCTGGAGCCTCTGCGAACCGTTCTTCATTCTCAACCGGCAGTGCAACCTGGCCATGGGCCGTCCCCAGAACTACCTCTCCAGCCTCCTGGTCTGCGCCAGCGTCTTCGGGGTGGGGATATTCCCCATGACCCGCTGGATGGGGATACAGGGAGCCGCCCTGGTCCTCGACGTAGCCATCGCGGCGGGCGCGGTGGCCATCTACGCCCGCACCCGCAAGCTTCTCCCCATCCGGCTCCTGAGCAACATCGCTCCCATCCTGGCGGCGGCGGGGCTCTCGTTTCTCGCCCTGCGCTACGTGGACGATTTTCTTCCCCTGAGGGGCCGGCACTGGCTGGTGGTGGTCCAGGGGTGCGTCGTCTACCTGGGGATCTACCTGGCCGGGCTGGGCCTGCTGGAGTGGCGCCATCTCCGCGGCGACCTCGCCCGGTTTTTCTCGTCTTTTTCCGCAGAAGCCCGGCAGGCGGAGGGAAGTTCGTGAAGGTCGAGAAAACCCGGTTGTTCTTTCCCGCTCTCCTGGCCGCCGCCGCGGTCCTGGCCGGACTGGCCGTCGGGTTCTCCCCCCCCTCTCAACCCTCGCCCGCCTACCTGGCCGACGCCCGGGAGCTGCTGGCGGGCGGGGTGATCGCGTCCGATTTCGAAAAGGTCGGTTATCCCATTTTCCTCTGGGCCGGCCTGACCCTGGGGGGAATGGCCGGCATCTACCTGGGGCAGGCCGGTCTTTATCTGGGAACCGTGGCCCTCTCCTGGTTTCTCCTGCGCCGGACCGGCGTGAGCCGGCGCTGGGCGCTGGGAACGGCGGCCCTGGTGGCCCTTCATCCCGTTCTCCTGCTCAACATCACCCGCGTCGTCGACTCCGGACTCTCCGTCTTCCTGCTTCTCTGCCTGTCCGCGGCCCTGTTGCGGACACCGGCTTCCGGCTGGATCCGGGCCGGGGCGGCGGGAGTCCTGGCGGGGATTACCTGGCTGACGCGCCCCAACTATGTGCTCATTCTCGCCCTCATCCCCCTGGAGGAGGTCAAGTCCCGCCTGCCCCGGGCGCGGAGGCTCCTCTGCCTGGCCGCGACCGGAGCCGCCGCCCTGGGAACGGCGGCCCTCCTGACCTGGTGGGCCTGCGGAAAAGTGAGGCTGATGACCACCGACGGCAACTACGCCCTCTTCACCGGAGCCAACCCCTGGACGGCCCGGATGCTCCTCGCCCACGGCCATACCGAAGGCTACACCCCGCAGATCCTGACCCGGATGGGGATCGATCCGGAGCGGCCGGATATCGATCGGGTCTACCGCGAACTCAGCCTCGACTTCATCCGCCGGCACCCCTTGCGTTATCTCGGCTTCGGCGTCCTCAAGGTCGTCAACGTCTTCAGGCCGGATTATTCCCGGCTGGCCGTCTCCACCACCGTCTCTCTCCCCTGGGCGCTGGCGATCTTCCAAACCATCCTCGCCCTGCCTTTCCCCGTCTGGGCGGCGGTGAGGATGCGGCGGGGAAAGGCCGTCGGTTGGCGGTCGCCCCTCCGGGCGGGCTTGTTTCTGCTGCTTTTTATCCTTCCCCTGTTCATCTACAGCTCCAGCTGCCGCTACCGCCTTCCTTTCGACGTCCTCCTGATTCTCGACACCGCCCGGACTCTTTATCTGACCAGGCGCGGAGTCGGAACATGAGGTTTCCCCGGAATCGGGCCCTGGCCGGCGCCGGAACGCTTTTCGGCGCCGGCGTAATCCTGGGAACGGCCGCCGGCGTCTGGCTGGCCGCCGTCAACCGCTATATCCAGACCGGGTTGTACCGCTCGGCCTGGATCTCGCTCCGGGACTCGGCCGACCGCGGCGCGGCCTGGGGCTTGGCAACGGCGGCGGCGGCCGGCGTCATCGCTCTCCTGTGCGCCGCCGCCGGGAAACGGGGACGCGCCGCGGCTCCCCGCGCCGCCGCCTTGACGGCCCTGGCCGGACTGCTCCTTTACGCCGCCGATCTGTTCCTGCGCCTGTTCACCATCTACAACCTGCCCGTAGCCGCGAGCAGGGCCCTCAAGCGGCTCGGCGAGTTGGCCGGAGGGAGGCGCGCGGCGTCCTATCTCTGGGAACTGCCCGGTCGCCACCCCGAAATCCTGGTCCTGGGAGCGGTGCTGGCGGGAGGGATCGTCCTGCTCTACCTGGCCGCCGGACGCTGGAGCCGCCGCCGGGCCGGGCGCGGGGGCGCCGCGGTGGGAGGGGTCGCCCTCCTCGTCCTGGCCGCGCTCAACCTCGTTCCCCTCTTCTTCGCGGCTCCAACCGGGCCCAACGTCCTTCTGATCGTCGTCGACTGCCTGCGCGCCGACCGCCTGGAGGGCAATGAAGACGTATCCAACCTCAACGCCTTCTCCCGGGAAAGTCTGCGCTTTCCCCGGGTCTGGGCCAACGCCCCCTGGACCAAACCGGCCATGGCTTCCCTTCTTTCCTCTCTTCCCCCCACGCGGCATGGAGCCATGAACCCACTCTCGGCTCTCCCCCGGGGCATCACCACCCTCCCCGAGATTTTCCGCGAACACGGCTACCGCACCTTCTTCATCAACGGCGGCAACCCCAACCTCACCCCGGAATTCGGGTTCGGCCAGGGTTTCGACCGGCTGGAAGTGACCGACCGGCGCTTCGGGCCCGACTGCAACCGCGCGCTCTTCCGCCGGTTGGCGCAGACCGGGAACGAGCCCTTTTTCGGCCTGGTCCACTACATGGATCTTCACCTCCCCTACAACGTCAACCCCGACAACCCGCCGCCCCCGGAACCGCTGCCCGACGGGCTGCGGCCGGGGACCCTGGACTACGACCGGGTCATCGCCGAGGCGGGCAGGGAACCGGTGCGGAGTTACCTGCGGGCGCTCTACCGCGGGCAGCTGCGGTTCGTCGATTCGCTCCTGGGAGAGGTGTTCCGGGAACTGGAGCGGACGGGGCGCGCGGACGACACCATCGTGGCGGTCACCGGGGACCACGGCGAGGAGTTGTGGGAACACGGGGGGTTCGGTCACGGCCACAGCCTCTATAACGAACTCCTGGCCGTCCCCCTCCTGATCCGCGTCCCGGGCCGGACGGGACGCCTGGTGGAGGCCGAACCCGATCAGATCGACATCGCGCCCCTCATCCTTTCCCTGGCCGGAATCGAAAACGCCGGAATGGAAGGGACCGGCCTCGACCCCATGTCCGCGGACAACCGAACCCGCCGGCACTTCGCCTGCGCCACCAGCTACGGCGACGAAAAATATTCCCTGGCGGCCGACGGTTTCAAACTGATCGACAATACCGGGCGCAGAGGCGGGAAGACCGCTCCGCTCCTCCCCGTCCGGGAGGCGGGTTTCGAACTGTTCGATCTGACCCGGGATGCCGGAGAGCGGGAAAACCTGGCGGACGCGGAAACCGGCGTCATGACCGGACTCGCGGGAGAACTGCGCCGGCGGGAAGGCGCCCGGCCGGTGGCGGGAAGGCAGACCGCCTCCCCCGACCGGGAGACGGTCGACAAACTCAAGGCCCTGGGCTATCTGCAGTAGCATGGCGAATCCGGCCCCGGTCAATGTGGCGTTCATCACCTCCCACCCCACCCAGTACCACTCCCCCTTTTTTCGGGTGTTGTCCCGGGAACCCGGGATCGATCTCACCGTCTGCTACTGCCGCGATTTCGGAATCGGGAAAACCTCCCTCGACCCCGGCTTCGGGACCCGGATCTCCTGGGACCTCCCTCTTCTGGAAGGATACCGCCACATTTTTTTCTCCAACTTCAGCCCCCGACCGGGATCGGGCCTGGCGGGTCAGTTCAACCCGGGCCTGATCCGCTGGCTCCTGGCGGAGCGTCCCGACCTGGTCATCCTCCACGGCTGGATGACCGCCACCAACTGGATGGCGGCGGCGGCCTGCCGGGCCGCGGGCATCCCCCTGATTCTCAAGGGGGAGGGCGACCTCCGGCGCGCCCGCGGGGCCTGGAGAAAATCCCTGCGGCGGGCGCCGTTGCGGTTCCTGACCGCGACCGCGGCGGCCGGGCTTTATTCCTGCTCCGCCAACCGGGACTACCTGGCCTCCCTCGGCATCCCCCCGGACCGCCTTTTCTTTTTCCCCTGCGCGGTCGACAACGAATTTTTCCGGCGCCAGGCGGCCGCCCCCCCCGAGGAACCGCCGTTGCGCCGGGAGCTCGGTCTCGATCCCGGAACCGTTATCGTTCTTTTTTCGGGCAAGCTCATCCCCCGCAAGCGTCCGCTCGATCTTCTGGCGGCCTTCAACCGGGCCCGGTTCCGGAGCCCGGCGGCCCTGGTATTCCTGGGCGACGGCCAACTGAGGGCGGAAATCGAGACCGGCGCAGAGGACTCCCCCGGGCCCGTCGTCGTCACCGGGTTCGTCAACCAGTCCGGGATCGGCCGTTATTACCGCGAGGCCGATATCTTCGTCCTGCCCTCGGAATGGGACCCCTCCCCCAAGGCGGTCAACGAAGCCATGAACTTTTCCCTTCCCCTCCTGCTCTCTGACGGAGTGGGAACGGCCCGGGATCTGGTGCGCCCGGAAGCCAACGGTTTCGTCTTCCCCGCGGGCGACGTGGGACGGCTCCGGGAACTCCTGGAAACACTGGCCGAAGATCCGGACCGGAGGCGGCGGATGGGCGCGGAATCGGCCGGTATCGTCGCCGACTGGTCGTACGAGAACGAGGCGGCCGGAACCGCGGCGGCCGTGGCCCGGGCGCGGGAGGGACGACGGTGAAGACAACCGGAAAGCTCTCCTGCCTGACGCCGGGAGACGGCCAGTATTTCTTCGGCTATTACGACCTCTGCCCCTGGAACCGGGATGAAAGCAAGACGCTGGCGCTGAGAACGGATTTCCTCGATCGGCTCCCGGAAGCCGGCGACGAGGCCGAGGTGCTGATTCTCGAACAAGGGCACGCGCCGCGGCGCGTGGCCCGTACCCGGGCCTGGAACTGGCAGTTGGGGGCCCGGTTGCAGTGGCTCCCCGCCTCCCGAGGGGAAGAGATCGTCTTCAATACCCTCGACGGAACCGGACAGCGCGCCGAGATCCTCGACCCCGCCACCGGCGAGCGGCGTTCGCTGCCGTTGCCGGTCTTCACCGTCGCGCCCGACGGATCCCGGGCCCTCTCCCTGAATTTTCAAGCCCTGAAGCGGCTGCGCCCGTCGTACGGATACCCGGGTACGTTCGACGCGGGGGAAGAAGACGGCATTTTCAGCATCGACATCCGCACCGGCGCCCGTCGGTGCATCGTTCCCCTCGACCGTTTGCGTTCCTGGGGGGGGGCGGGATCGGCACGGGGAAGGGAGGACTGGGTCAATCATATCCTCATCGCCCCGGGCGGGAAACGGTTCTGTTTTCTCCACCGCTGGAGCCTGCCCGGAGGAGGAGTCTATTCCCGACTTTTCGCCGCCGACATGGACGGCGGCAATCTGGCCTGCCTGCTCGACAGCGGCAACGTCACCCACTGCGGATGGCGCAACGACCGGGAACTGGCCGCCTGGGGAAGGCTTCCCGGGGCGACGACGGCGGTCAAACGCAACCGTTTCCTGAGCCGGGGAGCGGGCCTGCTCCTGCCGCTCTACCGGCGGCTCGCGGCCGGGCGCCGGGGGGCCGGGCGCGACGCCTATATCCTTCTCTCCGACCCCGGAGGCCCGGTCGGCCCGGTCGGCGAAGGGCTCTTTCCCGGAGACGGTCACTGCAGCTTTTCCCCGGACGGCCGCTGGATGCTGACCGATACCTATCCCGACCCCGACCATCGGCGGCGGCTGCTGCTGTACGACCTTGACGAACGGGAGCTTTCGCGGCTGGGGACGTTCTCCTCCCTCCCCTCTCCCCGTTTTCGGCTCGGCCCCGGCTGGGATACGGGCGGAAGCCGGTGCGACCTGCATCCGCGGTGGAACAGGGCCGGGACCGGGATCTGCTTCGATTCCGTCCACGAGGGGGAGCGCCGGGTCTACCGCCTCGACCTGGAGTTTGGCCGGTGAAGGCGGAGACGGCGCGCAGAGTCGTGCTCATCGGCCTGGACGGGGCCGATTTCGAAAAGGTGTCCGCCTGGCGACCGCGGCTTCCTTTCCTCGACGAACTGATCTCGCGCGGCGGCGTCGGTCCCCTGGCCAGCACCCTTCCTCCCTTCACCCTGACCGCCTGGAGCACGGCCATGTCGGGGATGAACCCGGGCCGGACCGGGGTCAACTGTTTCCCCGGCCGCGACTTCGCCCGCGAACCCATCGAGGTCGATTCCGGCTCGGTGGCCGTTCCCCGCATCTGGGATGTCGCCGGAGCCGCCGGCAGAAAATCGATCGTCCTCAACGTCCCCCTCACCTATCCTCCTCCCCGGGTCGACGGCTGCCTGGTCAGCGGATTCATGACCCCCTCGGGGGCGGAGACCTTCACCTGGCCCGACGCGCTCCGCGGCGAACTGCCGAAAAATTACCGGACTTCACTGGGTTTCGCCCAGCACCGGAGCGAGCCCGATTATTTTCTCCGCCATCTCTACGATCTCACCGACACCCAGTTCGAGGCCGCGGACGCGCTCCTGGCGGGCCGGCCCTGGGACGTGTTCGTCTTCGTGGTCTCGGGAACGGATTGGGTGCAGCATTATTTCTGCCGCGGGCCGGGCGAACCCGGTTCCGCGCAGGGAGAAGAGCGCATTCTCGAGTATTACCGGCACGTGGACGAGAAGCTTGCCCGCTTGAGTCGGAAATTCGAAGACGCCGATATCCTGATCATTTCCGACCACGGGTTCGGAAAGATCCCCTCACGGGCCGCGGCCGTAAACGCCTGGTTGGCCCGGGAAGGCTTCCTGACCCCGCGCGGGGGCGGAACTCACCGCCTGCTCGCCGCCTCCCGCCTGAGGAAGCTGCCCCTGGCCGGCCTGGCCCGGCGGGTGCTTCCCGTCCGCGTCCGGGAAAAAGTCGCCCGGGCCGGACGGCCCACGCGGAACGCGTTCGACTGGGAGGCGACCCGGGCGCACTTCGCCCTTTTTATGAACCATACCGGATATATCCGCATCGACCGCGGAGAAAGAGAGGCCACGAAACGGCTCCTGGAAGAGAAGCTCGGGGAATTCAACCGAACCGCGCCGGGCGGCCCGGTCTTCGCCCGCGTGGTCGCCCGGGAAGACGAGTTTGCCGGTCCTTTCCGGGACGCATTCCCGGATATTTTCCTGGAGTTCGCCCCCGAGTGGATCGGGACCGAAAACCCCTCCGGCCGGATTTTTTCGGAGATCCCGCCGGGGGGACGGGCCGCCGCGACCCACCGCAGCCGGGGGATTCTGATCGCGGCCGGCCCCTCCATACGCCGGGACTGGCGGACGCGATCCTCCCTGGAAGATGTCGCCCCCACCGTCTACCACCTGCTCGGCCTGGAGCTGCCCGAAGCGACCGACGGGCGGGTGCTGGAGGAAATTTTCCGGCCGGAGGCGGACGCCGCCCGGCGAAGCCCGCGGCGACGGGCTTACGAATACACCCCGGCCCGCACCGGGACGTATTCCCCCGAGGACCGCGAGGATCTTCAAAAACGCCTGGCCGCGCTCGGCTACCTCGATTGACCCGGCCGGGGCCGGCGTGGCCGCGGGCCGGAGGGTGGGGTACAATACGGCAAAGGAGAACAAGCTTGGACCCGACATTCCAGGTCGTCGTCAGCGTGGGAGGGCGGTTTCACGCCTTCGAACTGGCCCGGCAGCTGCACCGCCGCGGCTGTCTGAAAAGGCTGATTACCTCCTACCCCCGGGGGATCGCCGTCCGGGCCGGGGTTCCCCGGGATAAGATCGTTTCCGCCCCGGCCAAGGAGATCGTCTTCCGGGGATGGCGGCGGCTGCCGGGACCGCTGCGGGAGCGGTTCCGCCCCCATTTCCTGGTCAGCGACCTCTTCGACCGCAGCGCTCGAAAAGCCCTGGAAGAGTGCGATATCGTCACCGGCTGGTCGGGGTTTTCGAAGCGGACGTTCGAAAAAGCCCGCCGGCAGGGCACGGTCACGGTGCTCGAACGGGGAAGCTCCCATATTCTGACCCAGGCCGAGCTGTTGGAACGAGAGTACCGCGCCCGCGGCCTGCGGCCGATCGGGCCCCATCCCCGCATCATCGAGAAAGAGCTGGAGGAGTACGCTCGAGCGGATTACATCGCCATCCCCAGCACGTTCGTCGAAGCCAGCTTCCGAGAACACGGAGTTCCTCCCTCCAAGCTCATCCGAATCCCTTACGGAACCGACCTGGAACGGTTCCGGCCCGGGGACGGACCGGCCGACGGGATCTTCCGGGTCGTCTTCGCCGGGCGCATCTGCCTGCGCAAAGGCGTTTATTACCTGCTCAAGGCCTTTACCGATCTGGACCTCGACGGATCCGAGCTGCTCCTGGCCGGGGACGTCGACCGGGAAGCGGCTCCCCTCCTGCGCCGATACCGCCGACGGGTCACCTGGCTGGGGAAGCTTTCCCCGGAGGAACTGGCCCGGCTCTACCGCCGGGCCACGGTCTTCGTCATGCCCTCCATCGAGGAGGGCATGGCCATGGTCCAGGTGCAGGCCCTGGCCTCGGGTCTGCCCCTGCTCTGCACCCCCAACTCGGGCGGAGGCGATCTGATCGCGGACGGCCGCGAGGGCCTGGTCTTCCCCGCCGGGGACGCCGACGCTCTGGGGGAGAGCCTGCTGAGCCTCTACCGCGACCGGGACAAGGTCCGGGCGATGAGCGCGGCGGCGGCGGCGGCGGCGCGGAGGTTCGGCTGGGACGAGTACGGGAAACATGTTCACGGCGCCTACCGGAGGATCCTGGAGGAGCGCCGATGAGCGAACACGGCGCCAGGGAATACGTTCCCTTCGTTCCGGCCCTGAACGTGCGCAGCCGGATCGCGGCCTGGTGCTCCGTCGGCCTGGGGTTCTGCTCCTTCCTCTTTCTCCAGGGGAACCAGGACGTCATCACCTCGTTCGGTTTCTCTCTCTGCCTCACCATCCTCGGGATCGTCTGTTTCCGCTGGTGGACCAGCCCCGTGCATCCGGGCCTCTTCAACTACTTCTCCCCCCACGCCATCATCCTCCTGCATTTCTTCATCTACTTCGGTCCGGGGAACCTGCTGCCCCTGGCTTTCCCCGAACAGATCGTCATCACCTACGGCTCCCAGGACTATTACCTGCCCACGCTCATGATCGCCATCCTGGGGGCGGTCGTTTTCGATTTCTGCTACCGCTTCCTCTGCCGGTGGCTCAAGCTCAACCGCTCCCTGGAGGAGTGCGTGGCCGGATTCTACTCGCCCCGGATTCAGGCCAGCATCGCCCCCACGGCCCTGGTCTGGTTCGTGGTCTGCACGGCTATTTTCCTGTACATGTCCCGGACGTACCTGATGATGACCTTCCGGTTCGTGGGAGTGGCCCAGACCATCGACACCACCTACTCCACCGCCGGGCCCGCCCTGCTCGGCGTGGCCTGGGGCCTGGGGAGCCTGCTGCTCTGGCGGCAACAGGCCAAAATCGGCAGAGTTCTGGTAACGGGCATGCTCGTTTCCCTTCTCCCGATTTACCTCGCCTACCAGAACCGCCGTCTCTTTCTTTATTCCATGGTCTCCACCCTCATGGCCTATCTGTTCGTCCGGGTCGGCCGCTTCACCCCCCGGAAGCTGATCGGGGCCTTCGCCCTCATGGCCGCGGCTTTCGTGTTGATCAGCATGGCCAAGGTCACGGTGACCAGGGCCGACTACTCCCTGGGGCGCTACACCCAGGAAGAGAAAGACATCTTCTCCCGGGCGCAGAGAATCGTCTCCTCCCCCGACTTTCTCAAGCTCCAGCCCCTGGAAGGACTGCTTCAGCATAACGCCCGGGAACGGATGGCGGGGCTGGACTGGCCCGCCGCCATCATGGGGGCGCACCTGAGCCGGAACATCCCCTTCATGGAAGGGGAAGTCAACCTGGCCTCGGCGGCCATGGCCGTTCCCCGTCTGCTCTGGCCGAACAAACCCTCGGTCGGAATCGGAACCCTGGTCTACACCCACTACGGACTCGCCGCCATCGACCCCCTGGGCACCCCCCTCTCGGCCGCCTACGCCGACTGGGGAGTCCTCGGCATTCTGTTCGGTTTCTCTTTTCTTACCCTCCTCTTCGTCCTGGGCCTGAAGGCGATCACCCTGCGGCGCGACGGGATCGTCATCTACGTCGGAGCCCTCTCCATGCTCATGCGATTCGAAGATACCCTGGTCCGCTACCCGATCCGGTGGCTGCGCTGGGTGGCGATTCTCATGGTCGCAAACGCCGTTATACGCTACATTTTCGAAGTCTATGCCTACCGAAAGGATAAGAGCGGCGATTAACTGTCTCTCCCTCTCCAGCGGAGGCGGCATCACCTACATGGTCAACCTCCTGCCGGCGCTGGGAAAGATCGACCGGGAGAACCGTTACCTGATCCTGGTCACCCCCCGCAACGCCCGCTTCATCCCGGCGCTGCCCGATAATTTCGAAACGATCGTCGTCGGCATCCCCTTGGGTTCCAATATCCTCCGCGGGGGCTACGAACAGTGCCTCCTCCCCTCCCGCCTGCGCCGGGAAAACGTCGACCTGCTCTACTCGCCGGCCGACCTCACGCCTCTGCGCTCCCGGACTCCGGTGGTTCTGGCCATGCGCAACCCCAATCTGTACGGCGGACGCGATCGGGAATGGTCGCTGCCCAACCGGTTCCGAATCGGCCTGCTCAAGTTCATGGCCCGGCGGGCGGGGCGAAAAGCCGACAAGATCATCTTCGTCTCCGCGTCCTCGCGCGACGCGATCGCCGAGCGCCTGGGGTTGCCCCTCGACCGCTGCGCGGTCGTGCACCACGGGATCGACGCCCGGCTCTTCGCCGAACCCGCCGCGGCGGCGCTCCCCCCGGAGATTCCCGAGCGCTGTCTCCTCTCCATATCCACCATCTACCACTACAAGAATTTTCTGCGTCTGCTGGAAGCCTACCTTTCCCTGCTGCGGGAGAACCGCCCACCGCCGCCTCCCCTGGTCATCGCCGGGGGCAACGCCGACGAACCCTACTACCGGCAAATGCTCTCCTTCATCGAGCGCCACGGGCTTCGGGAAAAGATCGTTCTCCCCGGGAACATCCCCTACCCCTCCATCCCCGCCCTCTATGCCCGGGCCGAAGCCTTCGTCTTCCCCTCCCGCCTGGAGACGTTCGGGCATCCCTCCCTGGAGGCCATGGCCGCCGGCGTTCCGGTGGCCGCCGCCGACATCCCGGTCATGCGCGAGATCCTGGGCCCGGCAGCGCTGTATTTCTCCCCCGACCGCGCCGGCGAAATCGCCGGGTGCATCCGGGAACTGCTCGACGACGGGGAACGGCGGCGCGAATTGATCGCCCGGGGCCGGGAGCGGGTGCTACAATTCACCTGGGAACGCAGCGCCCGGGAAACGCTGGCGATCTTTCGGGAAACCGCCCGAAGACGGCAAGAACCATGAAACAGATCGTCCAAATCTATAAAACGGGGGAACTGAAGGTGGAAGAGGTCCCGGCCCCGCTCTGCCGGGCGGGAAGGATCCTGGTCGAAACCCGCTCTTCCCTGATCAGCGCCGGGACCGAGAAATCCGGCCTGGCCCTGGCCCGCAAGTCCCTGGCGGGAAAGGCCCGGAGCCGGCCCGACCTGGTCCGCAAGGTTATCGACAAGGCCCGGACCGAAGGGCTGGCCGAAGCCTACCGGCAATCGTTGGCCCGCCTCGACACCCCGGTCGCCCTGGGTTACAGCCTGGCCGGCACCGTCCTGGAAATCGGCGCCGGGGTCCGGGGGTTCCGCCCGGGGGACCGGGTCGCCTGTTTCGGAGCCGGCTTCGCCTCCCACGCCGAAACGGTCTGCGTTCCCGCCAATTTGACGGTTCCGATTCCCGACCGGCTCGATTTCGACGAAGCCGCGTTCGTCGGGCTGGGAGCGATCGCCCTCCACGGCTCCCGGCTCCTGAAAACCACGCTGGGGGAGAGCGCTGCCGTCGTCGGGCTGGGAATGCTGGGTCTGATCTCCGCCCAGATCCTGGCGGCGGCCGGCTGCCGGGTCGAGGGGTTCGACCCCGATCCCTCCCGGATCGAACTGGCCCGGAGCCTGGGGATCGAGGCTTTCGCCGGGGCCGGGGATTTCGAAGCAGCCGTCCGGTCCGGGACAGCGGGGCGGGGAGCGGACGGAGTTGCGGTCTGGGCGGCGGGCGGCGGGAGCGCCCCCCTCGAACTGGCCGCACGGGTCTGCCGGAAACAGGGCACGGTGGCGGTTCCGGGCCTGGTCGGGCTGGAGGTCCCCCGGGATCTTTTTTACGAGAAGGAGCTCAGCCTGGTCGTGCCCCGTTCCGCCGGACCCGGGATCTACGACCCCGAATACGAGGAGCGCGGCCGGGACTATCCCGCCGGCTACGTGCGCTGGACGGCGCGAAGGAACCTGGAGGAGTTTCTGCGCCTGGCCGCCGACGGCCGGGTCGAGGTCGGTCCCCTGGTCACCCACCGTTTCCCCATCGACCGGGCCCTGGAAGCCTACGACCTTATCGGGGGAAAACGGAGCGAGCCCTATCTCGCGGTTATCCTGACCTGTGCGCCCGGGAAAGAGCCCCCGGCCCGGACCACGACCCTGCGGACGGCGGCCCTCCGGCGGAAGCACCGCGACGGGCGCCTGGGTGTGGGCCTGATCGGCGCGGGGCTCTTCGCCAAGGGAACGCTGCTGCCGGCGATCAAAGGCGAAAAGGGGATCGAACTCCGGGGGCTGGCTTCCGCGGGGGGCGCCGGGGGGGTGCACTGCGGGGAAAAATTCGGATTTTCCTACTGCACCACCGATTACCGCCGGCTCCTGGAAGACGGGGAGATCGACTGCGTCCTCGTCGCCACCCGCCACAACCTTCACGCTCCCATGGTCCTGGAAGCCCTGGCGGCGGGGAAGGCCGTCTTCGTGGAAAAGCCGCTCTGCGTGAACGAGGAGGAACTGGCCGCGATCGAGAAAGCGGCGGAGAAGGAGGCCCTGCCCCTGATGGTCGGTTATAACCGCCGGTTCTCGCCCCACAGCGTTTGGGTCAGGAATTTCCTGGCCGAGAGGGGCGGGCCCTGGGTGATCGCTTGCCGCTGCAACGCCGGTTTCGTCCCGGCCGAAAGCTGGGTCCAGGACCCCGAAGAGGGGGCGGGGCGCGTGATCGGCGAGGTCGGCCATTTCGTCGACCTGGTCCAGTTCCTGGGCGGGGGCCTGACCGAGCGTGTCGAAGCCCGGGCGGCGGGAATGGCCGGCGTCGGGTTTCTCAACGAGGACAACCTGATCGCCACCCTGTCCCTCTCCGGCGGTTCGATCGCCTCCATCCTCTACACCGCCGCCGGCTCCCGGTCCTATCCCCGGGAACGGGTGGAGATATTCGGCGGCGGCTGCGCCGCCGAAATCGAGAATTTCAGATCCTCCCGGTTCGTGAGCGAGGGAAAAGCGCGGCGCCTCGCCCGCCCCGCCGCCGACCGCGGCCACCGGGAGGAGTTCTCCGCTTTCTTTCGGGCGGTCAGGAACGGATCTTTCCCGGTCCCCTTTTCCGATTACCGGGCCACCTCCCTGGCCACGTTCGGGATCGTGGAAAGCCTGCGCACCGGCCTCCCCCGGCTCGTTGAGCGCGCGTAAATTCCGGTTTTCCTGGCCGTCCTCGGATATCTCTTCCCTGGCCGTTCTCCGTCGGGGGGAGTATGGTAATTTTTAATGCGCGTATTGCTCATAACCGACTCCTACCCCCCGGAAATCCGCTCGGCCAGCCTGCTCATGGCCGAGATGGCGGAAGGGTTCCGGGACCGGGGGTGCGAAGTCTGCGTCCTCACCTCTTCCCCGCGCTACAACCTGGCCCAGTGGCCACTGGCCGGACGCAAGCGGCTGTTCTACCGCGAAACCGCCGACGGGATCGAGGTCATCCGGACCCACACCCTCCCCATCCACAACGTCGGGCACCTGCGGCGCGGCCTCGGCCAGGTTTTTCTCCCCGCCATCTTCTCCCTCCCCACCCCCGCCATCAGACGCCCGGACGCGACCGTGGTCTATTCGCCGCCCCTGACCCTTGGGCTGGCGGCCTGGGCCGTCAAGGTCAGCCGGGGGACGCCTTTCATCTTCAACGTCCAGGACATCTTCCCCCAGAACGCCGTCGATCTGGGGGCCCTGCGCAACCCCAGGATCATCGCCGCCTTCCGCGCGATCGAACGCTTCGTCTACCGGCACGCCGACGCCGTCACCGTGCATTCGAACGCGAACCGGAACGTCCTGATCGCCAGCGGCGCCGACCCGGCGAAACTCTCGGTCATCCCCAACTGGGTCGACGCCGAAAAGTACGAGCGCGCCCGCGGACGGCCCGTCCCACTCGCCGATCCCACCATCATCGAGGGGAAGTTCGTCGCCCTCTTCGCCGGGGTAATGGGTTACGCCCAGGACTTCCAGGTCGTCATCGATGCCGCCAAGGCACTCAAGGGGGACCCGGACGTCCTGTTCCTCCTGGTCGGAGACGGGCCCCGGGGAGCTTGGGTGCGGCGGGAAGCCGCCCTGCTGCCCAACGTCATCGTCCACCCCTTCATTCAGGGCGAAGAGTATCCCGCGCTGCTGGCCGCGGCCGACTGCGGCCTGGTCACCCTGGAGAAATCGATGAAGACCCCGGTAGTCCCCTCCAAAATCCTGGGTTACATGGCGGCGGGCAAGCCGGTGGTCGGTTCCCTCAACCGGGAGAGCGAAGCCGTCGCCATCATCGAAGACGCGGGTTGCGGTTTCGCCCGGGGGGTCGAAACCGGAGAGGACCTGGCCGAGCGGATCTCGCGCCTGCGCCGGGACCCGGAACTGGCCCGGGAGATGGGAGCGGCGGGCCGGGAGTGCGTCCGCCGGTCCTTCTCCCCCCGAGCCTGTCTCGACGCCTATTTCGAACTGGCCCGGAGCCTCCGGCGCCCGCAATAACCCCTTGACCCGAACCCCGTCCTCTGCTGGAATCGTGGACATGAGCGACGCGCTAGCCACCGGCGGTTTCGAAGGCAGAACCGTCCTGGTCACGGGCGGCGCCGGGGCCATCGGGAGCAACCTCTGCCGGGCCCTGGCCGCGGCCGGGGCCGGGACGATCGTGGTCCTCGACGACCTCTCCTCCTCGGCGGTCTGGAACGTTCCCTCCTTGCCCAACCTGCTCTTCGTGGAGGGAAGCGTCCTCGACGACATCGCCCTCAAACGCGTCTTCAACCGGGGGATCGACGACGTCTTCCACCTGGCGGCTTTCTTCGCCAACCAGAATTCGGTCGATTACCCGGAGCGGGACCTGGCCGTCAACGGCATGGGCATCCTCAAGGTCCTGGAATATTCCCGGCTGACCGGCGTCGACCGTTTCGTCTACGCCTCCAGCGGCTGTTCCATCTACCCCTGCGACGCCCCCCTCCCCCTGACCGAGGACCTGATCACCCTCGATCTCGGCACCCCGTATCAGATCACCAAGGCCCTGGGCGAACTGTACTGCAACTATTTTCACAAGCAGTACGGACTGAAGGTGTTCAAGACCCGTTTCTTCAACTCCTTCGGGCCCGGCGAGGTGCCCGGGCGCTATCGCAACGTCATCCCCAACTTCATCTACTGGGCTCTCCGGGGCGAACCCCTGCCCGTCACCGGCACCGGCGACGAGACCCGGGATTTCACCTATGTCGGCGACATCGTCCGGGGAATGATCCTGGCCGCCGGTTGCGAGGGGGCCGTCGGCGAAGCCGTCAACCTGGGGTCGGGCACGGAGACGAGCGTCAGGGACCTGGCCGAGACGATCAACGCCAAGACCGGGAACCGGGCCGGCCTGCGGCGGATCGACCGCAGGAAATGGGACCATAAGGACCGTCTGCTGGCTTCGATCGACAAGGCCGAACGTCTGATCGGCTACCGCCCCCAAACCTCGTTCGAGGAAGGGCTGGACGCCACCATCGCCTGGTTCCGGGAGAACTGGGAATCCATCCGCAGGTCCGCCGACTTCGGGCCCGGCGTATCGCCCGCCCTCCTGGTCTGAACCGCCGCCTCGGTCAGTAGTACGACCGGTAGTAGTGGTAGTATTCGCTGCGGTTGACGTCGACCGCGTTGAGGACGACCCCCAGGATCTCGGCCTGAACGGCCTGGAGCTGCTCGCGGCCGTGGACCGCCTTCTTCCAGCTGATGGCGCCCGACCTGACCACGTAGACCACGCCGTCGGCGTAACGGCTGAGAATGGCGGCGTCGGTCACCGAAACCAGCGGGGGGGAATCCATGATCACCCGGTCCCAGTTGCCGCGGGCGAATTCGATGAACTGCCGGAAGCGGGGAAGGTTGAGCAGTTCGGCGGGGTTCTGGGGGGGGTCTCCGCCCGGGATGACCTCGAGCGAGCCGTCTTCGGATGTATAGATGATGTCCTTCAGCTCCGCTTCCCCGCGGAGGAATTCGCTCAAGCCGGGTCCGGAACCGCTCCTCCGGAAGAGCTTGCTCAACCTGGGCTTGCGCAGGTCGCTATCGACCACCAGCACCTTTTCGTCGGCCTGGGCCAGCACCACCCCCAGCTGGGCGACGATGTCGGTCTTCCCCTCCCGGGGCATGGAACTGGTCACCAGGATCACCCGCGGAGAGTTGTCCATGAAGGCGAAATGGATAGAGGTGCGGATGCTGCGGAAAGACTCGGCGATCACCCCCATGGGGCGCGCCAGCACCGGCAGACCCGCCAACTCCTGGCCGTCGATCTGTTCGTAGATGGGAATCGCCCCCAGCAACGGGAGCTTGAGGTGGTTCTTGATGTCCGACGACGTTTTCAGGGTGTCGTCCAGGTTCTCCATCAGGAAGATCAGACCCACTCCGCCCACCGCCCCGAGCACGAACCCGAGCAGGAGGTTGAACCCCTTGCGGGGCTTGAAGGGGTACTGAGGAGTGCGGGCGTCGTCCAGGACCCGGATGTTGCTGACCTCGATCTGCCCGCTCATGCTGGCCTCGTTGACCCGCTCCAGCAGGGCCTCGTAGATCTTGCGGGCGCTGGCGACGTGGTCTTCCAGGGCGCTGTAACGGATTTTCTTGCGGTCGATGCTCAGGGCTTTTTCCTTGAGCCCCTCCAGCTCCTGGGAGAGTTTCTCCTCGTTGTTGAGGGAAATTTCGTATTCCTTGCGCATCCCCTCGATGATCTTGGTGATCTCCTCCTGCAGTTTGGCATCCAGCGAGGCCTTCTCGGCCTGGACCTGCTGCATCTTGGGATGCTGCTCCTTGTAGCGCTGGGAATACTCGGAGATGACTCCCTGCACGCTCACCAGCTGGCTCTTGAGCCGCTGGACGATGGGGTTGCGCATGATGACGGGGAACCCTTCCAGGGCCGGATCGCCGGGAGCGTACTTGAGCAGCTGGGACAGCTCGTGCTCCTTGTTCAGGCGTTCCTGCCGGGCCTGCAGGTAGAGGGAGCTGAGTTCGGAGAGGTCGCGCTCTATGATCGTCTGCCGGTTCTCCAGGGAGACGATCCGTTCCCGCTCCTTGTAATCCTGGAGTTCGCGCTGGGCCTGCTGGACCTTCTCGCTCTGTTCCATCAGCCGGCTCTCCAACTGGGAGAGCGCCTGGCGGGTCGAGGCCATCTTGGCCTCGATTTCATGCCGGATATACTGGCGGGCCCAGGTGTTGGCAATAATCGAGGTCATCTTGGGGTCGGGACCGATGACCTGGATGTCGACGGCGTAACTCTGGGAGATGGGGACGATCTTGACCATGGCCAGGAGGCGATCGACGTTGAGCGACTCCACCTGCTTACGCGAAAGCTTGAGTTGGTCCTTGCGGGTCTTGAGGTCCTCGATCACCATCTCGGCCAGCGAAGGGCTGGTCAGGATCTTGTACTGGGTGTTGTAGTAATCGAGCTGGCGGCCGCCGATCGTGAACAACTCCTCGAAGGGCATCACCTTGGGCATGCGCGGCTCGATGATCAGCCGGGCGCTGGCGCGGTAGAGCGGGGTGGCGGTGAAGGTGGCGATGATCACCACCGTCATCACCACCACCAGAAACGTGACCAGCACCCATTTCCGCTTGAGGATGATGAAGACTTTCTCGCGGAAACTGATCCATTCTCCGGAAAATGCCATGGAGCCCCCCGTTAAAAGTAACTCTCGGGAACAAACACGATATCGCCGGGGCGCAGGACCACGTCGTCTTCCTCCTCGCCGCCCTCCAGGATATCCTTGAGCCGGACGCGCATGACTTTCTTGCCCCCATCCTCGCTGCGGATGACCTGGGTGTCGTTGGGGTCGGCGATGTCGGTCAACCCGCCGCCCAGGGCGATGGCCCCGGTCACGGTGAGCTGCTCCCGGTATTGGTAGGAGCCGGGTTTCTTGATCTGACCCAGCACCGATATCTTTCCGTACTCGCGGATGAAGATGGTGACGCGGGGAGAAACCAGATAGTTTTCGGCCAGCAGTTCCTCCAGACGCCGCTCCAGTTTCATGGGGGTGAACCCGGCCACGGAGACCTCCCCCAGGAGGGGGTAGGAGATGGTCCCGGCTTCAGTCACCAGGACCGGAAGGGACAGTTCGCTCTCCCCGAGAACGTTGATGTCGAGAACGTTTCCCGGCCCGATCACGAACCCGCCGGCCCCCGGGACCCGGTAGTCGAACGCGGGGCCCTCCGGAGCGGGGACGGGACTGGAAACGGCTTCCGGGGAACCTTCGGCAGATTCCTGCGGAGGGGATTGGGGAGAAGAGGCGCAACCCCAGGAAACGGCGGCGGCCAGCAGCGCCGGCCTCCAGAGCCGCAAGCAACGAACCCGTTCTCGTGTGCGCGTCTTCATCAGGTTTCTCCGAAAGAACCGTGAAAAGAAATGGTAATTCAGGCTTACCCGGCCAGCAAGCCTATTCGGCGGGGACGCTTCCCGCGGGGGTAACCCGGAAACGACCGGCGGGGCGGCGCGGATCAATAATAAGCGTAAATCACCACTCCGACCCGGTTGTCGGTGTAGTCGAGGTCGGGGACGTTGGAATCCCGGCGGCGCCAGCCGTAGATCAGGGAAATGTTCAGGTATTCCTGAAGGCTGTACACCAATCCGGCGGATACGAAGTAGGCGTCGTCGTTGCGGCGGTTCCCGCCGGGGACCCCGTCGGGGTTGGGGTAGTAGTAATTCCCGTAACTGGCTTCCGCGAAGCCGCGCAATTTGCGCACCAGCTGCTGGCTGATCCGGGCCCAGACCCGGTTTATCTGGTAATAGCTGTTGGCGACGTAGGTCGATTCCTGGAGGGTGCGCTCCCACCCCACCGAGAGGCTGGTCGCGCGCGAAAATTCCTCTTCCAGGGAAACGTATCCGACCAACCCTCCGTAGTCGTTCCAGTAGGGTTGGTCGTATTTGCGCGACTGGTAACCGATTTTTGCTTCCCCGGTCAACCGGGAAGTGAGATTCCCCCGGAACCCGGCCAGGATCTCGTGGTACTGGCCGTCGCGGGCGTTGTCGGTGCGGTAGTCGATAACGTCATACACGTATTCCACCAGCGCCTGGGTCTTGGAGGCCACTCGGTAGAGGAGGTAGACGTCGGCGATGTTCTCGTCGCGGTCGTAGCGTTCGTACCGTTCGGTGTCGAAATTGCGGTAGAAGTTGCGGTACTCGGCCTGAACTTCGAAGGCGTTATACTCGGCGGAGAGCCGGGCCCGGGCCAGATTGTCGGTCCGGCGTATCCGCTCCCGGAATTCGGTGTCGAACCGGGATGAGGTCTTGCGGTAAAGGTCCTCGAGTTCGAGGGTGTAGTCGGAGACCCGGTAGCGCAGGTAGCCGTCGGCGGTATGGTCCTGGTGGTTCTCCCGGGGATGGTCCTGGAAGTAGATCAGGTCGGCCCGGTACCAGGCTTTGAAGACGTTTCTCTCCCGGTCCCAGGGGAGCTCCAGCTTGACCCCGGGGCTGACGGTATAGATGTAATCGCTCTGCTCGTCGTAGTTCGACCAGTAAATATTGCTGTCGTACTCCCCGCTCAACCAGACCTGGGGAGTGAGCGTGAGGTTCCCGTAGGCGATCCCGTGACCGGGGCCGTTGGCCCGAAGCGACGCGGCCGCAGCCGAAGAGAACGGGGCCGAAGCCGCCACCAGGATCGCGATTACTTTCGAAATATCAGACATACACGACATCAGATTCGGCTCATCGGCTCATTCCGGGAAATAGGGGCTGGCCGGCCCCAGTTCGGGGGTGGAGGCGAACCCCGGAAGGGGCGCCGGGGTCGCGCTCGGGCCCGCTTGCACCGCGTTCGCCGCTTCGATTTCCTCGATTCCGATCTCCCCGGGGGCGCTGAGTCCACGCCCCAGAATACCCATTTCGCCCGGCGCCAGGGCTATTCGCATCCCCTCCGACGAGACCATGACCGTGCCCCCGGTGACCATGATCACGGTCTGCGCCGGAAGGAGGGGAAGCTCGTCCGCTTCCCCTACTTCCACTTCCGACCCGTCGGGGCGGCGGGCCCGGAACCCTCCGGAACGGCTCATGATATCGTCGATGACGGTCAGGGGGGCGATGATCTTCGCGGACTGCCCGGAGGAGAGCCGGACCCGGGATTTCCCCAGGTACCCGGTGCACTCCCCCTCGGTCACCCGAACCACGGCGCCGGGTTGTAAAAAGAGGATGTCGGATTCTTTCTCGACCGTAAAGGCGTCCCCTCCCGGAACCGCCACTTCCAGAACGCCGGACAGGGCCCCAACTCTTTCGATTTCGGCGTCGATCCGCTTTTCCTTGCGCGCGCCGCCGCAACCGCACAGCAACAACAACGCCGCTCCCGGCAGAAGCCAGGCGGTTTTTTTCATGCCCCGCATTGTCGCCCTCCAGGCCTTCTTCGACTGTCTATCTTTAAATATAAACACAATACAAGGCTGGAGCCAACTTAATCCTTCGCGTCCGGGCGGACAAGCCGAGGTCGGCCGCGCCAGATCAGCGCCAGGAAAACCAGCGCCGACAGCGCCAGGGGGACCGGCGCGGAAGAGCGCTCAAGCGGCTCCATGAACGGGCGGTAGATGTCGTTGGGCCGGGCCGGAATCTTCAGGACCGAGCGCGCGCTTGTCGGCTCCCAGAGTTGCCGGTAGCGGAGGGGGTCGCCGCGAATGGCCCGGTACCGGGCGAGGATGTCGGAAGCGGGGAGCACCCGGATGGCGGGGTCGAAGACCGGAGGAGTTTTCCGGTAGAGCCCCCAGTAATAAAACTCGTTCTCAAAACGGTTAGGAAGATAGGCCAGGTAGGAGGGGGTGCGGAAAAGATCGTTTCCCGAGGGCAGGCCCCGGACCACCTCGCTGATCTCGTAATATTCGGGAAACGAGTAGAGCCAGGATCCCAGGGATATCTCGATATAATCTCCGTACATCATCGCCCCCGGCGGAACCAGGCGCCCCAGCTGCTCCATCTCCCGCCAGCTCCCGATCGGACGCAACCCTGGCCAGAGACCGAGGTTCTGGCAAGGCAGGGTCGCCAAACGCCCCGGGACGAAAAGATGCCCCTGGGCCCAGATTCCGACCCGGTCGGGAGCCCACCGGGTTTCCCGGAAAAGGTCGAGCCGGTGCCACTGTCTCCAGGAGATCAGGATCACGACGGCAACCAGCGCCGCCAGACGCAGGCGTTTCCCCGCCGTCCAGCGGCTCAGGACCGCGCCGGCCAGCAGCGCCAGGGGGAGAAACGCGGGGAAGAAGTGCCTGATCACCTGGGCGATGCCGGTGTAGTTCATGACCACGGTCAGGGAAAACGTCAGGGCCACCAATACGCCCGTCGCGCCCCGGGCTTTTCTCCTCGCCACCGCCGCCGCCGAACCGAGGAACGAGCCCGTCAACAGCGCGGCCGCCGCCCATCCCTCGGAGAGGAAGAGGTGCCGCCAGAAAAAGAGGATATCGACCGGAAGCGCGCGGGCGTGAAGGAGGTTATCGCGGGTAGCCTGCAGGAGAACCGCCGGAAACCAGCGGTGGGGGTATCCGACCAGGCCGAGGCTGTAAGAACTCATCCCTTCCCAGAACAGCCAGGGCAGGAGCAGCCCCGCCAGCGTCGCTCCCCAGAGCGGGATCAGCCTCGGCCATCGGCTCCGAAAGCGGATGGGGCCGTGAACCGATTCGATGACTCCCAGAAAAAAGATCGGCCAGATGTTGGAGGTGCTGTACATCAGCGCCGTTCCGGCGGCGAGGCCGAGGAGCAGGGCCCGGGGCCAGCGGCCTCGGTCCACGAACGCGAAATAGGCCCACAAGGTCACGGCGAAGGCCAGGCCCCCCCCGGCGACATGGATTCCCCAGGTGGAATAGGTCACGGCCCAGGGGGAGACCGCCCAGAAGGCGGCGGCGATAAGACCGCAGAGGTTTCCGCGCAGACGGCGCCCGATCATGAAAACCACGAGAACCGTCGCCACCCCCTGCAGGCAGGTCAGGTAATGGATATAGCGGAAGTCGCCGCCGGTGAGGAACGCCAGCACCGTCCGCTCCAGGATGAAATACGGTTTGGCGAAAACGGTGATGGTCTTGTTGACGTCGAGCCCGCTCAGCCAGGAAGCGACGATGACCGGTTTGGCCGCCCCGGTCCAGGCGAAATCGGGGTTCAGGCGCATGCGCTCGATATAGGTCCGGTACTCGACGTCGTCCCCTCCCATCTGGGAATAGAGCGAAATTCCGTAGTTGCGGAAGACGAGAGCGATCAGCGCGAGCGCGGCCAGGGCCGCGGCGGTGCGCCGCCGGGCCGATCCCCGTTTCATAACCGCGCGCGTTCCCGGCGGCAGGCATATCCACACCATGCCGCCGAAGAAGATCAGGACCAGCCCCACTCCCAACCAGGGCGAGCGGTGGGAGTAGACCCCGAAATCGAGGAAGGGGCGGTAGACGTTGGCCCCCTGTTCCCCGTCGCCGTGGATCCAGGGAGCGATCACGGATTCGGGCGGCCAGTCCACCTTGTCCTTCAAATCCAGGATCCGGGCGGTGGGGATGACCCGGACGTCGGGGTCGAAGGCGACCCGTTTCCGGCGGACGAAACCCCAATAATAATCCTCGTTCTCGTAGAGGAAAATCGGGGCGCTGACGTGGGTCCCGGCCCGGAAATCCTCTCCCTCGACCTCGCGGCAGGCCAGGGCGATGGGGTACATGTCGTACGGAAAGTCCCAGATCCCCCGGGTAACGGCGATATAATCGCCGTAGACGATCCAAGTGGGGCCCTTCTCCTTTTCGAGTTTCTCCAGTTCGAACCAGTTGTTGAAACGCTTGACCGCCGGCCACATGTTCGGAGGCTGGTTGGCGGGCGTGACGATCCGGTCCCAGGGCACGTCCGCCTCGATCCAGGCCGAAAGATCGCGCCAGCCCTGCCGGGCGCGCCGATAGACCTCCAGCGACCTCAGGGCCGAAACCAGGCAGGCGGCGACCAGGAGCAGAGCCAGAACCGCGGCCAACCCGGCCGGTCCCTTGCGTCGGCCCCGGAGAAAAAGCGTTCGGAGAAACGCCCCGGACCAGAGCAACCCCACCATCCAGAAGATGATGTAATGCCGGGCGCACTGGGTGGTTCCGGTGAAGGTCGCGGTGACCAGGACCCCGGCCATGAGAAAATAGGCGGCGGCGGGGCCGAACCGGCGCGCCGGGTTCAGGCTCCGGACGTGCGCGAGCCCCCAGGCCGCCCCCAGCAGCCAGAGCAAGACCCAGGGGAGCCCGTCCACCGCCGCCGCCGCGCGGAAGGGGAAGATCGCGTCGACCGGCAGCGAGCGGGCGTGCCCGAGATTGTCCCCCCGGGTCGCGGCCAGGGCTTCCCAGAACGAACGGTAGGGCAGATGGAAGTACGACCAGTAGTAATAATCGGCGGCCTCCCAGAGCAGCCAGGGAAGAATTGCGCCCCCCCCGATCAGGGCCAGACCGCCGACCAGTCGTTTCCGGCTCCCCGGGGCGCCCCCGGCGGCGTCCGTCAGCGCCCGGCCGGCCGCGATCAGAACCAGGAGACCGGCGGGAAGGATTACCGTGGGGTTGACCATGACCGCGCCCCCGGCGGCCAGGCCGCAGAGGAAGGGGCGGAAACGGGCCCTCACCGCCAGCAGGAGCGAGAGCAGCAAGAGCAGGGCGCTGTCGTTGGTCGGGACCCCGTAGGTGCTGTAGTGGATCAGCCAGGGGGAGACCGCGCCCAGGAAGGCGGCCCCGAGACCGGCCCCCGGCGAAAAGAGCCGTTTCCCCAGGAAAAACAGGACCAGAACGACGAGCAGACCGGAAACGGCGTTGGCGAACTGCATCCCGTACAGCGTCAGGGTTCCGGCTCCTTCGATCAAAGACAACTTGAGCAGGTAGAGCGGCTTGGCCTGCGAGGTGAAACACATCATCCCTTCGTAGGTCCGCTGGGTGAGATTGTTGGCGACGAAAAAGGGACGCAGGGGGACGAACCACCAGGGGGGAGACGGGATGGCGCGCCGGAGCCCGGCGTAGGTGTCCCTGACCCCGTTCAGGTAGGAGATGTCGTCTCCGGGCGTGGGCCCGAACGTCCCCAACTCGCTGAAACGCAGGAATCCGGCGAGAAGAAGGATCGCTATCAGCGTTATTGCTCTGAAATGTTTCATGGGCGAATCGTCGAACGAAGTTAAATTATATAAAAAGCTGCGACCTTAGAAGTAACAAATATGCCGGTCCATTTCCGGATATCAATTCTTGCCATCCGGGCCGCCAGTCCATACTATTCCCATACCTCAAACGCCAACCTCTGGAGACAAGATGCTGCACCATCAAGAAGACCCCTGGTACAAGCCCAGCGACCTGGAGGAAGCCTGGGATATTTTCCAGAAGCGGCAAGCCCGGGTTACGGTGGTCATCCCCACCCGTAACGAAGGAGAGAGCCTGGGCGACATCATCGAGCATTGCCGCCCCTATGCCGACGAACTCCTGGTCGTCGACGGCCATTCCCGCGACAACACCCGGGAAGTCGCCGAAGGCGCGGGAGTGCGCTTCATCCTCGACCACGGCAAAGGTAAGGGAGACGGGATCCGCACCGCTATCGCCGCCGCCGACGGCGACGTCCTCGTCTTCATCGACGCCGACTACTCTCACCGGCCGGCGGACATCCCCCGGCTGGTCGCCCCCATCCTGAAAGGAGAAGCCGACCATGTCGTCGGGTCGCGGCCCAAGGGAGGGTCGGACGAACTGCACGGGGACGTGAACAAGTTCATGCGCATGATCGGCAGCGATATCATCACCTTGGGGATCAACTATCGCTTCAACGTCCGGCTTTCGGACTCTCAGAACGGATTCCGGGCCATCAGAACCGCCGTGGCCAGAGACCTGGGACTCCGGGAAAACATCACCACCATCGAGCAGGAGATGACGATCAAGACCCTGGCCCGGGGGTATCGCCTGGTCGAGGTCCCGGCCCACGAATACGCCCGGCGCTTCGGCGAATCCAAGATCAAGCTCAGCATCCACTCCCTGCGCTATCTGTACAGCTGGATCAAATACCTGCTTTTCCCCCGCTGATGCCCGGTTCGAAGGCGCGGTTACGCGGGAGCCGGACCGCGGGCGCCGCGGAGTCAGTGCGGATTCGGCTGCCGGCCGTCCCGCTCGGGAAGACGTCCCCGCTGCCGTAATAACCCGGCGACCAGCAGACCCAGCGGCGCCAGGGCCTCCCACAACCGCCCCTGGAACGATCGACCGGGGACGGTCCCCGATTCGAGATAGGGAAGTACGATCCGGCGCCTCCAGGCCGGGATCCGCAGCGGGGGCGGACGGAGCAGTTGCGCCGCCAACGCCCGGCGCAGCGAGGCGTCCCGCAGAATTTCGGCCCGCGCGCGGAGAACCTCGGCCACCGAAAATACCCGAACCGCGGGATCGAATCTTTCGGGCCGGCCCCGCAGCAATCCCCAATAATAGTATTCGTTTTCGAAGAGCATCGGCTGGTAAGACAGGTACGAAGGCGCGGCGAACAAGGGACGGCGACATGCACGCAGGGTTTCCGCGAGCAGCAGCTCTTCCCGATTATGATAAAACCACGCTCCGTGAGCGATACCGATATAATCGGAATACATGATGTGGCCCCGAGGATGCCGCCTGGCGAAATCTTCCAATTCCTCCCGGTCCTTGAGCATGGTCAGCGACGGCCATAAGTCCCATTGCTGCATGGCCATGCTCGCTCCCTCCCCTCTCCTGCCCGTCTCCTGCTCCCATTTTTCCAGCAGTGCCGGCGCCGAACGGCTTTCCCGATATACCCCGACCTCTCGGTATTGGCGGGCCGCCACAGCCAGCACCGCGGCCGCGGCCGCCCAGCCGCACCAGCGTTTGTGCCGCCTCCAGCCGCTCAACCACCACCCCGTCACGATCACGCCGGCCAGAAAACCGGGGAAATAATGGCGGATCACCTGTGTGCCTCCGAAAGCGTTCATACCCTGCGCGACTCCCCAGAAAAGAAAAACCAGGCGCAGCAACGCCGGTCTCTTCCCGCAGTTGCGGCGAACCACCGCGATTGTCCCGGCCGCCGCCCCGGCGGCGAGCAGGCCCGTCGACAACCATCCTTCGGAAAGCGCCAGGTGACGCCAGAAGAAAAGAGGATCGCTGGGAAGGGGAGCGGCGTTGGCGGCATTATGCCGGATTCCCTCCAATAACCTCAGGGGGAAGGGGGTGTAACCGATCCAGAGGCTGCAGACGGCGAAATTGACCGCTTCCCAGACCGCGACTCCTCCGAGAAAGCCGGTCAGGAACCAGAGGCATCCCTTCCCGGCGCGAGAGCCCGTAATGACCGTGCGCGCCAGCTCGAACACGATCAGCAGAAAAACCGGAAAATCGAGGACGTGCTGTAGTAGACGGCGCCCCAGAGAAACAACCCGTATCCGAGCCACGCGGACGGTTTCCCGGTGAGGTCGGCTCGAACCGCGAAATAAAGCCCGGCCAGGATCAGGACGCTTCCGCCCGTGACGTGAAGCCCCCAGGTCGAATAGCGGACCGCCCACGGGGAGGCCGCCAGCAGAAAAGCGGCGAAAGCTCCGGCGTTGAAACCCCGGAGCCTCCACCCGATAGCTCCTGCCAGAAGAAGAACGGCCAGGCCCAAAAACGCCGTCCATTCATGGAGGATCCGCACCGTCAGACCGGCGATCTCTTCCGCTATCGCCAGGTTGAGGACGAACAGGGGCTTGGCCCAGGACGTCTCCGTTTCAGCCAGTCCGATATGGCTCATCCGGACGGCGGCGACGAGCGGGGCCAGCAACCCGCGGGCGGGGATACCCCTTTCCCAGAGGCTGTCCCAGGCCCAATCGAAGTATTGGGGGATCTCCACCCGGTAGGCGACGTCGTCCCCCCCGACCTGGCTGAACCCGGAGAGCCCCTGAAAACGGAGCCAAGCTCCCAGCCCCAGTATAAATACCACGGCGACGCCGCGGCCGACGGTAGTGGGGGACAAACGCACGAACATCTTCAATCGACCGCGGCCTCGGCCCGGCGGCGACCCCGGAGGAATAACGTTGCCAGAACGGCCAGCGTGAGCGCCATTATCAGATACGCGCCCCACATATGCCAGGGAGTAAACGCCATCTCGACCCGGTGCGTTCCCTCCTTCAACCAGACTCCCCTGAGAATGTAATTGACGCGGTAGATGGAAACCGTTTCCCCGTCCACTTCAGCCCGCCAGAAAGGATGTCGATAATCGCCGACCACCATCATCGCCGGCTGGCGGATCTCGATTTCGACCGCGAGCCGGTTGGGGTTGGTGAAATCGAGGCCGTGGATCCGGTTCAGCCCCTGGAGTTCGTTGAAGTAACGTTCGATCATCCGGTTCTGGCGGTCGTCGGGAAGATCCCGGCGCAGGGGCCAGCGGTAGTTTCCCATGATCCCGGAAAGTTCCTGGTAGGAACCTTCGACCACGACCAACTCCCGGTCGTCCTGATTGGTGAGCTGGTAGAGAGCGTCCATCTCTCCGACCGGATGGAGGCGGTCGAGCGTATAGACCCGGGGGAGCGCCTGGTCGGTGTGGTACCACCACCCGGTTTTCCCGGCGCCACCCTTGAGGGGGATCCACCCGTCGCCCGGCGGAGAGGGGTCGTCAAGCCACAAATAACCTACCCCCAGGTTCGAGAGCGTCCGGGCGAACCGGCGGGCGGCGATGCCTTCCCCCGGCCTGCCGGGGAAAGGTTTGCCCATGAAGGTGACTTCGGCCCGGTTGTCGAGCAGGTCGTTGGGGTACCCGTTTCCGGAATACCCGCCGGCCAGGTAGGCGATATCGGCCAGCCGGTTGCTGAAAACGGCGACGCGCTCGAGGCCGGACGCGGACCCGGAACTCGGCCATACGGTCCCCCAAGCCCCGGGACCGGAGGAGCTCAAGGTCGCCGGGCCGCCCCCCGGCTCGCCGGCTCCCCGTCGGTCCAGATACTGTTCGACCAGAGCCGTCATCAATCCGAAAATCAGGACCGGGAAGAACAGCAGCTTCGCTTGCGCCGGGCCGGAGCGACCTCGGGCGGCAGCCAACAGCAAAACGGCACAACCAGCGAAGACGAGCAGGGCGGGGATGAAAAAAACAACCCCCAGGCCGGCCGCGCGAAACTGGGCGATCGACCCCGGGGGAAGCGCCACGCCGGCCAGGATCGACAGCGCCGCCAGAGTTATGAAGACCGCGGCCCTGCCCACGGTAACGGCCACCCAACCCCGAACCACGGCCTCGAACCCGATCGCGGCGGCGACGGCCAGGCCGAAAGCCATCAGGGGAAGCCAGGGGGCGCCCCGGAGAACCGAAAGCAGGGGGACGTTACGGAACAGGGCCCGCAGGGGGCCTATGGGCAGGTCCACCGACATGACCAGGGACAGCAGCAACAGCGCCGACGCCGCCCGGAGCCAGTACCGGCATATTCCGGGAAAGGGCGCCTCCCGGCGCCGACGCCACGGCAGAGCCAGGAAGGCCAGGAAGAGCACGGGCAGCCCCCCGGGCAGGCGACAGGGGCTTTCCTCGATAAGAGGAGCGCCCCCCTTCCAACCCGCCAACTTGTCGGGAGCGTCGAAGAACCAGGGAGATAGGGCGCTGACGAAGTAATCGAGGGAAAACCAGCCGCCTTCCCGCAGGTGCGCCCGGGCCACGCCGGGAGGGAGCAGAAAAAGGCGGTAGATCTTTTCCGCCGCCGCCGTCCAGAAGGGGGCGGTCACGGCCACGCCGAGAAAGACCACGAGAAGGAACCGGTGGAGCACTCCCTCGTTGCCGAACTCCCGGGGGTGGCGAAGCGACCAGACCTTGCCCGTCAGGACCAGACTCAAAGCCGCCGTGGCGGCAACGATCAACCCCCCGATCGTCAACGGCAATCCTATCAAAAACGCCAGCGCCGCGGGAAGGAGCATCCGGGGACGGCTGTCCCGCAGATACAGCGTTATTCCCAGAAGCCACCAGGGGATCGCCGCACAAGCATATATCTGTTCGTGCCGCGTTATCACCGGTGCACTGAATATATAGGCTACCGTCAGCAAGGCGGCAGAGGAGGATCCCAGACCTATCGCCTTCCGGCCTAACAGGTAAGCCCCGGCGCCGGCCAGGAGATAGCCCAGCCAGATGGGGAAGGCCAGGCCCCACCAGGAGACGGACCCGAGCGAGGAAGAAGAAGCCAGGAGCAGGGCCGGCAGTCCCCCGAAATAGTGGGGCCCGTAGCCCCGCAGATAAGCGGGCACCGCTCCGCAGAAGGTGTGCGGGTCCCAAAACGGCACGATGCCTCCATGGATGGACCGGGCGATGAAGGAGAGATACGGCTGCCAGGTCCAGAGGGCGCTGTCGTTGACCAGGGGCACCGCGCCGGTCAGCGCGGGCAGCAAGACCAGGGTGAGCAGCAGCCCCAGCGCCGCCAGGGTCCGGGCGCTCTTTCCCGGCTTGGGCACCATGGCTTTCAGCGTTTTTATCGACATCCGCGCGGTTCCTATAAATATCCCAGGGCCCGGAGCCGCCGTTTCAGGTCGGGATCGAGCGGCGCCGGTTCCCCGGCGGAACTTCCCATGCGGTCGACGTAGGCCGCTTTGCGAAGATTCTGCTCCCGGGCGTCACGGCGGAACTCCTCCAACCGCTCCGGCAAGGCTGCGCCGACGTCCCTTTGCTCTCCCGGGTCGGTTGCAATCTCGAACAAACGCTCTGCGCCTTCGTCGGAATAAGAATACGGCCACACTTCAATCCGAGTGCAACCGGGCATGCATGTAGAATAACTGATCAGTGGAATCGGTGCCCTATTCTCATCCCTTAACAATCCCAAAAGCGATTTGCCCTCAATATTGTTCGCCGAGCAGCCATTAACGCCGAAGATTGTTGGTAGGATATCTATTAACCTCACGGGCTGGCTGACAACATGACCACTAAATTTTGCGCCCGGGAATTTTATTATCAGCGGGACCAGGAGATGTTCGACGAAGAGACGTCCGTGCTCCCTCCCCCCGTGCTCCCCGAACTCCTCCCCGTGGTCGGAAAAGAGAACGATCAGGGCGTTGTCGTAGCGCCCGGCTTTCTTGAGCTTGCCCACGAGGTCCTGGAAGATGCGGTCGGCGAAGAGGATGCCGCCGTCGTAGAGGGCGAGGACATGTTCCCGGTGGGCCGGGTCGGAGATGTCGATGTTCTCCCAGAACCGATCGTGGCTCAGGGTTTGACCGCCAGCCGCCACGTCCCCGAACTCGATCGGGAGCCCGGGGACCCGGATATCATCGGTCAGGAAGCGGTCCCGGATTTCCGGCGGACCGTAGATATACGGAGCGTGGACGAACAGGTGATGGACGAACAGGAACAGCGGCCGGGGGTCCTGTTGCGCGTCCCGCAGCACTTCGTCGACCCCCGGGGGGATGACGTCGGAACCGTCGGTGAATTCGTCGAAGCTTTCCTCGTAGCGGTCGAAACCGCGGGAAAATCCTTTGAACGGGGGCAGATTCCCCTTGCCGACGAAAGCCGCGCAATAATAGCCCGCCGAACTCAAGATCTCGGCCATGGTCGGGAGGCAGGGGGAAAGAGTCGCTCCGGGATAATCTCCACCGAAGTTAACAACCTGGTGGACATCGGGAAGCATGCCGGTCAAGACCGTCATGTGCGAAGGAGCGGTGTGGGGCGACTGGCTGACGACCCGGCGGAAAAGGACCGCTTCCCGGGAAAACCCGTCGATGGCGGGGGAAACGGGACGGGGATTGCCGTAGCACCCCAGCCGGTCCGCCCGCAGCGTATCGATGGAAAGCAGGATGATGTCGGGCCGGCCGGGGCCCGCGGTCTGAGCGGTGAACTGCGGAGGTACGGCGGCAATCGGACAGAGAGCAAGAATACGGTATCCCTCGGGGTACTCCTGGTTCATGCGAATGGCCTTCAATGCGTACTCACGCGCTTCGATACTTTTCCCTTCATTCAAGAATGCCTGCGCCGTAAGAACCATTGCCGTATAACGATTTTCGGCCGAAGGTTTGCGGGCCATAACGTTTCCGCAGATCGCCAAAGCGCCAGTAAGATGGTTAAGGCGCAGGCGACATTCGGCTTCTCCCAGGAGAAAATCGAGGGACGAGGGATTCAGTCGAACCGCTTCCCGCCATAATACGCTGGCCCGTTCCCATTCCTTTTGGCCCATCCAATATCGGGCGACACTCGAGCGTAATTCGCTGTTTTCGGGAGCGAGAGCCAGGGCCCGGACGACGAGCGCTTCCGCGCCGGCGGGATCGAACTCTTCCCACCGGCAGAACCCCAGGCGCGCCAATACCTGCGGGTTATCGGGGTCAAGGGCCCGGGCCTGGCGATAGTACTCCCCGGCTCCGGCGAAATCGTCGACGGCGAAGGCAGCGTCGCCGCGCTCGACGAGATCGGATACCGCCCTCGGGTCGGCCGGAGGGGTGGCTTTCACGACCAAGCTCAAGCCCAACAGTAATAAGAGAGGGGAGCAGCGCATCACGACCTTCTTCTTCTCCGGACCATCGCGAATATCCCCACCGCCAACAAGAGCGTCCAGGCAGCGAGGCTGACAACCGCTCCCGCCAGCCAGAGCGAAGGCCGGAAAATCAGCTCGACCCGGTGGCTCCCCTTCCCCAGCCAGACCCCCCGCTGGAGATAATTGACCCGGTACAACGGAACGCCGGCACCGTCGACCAGGGCTTTCCACCCGGGGTACCAGATCTCGGAGAAGACCAGCAACGCCGGGCGGGTCACCTCGACCTCGGCCCGCACCCGGTTGGCCCGGGAAAGATCGAGGGCGGTCACCCGGTTTTCCTGTTGGAGCAGGGCGAACCTCGATTCCCCCCGCTCCCGCCGGGAAGCGGCGGCGGCATCCAGCCGTTCCAAGCCCTCGGGAGTGAGCACGGGTATGCCCTGCCGCGCGCACTCCCGGAGCTGGTTGCAGATCCAGGCGCTGCGGGCCAGATCGGCATTGAGCAGGTGCTTATGCTCTTCCCGGGCCGAGACCACAGTCAGGCGGTCCTGGAAATAGGCGGGGGGATAAGGCGCGGGGTTGCGGTGCAGGTAGAGTCCCCCCCCCAGGTTCTCGGTCTCCTCCCCCGGAAAAACTTCGTCGGGGGTCCCGGAGAAGAAGTACTTGACCGACATCGCCGAGAGCAGGCCGGGATATTCCGGAAGGAAAGGAGACCAGTAGATGGGCCAGTCGACGTCGCGGCCGTAGGCCTCCTCCACCGCCAGCTTGAACCGAGTTTCCAGCGGTTTCATGTCGTATCCTAAAAAAGCGCGGGCGGAGGTGAACCGGGAAAAATTGTCGAGAAACGGCCGGTCGCCGGCCCAGCGGTAGGCGCCCTCCCCGGCCACGGGATCGACCCGGTTCAAAACCGTCGCCACCATCCGGTGGTCGTCCGGGCGCAGCGCCCGCTGGTGCTGGGGGAGGGGGAAACGGCGGTCGTAGGTCCCGTAGTAAAACGCCGTGGCGCTGAAGAACGCGCACTCGAACAGAACCGTGCCCGTCACCGCCGCCAGCCGGACGCGGCCGCGCAAACCCCGCCACGTCAGCAGCAGGATCAGGCCCGCGCCGGCCAGGTAGGGGAGGATATGGATGAAGAACCAGGGCGACCCTCCGCCCTGCCACAACTCGGCGAGCCCGGGAAACGCCCAGGGGCGCTCCAGGGGAAGAAGCGCGCCCAACTTCGACCGGGCCAGGTCCTGGGGCCAGGATAGGACCAGGACGAGAAACAGGCCCACTCCCCCCAGGTAGCCCCACAACCTTCGGGCGGAGACGAAGCGGCCGGCGAGCGGTTCCCGGCCCAGGCTTTCCAACCCCAACGCGCAGAGCCAGGAAACGGCCACGCACTGGAAGAGACGGTACCGGATGGGAAAAGGGAACCGGGTGATCCCGGGAACCAGCCTGTAGAACCAGCCGTAAACGGGGGTGTGCCGCCCCAGCACGCACAGCACCGCGAAGGCCAGGAGCCCTCCCGAAAACCAGGTCCACCTCCGCCGGCGGCCCCGAAACGCCAAAAGACCGGCCAGAGCGAGAAAACCGATCAGGATCCCCCCCTGCAGGTTGGCTTCCCAGTAGCGGGCCTCGAAAGAGATATCGCCCCCCCAGGTGAACCGGCCGCCGGTCACGGTGTCGAAGAGTTCGGGAACGAACGCCGTGACCAGGTAGAGGGGGGGCATGCTTCCATCCGCCCCGGTCATTTCCCCGTAGGACTGGCCGATGTGCTGGCGGGTGTGGGCCATGCCGTCGAACATCGAAAACCAGTACACCGCGCCGAGAAGAAATCCGAAGCCGACCGCGCCCGCTAAAAATCCGGGGGGCCTCAGCGCCCGCAGCCATCCTTCTTCGAAACCGCGCCGCAAACCCAGGGCCAGGGAGAGCATGAACGCCAGGAGGAGCCCGTAAGCCAGGTGCGGCGGCTGCGCCGCGGTCATCATCAGGGAAACGACCGCGGCGGCGGCGGCGAATGTCCCGAAACGGGGCCGGCGGTCGAAACCGACCGTCAGCAGCAACAGCCAGGGGAGCCAGGCTTGGACGACCACGATGGGGAACCAGACATAGGAGTAGGAAAAGGCGGGGCTGAAGACGTAGAGCCACCCCGCCAGGAACGAGGAGAGGCGGGAGAGCCTCATCCCCCGGCGAACGAAACAATACATCCCGACCGCGGCCAGCGCGAAATGCAGCAGCAGCGGGACCAGGGAAAGGGCCCAATAAGCCCGGTCGAGATTGCCGGTGTCGGCGAGAAGGTACAGGGGCCAGAGCGGCCAATAGTAGGTGTCGGCGTAGTAGCGGGCATAGAACGGAATGGCCCCGCACCAGGTGTCCGGTTCCCAGAGGGGGATCTCGCCGGCCTGGAAATGACGGGCCAGGAAAAAATGCCAGGGGAACTCGGCCATGGCCTGATCGTCCTGGAAAATCCCCCTCCGCGCCGTCAGCGCCGGGAGAAAAAGCACGGTCACGGCCAGCACCAACAGCAGCGCGGGAGAAAGTTTTGCCGCTCCCGACCTAGCCATCTTCCCTCCTCTTCGCCGGGAAAACCGGGAGGACCGCCAGCCCCGCCAGCCCCAGAACCGTCAGCAACAGCCCCAGCCCCAGCCGGGGTGGAAAATACTCCATCGCCACCCGGTTCCTTCCCGGCCTCAGCCAGACCCCGCGCTGGAGAAAATTGACCCGGTAGAGGGTTTGGCCGGCGCCGTTCACGGTCACCCGCCATCCCGGGTCCCAGACGTCGGTCAGGACCGCCATCAGGGGTTTCCGGCAGAGCACCTCGAACTCGACCCTTGCGGGGTCGGAGAAATCCCCTCCCGAAACCGGATTTTCCCTCTGTAATCGCTTGAACCGTTCCACCGCTTCCGAACGGCCCATGGGCGTATGCTCCGGAAACCGCTCGGAGAGCGGTCGCACGTCCCAAACCTGCGGGTCGAGGTAGCCGACTTCCCGGATATCGTAGTAGCGCAGGGCCAACAGTTCCTTTTCCCTTTCCGCCCCGATCCAGCGGTCCTGGACGTAGATCCGCGGGAGGGCGGCGCGGTACTCGTAAAACCGCCATCCGCCGGCGGAACCCCGTCCGATCAAGTCCGGATGCTCGAGACCCTCCCGGGCGATGAAATAGCGGACGCTCATGTTCTGCCAGAACCGGTCCCCCCATTCCGCGGCCCGGAGCTGGAAGGGATATCCCCCGACTACGCCCTGAACCGCCTGGGCGAACGCGGGGTTGAGAGGATACCCCCCCAGGCCCAGAGCCGAATCGGAACCGAAACAATTCCCCGGAGCAGCCAGCGCCGAATCGAAATACGCGCGGCGCCAATGTCCGTCCCGGTCAGGGCAGACTTGGTGAAATTCCCGGAGCCTCCAATATACGGGCGAATCCAGGGGGCCGGGAGAACGATCTTCCAGCAGCCCCCCCGCTTCCCAAGGGGGCCAGACCCCGACATAGACGCCGAGAAAAGAGAGCGCGAACAGTTCGATAACCGCCGCGCCCGCCGCCAAGCGCCCGAAGACCGACGGCAGCCAGCGCCCGGCCGCAAGGAGAAACACCGCCACCGCCGCGGGGTAAGCGGCGTTTTCCAGGAGAAAGCGGCCCCAGCCGACGGCCCCGCCCACCAGGGCGTACCCGCGCGTTCCCTCATTCCCGTATCCGCAGAAAAGCGCCCACGCCGCCGCCGCCAGCGCCAGCGCCGAAGCCACGACCACGGCCCGGCGGACGGGGAGGTCGGCGGTGTTCCGGTCCCAGATTTTCTCCACGGAAACGCCGAATATCCCCGCCATCCCCAGCGAAAGCGCCCCGACGGCGGCGAAAAAAAGCACATCGACGGACACCAGCCGCGAAAGCGGGTGAGGAACGAGCAGAAGCACCGCGAGACCGGCGGCGGCCAGCAGACAGAATCGACCCATGGGCCCGCGCCGGTTTCCCTTTCCTGCCGCCAGCGCGGCCAAGACCACCACGCCGAAGGCGGCAAAGCCGCCGGGGAAAGCTCCCGCCCCGACCCCGCTCTCCCAGATCCCCCATCCGCCGCGCCCCGAAATCCCCCCGAAGAGGTCCGGCAGCGGCACGGCCGCCAGGGAAACCGCCCTGATCCGGGCGCTCTCCAGCCCTTCGAACCCGGGCAACGCGCTCCAGCGGGGAACTCCCAGGAGCTGCGCCCAATAGATCCCGCCCAGAAGCAGGGCGATACCCGTCATGACCGCCGCCGCCGCCGGCGCTTTCAGGAAGAAGCCCCGCCGGGGAGCCGGGGTTACCGGCCATCCGGGGACAATCCAAAACAGCAGCGGAACCGCCGGCACCGCCAGGCCGGCGGCGGTTCCGCCCGCCGGCGAAACCAGGGCGGCGACCAAGCTCCCGACTCCCAACCAGCCGATCTTCCCGGTTCGCAGAAAGAGCCCGGGGAAAACGCAGATCAAGGGAATCCAGCAATAGGCCCAGGCCGCCGGGGGCCAGATCAGCGCGCGGGCAAAGGGGAGGCCGAAAGCGTAAGCCAGGGCCATGGCCGTTGCGCCCGGGCGGCGGAGACCGGCCACGGACCGGGCCAGGAGATAGGTCGAAAACACCGCCGCCAACGAGTGGACGGCCAGGGGAATTTCCACCGACCAGAGGCAGCCGGCCCCCCCCATTCCCAGGAGCAATCGGTTCGGGAGGTAGAGAGCCAAAGGCAGGAGGCTCCTTCCCGCCCACCCGGCGCCGCAGTAGGTCCCCGGCGACCAGAAGGGGATGCCCCCCGTCCGCCCCAGGTAACTCTGGAGCGGGTAGAAAAGGTACGCGATCTGCCCGCGAAAAACAGTCCCCCAACCGGCGAAGAGGGGCAGGTAGAAAGCTCCGGCGGCGGCCGCCAGCACCACCCAGGGAAGAATCCGCCTCCCGGGCGCCCTTGATCCACGGCGGCGTTTCATGACCAGGATGTCAGCGCCTCCCGCATGAAGGTAGTATCTCCGAGGCGGACCGTTTACGCAACCAACCTTCCCGAAGCCCTTACGAAAAATCGAACGCCCTTGCGGCCGCCTCCCCCCGCTTTGGCTTATTAATCCCCCGGCCTTGTGCTAAGCTCGTTAGTTGCGGTCAAGGCGGGGCGCGGCGCCGAAGGCGTGAATTCCATGACGGGCAGCAAGGGAAAAAGGACGGTACGGGGGGCGGTTTTCCGGGAAGCGCCGGGCCTGATTCTCCTCGGCCTCGCCGTCCTGGCCCTGTTTCTGCCCGCCCTGACCGGAACCCTGGGGATATTCCATGACGACCAGGCCATGGCCGAGTTCCCCTGGCATTTTTTTCTGGCCCGTAATTTCCAGGAGGGAATCCTGCCTCTCTGGGAACCGGATACCTGGTGCGGGGCCATCCCCTTCTACGCCCGGTATTACGCCGATACCTACTACTTCCCCCTCTGGCCGCTTTATCTGCTCACCGACCTGGGAAATCCGGATAACGCTTACTGGACCCTGACCCTGCTGCCCCTGCTTATCCATTATTTTCTGGCGGCGGCGGGGATGTATCTTTTCGGACGCCGGGGCATCCGCCTGAGCCGAACGGCGGCCCTGACGGCCGCCTGGGTCTACGTCTTCAGCCCCGCCTTTTCCTACTCCTACGTCTGGTTCCCCATCGTCGCCGTCCAGGCCTGGCTCCCCTGGCTGCTGTGGTCGGTGACGGCGATGGACCGGGGCCGCGGCTGGGCCGCGGCGGCGGCTGGAGGAACGGCCTCGGCCCTGATGATCCTGGCCGCCCAGCCTCCCCATGCCGGCTACGGCCTGCTCCTGGCGTTTCTGTTGGCCCTGGCCCTGGGCCTGCGCCGCGTGGGGAGCGGCGATCCGATCGCCTGCCTGAGGGCGCCGGGACGGTTCCTGGCGGCGGCGGCCCTGGGGCTGGCACTTTCCGCGGTCTTCTGGGTCTCCGCTCTCGACGGGTCCCGGCACACGGAACAGCACCTTCCCTCCACGTACGCGGCCATGACCGGCGCAGACGGGAGCATGCCCCCGGTCTACCTGGCCGTGCTGTTTATCCCCGACCTGTTCGGGACGCTGACCGGGTTCGGCGACCACAACTGGGTCGAGAGCGTTACCCAGGGGGTACGGTTCTGGGACGCGAACATGGCCGCGGGCCTGTTGCTCACGTTCCTGGCCGCGGCCGGGCTGGCCTGGATCCGAAAATCCCGCGCCGGGGCCCGGTTCCGGGGCTGGGCCCTCTTCGCCGCCGCCGTCTGGGTCTTTTCGATCCTGTGCATGCTGGGCAGGCATACGCCCTTTTACGCCCTCTTCTACCGCTGGGTACCGGTGCTCTCCGGCTTCCCCTTCCCCATCCGCTACCGCCTGCTCCAGGTGGCGGCGACTTCCTGGCTGGCCGGGCTGGGGATGGAATGGCTGGCCGGTCGCGGCCGAACGTTCCGGCCCCGGGCCGGGTTGGTCTGGGGATTTCTCGGTCTGGCCGGATTAGCCGGACTGGCCGCCCTGGCCGGGCAGACCGGCTTGGCCGGAGCCGCGGACGGACGGGTATACTTCCCGGGCTGGCGGGAGATCGTCCGGAGAGCCGACGGGGAATGGTTCCTTTCCGGACCCGTGCTCTATTTCTTCGCGGCGGCTTTCTTTCTGGTCGTCGCCTGGCGCGGTTTCCGCGGGCGCACCAGGGTTTTCCTGGTAGCCGCCCTGGTCATGGCGGAGACCGGCCTGCAGTCCTTCGCCGTTTTTTATTTCTGCATCTTCAGGTTTCATCAGCCCCAGCCTCAGCAGATCAGAAGCATCCGCCCTTCCCGGCAACCGATGCTTGGGCTCATCCTCGGTCCCGTGGCTGAATATACGGGGACCAGCTCGCTGCGCTGGACCAGCGACCGGCCGTTTCACGACAACTTCGCCCGGCTCATGCCCAAGGAGGGTTGGGCATTCCTCGGCTACGACATGAAGCCCCTGGAAAAGAGGTTCAAGCTCGCCTTCGAAACCGCCTACGGTCGGCCGGTAGACTGGCCCATCTACTGGGATTCTCTGCGTCCGAAATTCTCGGCCTTCCTGAGCAATATGTCGGTGGAATGGTTTCTGGACTCGGGCCCCGGCAATCTTTTCCCCGGTGGAAGCACTTTCCCCCTGGAAACGCAGCCGGATTTTTACCTCCATTACAACCCCGAAGCCATCCCTCGGGCTTTTGTTCTCGATCGGGCGGCGGAAGTCGACGAGGCGGAAGCATTGGAACGACTGGCACAGGGGGATCTCCGACAGGCGGTCTTCCTGACGGATACAACCGGGGATATGACCACGGCCCGGGATCTGGGCATAACCGACGCCACCGGGAATCCGGACAGGGGTGAAGAGGGGCGGCGCGACTTCGCCGCCTTCCAGGCGGCCAATCCCGTCGCTTCCCTGGACTTGAGCGATCCCAACCGGGTCCGAGCGGAAGTGGAACTGACCCGGCCGGCCGTGCTCGTCTTCACCGAAACCTGGTACCCGGGCTGGGAAGCCACCGTCGACGGGAAACCCGCGGATGTCCTTCGGGTGAACTTCCTCCAGCGAGGTCTGCTCCTCCCGCGTGGGCGGCACCGGGTCGAGATGAACTTCCGGCCGAAAGCCTGGCGGCTCGGGGCCGCGATTTCACTGATATCCTGGCTGGCCCTGGGCGCCCTGACCGCCGTCTCCCTCATCCGCCGCCGGAGGGCGCGGGCGAGGCGGCTTCCCGGCCGGGACCGGGGATATGGGCAGTCACCGGAAAGCGAAAAATCGGGACGAATAATTCGAGATGCTTCGACCTAAACGGAACAGTATTCCTATCCGGCTGGGGCTGCTGGCGCTGGGGGGGGCGTTCTGCCTGACGTCCTGCGGTAAAACCCGATCCGAACCGCCGCCCAACGTGATTTTCGTTATTCTCGACGCCGCCCGGGCGGATCACTTCTCCGGCTACGGCTACGGCAAACCCACCACCCCCCGGATCGACGAAATCGCCGCCCGGGGCGCCACCTTCCTCAACAACTTCGCGCCGGCGACCCAGACCCACGACTCCCTGCCCCTGATCATGAGTTCGCGGTACTTCTCCCGGCCGATTTTTCAAATGGACACCTGGTCCTTCGGGGTAAGACGAGAGCAGCCCGACACCGTCGCCCTGGACTTCGACGACCGGCAGGTCCTGTTGCCCGACCTGATGAGAGAGAACGGCTACCGGACGGCGATGTTCCATAACCACCCCTGGTTCGTGGACGAAACCGAGTTGGGACGGGCATTCCACGAAACCTTCCCCTTCCCGACCGCTACGGAAAGGCCGGTCGATGAAGACATGGCCAAGGCGGTCTTGACCTGGATCGGGGGGCATCGCGACAAACCCTTTTTCATCTATTACCACGTTATGTCCCCGCACCAGCCTTACCCGCCGAAAGAAGAAGACGCCTTGTTTATCGGCCCCGGCGAAACGGGCGCGCTGGCGGACGCCCGGGAAAAATTCGAAAACATCACCGGGGGCGAATCGGCGGGGTGGACCGAAAGCGACCTCCGCTATTTCCGGGCCCTCTACGACGGTAACCTGGCTCACAGCGACCGCTGGATCGGCCGGCTTTACCGGGGCTTACACGACCTCGGTCTGGCCGAGAACACGCTCTTTATCATCACTTCCGACCACGGGGAGCTCCTGGGAGAACACGGATGGCTGACCCACGGTGATTTCCCTCCCTGGGAAGGTCTGATTCATACTCCCCTGATTATGGTCTATCCGCCGGCGATCCCCGCCGGGGTCAGGGCCGAGGGCCTCTGCGAGGCGGTGGATATCGTCCCCACTATCTGCGATCTTGCCGGAATCGATGTTCCCCCGGGAAAATACCTGGCGGGCACCAGCTTGAAACCGCTCCTGACCGACCCGGGCGCCGGGAAACAAGCGGTGTATATAAAAGGATCGGTCAGAACTCCGAACTATCACTATCTGTTCTCGCCGGAGGGATTTTTCGATCTGCGCAAAGACCCGGGAGAGATCGTCGATCTGACCGCGCTTCAGCTTCCGGCCCTGAAGCTGAAGTTGCGGGGAGATTATGAAGGATTTATGGCCGTCGAGAGGGAGCGCTACGAATCGGCGATCCGCCGAACCCCGCCGGATTTCCCCTTCTATTTCCCGATCTGCTTCTTCACCGTGACCTCCGCCGCCGAAGCTTCCCGGGAAGGGAACGGCGATGCCGATCGAACTTGGACCTTGAACACCTCCGACCGGGAAGGCCACCTCGTTCTCGCCCCCCGCTCCGGCCCTTCCTGCACCCGGCTGCGCCTTTCCTGCCCCCTGATATCCGGAGAATATCGGGTTGCCGTGCTGGTCGGACCGCTCGAACCGGGATTTTCGTTGGACAAGGATCATTTCCAGGGCCGCGTCGGAGGTTCTGACGGGTTCCGCCCTCCTCGGGAAGTCACGGTCGTTCCCGGCGAAGACGGCAAGCCCTGGGCCTACTACCTCGACTACGGCCCGGTTCGGGTAAAGGGAGGCGAATTCGCGATCGACCTCGATTTCAACCCCGGACCGGACCATCATGTAATGGTGTATCACGTCAAATTTTCCCCTCCCCGGGCGGATAAAACCGAACCGCCGGGGAAGGAAGTGGCGGCGGAACGGATGAAGAAGCTCAGGGCTTTGGGGTATGTCCACTAACATGAGCACGGGGAAGCTCGGATCCTTGTCGTATTTCTGCCTCCTCTTCGCCGCTCTCCTCGCGGTTTTTCTGCCGACTTTCTCCAACCCTCCCCGCAGCGATTTCTGGCCGCTGTTGCATCACTTCCAGCAATTTCAATCGCTTCCCTCGTGGGACCGGGCGTTAAACGTCGTCAACTACGACATCTGCGGCCACGGCACATACCGGCCCCTCTTCCACGTCTTTCTCTACTGGATGCATCTTTTTTCCGGGGCCGATTATTTCCGGTTCCACGCGGCCGTTTTCGCCGTTTACTGCCTGAATATCGCCCTGCTTTACCGGTTGGCGCGGAAGTTCGGATCCGGCCGTTCGATTTCCCTGGCTTTTCTGACCGTCTTCGCTTTTTTGTTCTCTCATTTCGATATCGTAGCCTGGACCTTCCATATCGGCATCCTGATCGGATTCGGCCTATTTCTTCTGGGATTCAGCGCATACCTGAGCTACCTGCGGGCCCGCGGCGTAATCCGGTTGACGGCGGCCGCCGCGCTTTTTCTCGCCGGCCTGCTCTGCTACGAGATCTTCATTCTCTGGCCGGCGGGGGCGATCTTCCTGCTCCTTTCCCGTCGAGGCGAGCTTCTGAAGCGGGGCTGGCTGCGGGCGGCCGCCGTCTCGACCGCGGCGGCGCTGGCGGCGGTCTTTATCCTCTACGGGGCGCTCGTTTCCCTGGCCCGATCCCACAGCTCGGTCGCCGGGCTGGCTTCGGCCCCGCCCGATTTTTTCTCCCCCTCCTCGCTCTCGTTCAGCCTGGCGGTTTCCACCGCGGGCATCGCCGCCGAAGGGTTGGCCGCCGTCGATCCCTTCCTGGTTTCTCCCGGCCTCATCCACGACAACATCGGCCGGGGAGGTGTCCTGTTGGAAGTGAGCCCGCTCTTGCCGTACATGAAACGGCCGGGAAACGGATCTGCGGCTTCCCCCCTGATCCTCCCCAGGGAAGTGGCTCCCGAGCGCATCTGGCTGGAAAACGAACCGGCCATCGATGCGGTCCTGGCGATCGCCGGTTTTCTGGTGATTCTGGCGGCGGCGGCGGCGGCCTTCGCGAGCTGGAAAAAACGGGGCGTGATCGTTTCGACCCCGGTCGCTTTTGCCCTGTTTCTCCTCGTCACCGAAACTTTCGTCCTCTATCACGGACGAATGGCCACCAATCCGCCGATCTATATTCTTTCCGAATTCAGGTACCAATACGTTACCGACGCCCTCCTGATTCTCCTGGGAATCCTCGGATGCGGACGGATGCTCGGAGCCCTGCCCCGGATAAGGCTGCCGCTTTATTCCTTGCTGGCGGCGATCCTGCTCGCCAACCTGGCCGTACTGATCCCCCACCTTTCCGCGATCGAGCGGCAACTGGCTCCCCTGCACCGGATGCTCTCCAATATCAGAACCGGCCTGGAAGACGGCCGCATCACCCCCGAGCATCCGCTCTACCTCGACGACGCCATCGCCCGGGAGCTCCCCCGCCTCTGCTGGAACCGCAACTTGGCCGGTTTCACGAGCGGAAGCTATCAATGGATCTTCTCCCCCGCCGCCCTGGCTTCGTTCGCCTGCGAACGCCCCCAGGCTTCCTGGGTCGTCGAGCGGCGGGATTTGAGCGTGGTTCCGGCCGAATAACCGCCGGAGGGTTCCGCCCCCGGCTCCCTCTTCGGCTATAATCGCGGTTTCCCGAAATTGCGTATGACTCCCCCGTTATTGCAACCGGAAATTCTTTTATCCCCGCTCTCGCCGGCGTTACGGTTTGACTTTGACTGAGCCTTGAGCCCCGGCGATACTATAAACGCCTGTATTTTTCTAGGTTAAAGGAGGAAAGAAAATGGAACCCTTCAGCGGAAAGGAAAAAATCGCCCTGGGCGTCATCGCCCTGATCCTGCTCGGCATCTTTATCCAGGTGGCGACCCACATCAATCTCTTCGGCCTGGGCCTTTCCGGAACGGAACCCTGCGCCGTCGCCGATATAAACCGAAGCGGCAACCTGATCGACCTTCCCGGCGTGACCTTGACCGCGTCTTCCCGCAACGGCCGGCGCCAGAGCGTGGAGAAACTGCGGGACCGGGACATCCGTTCGTATTGGCATGTCGCTCTCGACCAGGTCGGTAAACCGGCCAGCGTCGTCGTCGATTTCGGAGAAGGGAACGCGCGGACCGTGCGTTCCCTGGCCGCATTCCCCCGGGAAGATCTCCCGCTTCAATTCCTGCGCCGGGCCCGGCTCGACGGGAGCAACGACGGTGTCGATTGGGAACCGGTCTCCGAGATCGTACTCCCGGACGCCCCCCCCCAGGCCGGGTGGTGGAAGTGGGATTTCGCCAACGACCGGAGTTACCGATACTACCGGCTGGAAATCCTGCAGGGGCACGAAGACGGCAGCCGCTACAATTTTTATTCCATGGCGGAACTGGCCCTGTTCGAATAAATCGATGGAGATCCCCGTATTCGAGGGGACCCCGAGACCAGCCCCTCCCCGCCGCCGGCCCGGGAGGCTGCGGGATTTTTAACCGGACGGGAGGGAAGCGAAATGGCATACAAGAAGCCATGGACGGCCGCGGTCGGTCTGATCCTTCTGCTTGTCGTCGTCGCTTACGGTAACATCGTCTTCCTGGCCCGGTCGCTCAACCCCGTCCTCCTGATTCCCCACCATACCCGCGCCCCCCGGGAAATCCAGGACTGGGACACCCCCGCCGCCGACGAACAGAAACTTTCGACCGGGTACCTGGACATCCGGGGAACCGATCTCGACAAGCGCGACTGGCACGTCGACCTGGCCAACCCCGCGTACCTGGAATGGCCGGTAAACGTCTTCGTCGGTAAATCTCTCAGAGCGGGGTACCTTCCCTTGGTCCTTCCCTGGCAGAACCTGGGGGTCCCCCTTATCGGGCAGTACTGTCACCGGGTTCTGTCCCCCTACCAGATGCTGGAAAATCTCTTCCTGCCGGGCGGATACGACTTCTTCCTGATCCTGCGCCTGATTTCGGCGGGGATCTTCACCTATGGTTTTTTGCGGCCTCTCTGCCGCCGCCGGATCTCCGCCCTCACCGGCGCCGTCGGGTACGGCCTGGGCGGGATCATGGTCGTCTATTCCAACCACGAGGAAGTCACCAACGTCGCCATGCTGCTCCCGCTGCTGATGTGGTCGGCGAGGGCTTTTTTCGACCGGCCGGAAGCCGGGCGCGCCGCCGGGCTGGCCCTGGCCCTGGCGCTGGTCCACACCGCCGGACAGCCGGAGATCCAGCTCTATGTTCTTTTCCTCGCCCTGCTCTACGGAACGGTCCGCCTGTCCGGACTTCCCGGGAATATCCGCCTCCAGGCGGCGGCCTGGGCCCTGGGAGCGGTCCTGGCCAGCGCCCTGATCGCGGCGCCGCAGATCTATCTTTTTCTCCAATTCCACCGCGAGGCCTGGTCCTTTCATCCTCCCGGGGGGAACATGGGCCTGCAGTCCCCGATCCGGGTCAACCGGTTCTATTTTTCCTTCTTCCCCCTGTTCCGGCAATCCCCCTGGGCCTGGTCGTATCGGACCGTCAACCTTACCTGGGATTGGGTGGGCGGCTATTTCGGCCTCGGCCTCCTCTTCCTGGCGGCGGCCAACTGGCGGAGAGGAGGCAACAGAAGGGAAGCCACCCTGTTCGGATGCTACTTTCTCTTCATCCTGGCGAAGAACCTGGGGTGGAGCCCGGCCCAGCTTCTGGGCCTTCTTCCCGGTTTCGACCAGACCTGGAGCCCTCGCTGGGCGGCGGCCACCTGGAGCTTCGCCCTGGCGGTGCTGGCCGGGCTGGGACTGGATAACCTGCTGGAACGGAATCTTCCCGGCCCCGCGGCGAAGCCGCCACGGCCGGCGCCGCGGGCGGCGGCGCTCGAGCGGCTGCGGGCCCGGCCCGTCTGGGCGGCGGGCGGCCTGATCGCCGCCCTGGGTTTAGCATACATGTTCTCCCGCCTGGGTTCGGCGTGGTGGGAAGCGCAGCGGATGCGGATGTACGTTTTTTGCAACGGGGCCTCCTTGTTCCTCTGGGTCGCGGCGGCCCTGCTGGGCATAAGCCTGTTGCCGCGGCGGGCGCGAAGGTATCCGGCCGATCTGTGCCGTGACGTTCGGGATTCCCTGCACCGCAACCAGACCGCAATGGCGGCGTTCCTGGCGGCGCTGGGAGCGATCGCCCTGCGGTCCTTTCCGGGAAAACACTATCTCTTCACCGGAGCCGAACCCGTGGGATCGTACCTTTTCGCCGCCCCGGCGCTGCTCGCCTCCCTGGCCGGCCTGTTCTTTATTCTTTCGACGGCGCCGGGCCCGGGCCCGGCGGTTGTAGCCGCGGTGGCGGTCCCGGCGGTGTTTCTCGGCGGCCTGGCCCGGGGCTCGCTTGAACCGGCGGCGCTGATCTTCAAGCTGATATTCGGCGCGGCCGGCCTGGCCCTGATAACCGCCCCCGCGTTTCCACGCCTGAAACGGCTGCTCTTCCCCGCCTGTTCGCTCCTTCTCCTGGCGGCCTTGCTCACGCTGGGCCTGACCGGCGACTTCCTCGGTTCCCCCGCGCGCGACACGCTGCTTCGGCTTCATGCCCTGATCGCATTCGCGATGCTGGGGTTCTACTCCTTCCTGGGACGGGCTGCGGCCCGATACCCCACCGTTCCCGGGTGGCTGTTCCTGTTCCCCGTCTGGGCGGAACTGGCCGCCTATGTTCCCAAAAATCATTTCGGGCACGCCTTCTTCTTCGACATTCTGCCCTTCCTGCTCGCCGCCGGCACCGCCGCCGGCACCGTATTTTTCTCGCGGCGCCGTCGGCTCTCGATCTCCGCCCAAACCGGAATAACGGCGATTACCCTGCTCCTCTGCGGAGGAGCCCTGGTCCTGGCCGATCGGCTTTCGCCGTCCCGTCTCCCTGCCCGCTGCTCGCCGAGGGAGCCGATGCGGTTCGTCGAATTTCTCCGGGCCCGGCAGCCGGCGGCCGCGGTCGGGATCGGGAGGGTCCTGGCCCCCAACTTCGCCTCCGCCCAGGAACTGATGGATCTGCGCGGCTGCGTTTCCATGAACACCGGCTCATACCAGTTCTTCCTCGGCGATATTCTCGGCGCCGTCCCTCCCGACAGCAGCTATTCCCTCTGGTTCACGGGAGAAAACCCGATCGAACCCGCCACGGCAAACCCCTATCAAAGCTCCAGCCGGGAACAGCGGGACGCCCTGGAGGCGGCGCTGCCCTACTACCGCCTGGCGGGGGCGCGCTATCTGCTCTCCCCCTTGGGATTTCTCGATTCCATCGGAGCACGAAACTCCGAAACCATGCGGCGCATCTACCGCTGGGAAGTCGACATCTGGGAGATCCCGGCTCTGCCCCCGGTTTTCATCGCCCACCGGGCGGAGACCATGTCGATGCTGAGCCAAACCGATACCTGGGGAAAAGCCGTCAGGGAACGCCCGGAGGTCCTCCGGGGAGAACTGGTGCTCCTGGAAGAACCTCCCCCGGAGCCGGTCCCGGAAAGCCCCGCGACGCCCACGGATAGCGCGGAGATCGTTCCCAGCCCCGATCCGAACCTGATCAGGATACGGTTCCGCTCCGAGCAACCCGGTTACCTGGTCGTCAACCGGGCGTACACCAACTTGCTCCGGGCCTATCTCGGAGACCGAGAAGTGCCTATTTTAAAGGCCAACGGTCCCTTCATGGCCGTTCCCGTTCCGGGAGACCCGAACCAACGTGAACTCCTTTTGACCTATATCTCCCCACTGACCCGGGCCGTCTTCTGGATGGGAGGGCTGGGACTGTTGGCGACCGTCGCGGTCCTGACCACGGCGGCGGCAAAAAAAAGTGCCCGGCGCCGGGGAACCGAATCAGATGAATGTTCGTAACACCCTGATCTTGTTCGGCGCTTTGGGTGCGGTGACGGCCCCGATTTGCCGCTCCGGGAAGCCCGCTCCGTCCGACCGACCGCCGATTATTCTGTTCTCGATCGACACCCTGCGGGCGGACCACCTGGGCTGCTACGGATACAGCCGAAAAACCTCGCCGTTTATCGACGAATTCGCGCGAGAGGCGGTACTATTCGCCAACGCCTACAGCCAGGCTCCCATTACCGCCCCCGCCCACATGTCGATCTTCACGGCGCTGGCGCCCCCGGTACACGGGGTGAACAACATCTCCCCTGAAGGCGTCAAGCACGTGCTGAACGAAAAAATCACGACGATGCCCCAGATACTGCGAGCGAACGGCTATATCACCGCGGGCCTGCACGGCCGCGGACAGATCGCCGGGGAGATGGGGTTCGCGCGGGGGTTCGACGAGTATTCTCCGGCATTCAACGCCTGGGAAAATTCGGGGGCTTTACCGGAGCGCCTCGGCACGATCACCGGGCGCATCCGGGAGTGGATTCAAGAATCACGGAACAACGAGCGACCGCTCTTTCTGTTCCTTCACCACTACCTCTGCCACGACCCCTACGTCAAGGGCCCCCGGGAATTCCGAGCTCGATTTTTACAAGGTGAAGCCCAAAGTCGGGCCCCGGGCGGCGTTCCCGACGCCGATGAGTTTTGGAAGAACGTGGACCTGAACGATCCCCGGCAACGGGAACTGATCGTCTCTCTCTACGACGGAGGGGTGTACTATTCCGATTACGTCTTCAAGCAGGTTATCGACACCCTCAAGACGAACAACCTGTACGACGATTCCCTGATCGTACTTCTCTCCGACCACGGCGAGGAGTTCAACGAGCATGGGGGAAAAACTCACGGCCGGCTCTGGATCGAACACGTTCACGTCCCCCTGATCGTCAAGTTTCCGAAAGGAAGGTTCGCCGGGAGCGTGGTCGCGGATCCGATTCGGACCATGGACGTCATGCCGACCGTTCTTGACCTGCTCCGGATTCCTGTCGCGGAAGCGATTCAGGGAACATCCTTTTTGCCTCTCCTGACCAAACGGGGGAATTACAGCCCGCTCATAGTCACCTACAAAACCAAGTCGCACCACGAGGTCATCGAAAACTACTCGGTGCGGATCTTTAAGGACGGATATGTCTTCATAGACCACGATGTGGCCCTCGACGACCTCTTGACCGACGCACCTCTCCAGGCGGAGGAAGTGTCTCCGAAACCGACCCCGGAGACGGACGAAGGTCGACCGTTCGACGAACTTGCCCGGGGCGACCGTTGTTTCGAAACGGACGATTTCGAAAAAGCGGCGCAGATGTACGAAAAAGCTTTGGCGGTTTCTCCCGGCGATACCGGAATTTACGTGCAGCTTGCGGCCTGCTGCCGGGAAATGGGACGGGCGGACGAAGCCGAGAAGCTTCTTGCCCAAGCTTCTGAGATCGCTCCCGATGATTACCGGATCTACCTCGAGTGGGGACGGAGCAGCATCGAGTCGGACGACTTCAAGAAAGCGAACAACATGCTGGGCAAAGCTCAAGCATTGAAGCCCGACGATCCCCGCGCCTATTTTGAATCCGGGCGCGTCCATGAATTTCAGGGGGACTATCCGAAAGCGGAACAAGCCTACCGGAAAGCCCTGGAGAAAAATCCCGGCCATATCGACTACGATCTGACCTTGGCTCGACTGTATAAACACCGGGAGGATTACGACCTGGCGGTAGCCGAATACAGAAATATTCTGGAAAGATATCCCCGCCAGTCCGGCCGGATTTTCAAGGAGCTGACCGAGATGTGCCGGGACTCGGGCAGGTTGGAAGCAGCGTTGCGGACGGCCCGGGGATTCGTAAGGGACAATCCCGACCAAGGCTGGCTTTGCCGGGCGCTGGGCGTCTATTACGAAAAACACGGCCGACGGGATCTGGCCGAGGAACTGTACAAAGAATTCATCGGCCATAGCCGAAATTCCCCTTCCGGTTACCTGCTCCTGGGGAACCTCTACGCGGCCCAGCGCCGATACGACCGGGCGGCGGCCATATACCGAAGAGCCGAATCCCTCGATCGGGACAATCCGGGCATACTCCTCGCTCAGGGACGGCTCCAGGCAAAATCCGGCAAACCGACGAAAGCCGAACGGTCGTTTATGCAGATCCTCGACGCGGACGGGAACAACGTCCGCGCTTATATCGAGCTGGCGAGACTCTACCATCGAGCCGGGGATTTAAAAAGATCGGCCGCTTACCGCGACAAGGCGATAGCTCTTCAACCCTCCCTGCGATTACGCTTCGAAGGCGCCTCTCTTTTCGACGTGGGGAGCGATCCCGAAGAACAGCATAACCTGTTCGTCAGAGATGACCTGATCCGTTCCCTGCGCGCGGTCGGAGACGACGTGCGCCGGGAGACGGAACGTTTCCGGGCCGGGATCGGAGAAGAAACCCCGGGCGATTTCGTTCCCGACGAGACCCTGCTCCAGCAGTTGAAGGCGCTGGGGTACCTCAACTGAAAACTACGATCACGCAGAGTGGGGAGGGGGGGGGATCTTTGCACCCGATTGCTCTGATTGGGGGAGGGGGTTCAGGGTTCAGGGTTCAGGGTTCGGGGTTCAGAAAAGACCCCCGCCGCACCCCCTGGAGCAGTCCACGGATTACACAGATTGAAGGAAGAGCACAGCACAAGGCGCAGGGCGCGTAGCGTACCCCCCCCATTGGTCCCCCCTATCCGTATAAACCTGCCTGCCGCAGGCAGGTCCGACTCCCTCCCTTCCTGAACCCTCTTCTTTCCCCCCTTCATGCACTTCATGTCCTTCATGGTCCAACGATCCCACGAATGGGAAAAGAGCATGGCTCCCACTGTCGGCCGGGCGGCATCTTCATCCCGACTTCAACCCGAAAACTCTCTGTGGTGAGAAGCATAGGGCAGAGCATGGAGCAATTTTGAATCCTCTTTCTCTTATCTGTGAAACCTGCCTGCCGGCAGGCAGGTCTGTGGACTGCTTCCGGGGCCGAGGTGGTGGGTTTTCCCCTGAACCCCGAACCCTGAACCCTCTCATTCCCCCCTCTTCATGTCCTTCATGGGAGAGGAACAAAGAGCGTAAAAGCAGCTCGCTGCCCTAGTCGTCGGAGGCGGGACGGATGCCCGGGAAACTCTCCCCGACGATCTCCCACGCCGCGGCCGAACGATCGAGGGTGAATTTTCCCATCGTTTCCGCCGGGAAAAACCACTGCAGATTCCCTTCCATGAACCGGGCCATGCCCCGGTTCCAACTGGGAGAGGGCAACAGTTCCGGAACTTCTTCGGCGATGAAAAGGGGGCGCTCTTCGGAAATCCAGCCTTCCTCCAGACCTTGACGGATGTTGGCCAGGACGATCCCCATCGGGGCCAGGCGACGGTTCAGCTCCCGGATCTGGCCGGAGGAAACCGCCATGTTCGCCGCCAGCACCGAAAGCAGTACCGCCCCCAACACGATCTTGCCCCGTTTTTTCAGACGGAACAGTCCCCCGAAAATCGCGGCCGCGGCCAGAGCCAGCAACGCATTGGGGACGTACTGGTACCGGAACTGCGAGAGCGGATAGAGGGGACCGTTGGTATGAAGGCGGGCCACGGCTACGATCAGGAAATTCGAGACGTACAGATAGAGGAGGAACAGAAGCAGAAAAAACACTCGTCTTTTCCCCTCTCGCACCGTCAACCACAGTCCGGTCGCGGTCAACACGGCCGCGCCGATTCCGGCCCAGAAAGCGACCCCTTCCAAACGCGGCCCCAAAACGAGCAGAATTCCGCCCAGGTTGACGTTGTCGTTGTAATACAGGGGAAGACTCAGCCAGGGCCATAGATTGACCAGCACCCCGTTATAGAGCAGGTTGAAAAACGTGAGGGCCAAACCCTCGACGATCAACCCCGGACCGGGAAGGGGGACGGGGCCGGTCGTAGTCGATCCGGATCGGTGGAGGGCGAAAGCGCCCGAGTAAAGCATATATATAACCATGAGCATGATCGTACTGCTCTTGCGGCAGTTACCGGCTTCATGCCCTGAAAATTTCTTTTCCATGAGGAGCACCACGACGCCCAGCGGCCAGGCGGCGTACGCTTCGGAACAGAGCATGCCGAAGAGAAATAAAGCTCCCGTGCCGACCAGGAGGGACCGGCGGCCGCTGTCCAGGTAGCCGAGGTATAGAATAAATCCGGCCGCCATGGCGTTGAAGCCCATGATGCCGAAAAGCTGGAAGGTCCAGGTCACGATATCGGAATGGGAAAAAAGAAACGCGAACAGGGTCAAAAAAATCAACGCCACCGCCCGGTCCAGTCGGAGGCGGCGCGCCAGCAGATACAGCAGCACGATGCTCAGGAAATACCCGGCGAAATTGAGGATATGATTCCAGGCGAACACGGGGCTGAAAAAACGGTGCTCGAGGTAGGGGACCAGGTGGGAGAGCGGCCGGAAGGTTCCGTGCCGCCAGAGATCGAAGGTCAGGATTTCGGTCCAGTTCCTGTCCGGATCGGCGCCGACATTCTGGAAAACGTAATAAGCCGACCAATAGTCGCTGCGCGGCGGGTTCTTAAAAGACGGATAATACACGGATAGAAGAAGGGCAAACAGCACCGGAAAAATCAACCGGGGGAGTCGCCCCCCCCTTCCGACGGCGGGAGCCGGAGACGCTGCGGGTCTATTCCCCGACAAGATCCCGTGTCCCGCGAAAACTCTCCGGGCGTTGGTCATATCTTCTCCCGGCCCGGCATATCCCCGCGCTCGTCGCCACCCGCCTTTTCCTCGCCCGTGAAACCGATCGATGCCTTTACGGATCCGGCCTGGTCATTATGCCGTGGGGCCGGTGGGCACCTTACCCGGCATCCCTCAGGAACATTTTCACCGTTTCCGCCGTGTAGGGATGTCGGATCATTCCCTCCAGAATTGCCGGCGTTACGGTAACTATATGGGCGCCCGCCTCGAGCCATTCGACCACATTAAGGATCTCCCGGGTGGACCCGGCGATGATCTTGGTTTTCAGGCCCTGATCGTCGATTAAATCCCGAAGGCGGGTCAGCTCATCGATACTGCTATGGCCCATATTATTGATGCGTCCCCCGAAGATACTCACGTAGGTGGCTCCGGCCAAAGCCGCCAGCAATCCTTGTTGAGCACTCATGCAAGCAGTGACGTTGACGCGGATGTCGTACCGGTTTTCCAGTTCGTACACCACTTCGAGATTGAACAGCTCACCTTCAGGCCCATGGATCGGAACCTTGACGTTGATGTTCTCAGCCCAGGCGGCAAACTCCCGTGCCTGTTCAAGCATCTGCTTCTTCCGATTCCCGGTCACCTCCACCGAGAGGGGGAGCGGACTGATTATGTCCGCAATGGTCTTTTCCAGTTCCCGCAAGGCGGTTTTACCTCGGCCGAGGCCATCTTTTTTCAGGATGGTGGGGTTGGTGGTCACGCCACGGATAACGCCCATCCTCTTGAACCGCTTTATTTCGGCGATATCTCCGGAATCCAAGAATATAGCCATCGAACGCTCCTGAGATTCAGATTGATTTTTCATAGCAGTATAGATCAACCGCAGGGAGATGGAAACAAGACTATCGAATGGCCAGAGCCGAGCCGGCCAGATTGACAAGCTCCCGAGCCGACCGGATGCCGCGTATTCGACGCCAGATATAAGCGGGCCGATAATAGAAACGCCGGAAGAATTCCATCTGGATGGAATCCAATTCAGCCGGGCTGAAAGAAGAGCCGATTCCCGACAGCCCGGGCAATCCGGAAGCGTCGCCGAGGGTATAATCGCGCCAGGGATCTTTCCCCGTTTCCTTCACGAGTTCCTGGTAAACCCGGGAAGGCGGTTGCGGCATCATCTTATTGACCTGGATAAAGTCGCACTCAAGTTCCAGAGCAAAACGGATGGTCGCTTCCACATCGGCACGGGTTTCTCCGGGCCAACCGATGATAAAAAATCCCAGCGTGATGATATTGAACTCCCTGGTCCAGGCCACTGCCTCCCGGATGCTCTCCAAGGGGATATTGCGGTTGAAGCGCTCCAGTATCTCCTGTCGGCCCGACTCCACCCCAAGATTGACCTTGGTTAGGCCGGCTCGTTTCATCATCCCGATCATTTCCCGGTCCAGCAGGTCGGCGCGGGCGCGGATAGACCAATCCACCTTGATGCCCCGGGCGAGAATACGGTCGCACAGTTCCATCACCCTATCCCGGCCCAAAGTAAACGTCTCGTCCTGAAAAAGAATTTCCTTGATCCCGTACCGGCCCGCGCATTCGCCCATCTCCTCGACGGTTTGTTCGGGCAAACGGCTTTGATAACGATCCCGAGGCACGTCGCAGTACGTACAGCCATAAGGACATCCCCGCGAAGAAAGCATCACCGTAATCGGCCAACTCTGGGTCATAACCGTGGTGTAACTGTCGTTGGGCAGGAGATGGCGGGCCGGGAATGGGACTTCGTCCAGGGATCGGGCCGGTTCCGGGTTGGGTTCGGTAAAAACGACCTCCCCACCCTCGCGGTAACACACTCCCTTGATTCCTCCGACGCCCCCGTTGCCGGCGATCGCCCGGACCAGCTGACCCAAGATGTCCCAACCCTCTCCGATAACGCCGTAGTCGATGGCGGAATGAGTCATGACCTCGCCGGGGTAGATCCCCATCTGCACGCCGCCGACCACTACCGGGATCGGGACCAGTTCCTTGAGGCCCTGTATCCAAGAGAGCGTGGGCAGAAAATTCTGAGTACAGAGACTGTAGCAGATCGCGATCGGATCGAATTCCCTGACTGGGGCGGCGGCGGCGGCGGGGCCAATCCCCAAAGCCGAAGCATCGAGAATGCGGACCTCGAAACCGTTCTTTTCCAGATATGCGGCCAGGTAGGCAAGCGAGGTGTTGGGCAGGACATAGGCCCGGCGCGAATACCGGCGGGCGACCCGGGCGGAGTAGAGCTGCTCGGTCACCGCCTGGGGGGGGTTGATGAAAAGAACCCGCGGGCGCGGTCCGGTCATTCCGCCGACTCCCACTTCGCCCGAGATCGCTGAAGCCGGGGGTGGGAGACCAGCAGGTGATGAATCACGGCGTGGAAGGCCTCGGTATGGGGAGTGACCAATTCCGGGTCTACGGGAGGAATGAGCACGCAGACATCGGCTGCTTTCAAAGTGGCCCCGCCGTCCCGGCCCACGATGCCCAGAACCCGGCTGCCTCGTTTCCGGGCGTATTCCAAAGCCGAGACGATATTGGCGCTTATCCCCCGTTCCCGGTCACCGCCGCCGACGGAGAATATTAAAATCGCGTCCTGAGGAGTCAACCGGCTCTCCGACAGCCACCCCGAGAATACGGTCTCCCAGCCATGATCGTTGGTACGAGCCGTCAGTTCGGAAACATTATCCGTCGGTGCGTAGGCCTCGATACCGGCCAGTTTTCGGAAATCGTTGACCGCGTGAGCAGCCGCGGCGGCGCTGCCCCCCACTCCGATCACGAAAAGCCGCCCTCCCCGTTCCCGGAGCGATACCAGTTCTTCCACCAGGTTCAAGATCGCGGACCGATCGAGTTGCCGGGCGATGGCGATCAATTCTTCCAGGTATCTCTCGACATGGTTCATGCTCGCCGGTCCTTTCCGAGGACGACCCGGGAAATATTCCCCGGGTCGGCTACGGTGAAGTCGGACTGTACTCCCCGATTGTAGGGGGCGTCAACCAAGATGGTCCGGCAGCCGGCCGCGCGGCCGGCTGCCATGTCCTTTTGCTGGTCCCCCGCCATAAACGACCCGCTCAGATCGATTCCGTAACGGGCCGCGCCGTCTTCCAGCATTCCCGGCCGCGGCTTTCGGCAGCGGCAACCGTCAGCGGTGTCGTGAGGGCAGACGATAATATCGTCGACCTCGAGAGAAGCCCGGATATATCCATGCATCTTCTCCAGCTCATCCGGGTCAAGCCCCCCCCGGGCGATGTCGGGTTGGTTGGTGACTATCAGCACCATCCAGCCGTTGTTTTTCAGTTCCCGGATACATTCGCGGATTCCGGGCCTTATCCGCAGTTCCCGAAAATCCACGGGCGAAACCGGCACTCCGTTACGGCGGACTACTTCGTTGACAACCCCGTCCCGATCGAGAAAAACCGCCCGGACGGCCATCAGATACAGATATCCCGCAGGTTGGCGAGTACCTTGGTCCCCTCGAAATCGAAGCGGTACCGCATTGGGCGCAGCCCCCGGGCCGCCATTTTTTCCCGAAATTTCGCGTGGTCCTGCTCGACATAAAAGACAAAAAAACCGCCGCCGCCGGCGCCGGAGATTTTTCCTCCCAGAGCTCCCGCCTCTAAGGCCGATTCGTATATCTCGTCAAAACGGGGATTCGACATTTTTGGGGAGATCGCCCGCTTGCAACGCCAGTGCTCATCGAAAAGCCGGCCGATTTCCGTCAGGTTCCCCTCCTCCAATGCGGCCAAGACCAAATAGCCGATCTCCTTGATCCTGTGCATGTTGGAAAGTACTTCCGGCCGGGCGGCTCGGGCCGAGGAACTCTGTTCGGCCAGGATGTCGTTGGCCCGATGAAAAGTGTGAGTGAAAAACATCATCAAATTGCGGTTAAGATTTTCGATCAGGTCAGGATCGAGATGAAGTTTCTTTACCTCCACCTGGCCGGTCCTGTCGATCTCCAAGACGGTGATGCCCCCGAAGGCGGCCATGTATTGATCCTGTTTGCCTATCGGGTACCCGAGAATATCAATCTCCAGGCGGCACGCTTCTTCGGCCAGACGGTAAAGGTCCATATATTCCATCTTCAAGGTATGTAGAGCGTTGAGGAGGCCGACCGTATAACAGCTGGAAGAACCCAATCCGGTGCCGGCCGGAATATCGGCGATCGAAGCCACTTCGATGCCGCGTTGGAATCCATTGATTTTCAAGGCCTCCCGGGCGATATTGTGCCTCACTTCGGTAACCGTTTTCACCGTCTCCGATTCCGAATACTTGACTCTTACCATTCGATCGAACGGTTGGTTGACGTTGATATACATGTACTTGGCGATACCGGCCGCGATGATGAGCCCACCGTGACGCTCGTAGTAGGCGGGAAGATCGGTGCCCCCCCCGCCCAGGGTCACTCGAAAAGGTGTCCGGGTGATGATCATTGTTCCTGCCCGCCCCGGGTACGCATATACTCCCTGAATTCCCGTAATCCATCGAGAGAACCTATCTCGTAGAAACGCCGATCGGTTACATACCCCCCTATCCGGTCCTCCCGGCTCAACCTGGCGTATATACGTGACAAGTCTTCGGGTGCACCCGGCACGAACTCGTTCAGCACCCGGCGCCGGAAAAGGGCCGCTCCGTAATCGATGTATTCCATTGCCGGATCCGGGTCCGTTTTATCGTAAATAACTCTCTCTCCCTCAAGCCGCACATTGCTCGCGTCGTATAATCCCGCGTTTCGGAACACGGATAAGAAAATATCATAGTCCATTTCCCGGAAAGCGGCAATAAAGGCCCGGTAGTCGAAATCGAGGTAGGAATCTCCGTACAGCAGCAGAAACTCGTTTTCAAGCAGTTTCTCCGCCTTCTTCAACGCCCCGGCGGTACCGAGCAAGGCATCTTCCTTCTCGCGGCTGTAGATAAGTTCCATGCCCAAGCCGGCGCCGTCACCGAGACGATCTTCGATCATATCTCCCCGGTAGCCGACGCAGAGAACCGCCCGGCGAAACCCTCGAGAAACCAGGAGACGCAGCTGTCTGAGTATGAACGGGGCCCCGTCAACGTCAACCAGGGACTTGGGGATGCCCGCCGCTTCCGCTCCCAAGCGTGTCCCCATGCCCCCCGCCAGAATCACCGCCTGGGGCATGGAATCAGGGGCGGCCATTCTCCTCCTCCTCCTCCAGCATCTCCCGAACCGAGTTCCTGATCGCCTCGGCCGAATTCAGGCAAGGACGCCAACCGAGCGAGAATATCTTGTCGAGAACGAACCGTACCTTGGGAACGTCCCCCTTCCAACCGCGGTCTCCGCCCGTGTAATCAAGTTCAACCTCGGCAAGCCCCATTTCCTCGATCACGATGGCGGCGATACCGCCGACGTCGATGTAGTCCCCGGTGGCGATGTTGAAAACATCCAACCTCTCCCGGGACCGGTCGAGAACGTGAAGCATCGCTCTCACCACATCGGAAACGTGTATATAGGACTTACTCTGACTGCCGTCTCCGAGTATTTCGAGAGCCTTGGGGTTCTTGTCCAGCTTTCGAATGAAATCATAACCCACTCCGTGGGTCTGACGCGCCCCGACCACGTTGGCGAAACGGAAGATAAATCCCCGGAGCCCGAACATATGGGAAAAAGCGCTGATCATTCCCTCGCCGGCGAGCTTGCTCGCTCCATAGAGCGAAATGGGCAGAAGAGGACCGAAATCCTCGGGGGTCGGAACGAGGCCCACATCGCCGTAAACTCCCGATCCGGATGCATATAAGATGACCGGCACCCCGGTCAGGCGCATAGCCTCGAGGATATTGTAGGTGAGGAGCGTTCCTTCGCGCAGGTCCAGATCCGTCTCCACCATGCTCCGGGCGATATCGGGATTGGAGGCCAGATGAACGACAAGATCGTGCCCGGCCATCGCCCGCCGCAGCGACTCGAGGTCGCCGACTTCTCCCTTCAGGAATCGGAAACCTTCACGGGAACGGACGGCTTTCAGGTGTTCCAGGCTCCCAGAACTGAGATTGTCGTAGACGGTGACCGGACCGCGTTCCATCAAGGCGGCGGCCATATGGCTGCCGATGAACCCGGCGCCGCCGGCGATAAAGCTTCTCATGACTCCGCTCCTCGGCCGGACGCGACCCGGCGGCCGTCCGCCACGCAGGCGTCCATATTAAGATAGCGGAAACTTCCGAACCTTCCGGCCGTCCGGATCCCCCGAGCGGCCAGATGGTCGAAAACGATATTGCGGTTAGCCTCATACTCGAGGTCGTAAACGACATAGGCATGCGGGAAGCGCCTGACCTCCGTCGCGACCACCTCGTCGGGGGTGTAACCGCAGATATCACCGGTCTGGGCGACGACCGTTTCAGCCAGAAAGGAGTCGCTCGCCTTCAGTAGCGGGTGGTCGGGGGGAACGGTAATCTCCGCCACCAGGTGCGAACATCCAGGCGGAGCGTTGGCGGCGGAGAACTGGCTCATATAACAGACCCGGTGAGGGAAAACCCGGGGATCGGGGATATAGATCGCGGTCTTACCCTTCAAAGCTTCCGTTCCTATGCCGACCATGACGGTGATCAGGGAATTGTATTGAAGCGCCGCGGCGGCGGAACGAACCTCGCCGGGGACATCCTCCAAGACCTCGAGAAGATTGAAAACCGGGATAGTGGATATCACCGTTTTCCCCCAGAGCTCACCCGCCCTGGAAACGATTCTCCATCCCCCGTCTTCCTCGACCAGGGACTCGACCGGGAACTCCATCCGCAGATCCTCGACTCCGGAAGCGAGGGAAGCGATCAAGGCCTCGATTCCCCCCCGGGCGGGGTAGGCAAAATTCAACTGGTGCAGATACCCCTCGGTCTCGATCCCTACCGCGGCCCGGGCTATGTCTTCCAGTGGAGGGTCGGGTACCCGCGCCACCCAAAGCAGCGATAAACGGTCGGGGGATCGTTTCCAGATTTTCTTATTGTAGGGAAGCAGGTACTTTTCCGCCAGGGCATCCCCGAACCGGGACCGGAACCATTCGTCGAGGTTGGCGGCCTCCGTCCGCCGGCGCCCGAGAAAGGAAAGGAGTATCTCCAGGCGCTCGGCCGGAGCCAGCGAGAAAATCCCGTTTTCGAACGGGTATTTGACGAAACGCTCCCGGTACCAAATCTGGTTGTTTCTCCTCCCGGAGACCAGATTCCCCTCCAACCATTCCAGGATATCTTTAAGCAACTCCGAGTCGTGGGAGAATAAGATATGGCCGCCGATATCGTAGACGAATCCTCTGCATTCGAAACTGCGACATAGGCCGCCGGGCCGCGAAGCCGCCTCCAGGACCACCACGTCCCCGGGACTAAAACCGGCGGCGGCAAGACCGGCCAGGCCGCCGCCGAGAATCACCGTCTGTCGTTTCTCCATTACGCCGCCTTCCTGAACCGCCAAAAATAACGGATCGTTTCCATGTATCCCATCCGCTTCCAGTTTTTAAACCAGAAGAAGAGCCCCAGATAACGGAATGGCTTAAGCGGAACGGGGAGGTACACCAGCCATTTGAAGTATCTGTAAAACCGGGGGTGTTTAGCAAAAAAATAAAACAGGTACTGAATGTTTTCGATCACGCGGCGCCGGGGGATACGGCAGATGGATTTGGTAAAATAGTTACTGGGAAGGTCTTCAGCCTGAAGATCGGGAGCGATACAGCCCTCCCGGATCGCGATTTCATGGATGCGGGTATGGGGATACGGGAAAAGAAAGCTGCTGAAGGGGTGGTCGACTCCCAGCTCATGATAGAATTCGACCGTTCGGAAGGAATCGGCGGGAGTTTCGGTGGGGAAACAGAACATGGAGGGAGCGTACACTTCGATCCCCCTCTCCTTGACCAGGCCGATCTGGCGGCGGAATTCTGCGTCCGTGAAAGCCTTCTTGTTAAAGAGCTCCCGGCGCTTACTTTCGTTCCCGGTTTCGATCCCGAACTCCACGCTGGCGCACCCGGAGGAAGCGAGCAGATCCGCGATTTCACCGTCGATGGTGCGAGGACCCGCCGAACAGATAAAGGGCAGCCCGATCTCGCGGCGGTAACGGGGTAAAAATCTCTTGATCCATTCCCGGTCCTGCAGAAAAAGATCGTCGATGAAAAAAACCGTCTCGGCGCGCCGATACTGTCTCCGCAGTTCCTGAAGCTCTCGGAGAGCGAAATCGACCGATTTGCGGCGCTGGACCGGGCCCAGTCCCCGGAAGATTCGGTTGAGTTCATGGTTGACGCAGAATGAACAAGGGTACGGGCAGCCCCGCGAGGTGATGTACTGCAGAAGGCTGTCGGATGCCAGATCGGGATAGCGCCTGAAATAAACGCCCCGGTCCTCGGGGAAGGCGTCGAGATCCACGATCAGCGGTCGCAGGGGATTGCGGTAAACCTCGCCTCGGAAACGAACAACCAGATTACCGATCCCGGTCGGCGGCCGGTTCTCCTCCCTCGCTTCCAGGAGTTCCACCATCGCTTCCTCCCCTTCCCCCCGGCAGATTGCGTCCAGAACCGGGTATTCTTCAAGCAGAGCGGGGTGAATGGTGGGGTGAATGCCCCCGGCGATAATGAAGGATCCCGGGCAGGTCCGGCGAATACGAGGGAGCACATCGTTCAACCAGGCCACATCGCTGGAGGTAAGGGTGACTCCAACTACCCCGGGCGCGATTTCCGCGAGTTTTTTCTCAAAGGCCGGTTCGGCGTTTTCGATCAGGATATCCGCACCGTAGCCCGCCTTGATCGCCGCCGCCGCCATCGAAGCCACGCCGGGCAGTGCGAACTTCTGTCTTTGCACGAAACAAATATCCATCCTGTCAAGCAAACGAACGTTGCAGCATGCTCGGCCGGACCGACTCGAGACAAACCGGGGCGTTTCCTGGAATATGTGCCGGACATACCTTGTCAATAACAATGAAGACCGTCATTCTGACCGTCTGGACCGATTCCTCTCCGAATCCGTTTTCGTTATCGTCTCAAGCGGCGCTCCGGGCGACACCATAACTGTCCACTGGAAGAAACGTACCCCGGATTTCGCCTTCGAATCGTGTATACTATAAGTTATTCATCCAACCATGAACCTTGATGATTAATGATACGGCCATTGCTTAGCCAATACCCATGAAAATATTTCAAGCCGTGCCTACTTCCAAATCCTTTCACTTTGCCTGTCTTGCCTGCGCCATCTTCCTGCTCTGGCTCCCGACTTTTTATTTCGGTTTCGGGCACGAAGAGTTCCGTTATCTCCACTACTATTCCCCCGGGGAAGTCCTCAAGGGATTCCGGTCGCACTGGGAACCGTCTCTGACCGAATCGGTGGGATATCGCCCGGGCCATATGCTCCACTACTGGCTTTTCTACCAGGTGGCGGGAAACTCAGCCGCCGCAAATCACGTGATCCAGCTGCTGGTGGAGGAAATCGCGGCGGGAATATTCTTTCTCCTCCTACTCAACCTGGGGGGAACCGTCTCCGCGGCGTTTTGGTCCGTTCTGCTCTATGCCAGCCTGGGAAATACGGCCTGGCAGGTGGCTTGCATCAACAACCGCCAGCACCTGCTCTTGCTACTCTCCTGCGTGGGCATGATCTACTTTTTTTCTCTTTTCCTGGACCGGGCACGGCGGGGATTTCTCCTGGCTTCATACCTTTTTTTCCTGGGAGGACTCATGATCAAGGAGCCGGCCGTTCTTTTCCCCGCTTTCTGCCTGGCGGCGGGAACGATGGTTAAAAAGAAGAAAATCCTCTTGGTCATCAAACCCCTTGTCCCGACGTTCGTCATCATCCTCGTTTATCTCGGCGTCCGCTATTTTGCCATCAGGGAAGCCAGCCGGGTGAGCGAGAGCCCCCCGCCCATACCGATGAACGCGGTTTGGCTTTTGCGGGAATACGGACGGAGCTTGGCGGGCAGCCTGGTTCAGGCGCAGGGGTCGAGGGGTTATGACGTAATGCCCTCCGATGACGAATTCTATGGCTGGTCGTCCTGTTCCTGGTTCGGGTGGGCCGGGGTGGCGCTCCTGCTTTCCTCCGGATTCTTCCTTGTGTGCAAGGAGAACAGGGGGAAGCGGATACTGGCGGCGTGGGCCGTTACCGTGTTCTTGCTGGCCTCGACGCTGACCGCTCTCTGGTATCGAACCAACCGTTTCTTTATCGCCTCGATCGGATTAACCGCATTTCTCGGGTTAGCGGCGGCGGCCGCCTTCCGGTCGACCGAGCCCGGGAACAGGGCGACCGACAAAGTGCTGGGGTGGACCGCCATCGCCGGGCTGGCGGTTTATTGGGGAGCGAATCTTTTCGCTTACCAGGCCACTATTGACCTTCTCTACCCGAACGGGATATGGATAGTGGACCATTGCGCGGTGGAGTTGGTCAACAGCCACGAATACATCCCGGAGGAAATGGAAAAGCTGATGTGGGAAAAAATCCGTCTCTACGGCGATGAGTCGGGAACGAGGCGCGCACGGGAGCTGCGTCATCAAAGAATTGGTGGCGCACCGCACGAATATCAATATTAAACAGGCATACGCGCCTCTTAACAGCGTTCGGGTAGCCCATGCGATCTAAATACCTTCAAGTACTCAAGGACGACATTGCCCGGCGAGGCTTGCGACGAGCGCTGGGAAAGGCGTCGAAATTCGTCGGAGTGCTGGCTGGGGCCAACCTCGGCCGAGCCCTCACCGGGCCGATCTCGGGCGTAATCCTGCTCACCTACCGCTGCAACCACCGCTGCCGGATGTGCAACTTCCCGGAAAGAGCGGTTCCCGACGAAGAAATGAGTACCGAAAAAATTGGGAAACTGATCGACGGCTTTGCCGAGATCGGAACCACGGGTATTTCCTTCTATGGTGGCGAGCCCCTCCTCCGCCCCGACCTGCCGGAGTTGATCGCTCATGCCCGCCGCCGGGGCATGTTGACCCACCTGACCACCAACGGGTTCCTTCTGGATGAGGCCCGGGCCAAGAGCCTTGTGGGGGCAGGCATCGACCTGGTCAGCATCTCGCTGGATGGAGCCGATCCGGAGACCAACGACCGGCAGCGCGGTGTCGAGGGCGCTTTTTCGGCGGCGAAAAGGGCGGTTAAAAACCTGATCGGGGCCAGAGCCGAATCGGGTGCAAGGCCCCGCGTGGCCCTGACCACCACACTTACCCGCGACAATCTTAACCAGGTTGAGGCCATGGTGGAGTTGGGCCGAACCCTGAAAGCGGACAGTCATACCCTCCTTGAAGTCCAGCCGGCCGCGGGCTTGGATAACTCCTTCGCCCCGAAAGATATCCTGAGATTGAAAAACGCCTTACGGTCGATCGAGAAACTAAAAATGCGATACCCCAAATATATAGACAATTCCGAGGGTTATCTGCGGCTGGCCCGGGCGCTTCTGGAAGGGGAATCTGTGAGGTTCAAATGCTTTGCGCCGTATACCGATCTTTTTGTGGACCCGCGCGGGCGGCTCTATCCCTGCAACTGGTTCCTCTGGATGGACCAACCGATGGGAAACTTGGAGCAGAGCAGCCTGCGGGAGATCTGGTATTCGGAAGAAATGCGCCGGATCAGGGCCGGACTGGCGATGTGCGGGCGCTGCAACCACCTATGTCATCGGGAATTGAGCGGGATCTTCAATCGTTTCTGGCTGGGAGAAAAGCCTTCGATCGACTGCCGATTTTAAAAACCCCTACCCCGGCGAAGACGAACCAACTCCTGTCGAAGCACGGGGAATCTTTTCAGGGTCTGGCAGACCACCCGGGGAATCTTTTGTGGAGGCATTCCCTTGGACTTCCCCTCGCGCAGATGATAAACCACCGGCACTTCCCGGAATCTGGAACCTGCGGCGAGCATGCGTAGCGTCAGCTCGGTGGCTATTAAATCCTTGAAAATCAGCGGAGAGGCGGCGGCCCGGAAAAAAACTTCCCGGCGGAAGAGCCGCAGGCCACTGTCGATGTCGGTGGTTTCAACCGTGAAATACCGTCTCACCAACAGGTTGAAGACTTTTGTTATCCATCTCCGGTAAAGCTGGTCGCGGCGGTCCAGCTTGATCCCGATGATCAGATCGGCATCCGAACGGAGCCTTTCCATCCGCCAGAAATTATCGGGGGAGAATTTCCCCCCCGTGTCGCTGAAAAGAATCCACTCGTTTTCCGGGAGCTCCAAAGCATCGAGCAGAGCCTGGATATACCCCTTGCGTTCCGTCCCCTGGACCAGGCGGATCGGCATGGCGCTTGCCAGTTCCCGCAGGAGCTCGCTGGTGCCGTCGGTGCTTCCATCCTCGCTGACGATCAGTTCCGAACCGGGAATCTTCGCGACCACTTCCCAATAATATCCCTCCACGTCACGACGGATGGATAGGACCTCGTTATGGGCGACAAGAACGACAGATACCGGTTCGAAATTCACCGTCAATGTCCTTGAAAAACCGTGCCCGTCAAGCCGTTCTGAATGACAATATTCACCATTATGCCGCCCGATGGAATTTAAGGCCTTATGCCAACTCGGGATTATGCGCTTCCCGGAAACCGGCCATCATTCGCAACCAATAACCCCGATGCCGATCATTTTCCTCAGAAGTTGCCGCGTATTTTCCGAAAAGGAGAGAAGCCAGTACCAGGGGCGTGACCGGAGTTGCATTACTGGAGGTATCCTAAGGCCCTGAGCCGATCCCGGGCCTCGTCGGTCCAACGCTCTTCTCGCCGCGAATATTCGAAACGGGGGATTTTCTTCAGCCATTTTCCCAGTTTGTCTTCCATCCGGGCCGCTCGCGGCCCCTGGGAAAGGGCCTGATTCTCGCTCTCCCGCGGGTCATCTTTAAGATTATACAACTCCGGGCGTTGCTTCTCCCCGACCCGGCGGATGAACCTCCAGGGCCAGACCATCATCCCCTGAAGATGGGGGCTCTCCTCCTCTTCCAATTCGGAGATCAATTCCCGGGGGCGATCGGCCTCCTCGCCTTCCAGCCAGGGCAGCAGGCTGGCCCCCTGGAGAGAGTCGGGTATCTCCAATCCCAGGTAATCGAGGATGGTCGGATAGATATCGATGATGCAGGCCGGTTGCGGCACCGCCTTACCCCCCCACCGGCCTCCGGGGTCCTTCATAATCAGGGGGATGCGCACCGACGGAGCGAAGAGCGAGCGGCCGTGTCCGAGCAGGCCGTGTTCGAGAAATTCCTCGCCGTGGTCAGCGTGAACGATCACCAGGGGGTCGCTGCCCGCGGGGACGACTTCATCGAACAGGCGCCGGATGTAGTCGTCGACATAGTTGATCTCGCTGTCGTAGAGGGCCTGCAGGGCCTCCAGGCGGCGGGGGTCGCCGTGGACTGATTTGGCCCCGGTCCAGTCTTCGTCCATGTGATTCTCGGCCAGGAGGGGGTCGTTCAACAGAGCTTCGTCCTTCTCGTACTCCTCCGCCCAGGGCCGGCGGGCATGGTACGGGGCGTGGGGATCGTAGTAGAAAACCCAGAGAAAATAGGGCCGGCCGGCGGCGAGCTTCTCCCGCAGGGAAAGGGCCAGCTCATGGACCCGATCCGCGGTGACGCTGTCTCCGGTTTCGACGAACGTATCGAAACCCTGATCCCCCCCCGCCCAGACTCCGGCCTGGGGATTGGCGGTTACTCCGAAGGTATGGTAGCCCGCCGCCTTCAAAGATTCGGCCAGGGTGGTGAAGGAAGGGTCTATCTTCATGGGCCAGCGGGTGCCGTCGGGATCGATCAGGTCGGTGGTGTAAACCCCGTGGCTGCGGGGATAGAGACCGGTGAAGAGCGACGCCATCGACGGCCGTGTCCATGAAGTTACGGAATAACAGTTGTCGAACCGCACCCCGGAAGCGGCCAGGGAAGAGAGAAAGGGGGAAGTCGGGCGCCCGTAACCGTAGGCGGAAAGGTGATCGGGGCGGAGCGTGTCGATGCTGATCAGGACGATATCGGGACGTTCCCCCCGGCGCCCGCAACCGGCGGCACCAAGGACCGCCGCGGCCGCCAGCACCAGGATGCCCCCGAACCGGACTCCGCCGGGGCCCCTCCCCCGAGGATTTCTCGGCGCCCGTCCCATCGCTAATCGCGGGCCAGGGCGTCGCGGGGAGATAGAATGGGCTTGTCCACCGGCCAATAGATGCCGAAAGCGGGATCGTCCCAGCGGTACGTTCGCTGGGATTTGCGGTCGTAATACGTCGACTGCTTATACCCGAACACCGCTTCCGGGCTGGTCACCAGATGCGCCACCCCGTGGCCCGGAGGAGAGAGCACCTGAAGACGGTTCTCGGAGGAAAGGGTGAAACTCTCCCACCGCCCGAAAGATGCCGACCCCTCACAGCAATCGACGATGACCAGATAGAACCTTCCGAAAGGGCAGTACACCAGTTTCCAGGTTACGTCGTCGGCGTGGATCCCCCGCAGGACGTGACGGTAGGAGAACGAATAATCGTCCTGAACGAATTCCACCGCAATTCCCGCCCGGTGGTAGAGTTCCCGGTTATAGGTTTCGGTGTAACCTCCGCGGAAATCCTCGGAGACCGTCGGGGGGCGGATGAGCTTGACCCCGGGGAGGCTCGTATCCCTCACTTCCATCCCGGCCATGGTCTTACTCCCCGACCCAGGAAAGTATCGTCTCCAGGTTGGTGGGGTGGTCCAGATCGTGCAGGCGCTGGATATTTTCCCGGCCGCCGTATTGGTAGCAGTACCCCTGGGAAAGGTCCAGCCCCAGCCGTTTTACGGGCATGACGATGCCGGCCGTCTCCAGGGTTTCCAGCACCGCCGAGCCCAACCCTCCCGGAAGCGTATGTTCCGCCAGGGTCGCCACCCGGGGGGCCTCCCCGACTTCGCGGCCCAGGAGATCGGGGTCGATGGGGAAACGGTAAACATCGAGGACTCCGGCGGCGACGCCTTTGCTTTCCAGCTCCTCCGCCAGCTTCAGGGCGCAGTGGACCATGTTGCCGGTGGCGACGAGGAGCAGATCGGATCCGGAGCGAAAACGCCGCATCCCGGAAGAAAAATCGTCGCCGGGGGCGTAGAGCGTGGGCAGCACTTGGCGGTCGAGACGGATATAGGATGAATGATCCTGCCCGCGGGTGATGGCGGCGAAGGCGCGGGCCATGACGCTGTCGGTCATGTTATAGACGCGCAGGTTCGGCAGGACCCTCATGAAAGAGATATCTTCCAGGGTGTGGTGGGTCGGCCCGGAATCGTCGTAACTGAAACCGGCGCCCACGCCGACCACCGTGATCGGCAGATTCATCCCCGCACAGTAGAGCCGGATCTGTTCGTAACAGCGGTAGGTGATGAAGGGCGCGATGGCGTAGGCGTAGGGCTTTTTCCCTTCCAGCGCCATTCCGGCGGCCACCAGAATCGCGTTCTGTTCGGCGATGCCGACGTTGACGAACTGATGGGGGAGGCGGCGGCGGAACTTGTCCAGGGCCGGAGCCGCCATATCGGCGGAAACAATGACCACGTCCCCGTCTTTCAGGGCTTCTTCGTAAATCCCGTCCCAAAAAGCGTCTCTCTGAGTCGGCGTCGTCATTGTCCGCGCTCCTGGTTCAATTCCCTGCGGGCGATTTCGGCCTCCTCGGGTTTGGGAGCGCAGGAATGCCACATGGGATCGTCGGATATGAAGGAAACGCCCTTGCCCTTGACGGTGTCGGCCACGATCATGAGCGGCTTGCTGGTGCGCCGGGACCGCACCCCGTCCAGAGCCTCGAGCAGCTCCCGGAAGGAGTGGCCGTCGACCCGCTTAACCGTCCAGCCGAAGGCGCGCCATTTTTCGTCCAACGGTTCGAGCGCGACCATGTCCTCGGTGAAATCGGTGGCGCAGATGTAGTTGCGGTCGATGATCGCGATTAGGTTGTTGAGCCGGTTGTGGGCGGCGAACATGGCCGTTTCCCAGATCGATCCTTCGTAGTTCTCGCCGTCGCCCAGAAGGGTAAACACCAGATTCCGGCGCCGGTCGTGCTTGGCCGCCAGGGCCATCCCCGCGGCTATGCCGAAACCGTCGCCCAGGGACCCGGCCGTAATCTCGGCGCCGGGAATATCGTGCTGGAGGTGAACCCCGAACTTGCCGTCAGCCTGAATGAAACTGTCCAGGTAATCCTTGGGGATGAACCCCAGATCGGCCAGAATCGGGTAAAGAATAACGCTGGCCTGGCCCTTGCTCAGAATGAACCGGTCGCGGCCGGCCCAGTGGGGATCGTTCGGATCGAACCGGACCAACCCGCCGTAAAAAAGCGTAACCAGTATCTCCGTGCAGGAAAACGACGAAGTGACATGGCCGGTCCCCCCCCGGGAACACATGTCCAGAACCAGATTCCTGATATGGAGGGCTTTATCCTCGAGTTCCCTGATCGAAACGGTCACGATAGCTTCTCCTTCCGCTCCTTCCCCGGTTCCCAGGGGTCGCGCGCCAGCTTGATATCGAGCATACGCCGGATATGTTCGGTAACTTTATTTCCAAACTTCCGCTCGATCAAGGCTAAATATCGGGGGGCGCGGAAATAGGTCTCGAAGGCGCGGTCGCGAAAGGAGAGCACCTCCCGGCCGTCCAGATGCCTGGTCCCGAGGGGCCGGGAGCGCGGACCGTGCTGGGAAAATTCTTCCCAATCCGCGGGGGGCCGTCCCCCGTCTCCTCCGCGCGGTTCTCGGTAAAGGCGCGATCCGGGATACGCCATCACCGAGTAAAAATTGACGAACTCGCAGTTGAGCTCCAGAGCCAGTTCCAGGGTCCGGTTCATGGTGTCGAGATCGTCGTCGGGAAGGCCGAACATGAAATTGCCCAACACGTTGATCCCCGCCGCCTGTACCTGCCCGACCACCTCCCTTACACTGCCGCCATAGCGTTTCCCCGCCCCGGCCCGCACGCGTTCCACCGCCGACTCGATCCCCAGGCAGAGCCAGTTGAACCCGGCCCGCTTCATTTTTTCCAAAAGACGCGGCCTGACCGTGTCCACCCGTCCGTACGCCCACAGGTTGAGGTCGAGGCCGCGATCGAGGAGCAGATCGCAGAACCGCTCGACGCGGCGTTCGTCGAGCAGAAACAGCTCGTCGTCGAGCCTGATGTTGCGGACCCCGAACTCCCCCGCCAGCCGATCGATCCAGGCCATGACGGTCTCCAGCGACCAATAACGGATCCCGGGCCCCCCGAAGAGGGAGTTGGTGCAGCAATACGAGCAGTCGAAGGGGCAACCCAGCGAGGTCTGGAGCGTGGCGTAGGGAGAGCGGACATCGGAAAAATCGGGTTGCCGACTGCGGGAAAAATCCTGAAAACAATGCATGTTGTGGGACCGATACGAGGAGGGAGGGGGAAGAAAATCCCAGTAATCCCTCCCCAGTTCCGCGTCCAGGTCGGCGACCGTAGGCGCGGGAGGAGTCAAGACCGCGCGCCCCCCCTCCAGCCAGGCCAGGCCGGGCACGCGGCTCTTCCCCGTCCGGCTCCGGAGCGCTTCCAGGAGGGCGGGAATCGTCAGGCAGCCTTCGCCCCGGATGACGTAGTCGATCGCCTCTTCCCGCAGGGTCCGCTCCGGGAGGGCGGTGGGATGCAGACCTCCCATCGCCACCGGCAAACCGGGGTCGGCGTTTTTAAGGTCCCGGGCGATCCGGGACGCGGCGGGCATCGTCTGGGTCGAGGCCGAGGGGTGGTGCCCGTAGACCGGGATCGCCACCAGGGCCGGCCCGTAGCGCCGAAGAAGCTCCTCGGCGCTGTTCTCCCCCCACCCCAGGAGGTTGGCGTCGAAGACTGCCGCGGAGCGGCCTGCCGCCTGCGCGTGGGCGGCCAGCATCCCCGTCCAGATGGGGGGGGCGACGGCGGTGAATTCGACCGCCAGGCCCTGGTAGGTTTTCCCCTGCGCGCCGGGATGGATAAACAGAACATCTATCGACATAAGGACCCTCCTCCGCGGAGCGCGCTTCGGAGACGCGGCCGGAGTTATCCGGCGCCGCGCCCGGAACCGCTGCCGCCCCCCCCGGACGGGGGATCCTCGAAACCCCGCTCCTCGCGCACCACGTACCGGGGGCGGCCGCGGACGTCCCGGTAGACCCGGGCCAGGTAAAACCCGACGGTCCCCAGGCCCAGCAGCTGAATCCCCGAAAAAAACGCCGCCGCCGTGACGATGACCGCGGGAGACGAGGGGGCGCGGCCGAAACACCCGAGAATAACCAGGAGTATCCCCGCCAGGATCGAGAGCGCGAGGATCGCGGCCCCGGCCAGAAAGAAAAGAGCCAAGGGCAAAATAGAAAACGAGGTCACCCCGGCGATAAACGTACCCACCCCGCCCCGGAACGTGAGCATGTCCCGGAAAAAGTTCCGAAATACCGGGAAGTGGGACCGCCCGGCCAGGCGGGGCTGCCGCTCGTAATAGACCGGGACCTGCCGAAATCCCAGCCAGGGCACGAGCCCGCGGATATACGGGTCCGATTCCCTCAGTTCGAGCAGCTTGTCGGCCACCCGCCGGGAGAGGAGTTTGAAATCCCCGGCTTCGACGGTCAGGTCGATCTCGGTCGTGAACCCTCTGATGATTTTATAGGCGACTTTCGTGGCCGCGCGGCGCAGAGGATTTTCGCCCTGGCGGCGGGTGCGCACGGTATACACCACATCCGCTCCTTCCCGCCAGCGCGCCACCATTTCGGGGATGACCTCGGGGGGGTCCTGCAGGTCGGAATCCATGTAGACGACCGCGTCCCCGGAAGCGCGGGCGATGCCGGCGAGAATGCCCTCGGCCACGCCGTAAACCCGCGACATGGTGACGATCTTGACCCTGGGGTCGGTCCCGCGGTATTCCTCGAGCAGCTTCAGAGAGCCGTCGCTCGAAGCGTCGTTGACGAAGATCAGCTCGAATTTCGCCGGAATGCCTTCCAGGGTTCCGGTCAGCCGGCGCACCAGTTCCGGGATAACGGCTTCTTCGTTGCGGAAGGAAAGTACGATCGAAATTTCCGGTCCTTGACCCACTGGCGGATTCCTGTCGGTTGCCGGCTCCCTAATCGCCCCCGGGCGCCGTAACGGCATTTCCCCTGAACAATGACGGGGCCGATCGTTGAAATATACGTCTTTTCGCGCTCCGGTACAACCTCAGGAACATCAGCACCAACCCGAACCACCCCGATTTCCTGATCATGGGAACGATCCTCCAGGGGGCCAGGTAGATGCTGACGAAGGCGTCGTTCTGGAGGCTGATCAGATCTTCGGGGGAAAGATCTCCGACCTGCATCACCGCGGAACCGTAGCGCTTGAACTTCGAGAAATCCCCGGTGACGAGCTTGAGCCCATGCTCTCCCTCTTTTGCCATCCGATAGAGTTCGGTTCCCGGATAGGGGACGGCGATACTGAGGTTGGCCTGTTTGATCTCGCGGGATTCGCGCAGAAATCTCATGGTCTCCCGAATGGTTTCCACGGTTTCCCCGGGCAGTCCGATCATGCAGGAGTTGAGGGTTTCGATTCCATACTTGTTGGTCAATCGATTGGCGACGGTATAGCTCTCCAGGGGCACTTCTTTCCTCATGATCCGTCGTATGCGGGGGTTCACCGATTCCAGGCCGAAAGAAATCCTGATCATTCCGGCCCGGGCCAGGGCGGCTACCAGTTCCTCGTCCACCAGGTTGGCGCGGGTACTTCCGTCCAGGGTTACCTTCAGGCCCTGCTCGGTGATGAGCCGGCATATCTCCAAGATGTGCTCCCGGTCGAGGGTGAGGGTGTCGTCGAGAAAGATGAAGTGGGTGATTCCGAACTCTTCCATGATCGCGCGCATTTCCGCCACGACCGCGGCCGGGGAGCGTTTCCTGACCCGCGCCCCGAAGACCTCGGTGCTGCAGAAAATACACTTGAACGGGCAACCCCTGGTGGTCATGACGGTCGCGAACGGCTTCGTCCCCTGCAGGGTTCCGATCCGGTAAAGATCCGAACGCAGGAGATGGCGGGCCGGAAAAGGAATGCTGTCGACGTCCTCGACCGGAGACGCCGGGCCGGTGTAGGCGATCCCCTCCGGAGTCCGGCAAAGGATTCCCTTCACCCGGGAAAGGTCGCCCCCCTCCTGGTAGCTCCGGAGAAACTCGGGCCAGGACGCGTCCGCTTCCCCCACGAATCCATAATCGAAACAGGGAAGAAACGCCTCATCCTTGAGCATGGTGATGTGGGGCCCCCCCACGACCAGGGGGATCTCCGGAAAACGTTTTTTCAGTTGGGAAGCCAGATCGGCCACGATGTGAAAGAAGGTAGTGGTGGCCGTCATGCCGATCAGGTCGGGCGAGAATTCTTCGGTCTCCCGGATGATGTCTTCGGGAGTCTTGCCCTCCACCTGGCCGTCGATGATCCTGACCGCGTGTCCGGCCTTTTCCGCGATCGCGGCCAGGTAGGCCAGATTAAGCGGGGGCCAGGTCGAGGCCTTGCGGGCGAAATGCCCGGGGATGCCGTAGTTTATGGTCCACTGGGGGTAGAGCAGCAGAATCTTCATTCCCGCGCCTCCCGCTTTTCCGCCGTCGGCGGCCGGTGCCCGGCCGGCAGCCCGGTCGATACCCCGCCTTCGCGGGAGCCCGGGCCCAGGGCGTTCCACTCTTCCACCCCCAACCCCTCGTCGTCGCGCGCCGAGGGATCGGCTCCATGCGCCAACAGGACTTCCACCACTTCCGGGTTGCCGTAACTTACCGCATACAGAAGCGCGGTCCTGCCTCCCTGATAGCGCCGATTGACCGCCGCGCCGGCGGACAACAGCATCCGGGCAAGACCGGGCGAACCGGTTTTAACCGCCAGCAGCAGCGGGGAATCCTCGCTGACGGCGTAACCTCTTCGGGTACGGGCGTCCGGGTCGGCTCCAGCCTCGATCAGGAGCGCGGCGATTCCGGCGTCGCCGCGGTATACCGCCTCCATCAAGGCGGTGAATCCATACGTGGGAGTGGAATAATCGACGTCCGCGCCGGCGGCCAGCAGTTCCCGGACCCGGGCGGCGTCCCCCCGCTCCACGGCCGTCATCAGGGGGGACCACCCGGAGGGATCGGGCCCATCTCCCCCCCGAAGCGGGGCTGAACAAACCGCGGCGAGCGCCACCGCCGCCGTGGAGATCGTCATGAGCCGGCTCATTGCTTGAACTTCCCCGAATTGACCGAATCGGGATCGACGGCGGTGACTTCCGGGAAGCCGGAGATCATGCGCTCCGCCCATTCCACCCCCTGCATGGCGCAGTGGTCCATATTCCCCACTTCGTACCTCCAGGCTCCGAATCTACCCCGGGAGTAAACGCCGCGAGATTCAAGTTGTTCCAGAAGGCGCAGCCGGGTGCGTTCCCGGGTTACGGTCGGCACCGGATACCCCCGGGTCACGATCCGGCTCCAGCGGGAAACGACCCTGGCTTTGCCGGGAATAAGACCGTAACCGGCCAGATCGGTTTCGACTTCCTTGACGATCCCGGCCGGATCGGGAGCCGCGCCGATACTGGCGACTTCCGCCATCAAGGACCAGTTGCGGTCCGGATCGGGCACGTTGGCCGGAGAATAACGGCTGAAGTTGGTCACCCGGTAAATCCTGGTTTTCGCTTCCGGGAAATACATCCAGGTGAAGTCGCCCAGGAGGTCCTGCCGTGGGCCTTCGAAGCCGAGCCCCACCACGGCGATGGGAGCGCTGCGCAAATCCGCGCTCCACGAATCCGGCGCTCGAACTCCCGGGGCGGCGCGGAGAATAAATTCGTCGAGGGGCATGGACGAAAAAAGTTTCTCCCAGCGGAAACGGCGTCCGTCGGCCAGGGTCAGACAGCGGTTGGAAAGATCGATCCGCTCCGCCTCCGCGCCGTAGGCGATCCGCTCGGGACCGATGCGGTCGGCCAGAGCTTTCCAGACGGCGCCGGTGCCGCCCCGGACCGGGAACCGGAAGGCGGCGTTGGGGCCCCACTGCCGGCGGGTTCCGGCCTGAAGCATCTCCGCGGAAGGGAGGGCCACCCGATCGCCGAGCCAGTAAATCCCCATCTCCTCCAGGGGGCAGCTCCAGAGGTTCCGGTTGTAGGGTTCCATGAAAAGGCGGGCGATGCCGGTCCCGAACCGGGAACGGATCCATTCCCGGAAATCGGAGGCCGTCGGCGGAGAAACCTCCCGCGCGGCCGCCAGCCCCCGCAGGCACTCTTCGCGCGGGCCCGGGGGGAGCCAGTTGAGGTGGAGCTGGAAGGGATACGGGACCAGGGCGTCGGAGAACCTGATCCAGGCTTCCTGGCGGTGCGGGACCCACTCCTCCGGGGAAAGCAGCGAATCCAGGAGCCGGTCGTACTCGCGGTAATGCGAAAACATCACGTGCCCCCCCACGTCCCAGGTGAAACCGCGGTCGTCGACGAACGAGGCGGAGAGCCCCCCGGGGCGGTCGGAGGCCTCCAGGATCAACAGATCCCGTTCCCCTCGTGCTTCCAAGCTCGCGGCGGCGCTCAACCCGGCCGGGCCGGCGCCGACGATGAGCCATTTGATCGGTCGGATATCTTTCAATTGCCCCTATCCGGACACGTAGTTCAGGTAGTTTTTTCGCGCCCGCCAGAATACCCTGACCACCTCCGGCCAGGAAATAGGTTTCTCCTTCTTATAGCGCCACATCGAGGAAATCACGTAAAGAAAGAAAAACAACCGGGGGCTGGGGATTTTGACCAACCACCGGAAGAAGGGAAGAAGGCGGGGAAACTTCAGAGCCAAGTGGGATATCTTCTGAACCCGTTCGATAATTTCGATGTCCTTGAACTTGAAGACGCTTTTCAGATGGATTCCGAGATAGTCCCGAGCCTTCAGGTAGCTTGGATCAAGTACTCCCATTCCCAGGGCGATCTTCTCGATGCCGGTATTGGGAAAAGGCAACAGCAGGTTGGAGCCCATATAATCGGCCCCCAATTCCTGGTTGAAGATTATGTTTGTGAAAGCTTCTTCCACGGTCTCTCCCGGCAGCCCGAACAGAACCGTGGTTTGCAGCTCCATCCCGTATCTCTTCACCAACCGGGCGCATGCCGACATCTGTTCGTCCGTCACCCGTTTGTTCAGGATTTCGAACCGTTTTTTCTCGCCGGCCGTCTCCACCCCGAAGTTGACCGTATGGCAGCCCGATTCGGCCAGCAGCCGGATAATCTCCTCGTTCGCCGACTGGGGAGTCACGGCGCAGAAATAGGGGAGCCCGACCTCGCGCCGGTAGAGGGAAGCGAACTCCTTCAGCCAGGCCGTATCCATGACGAAAACATCGTCGAGGAAGCAGACGCTGGCCAAACCCCACCGGTCGCGGACGTTCTTGATCTCCCGAACCGTGCGGGCCGGAGATTTCCGGCGCACGTACGGCGATCGCCCCGCGTAAATGTTTCTATAAACCTGATGACAGCAAAAACTGCAGGAGAAAGGACAGCCCCGCGAAGCCATGAAATGCTTGAGCTTTTCCGTGGCCAGGGAGCGGTATTTTCCGTAATACAGCTCCCGGTCTTCCTCCGCCAGGGCATCCAGGTCCGGGACCAGGTTCGGTTCGGGAGAAGCGACCGCCCCCTTCGCCGTTTTGATCCGGAAACCGGGCACGGGCACCCCCCCCCTGCCGCTCTCCAGATTTTCCAGGTACGACGGGAGGGAATAGTCCCCTTCCCCGATACAGACGGCGTCGACCCAGTCATCGGCCAGCATCTCCGGAGAGGACGTCGGGTGAATGGAACCGGCGATAACCCTCACTTTCGGGAGCCGGCGGCGGATTTCGGCGGCGGTCCGGGAAAACCATCGGTATTCCAGAGTCATGACGGGAAGGGCGAGAACGTCGGGAGCGTACCCGACTACGCTCTCGATCACGTCCTTCTCCAGGTCGCCGATAAAAACCTCGCGCGGGTGGCGGCGAGGCAGCGCCGCGCTCAGGCTCATGACGCCGAAGTAGGCGAAGGGGTACTTTTGCAGAAACGCCAGCCTCATCGGGCGGGGGGCGAACGTCCCGACCCGGGACCGCGGGCTCTGAAGAACGCATATGCGATCAGACCCAGGAGAACGGCGACGATTCCCCAGGAAAAGAGCACCGGGAGCAGAAACTCCGCCCGGCGGCTGTTGAAGAAGAATTCGAGCCGGTGCGACCCCGGGGGGACCAGGGCGCCGACGAATATCCGGTCGACGGGAAACGTCGCCGCCGCGGACCCGTCGACCCTGGCTTCCCAGGGGAAAAACCAGTACTCCGAAAACACCGCCACCGCCGGCGCCGGGGTCTCTATTTCCGCGGCGATGGAGGAGTTGGTCCGGGCCACGACGTCGACCCGGCCCCGGGGGGGGCCCGGGGGGGCTTCCAACCCGGAAACGGCAAACCCCGGCTCCAGATAGGCCGCCCCGGCCAGATCGAGACTTTTCTCCTTTAAACGGGCCAGAAACGCTTCCGGGGGCAGTTCCTCGGCCCTCTCCCTCAGCATGATCTCCGCGGGTTCGCAGCCGGGATTGATCCGCAAACGCGGTTCGGAGCCCACCAGGTGATCGAGCCCTCTCCTGCTGGTGTCCTCCTCGTCCCAATCCGAAAAATACCGGTCCAGGTCGACGAAATATTTTACCCGCAGGAGGTCCCATATCGGGTTCGACCAATCTTCGAGCGCGACGGCCTTGATGTCGTTGGCCCGGATGAACTCTTCGTCCAGACAGAAATACGGCCAGATCGGCCGGATGCGGGCGTCGACCACCCCGGGGAGGCAGTAGTTGTGGGAAAAATATCCCGCGATGTCGCGCGACCCGAAAAACGTCCTGTACTCGGCGGCATCGGGCCGGCGGATAAGACTTTCTTCCCGGATGTGGGGGCGGTAAATCTCCTCGAAACCGTAGTAGGCGGTGGGGTCGATGGGATTGTTTTCCTCCAAGGCTCCCCACCAGGCGGTTTTTTCGAAACAGAAAACGGGGATGACCAGCCAGAGCCAGGTTCTGGAAACGCCCCGGAACGCCACCAGGGCCAGGACCGCCCATGCCGCCGCGGCCCCCGCCACCGTCCGCCAGGGGAAAGGCACCGGACCCCAGGTTCTCAGACAAAAAAGGACGACCGGGATCAGGGCCAGCAGCGTTACCGCGGTTCGGTCTTTTTTCGATGTCCCCACCGACTCCAGCGCCCGGGCGATGAGAACGGCATATATGAAATATAAAACAACGCCGGCCCGAACCGGGTGGCGAAGGCCGGTCAATTCCATCACGGAACCGATCGCGGCGCCCAGCGGCGTAAACCGGCCGAACATCCAGAGCACCGCGAAAACCAGGGTCGCCAGAACCGGACCGCGGTAGCGGAACCCGCGGAGATGGACAAGCCCCAGGAGAACAAGCGGGAAAAGCGCCATCGAAAATTCCGCGGTGTTCTCCCAGGGATAATCGGGCCGGGGGGAGAATTCGGTGGAGACGTGAGTCGAGACGAAAGCCGCCGGGGCCAGCGAGAATTCCAGCCGGGCCGACGCGTCTTCTTCGCCCCTGGCCATGGCCTGGTAGGCGTAATATGTGGGAAGCGCCTGAGCCATGAAGATGCCGACCGCCACCAGCGCGATCACGGCCAGGGCCAGCAGGTTCCTGAACCTGCAGCGCCCGCTGAAGAGCGCGGCGAAAAAAAGGAAAACGCAGAAATAGACGCCGGGCTTGACGTCGGCGTTCGTCAGGAAACCGAGGCCCAGCAGCAGGGCCGTAAGCGCTCCCAGGCGGAGACGGCGGTATTTTTCCTTCGCGTCCAGAAAGCGCAGAAACGCCCCGGCGGCCAGGGGGAACAGGGCGAACCCGCAGACGCGTTCGTACCCGTGGCGGATGCCGAAGGCCAGGGTCTGATGGTTGAAGGCATACGCCAGGCTCCCGGCCAAAGCCGGCAGCAACCCCGGCGTCACGACCCGAAGGAAGCCGTACATCGCCCAGACGACGCCGAGCTGCAGCAACGCCAGCACCGCCAGGAGCACCCCGAGAAACGCCCGATCGAAGGAGAGGCCGAACCAGCTCCGAACCCCCAGCAGGAGCCACGTCACCGGGGACTGGATGGGGGCCTGGGGCAGGCGGGGGGTGTATTGGAAGTAATCGGGATCCCAGTAAACCGTGCCGCCCTCCTCGAGAGCCCGGGAATATCCGGCGAGCTGGGCGAAGGTGTCCTTGATCTCATGCCCCAGCATCCCCGCGAACCCCTCCGAAAAATAAGCCGGACCGTAGAAATTTAAAAATACCAGCAGCGAAACCGCCAGCACCGCCAACCATCGACCCCGACCGGCTGTCGCCGCCACGATCACAACCGTCTCCCGATCCGCGGCCGACGGAGGAAATTGCCCAAAATCGTCTGATAGGCTTCGCAGGGAGTCCAACAGTGGGGGCAAGCGCCGGCGGCCACGGCTTCGCGGGCGGAGACACCGGCGGGAGAGTCCCATATCGCCGACAGATCGAACCCCGTTTCCCTCAATTCTCCCAGGGGCCGATCGTACATCGAACAGGGGTAGACCGTCCCGGTCGGCCCGATATAGCAGGAACCGGAAAACGAGAGACAGGGCAATGGGCTGCGCCGGTCGGCGAGATAGCGGGGCACCAGGGAAAGATACCGGTATTCGAGATAGCGGCGCGGGTTTACATGGCTTCGCGTGGGCCGGGCCAGATCGGCGAAGATATCGTTCAAACCGGCCGGCAAGGGAATCTCCGCTCCCCGGTTATTGTAGAAAAAGGACTCGTGGGCCAGGTTGAAATGAAAACAACCCTCCGGGAGCTTTCCCAGCCGAGACTCCACGGCGGCGCGGGTGGCGCCCGGCAAGAAAAAATTTTCCCCGTGGAGGGTCATACCGAAAAACACCTCGACCCCCCGGCGCCGCAAGGCCGCGTAGGTGGCCACCGCGTTTTCCCAGCTCCCTTCCCTGCCCCGAAGCCGGTCGTGCAGTTCCGGGGGACCGTCGAGACTGACGCTGACGATGAATCTTCCGGGAGCGCGGGCTTTCGCGAAAACGCAGACGTCGACGATGCGCTCGACCAGGAAACCGTTGGTGGGGAAATGCAAGAGGGCCAGGCGGGGCAGCCGGCAGGTATCGGCCAGGATCTCCTCCAGATCCGGGCGCAGGCTGATCTCGCCGCCGGTGAAATCGATCCAGTTAAACCCGGGCTGACGCCGGAAAAATTCCCGGATCTCCTCCGGGCTCAGCTCGTCTTCGCGAACGCTCCGCCAGGTCCGGCAGAACCGGCAACGGAGGTTGCAGCGGGAGGTCAGGGAGAACGTCAGCTTATAGGGCAGCTTCGGGCGCCGAACGTTGGAGAGCGCTGCCGCGCGGGCCAGCGCCAGGTAGGAGAGCGGCTTCCTGGCGTTCGGAACCTTCATTTCAGTTTTCTCAACCACCAGTCCTTGCCCAGGTGGATATCGGCGCCGGTTCGGTGGAAGATCTCGTCGAAATCGTCGGCCCAGAGCAGATAGTCGGCCTGACCGGGAATCGGCTGCAAGCCGCGGCGAAACGAGTTGATGGGAATCAGCCGACGGGAGAGTTTTTCCCCGAACAACGGATATTCGAAGCTGTGGGGATTGAGACAGACCGCCACGGTCGCCCCGGGCGGCACCAGTTCCTCGAACTTGCGTACCGGCGGTTCGAAGAGCGGGGCATCCCGGAGCATCTGGCCCAGACGATCCCGACGGAAAACGGAATCCGTCCGGGTCGGGAGGGGCATCAGTTCCGCCCAGTTGCGATCCAGGAGCGGTTTCAGGTAGCGGGCCTGATCGAACCAGATCGGATTGCGGTATTGAAAAAGCACCGCCATGAACGCGGCGAGACAGCCGAGCAGCGCCGCGCCGCCGACGTAAGCTTTCCCGGCCCACCGACGCGGAGGGAAGAGACATCCGACGGTCGGTACCGCGAAAACCGCCGCGTAGATGACGTAATGGCCCCAGGAAGCTCCGCTGAAGGCGAACACGGCGACGTCGATCAGGGCCGCCGCCGCCAGCACCCGGGCCCCGGGGCCCCCGACGACGCCGAACAGAGATAAAAACACGGCCGGCCAGACCAGGGCGAAACCCAGTATCCCCCAGTAGGAATAGTCGGGGTGGCTGACGGGGGGTTTATCGAAATACCAGGCCTTGTCGTAGTACCAGTTGTCGCCTTCGCGGGATTCCAGCGGAAGGCCGGTCCGTTCGATCAGGAGCCGGGGGATATAGCGGATGGCTCGCTGCGCCGCCGGCACCGGGAAGACGGGAAGAAATCCGTCGAGGGAAAGAAAGTCGAGGCCGGTCGCCGCCAGGTGGCTCAGACCCTGTTCGAGCGCCGCGGGCGCGGTCTTACCCTCGACGCTGTTGATCTTGCGGAAGGCCTCGTCCCCCATCGGGTGCCCGAACATTTCCCAGTTCTCCAGGTACCCCGAGGGCAGCGCCAACACGGCCAGCGCCACGAGCGTCAACGCTCCGAATCTGAGCAAACCCGCCCGGCGGCGGTGCGACTGCACCGCCGGACGGACCAGGAGGGCATACGCCGCGACCACCGCCAGGGAGGGCGCGGCCAGTACGATCGAGGCTTTCGTCCCCGCTCCCAAGCCCACGGCCGCGGCCGCCGCGACCAGGTGGGCCGACCGGCCTGTCCGCCCGTAAACCAGCAGCGAGTAAACCAGGATGGCCAGGAGCGCGGCCAGAAACAGATCGCTGTTGGCGGTGCCGGACTGGAGCAGGACCTGGGGAAGCAGACCGAAGACCAGGGCGGAGAAGAGCGCTGAGGCCCGGGTTCGGCCCAGTTCCCAGGTGATCCCGTAAACCATGACCAACGCGGTCCAGTAGGACACGAATTGGACCAGGCCGACCAGGTTTTCGCGTAGACCGGAGGCCAGAAAGGTGAACAGCAGCAGGATTTCGAAATTTTTCTGGGCCAGCACCTGGGTGTACATGTTGGCGTCGTAATAGCCCATGTTCCCGCGCTGGAGCCAGTAGGCGACCCGCGGTAAGCGCGTGACCAGATTGTCCCATATATAGGGAGCGACCCCGACGATGACGATCAAGGTCAGAAGACTCGTACCGATAACCGTCACACCCAGAAATGATAGGATCGCCCGGTCCGGGAGCGGCTGCCCGGCCGGATTTTTCCCGAGCCCGCGGTTCGACGGCAAGCCCCATCCCAGGGGAATATGCTTCGTCCAAGCGATCGCGGCGGGAACCGCCGCCGCCAGCAGCAGCGCGACCGCCCAGCACCACGAGTCGGCCAGCAGGTCCCGCCAGGAAAGAACCTGGGCGACGATGACGATTTCGATGCAGCCGACCAGGAACATCCAGGCGATCCGGGTGACGAAGCGGACGGGACGGAATACCGCGCCCCACATCCAAGACGACGCTACTACGCCCGCAACGGCAATACTTCCTAGAAAAAGCTGCATGATCCCTGCCCGCTCTCTGCAAAACCGCCTCGTGAGCCTTCGCCGGGCCGCGCGGAGACGACGGCAAGGGGGCACCGAACCGGAACGGGCGGTTGAAGTTTCAAGTTTTCCGAAATCATACTTGATGCCGCCCGCGTCCGGCGCGTTTTTTGTAAGCATAGAAGGATATCAAGAACAGTCCCGCCAAGCCCACGGCTCCCAGAACCAGACCGAGATCCGCCCGGGGAGGTCGGAAGACAAATTCCACCGTATGGTCCCCGGTTTCCATTGCGATACCCCGCTGGCAATAGTTTACCCGGCGAACGGGCGTTTCCTTCCCGTCAAGGAAAGCCCGCCAGGCGGGGTGCCATACATCCGTGATTACAAGCATGGCCGGGACCGCGCATTCGGTTTCCAGCCAAATCCGGTTGGGGGAGGAAAAATCGTGGGCCAGCAGTCGGTCGATCTCCTGCAGGCGATTGAAGTCTTCCACGCTGCCCGGCTCCGAAACCCAGGAACGGGGAACGCCCCCCTCCTCTTCCCGGAAGCCGAGGAGGCGGAGGTCGTTTTCGCGCAAGGCGCAGGCCTGGTCGCCGGCGGAAGCCGGACGCCAACGGTTCTGGAAATATACCCGGGGCAGCACACCTTCCGGCGACCAGGACCGTAACGTTTCCTCGCCTCCGGGTGGGGGGGGCAGAAGCAGTTCCTTGACGCTTTGGTTGGGCCAAAATCGGGATTTTTCGTCCTTGATGCGCAGTTCGTAGGGAAAACCTTCGACCAGGGAAGCCACCACCGCCTCATAGCGAGGAATCAGGGGCTTACTGTCGAACCCCAGAGCGCTTAAACTGCCGTCGAACCACGAAATATTGGAAAGAATGGACCGGTAACAACCCCGACGATACAACTCCCCGTCCCACGCTTGCGACCGGCTCCAGCGGGCGATCTCCCGGTAAAACGGGTGCGTCGACGGGCCCGAGTACCTCTGCCCGGAAAGGTCCCGGTTCCTGAAGTTCAGTATGCAGTTCCGGTAGAAGGCCAAGTAACCGAAGGAAAAAATTTCGACCAGGACCAACACTACGACCAGCCTCCCGAAATTCCGCGGCCGCAGCCGGCTTCCGATGCCCAGGATTGTCCCGACCGCCAACGCGCTCAGAAAAGGCGACGTCACGAACCAGGACCAATCGTCGAGAGAGGTCAAGTGACGGAACCCGGGCCCCGCTACTCCCGTCCAGCGGGCGTAGGAAAGCATCAACGCCAATCCGAAAACACCGGAGGCAGCCAGGAGATAACCGGCGGTGAGCCTGCGGATCCCCGATCGAAAAATCTCGTCGAAGAAGGAGACGGACGTCCCCAGCAGGCCGGCCAGCGCCAAGCATTGGATGAACCGGTAGCGGACAGGGTACGGCATGCCGAAAATCGGCACCCGGGCCAACAACCCGTAAGCCGGTGTATACCGCCCGAGCACTATCAGGAGAGAAAGCACGAACATTCCTCCAAAAACCGCCAGGTGCGCCTGGGGGCTGGGGAACTTCCGGGCAATCGAAACCGCACGGTTGCTCCTCAATACTCGAAAACTCAGCAAGGCCAGAAAAGCTACCGCCAGACCGCCCGAGAGATTGGCGTCGTTGAGGCTGCAGGATATGCCGTAAGCAGCTCCCCAGGAGTGGAGACTGGTGAGTCCACCGAAAAGATCGGGGAAGAGGATGGTGGCCAGATAAGCCGGCGGCAGGCTCTGATCGATTCCGGTGAAGCCGCTGATCATCTCCGGGCCCTGCGAAAGCAGGGCGAAACCGTCGGCCATGTTCAACCAGTAAACGGCGGAAAGCAATCCCCCGGTCACGAATATGCAGATTCCGCCTCCCAGAAGGCGCTTAACGATACTCCATCGTCGCCCCCTGACTGCCACCACCGTCCATCCGGCGGCGATCAAGCCCAGATTGATCAGGTTCTGCACGATGAAAGGCATGTCTCCCGAGGGGGAGGCCAGCGCGAAGAAACAACTACCGGCCACCAACCAAACGGGTTTACCCGACCGGGCGTAGCCGAGCCACCCCAGACCGATTAAAGGAAGCCAACTCTGGGTGAACAGATCGGTGGGGGTGGCGGCCATATACGTCATGGTCGGGCTGAACGAATACGCCGACGTGAACACCGTCGCTCCCCAACGGCTGAATCCGAATGCGATCCGGCCCAACAAATACCCGCCCAGGGCGGCCATCAGAAAATGGAGGGCCAGGGGGATTTTAACCGTCCACAGATACAACCCCCCGGCTCCGGAAGGGGCCGCCAGCAAAAACGGCCACTGGAGGGGATACAGCGAGCATTGATAAAACCCGGCGTAATACGGCTTGGCTCCGCAGAAGGTATGCGGATCCCACCAGGGGATCGTTCCCTGCTGGAGGGATCGGGAGACGAATGCCTGCTGGGGGTAGAAGAAACAGGCGATGTCGTCATAAAAAAGTTTCTCCCACCCCGCCAGAAGAGGGAGGCAAAAACCCCCGACCAACAGCACCACCAACACGATCGGCCTGATATTCCTTAACCCCAACTCCGATGACCTCGCTTTATCGTTGCTATGATACCTTATCCCCCGGATACGATAAAGCGGCACCGGCAAGAACAAAACCTGCGGAGAGACGGAAGAAACGGTATTATTGGTTTTACGGACCTTGCAGGTAGCAATGCTTGAGACTGCCGCACAAGCAACACTGAGGGGAAATCGTGCAGGAAACAACCAACGATATGCAGAAAAAGCCCCGGGTTCTTTTTGTCGTCTTTGATACCTTCAAAACCGAGCGCCTGGGAATTCAGATCCTCTCCGCCATCGCCGGGGAACGGGGGTGGGAACGGAAGCTGATTTCCGTTTCCTCGCTTCCCCTGCCCCGGCAAATCGAGGCGGCAGCGGCCTGGAACCCGGATCTGATCGCCTACAGCGCCATGACCTTCGAGCAATACGATCTACAGGCTTTCAACCGGAATTTGAAAAAGGTTCTGCCGGACGCGATTTCCATTTTCGGGGGGCCGCACTATACCTTCAACCCGGAGGAGATGGAACACGACGAGGCTATCGATATCGTCTGTCGGGGAGAAGGCGAAATACCTTTCCCGATCCTGCTGCAGGCGATCGAGGAAGGCTCCGACTACCGAAGCCTCCCCAAATGCTGGGTGCGGCTCGGCGGCGAGATCTTCCGAAACCCGGTGGGGGCCCCGGTTCCCGACCTGGATCGGCTACCCTTCCCCGACCGGGAGCTGATCCCGGAAGAGCCGGGGAGCCGGATCTTCGGAAACTGCCTGGCCGTTCTCTTCGGGAGGGGATGCCCGAACCGATGCACCTACTGCTTCAACGCCCGCTGGAACAAACTGCACTCGGGACATCGAATCTGCCGCTGGCGCTCGGCGGACAACGTGCTTCGGGAACTCCGCCAGCTCAAAGAGCGGTATAACCCGGATTTCATCTATTTCCACGACGATAATATGGCGCTCATCCCCCGATCCGTCTTGGATGAATTCTGCCGACGCTACCGGGAGGAGATCGGGATCCCCTTCCTGGCCCAGTTCCGGGCGGAGATGGTCACCGAGGACTTGGTCCTGGAGCTCAAGAAAGCCGGGATGAAGGTGGCCGCCATCGGGGTCGAATGCAGCGACGAGGGCGAAGCATGGAACCTGCTCAAACGGGGGAACGTCACCAATACGGCGGTCAAAGCGGCTTTCGACATCTTCAATCGGCACAAGATACTCAACTTCTCCCAGAACATGGCCGCCTTCCCGGTCCGGGATCCCCTCAAGAACGATCTGGAGACCATCAAGCTGAATATCCGCTGCCGGCCGACGTGGGCCAGCTTCACCATGCTCCTGCCCCTGCCCAAAACCGAGATTCACGACTATGCCGTGAGGAACGGATATCTGGCCGCCGATGCCTTCGACAATCCGGAGAAACTGCCTTCGGTGTTCACCAACACCGTGCTCGACTATCACAACCCGAACATAACCAGAAGAGTCAACAACCTGCACAAGCTGGCCAGCATCACCGTTAAATTCCCGATCCTCCTGCCCCTGGTAAAACTCCTGATCCGGCTGCCGCTGACGCCTCTTTACCAGTTTCTGCACTTCGCCTGGTACGGCTACTGGAACAGCATCGGTCTTTTCGGGAGCAAGCCTTCGACCCGCCTGATCGTCCAGGGGGTGAAGGCCATCCGCCAATACCGGAAAAAATTCTAGGGAACCGGGCCTCCCGAGAGCAGGATCGGTCCCAACACCTCTACGGGTGATGGGGACTCGATCTCGAACGAGATTTCCTCGCCGGGAGCGGTTGTTCCGATGTCTTCGGCGATCAGCTCGAAAGCATGCTCGTAGACGAGCGGCCGCCACGAAACGACAACCTGGTCTTTGCGGATGACCCGGTACCGTCCGTTCCCCCGCACAACCGCGGCCAGAACCGCGACTCCGTCTTCGGCTGCGGAGACGGTGGCCCGCCGTCTTCCGGGGGCCAGGACGACTTTCTCCGGGAAACCCCAGAAACCGGGCCGGCGGCCTGTCACTCCCTCCGGCCAAACCCCCGACGGGGATGCGCCGGCGGCGCGAAGGGGGGCGAGGTCCCGGGCCTCATCCCGAAGCAGGTCGAAGTAGGAACGGGCCCGATCCAGGTAAACTTCCTCCGGAGTCGACGCCCAAACCTGGAATTCCCGGGGATCGCCCAGGAGTGTTCCTTTCTCGAAGTCTTTGAGGTAGAGCATCGGCGTCAGATAACGGCAGAGAAGCCACGACGGGCTCTCTTCCTTGGTCCACCAGCCCCGGAAGCGCAGCTCGTCCCAGGCTCCCCTCGAAGGGTCGCGGGGCCGGGGATACGCCAGGTAGACCGGGGTCCGCAGGTCGCCGGCACGAAGTCGACGCGACAGTTCGAGGATATTGTCCATGCCGTAGGGAGCCAGGTCGTTTTCCTCGACCTGGGTGACCTCGAACCTGCTGTAGCGGACCGAAAACAGCGCCGGAATCAACAAGACCGCAAGCCAGACCTCGCTCCGACGGGGGGCGGAGACAAGAACCCGGGCGGCGGCGCAGCCGGTGAGCACGCATAGGAGCGCGGTCAGGGGCCGGTTGTAGTAAGTAAACTGGTAGAGGATGTCGGTTCCCGCGGGGAGGAGGACACACCCGGCGAAAAACCCCATGACCAGGGTGGTCAGGGCCGGCCAGAGCAATCCCCGCCAAACTCGGGCTCGCGCCGACATCCAGACCAAGACCGCCATACCGGCAAGCAGCACGCCTTTGGCCCACGGTTCGAAGGCTCCGATCCACCCCGTGAAGCATTTCAGCACATGAAGACTGTTCTTCAGACCGTAATCGAGATTGCGGGAAATCAGGCCGGCAACCGTCTCCCTGGTCTTGGTAAGGGCAAAAGGAGGGTGGTCCTGGTTGTAGCCCAGGCCGGGAAGTACATAAAGAATCACGGTGACGGCCAGGAGGAGGAGAATCAGGCTCAGGGCCCCCAGCGGCAGGCGGGAGCGCCGCAGCCGCGGATAGAAGGCCAGGAGGAAAAGATACATTCCCACCGCCAGATAGCCGTATTCGTCGGTGAACAACCCCAGCAACACGACAAACCCGAACCAGGCGACCCGGCCGGGCCGGGTACGGGGCGAGCAGTCCCGGAGCCGGAGCAGGGCCAGCACGCCCAACAGAAATTCGAGCGTAGCCAGGCTCTTGGTCGGGCGGACCGGAGAATAAAATCCGACTATGGCTTCCACGGTCGTCATCCAGAAGGCCCCCGCGATCAAGCCGGCCCAGGCGTTGCCGGTCCAGGCCCGTACGGACGCCGCGATCGCGGCGCCGATCAAAACCGTGAGAAGCAGATCGAAGGGATACCAGAGAAAAGGCCCGAACCATTCCCAAAGCCGGACATGGATCCGCGGGGTCAGCACCTCGAACAACTGGGCCACCGGCCGGGGACGGTACTCGGTGTCGCCCGCTTCCCAGTCGAAGACCTTGCGCCAGTTGAAATCCGCCCACGAAGAAGAAAGGGCCCCGTAGCGGACGCCGGTCTGAAGGGAACAATAGCGCAGGCGCAGCGGCTCCGGGGTACGTAAGCGCACGGGCACGGCGAGAACCGTGGCTATGAACAAGGCGATACAGGCCGCGGCAAAAAAAACCGCCATGAACCGAACCCGTGGTCGGGACTGGAATTGTTCTTGTCCGAACGCGGCCAAAGTTCCGAGCCGATCCCTTCTCAGTTCAGGTACCCCAGGGCGCGCAGCTGCCGCTACCGCCGGTCCCGGGCATCGGGCGTAATGTCGGGAGACGACTGCGCTTTTTCCAAATCCCGGCAACGCCCGAGGTAGGAGTCCCGCAGGGCGGCGGCGGCTTGGGGAAAATCACCGATCAGGTTGCCCGCCGGGGATCGGTCCCCACCCTCCCGGAAAAGTATCTCCAGGGGGCCGGACGGCCAGGAACCATGCTTCCCGTCTTCGAAAGGATAGTTTATGTACCGGAATTCGGGAGTGAGGAGCGTGTAGCACCACTCGAACCGTTGTGTGTATTTCTCGGGCGGGTACCCGTACTCCGCGATCACCGGGCCCTTCGAGGCCATAGCCGCGGCCACCGTTTCGGAATCGATTTCACCGCCGGCCGCCAACAGTCCGACCAGGCGGAAGAGGCCGTTCATCGAGACCAGAGGATGCCACCGGGACCTTCCCAACTCCCGGCCCGTCACGATCAGGGGCACGTGCAGGACTTCCTCAAAGAGGGTCATATTATGGCCGTAGAGTCCGTATTCCCCCAGCAGTTCTCCGTGGTCGGAGGTCACGATCAGGTAATAGCCGCGGGGCGAGGTCCGCAGGAGCGAAACCAGCTCGGCCAGGCGCAGGTCGATCTGGCGGAGGGAGAGGTCGTACTCGGCGGGGAAATCGTAATTAAAGACCTCTTCCTCCGGTTTCCAATCCGAAAAGGGGTGCAGGCGGTCATGCACGTTCATCCAGTTGATAAAAAGAAAGAGGGGGCCGGCGCGGCGGCTTTGGATAAGAACTTTCTGAAAGTACCGGTACTGGATTTCATCGAGTGTCTCCGGGTAATAGCGATCCAGAAAACTGCCCAGGCGGTTGACGAGCCAACGTCCCAGGTAAGGCAGGCGGTAATTCCAGTACTCGGTGGTGACTGAAAATTCGCACTGATGGGGCTGAGGGCCGAAGTATGTGGTCGGACGGGCGAACCACCGGACCTGGTCGAATCCCTTGTCCGCGGCCAGAACCCAGGTGTTCTCCGTGACCAGCACCGAGTAATACCCTTTTCCCCTCAGGTATTCGGGCAGGGTCCTTTCTTTCTTATACCTCTTCCAGTCCTTCCCGTCGCCGATGTGGTAACCGTGTTCCCGGTAGTCCTTACCGGTCAGGTAAGTCACGTGGCTGGGATAGGTGTAGTTGGTCACGGAAAAAGCGTTGTCGAAGACGATTCCGTCTTCGGCCAGCTTCCGCAGGTGGGGGGTGGTTCCGGGCTGCCCCCCGTAAACCGAGAGGCGGTCCGCACGGGCGGCATCCCAGACATCGACCACTATGTTGGGGAGATCGCCCGATACCGGCCAGGCATAGTACGCGGTTTGGGCGACTATGGATAATCCGCAAGCGCCCAGCAGCCAGAGCGAAATACGGGCCGGGGAAAAGGAGGGCTTTCGCAAAGGCCAGCAGAGGAGAGCGCAGATCCCCCCCCAGAGCAGAAGGGGAAGCACGATTCCCGGGAGCGGGTAGCTGTCGGCGCGGATCCAGCGCTGGTAGACCACGGCGAAACCGCCGACGAGAAAGCAGAGGAAAAAGGCAACATCGCGCACGGCCCCGGCCAGTTCGGATGCCGGAGCACGGCGCAGGCGCCAGGCCCAGAGGAGACCGGTGAGGATGGAGACCGACACCAACAGCCGGATGGCGAAGGCATCCTTCATCTCCGGAAGGCCGTAATTCCGGGCAAGGCCATGCTGCCGCATCCCGACGGCGGCACAATTATAAACGATGAATATTTCCAGGATCAGAACCGCCGCCAGTTGTATTCCGGGGTGAAGAGATGGGGGGATCCCGAAAACTTTGCGAATTATTTCCACCAGCAGGCCTGCCCCCAGAAAAACCGCGCAGCAGACCGCGAGTTCGCCGAGCGCGCCGGCGGGCAGCGCCAGGGCGGGCGCGGCGGAGGTCACACCGAAAAGAACCATGTCCCCGGCCAAACCGTTGAGAACGAGGGCCGGGACCGATGCCGCCAGGCCCAGGCATAACCACGCCCAGAACCAGGAAAACCTCCGCGGCGGCGACGTCATTGGCGGCCCCCACGAAGCGGTTGCGCCGGACGAGGCCTTCTCAACGCTCCTTCTCCAGCAACACCGCCGCGGTCGTGCCCAGGGGAAAAACCACATGCTGCAGGCACCTTCCCTCCAACCGTCCCAGCAGGGTCCAGGTGGCGTTGACGATGGGGTTGGACCTCGTCAGATCGGTACGGCCCGATCTTTGGAATTTTTTCCTCATACCGGGCAATCTCTGGAAACTGCGGACCAGGAGCGCGGGAAAAAAAGCCGTGAGGTGGATGTAGGTTGAACGGACAACCCTGACCGGCAGCCCGCGGCTTAGGGCGGCCAGGGAAGCGCAGGTAAACCGGCGGCAGCCCCCTTCCACGTCGTCGTGGGCTCCGAACAGACACTCGAACGCCGGCTCCGCCAGCAGGATTTTCCCCCCGGGACGGCAGACCCTGGCCATCTCGTCCACCGCGTCGCGGGGGTCTTCGACCGATGCCTGGTGCAGGGTATCCGAGCAGATGACAAGATCGAATATCCCGGCGCCCAACGGGATTTCCCCGGCCCGAGCCTGAACCTTTTCACCCCGTTCCATCAGGTAATGGGAAAGAGCGCTGAATTCGTAATCCAACAGAACCTTTCCCCAGCCGGGTCCATAGAGACGACTCGCGCCCCCGGGGCCGCAACCCACGTCCAGGAGCTTACCGCTCCGACCTACGAAACCACGAACAAAATGAAAAAGAGACCGGTAGTGCGTGCGGAACCACCAGTGCCGATCCGCCAGGGCAACCATTTCGCGATAGATGAATTCCCGGTTCACTTCATTCATGAATGTTCAGTTTGCCCCTGAAGAGCTTCCGGTATCCGCGGAAAAATACGGCGACTAATTTTGCATATTCTCCCAGCGTCAACCGGTAAGGCAAGAGCTTTCGCAGGTAATAGCCATCCAGTGCCCCCCCGAGAAAGTAGAAGAGCCGGTTGGGGGGCAGGCGCAGCACGGCTTTGGAAAAGGGTATCAGGCCGGGGTGGCGGACCAGAAGGGAAAAAAAGCAGGAGAGGTTGTGGATCATATTCCGCTCGGTCCTGCTCCCGAACTTGAGCGGCGACCGGTGATGATAGCCAACGGGTAGGGTGCGCGCATCCCCGTCGTAGTATCCCTCCCTCCGGGCTCGCTCGGTCAACTCCAAACGGGGGTAGGGTATGAACACGGACGCGTTTCCGTAATCAGGTCCAGCGCGCAGGTTAAGCTCGAGAGTTTTCCAGGCCTGGTCGAATCTTTCCCCGGGATAACCGACGATGTTCTCGGTCAGGACCTTGATCCCCCGGCGACGCAACTTGCGTATGGCATCGACGATAAAATTGTCGGGCATCTTCCTTCCCAGGAGGTCCCTCCTCAGATCTTCGTCGCCGCTCTCGACACCGACATGGAGCAGATGACAGCCCGCCGAGACCAGTGCCTCAATCCTGGCGTCGTCCAGGTTGTCGAGACGGACATTGGCCTGGAAAGGGAGGCCGATCCTCCGTCCGTACAGTTCACAGAACTTCAGGGTCCAGGCGGAATCGAGAGTGAAGACATCGTCGATGAAGCAGACCATCCGGATCGACATGGATCGACGCTCGTAATCGATCTCGTCGCAGATATTCTCGGGGTCGCGGCTTCGGTAGATGCTTCCTTCATGGGGGGCATACAAGCGATTGAAGGAGGCATTGAAGCAATACGAGCAACGATAGGGGCATCCGCGGTGAGCCACGAAGCTCTTTACCTTATGGACGCCGAGCAGGGGGAAACGACGAATAAAGGCGCTCCGGTCGGGCCAGGGAAGGGAGTCGAGATCTTCCACCAGCGGGCGGGGCGGAGTCTCGTCGAGCCTCTCCCCGTGTCGAACGACGAAGTTGGCCACCCCCTCGGGAACAACGCCTTCGCCGCGGAAACGCTCGAGGAACTCGGTCAAGGCCAGTTCGCCTTCGCCGCGGCAAACGGCGTCGACTCCCTCCTCCCGGATCAGTTCCGGGAAAAAGGTGGGATGCGGACCTCCGAAAACGCTGATTGTTTTTACGCGGTTGCGGATCGCGCGGTTGAAAGCCAAGGCTGGCCCTTGAGCGCCGGAATAGACGCTGAAGAGAACCGCGGAGGGCCGGTAACGGACCAATTCTCCCAAAGAGGAAGTCGATATCTCGAATATTTCGCACTCGAAACCGGCTTTCTTCAGGGAGGAGAGACAATAGGCCGGTCCCAGGGGGATGGACAGTTCAAGCTTATTGATGACCATGGCCACCTTCACCGGGCCGGTCGTCCCCATGCCTGGAAATAGCCCCCGGAAACCGGGAGGACTACCGGTCCCAGCACCTCGCAAACCCCTTCCGTCTCTATCTCCAACCGCGCGGGCGCATCGGGCGCAAGTCGGAACTCGTAGATACGGAAACTCCAGCCGTACTGCGGGCCCAAGCTGAATTCGCGGGCGCCGGAGAAGGCCGAGAGGCGGAACCCTTTCTCCGCCAACGGCCGTTCCCGGTAATAAACCTCTTCTTCGCCGGAGGCCTGGAGATCGGCGCGCAGGGCGAAGAGGCAGACACCCCCCTCGCTGCGCGGGGGAAGTTCCAATACCCAACGCCCGGGATCAAGCCGCGCGCGGGGAACCGTCCCCAGCAGTCCCGGCTCCGGGAGCGCGGTTACCCGCTCACCGTTGCCCGCATCGAACCATTCCGCTTCCGGAACCGGTTTCAGGAAATCAGCCCGGATTCTGGCCAGATCGTACCAGCCCCGCCGGGGCAAGTCGGCCAGGGAAAGGGCCGCGGATTCGTACCGGGCTTCCGGCAGTGCGGAGAACCGGGAAAAACCTCCGGGATCGCCCAAAAAATCCCCTGCCTCGAACGAGCCGAGGTGCAGGGTGGGCACCATCATCGCGAAAATAAGGGAAGGATCCACGTTCCAGATCCGGAGCATGATGTCCCACTTGGTGGAGATATCGAACCGTCGGGGGCGAGGATACGAAAGATAGACGGGGGGACGGACCCCGTTTTCTGCAAACCTTTCTTCCAGGTGCAAAACGTCTCGGACGTACTCCTGCGCCGGCCCCCGGAAACCGAACCAGTAGGGGAAGGCTTGCATCACCGCGCCGGCGTTAAGAGTGTTGAGCGTACCCGTCACGGCGATCAGGAGCGCAGGGAGGAATCCGCGGAGCGGGACGGCGGCCCGGGCAAAACCGCTGAAGAGCCCGCCGGCGGCTATGGAGAGAACGACCACGATGGGCGCATAGTAGTAGGCCTCGGTCTCGACCGACGCCGGCACGGTGGGGAAAAGGAAAAGAGCGGTGAGCGCGAAAAAGAGAAACGCCCCCAGGCAAAACGGCCAGGCGGCCCGCCAACCCCGGCGGCCGGCCATGAGCAGCAGCCCGGCGGAGGCGCCGGCACCCAGGAGCTGCACGGGGAGGGGGAGGAGCGCGCTCATCCCCCCTTCCTGCCTGGCCAGGTGCTCCAAGCCGGCGAGAAGAAAGTCCGACACCCGTCGTTCCAGAACGCCCGGATTCAAGACAGATCCGGCCAAAGACTCTTCCACCCACGCCCAGGGCGGGGGGGCACCCGTCACTTCCGCGACCAGACGGGGGACAAGGACGAACATATTGAAGAAGGCGATACCGACAACGGCGAGGCCCCCAACCGCCAATTTGCCCCCCCAACCCTTATAGCGATGACGGCGCGTCGCCACGACGAGAAAACAACCCGGAAGCAGGCAAAGGATGGACTCGTGGGAATGAAACCCGAGGAGAAAAGCCAGAACCATCGGGATGAGCGGGCGCCACGCCGGCTGGCGCCGAGGTAAAAGGGCCAGGCGCCAGAATATGAAAGCCGTCATCAGCGCAGCCAGGACCATGTTCATCCTGACCGGATAACACAGATCCAGCAGGACCTGCGACGAGGTCAGCCAGAAAGCCGTCCCCAGGCAGGCCGCCGAAACGGAGTCGAAAAAAGCTTTGACGGCCGCGAATACCGCCAGACCCGTCACTGCCACGATCAGGATGTTGACCGGTTCTTTGAGGAACGGTCCACAACTTCGATAGAGAGGTTGATAGAACTTGGCCAGCAGGCCGTCGAGCAGGACCGTAGGGTACCTCGATTCGTACCCCCCTCCCTGCGCGCGGTTGGCAAAGGGCTTGAGAAAATCCACGCCGGAGACGCGGGAAGCCAGAGGGCCTTCGGTCAAGCCTTCCTGGAGACCGTAAAAGCGGAGCCGGATCGTTTCCGGCTGTTGCCAGTCCAGGGGATGGAAAACGATGAAAAGAACCGCATTGACCATGGCCGCCAGGAGCAACAGCCGGGACGCCCGGACAACGGCCGCGGGGTTGAAGCCCTCTTTCGTCAGACCGGGCATATCCCAGCCTTCACCCTTCCGCGGGCGTGTGCCGTAGGTCCTTCCAGGCGCGGCGGAGGGCCCGGAAAAAACGCGCGCCGGCCAGGGATTTCCCGCTCGCCCCGTCATGCCGGTGCGGAACCGGCACCGAAACGATCCGTTCCCCCCCCCGAGCGAAGACGATGCTGAGCAGGGCGTTGGGGGCGAAAGCGTCCGGACGAACCTTCTTCAGCCCCGTAACCAGCTTATCTCTCCGATAAAGCCGGAAGGGTACGTTGATGTCCCGCAGGAGGCGCCGCGACCAGGGCCAGGTGGCGAAGGGGATAAGGCCCGTGGCGGCGCGGCGGACCCAATTCTCCTGCCTCGATCGACGCCGCCCGAGCACCAGGTCGGCGCGCTCCCGGATTCCCCACAGGCGGGGAAAATATGCGGGATCGACTTCGTTGTCGCTGTCGGCCTGAAACACCCAGTCCCCACGGGCCGTCGCGTATCCCCGGTATATCGTAGGGCCGTGGCCGGAATTGGGTTTGTGTACGACGCTCAGACCGGGAAGGGCACCGGAGGCGGCCAAGCGGTCCAGGACTTCCCCGGTGCCGTCGGTGGAACCGTCGTCGAGAACGATTATCTCTCTACGGAGTCCGGACAGTACTTCTCCCCACTGGCGCAGGGTCGCCTCGATCCCGGCCTCCCCGTTGTAGACCGGAATTACCAGGCTCAGTTCGAGACCGTCCGGACGTGGAACTGCCAGATTTTCTTTTTCATCTGCCGACATCGTATCCGCCCCCGCGGGCGCACCGCTTGTATCGAGCAACATTAATGGAACGACATCGAAAATAAAAGATAAAGCTCGGAGACCGGGAGCAGCGCCCGGCTCCGGTTCGGAGCCCGTGCGGTGCCGGCGGGTCAGATCAGTTTTTTCACCCAGTTCCAGAGGGTGGGGATATTGAGGCTGAAGATGAGGTTGGATTCAAGGTAACAGGAGAGATAGCAGCTGTTGCAGTTTTCGGGCCGGGGGAGTCGTTCCCAGGCCTCGCGGAAACTGTGGGTATAGATGGAAATGCCCCGGTCGGTCTCCCAGGTGTGGGGGCAGAGATGGATGTTCCCGTCCGGGAACAGCTCGCACTGGCTCTGCCAGGCCATGCAGCGATAGCGCCGGGATTTCTTGGAACTGTAGTTCTTCGCGTAGTCCTCCCATTCCAGCAGTTCCCGGAGGTACGACAGGGACGAGCCGATCGGCCGACCCTGTTTTTTCAGCCGGATCAGGGTGCGCAAGGCCTCCCGGTTCTCTTCTTCCGTGGGAAAGAGGTTCTTCATGGCCTCGGGCATCGGGCGGTCCGGAGTCCAGGCCTCGGGGTGGGCTTCCATCACCACGAAATTGGCTTGCGCCTTATTCTCCCGGGCCTGCTCGACGATCCATTCGATATGGGGAATGGTGGCCTTGGTCAGGACGGTATTGGTCCAGAACCTTATTCCCTCTTGTTTCAGGGCGGCGAACGCACGATCGATGGCCGGCACGGCCAGGGGGCCGCACAGGTATTCCCGGACCTGAGGAGGGCCGTCCAGCGAGATCTGAAGCTGATCCAACCGTTTGACGTCCTCGATGAAGGCATCGACCAGGAGGCCGTTGGAAGTCAGGCTGACGAAAAATCCCATCTCCTTGCCGACCCGGATGATTTCCCCGATATCGGGGTGCAGCAACGGTTCGCCGCCGGTCAGGTGGATTCTCTGGGTCCCCAGCGTTTTGGCTTCCCTCAGGACGGACAACAGTTTATCCAGGGGGACCATCGTCGGATCCTGGTGGTCCTGCTGGCAGTACAGGCACGAAAACGAGCAGCGGTTGAGAAGCAGGATATTGATGGTCAGGGGCACCCGGTAGGATGGTGAAAATTTCATCCTCAAGGCGCTGGCGCCGAATCGCATATATTGAGCTGGCTTCATGCTCCGTCCGTTTTTCCCGAATCCGTGGCTGCCTCCAACCAAAGCTCCCCTTCCCGGAGCGGCCCCGACGGCGATTGGGAAATAATATGCGCGGGAGAGGCCCGGGTCAAGGACGGAGCGTTCTGCCGGGTTCCCGCCCCCGTCCCGGGCGCGGCTCGATGAGATACAGGTAATACGAGTTCGGGGGCCAGTACAGGGACTGATGAATCGAAGCCGGGGAATTGCCCGGCCTTTCCAGGAGAACCCTGATTTCCCCCTTGTCCCCGACCGTTTCCCCGGGCTCGGGGTAGAAATTTTTCATCCCCTCCCCCTCGAAACGGCTTCCCCGGGAAATATGCATGTCGATCCAGATCAGGGGAACGGCGACGGAGGGGAAATAATCCCGAGTCACCCAATGAACCCGCCCGGTGGTTCCCTCCAACTTGAACCGGAGGATGGGGCGGGCGCTCCGGAAATCGGCGTCGAGGGCGTCGGCGGGATGAGGATACCCGGGCCACGTAACTTCGGAAAAACTCGGGTTTTCCCGCATCGCCAGCTCGAGGATCTGGATGTTCTGCTCGGAGGCGCAGAGGTCCCTGACCCCGTTTTCCCGCATCAGCCCGGCCAGAATATCCAGATCGAGACGGGGCAGGCGATCGCGGTAAATTCCGGGCAGCGAGAGGGAAAATGGCACCAGCGGCAGCAAACAGCAGATTCCCCCCGCCCACCGGCGGTACCACCGCCGCGACGGAAGGGCAACGAGGACCTGCGCCGTCGCCCACCCGTAGAAAAGGACGAGGACCGGGTGCAGGAAAAGAGTCTGTCTGATTCCCCCGAAAGGCAGCAAGCGTACGGCGTTGGCTGCCAGGGCGGCGCCCACGGCGGCCAGGCTTAAAAAGGCGAGGGCCCCGTCGGCGCGTTTTTTCCCGAACAGAAACAGCAACCCCGCCGTCACCAGCACCGCCAGAAACGGGAAAACGACGGGATTGAGGCCCAGGGGCTGATACATCCCCGGATTAAAGACCGCCGCCCAGTGGTAGGCCAGCAGATCGTAAACCCTCAGGGGAAAATACGACAGGAGAGCACCTAGTCCCGGCGCCGGGCCGGCGGCGGGTGCCGGATAATATGAGGACATATACCAGCGATAGGATTCGCTCCAGGGAATGATCCTCAGCATCCCGTAGAAATGAGCCAGGGAAAATACGAAATAGGCGCCGGCGGGGACGGCCATCGAACGCAGCATATATTTCCAGCGGCGGCGGCTCCCGAAGACCGTGGTCAGGAAACAGGCCGCCGTTATCCAGACCTGGGTATACATCAGGAGTTGGGCAACCAGGGCGGCGGCGGCGAAGCCGCTCCAAGCCGTTCGTGATTCCCGGTGATCATCGAGCCGCACCCAGGCCAGAAGTTGCACCGACGTGGCGAACACAGCCGACGCATACACGTCCGCGAACTGGCCGAAGATAATCCCGACCACGCTGAAGGCGCTCATCAGGGCGGCCGACGTGGCCGCTACCGTGCTCTGCAGACGGCGGCGGGCCACCAGGAATACGGTGCCCGTGCCGAAGGCTCCCCCCAGCGCGGCCAGGACACGGACCTTCCAGACCCCCGGCCCCAGCAGTACCTGAAGCGCCTCAATCAGGGCCGACCAGGCAACGGTCTGACCCGAGGCCACGTATTCTCGGGTATTCCTCCAAAACAGGGCGGCGACCTCCTTCACCCCCCCCCCCTGTAAAGGATC
>ERZ795048.66-NODE-66-length-108192-cov-27.347550_pt1 | contig 108192 bp, 94 predicted proteins | sample MGYA00375132_ERZ795048 | MGnify/ENA primary metagenome ERZ795048 (study PRJEB30177, sample SAMN05720225) | activated sludge metagenome | isolation source: Anaerobic digester | place: Hong Kong | collected 2014-12-17 ...
AAAAATATAAGCCGGGAGCAGGATTAATTCGTTTACTGTTTTCCCATCACTACTTTGATAATTCAATCCGCCAGCCAGCCAACTAGCCATAGGCTGATAAAAGGCTGGTAAAAGGCGGACGAGGGTTCGATCCTGCCTCAGGCAGACAAGTCCCCGCCCCTTGGGGCGTTCAATGCTTTTTAAGATACCCCGCTGCTCTGCGGCAGGGTAGTTTATTATTTATTCAACCTTCCAGGGTACACTGCGTTTTGAGTAAATTCCCGGATCCTGGACGCAGGAGCAAAAAAAAGGTATCCTATATTTATGATCAGGAAGAAGAATGAATATCAGCAAGGCCCGCGCCCGCCTGTTGCGGCGCAAAATACAATCCGTCATGAACTGCTTGCTGAACTGGAGGAAGGGCCGCTGTCGGCACGGGATATTTCCGGCAGGATAGGGATATCCGAGAAGGATGTGTATTATCATCTCGAACATGTACGCACAACTCTTCAGCGTCTTGGCCGGCGCCTTACAGTGCAGCCTGCTGAATGCGTGAAGTGCGGTTTTGTCTTCGAAAAACGCGGGCGTCTCAAAAAGCCGGGCAAATGCCCTGTGTGCCATAGCGAATATATTCGTGCGCCGCTCTTTTTTCTGGACTAGGAGGCGATAAATCCTGTAGTCTTTTTTCAAGCAACATTAAAAAAGTAGATTGTGTCCTTCCAATAAAAGGAAACTATGATGATCAGCAACAGAAAGAAGGCTTTTTACAGGGGTATTTTATTCAGCCTGGTCGTTTTGTTGTTGGTCGTGTTTGATGCTGAAATCCAATCAGTAAGCGCTAATAATCGCACACTTCGTATCGGCGTCTATGAGAACGCACCAAAAATTTTCATTTCGGAATCAGGCAAACCTGCGGGCATTTTTATCGATATCATAGAGAATATTGCTGAAAGAGAGGGATGGCTTTTGCGCTATGTGCCAGGTTCCTGGAGAGAAGGTCTGGACAGGCTGGCAAAAGGAGAAATCGATCTCATGCCTGATGTGGCATATACTGCTGAGCGCGGAAAGATATTCTCTTATCATAAGGTTCCGGTTCTTTCTTCCTGGTTTCAGGTGTATGCCCAAAAAGGCAGCGGAATAAGATCAATATTGGATTTAGCCGGTAAGCGGATTGCCGTTCTGGAACGTTCTGTTCAAGAGGAAGCCTTTTTAAAGCTTGCAGCAGGCTTTGAATTGAACGCGACCCTAATTGCCTTGCAGGATTACAAAAAGATTTTCGAAATGGTAGCAAGCGGAGAAGCAGATGCCGCCATCACCAACCGATTTTACGGAATAATGCATGCAAAAATGTTTGGCCTTGAAGATACTTCAGTGATTTTTCATCCGAGCAACCTGTTTTTCGCCTCATTCAAAAATGCGTCCAAACAATTATTGGACACCATTGACAAACATCTCCTTGATTTAAAAAATGATCCTCAATCGGCCTACTATGCGTCCTTGAAACGATGGATTTCCGGAGATGTCCGTTTCAAATTGCCGACATGGGTTGTGACTCTCGGATTAATTTCAGGGGTTGTTCTGCTTATGAGCCTGGCTGGAACATTAATTTTGAAGCATCAAGTGAATGTGCGTACCAGACAATTAAGGGAAATCAATAATGATATGGAACAGCGTATAGTTGAGCGGACTGCTGAACTGGCTGCGGCAACTGAAGAGGCCAAGGCAGCGGATCAAATCAAATCAGCCTTTCTTGCCACCATGTCTCACGAATTGCGTACTCCCCTCAACTCTATCATCGGATTTACTGGCATAATACTCCAGGGGCTGGCAGGCCCACTTAACGAAGAGCAGAACAAACAGATGACCATGGTTCAAGGCAGCGCACGACATCTTCTTGCCCTTATCAATGATGTGCTGGATATTTCAAAGATCGAGGCAGGTGAGTTGTCACTTTCCATTGAATCTTTTGATTTGAAGACATCCATCGAGAAAATGGTCAAAATTGTTTCGCCATTGGCCGAAAAGAAGGGGCTGGATATAAAACTTGATATTGCGGATGATGTCAAAGAAGCGACTGCCGATCAACGTCGTCTGGAACAGGTTGTCCTTAACCTGATCAATAATGCCGTAAAATTCACGGAAAAAGGGCATATTCATATTTCATGTAGAGTTGAAAACGAACAGTATGTCCTGTCGGTTGCAGACACCGGTATTGGCATAAAATCGGAGGAAATACCGGGTCTGTTCCAGCCGTTTCATCAGATAGACAGCGGACTTACACGCAAACACGAAGGTACAGGCCTGGGACTGTCCATATGTAAAAAACTGCTGGACATGATGGGAGGAAATATCGAAGTTCAAAGCCAGTGGGGACTGGGCAGTACCTTCACCATACGCTTTTCGAGATAGACAGGAGGTTATTTATGAGTGCCGTAAGCAATACTCTGTTGATCATTGAAGACAACCAGCAGAATTTTTATCTGATGCGTTTTATGCTTGAAAAGAACGGTTTCAAGGTCATAGGGGCGGAAAATGGAAAAGATGGTATCAAACTGGCATTAGAGCAAAGGCCTCGGGCCATACTTCTCGATATTCAGCTTCCTGAAATGGACGGTTATGCAGTTGCTGCGGAATTAAAAAAACACAATGCCCTTGAGGGTGTACCGATAATTGCAGTTACCTCTTATGCCATGGTCGGGGACCGGGAACGGATACTGGCGGCTGGTGCAACAGGTTATATCGAAAAACCCATAAACCCGGAAACCTTTGTTGAGGAGATCCGGAATTACATGTGTGAGAAAGGATTGGAAGCACGATAAAGATTCTCGTCGTTGATGATAAAGAAGAAAACCGTTATATGTTAACAACCCTTCTCAAGGGAAACGGGTACGAGGTCGAAGCGGTTACAAACAGAGCAACGGGACTTGAAAGGGTCAAAACCGGAGGATTTGATCTAATAATAAGCGATATCCTCATGCCGGTTATGGACGGCTTTCAGTTATGTCAGAAAGTTAGGGCAGACGAGGCATTGAAACATATCCCATTCATTATTTACACCGCTACCTACACAGGCCAAAAGGATAAGGAGCTTGCCATCAAAATAGGGGCAGACAGGTTTATTCTTAAGCCCTGCGAGCCGGATGATTTTATGGAGGCGGTTAAGGAAGTTACCTCAACTGCCGGTGACCGTAAAACATTATCAACAGAAGATCATCCGCAGGAAGAAGAAATCCTCAAGCTTTATAACGAGAGGCTGGTGAGAAAACTTGAGCAGAAAATGCTGCAATTGGAAGAGGAAGTCAAGGCCAGGAAAGAGGCTGAAGAAACCCTTAAGTTAAGCAATACAAAGCTGCAACTGGCCCTTTCATCCTCAAATATCGGTTTATGGGACTTGAATAATCAAACTGGAAAAGTCTGGTTTTCTCCTGAATGGAAAGGCCGGATCGGCTATGAAGACCATGCCAATCCAGTCATTTATGACGAATGGGTGAATCGGCTGCATCCAGGGGACAGATTGCATTATCTGGCCGAGTTTGATGCATATCTGCAAGGAAAATGTCTCCTGAGACGAAAAAGATTTCAGTCACCCGTTGATTTGGAAGGCAGGGAAACGATACTGCTCGTGGAAGACAATGAACAGGTCAGAAATATTTGCTTTTACCATTAAAATTCTGACTATCAGGGTAAGGAGATCTCTGGACAAACAACCAATTAAGACACACGATGGGAGTGAGGAGGCAAGTAAATAACAATTTTGATGTACGTGCTATATGGGTAAGGAAATGGATGATTTTGGAATTGAAAGACGAACTCAATGGGGTCGACTTTTTCTACTGGTAGGGGTCGGAATTGTAGCTGCTTTTCAGATTGGCAAGGCACCTCCGGTACTTTCAATGCTGAGAAAAGAGCTCGGTTTGACCCTTGTTCTGGCCGGTTGGGTGCTTTCAGCATTTAATATCATGGGTACTCTTATTGCTCCCGTAGCAGGAGCTATTGCTGATTGGCTTGGACATAGACTCCTGGTCATTTTCGGGCTTGGGTGTATGGCAGTCAGCAGTGCCATCGGATCGTTTTCTCAAGGCCCTTCTCTGCTTCTTGTAACACGTTTTTTTGAAGGTCTGGGGTACACCTTTATGGTTGTATCCGTTCCAGGTTTGATTCTTAGAGTTGTTAACCAGAGGGATTCGAGAGTAGCATTTGGTTTCTGGGGCAGTTTTATGCCTGCAGGAGGGGCAATGATGATGATTCTCGCCCCCCTTTTAATTTCTGTTTTCGGATGGCGCGGTATGTGGCTGATTAATGGAGTCCTTTTGTTTGCATTTATAATTTGGGTTGCATATGCCACACGGGATCTGAGCGTTAGGAAAAATAAAGACAGGTTTTCTCTTCAAAGACTTTTAATTAATATCTGGCTTACCGTAAAGACGCCAGGACCAATTTTGCTTGCCCTCTGTTTCGGAACATATGGATTCCAGTTGCTTGTTGTTATGGGATTTCTGCCAACCTTGCTCATCGAGCAGCAGGGTATGAATCAGGGGGTTGCATCTGTATTGACTGCGATTGCTTTGTCCGTCAGCGTCCCGGGCAACCTGCTGGGTGGATGGCTGCTGCAGCGTGGAATAAAGAGGTGGATACTGATAGCTGTTGCAAGCGTGACAATGGGTATTTGTTCCTTTGGCATTTTTTCAGGAAGCGTTAATATCTTAATTCGGTATATGGCCAGTATTGTATTCATGGGAATCAGCGGAATGCTCCCGACAGCAGTTATTTTTGGCGCTGTTGCACATGCGCCGTCAAGGGAACTGGTGGCTACAAGTAATGGAATCCTGATCCAGGGTGCACAATTCGGACTTCTCACTGGACCGCCCATAGTGGCTGCAGCAGTTTCCCACAGCGGGGACTGGGGGATTGCTCCATGGGTTCTGGCTATCGTAGCGCTGATCGGAGTAGGATTGTCATTATGTCTGCGTCCCCTTGAAATACAAATTGATATGCTGAGAAAAGGTAATATAAAATAGGTACAATTTAAGTATAATGGAAATTTAAATAATAAAATAATGATAATTGGTGAAGAGTTAGAGAGGAGAACAGCTTAATTAAAAGTAAGGGATGCTCCTTTAAAATTAAAGGGCATCCCTTACGCAAATCCGAGAAAATGCTATGTAATGCTTTTTTTATCCCAGCCGGCTGATCTGAATTTTCTGCCTTCTCTTGAGATTACAAGACATTCGGTATCAGAAAGGGAATTTATAAAACTGGTCGAACTGGGAGGATCCATAACAAACAGACTCGTTGAAAGTGCATCGGCAGCCATGGTTGTTTTGGCCAATACTGATACGCTAGAGTTCAGATTTGATGAAAGCCCTGTTTCGGGGTTTACGATATGGTGAAACATCTTTTCTCTGTCGAAAAAGACCTCATAATTTCCTGATGTTGCAACTGCCCCGTCTGTCAGATGAATAATTCCTGGATATTTTGCTTTTTTCTGAGGGTCCTGTATAGCTATTGTCCAGGGTTTTCTATCTTTTCCGGAGCCCATCGCCCTGATATCACCTCCAGCATTTATAAGGTGATTTTTAATTCCATGTTTGGAAAGGACTTCTGATGCCCTGTCTACAATATAGCCCTTTGCAATACCATCAAGTGTTATTCCCATGCCGGGCATTTTAAAGCGGATCATATGGTTTTTGATTTCTATTTTATCGGAACCAATAAGTGCAATCGCCTCTTCTAATCTCCTGTGAGGTGGAGGCATAAATTTTCCATTGTTAAAATTTTCCCTGAAAAGATCAACAACCGGTTTTACGGATATGTCAAATGATCCCCTGCTAAGTCTGTAAAATTGTAATGCTCCGCTGACGACATTGGAAATATCAGGGGGAGCGTCGGCAAGAAGACCTTCTTTGTTGAGCTGGGCTATGGCAGTAGCGCTGTCAAAACGATTCATCAACAGCGTTAGCCGTTCTATTTCCTCGAAGGCATGTCCTATTGCTTCTTCGCCTTTTGCTTTTGAAGGGCAGATAAGTGTCATGGAAACAAATGTTCCCATTGCCAATCTGGTTTTGGAAACTTTATAAGTATCTTTATTAAATTTGACTGCCTCGGCTAGAGGGGGGAGGATACCGACAGAGGTCAGACCAAGACCGAGCAGTCCTGAGATCTTTAAAAACGACCGACGATCCATACTCCATTTTTCCTGATTTTCTAAGGTGTTTTTAACCATTGTATTTTATCTCCTGATCACTAAATATTTGTAACCGGGTTGCAACAAGTTACGCTGTTTCAATTTGCTTAAATAGCTGTCTTGCTTTAATAATATCTTTACCGATTTGATCTGAAAGTTCTTTTACCGTTTTAAAGGTTTTTTCATCCCTGAGCCGTTCAATAAAATTTATCCTGATAGTCTTTCCAAGCAGGCTTTGGGAAAAATCCAGAATATGTGTTTCAACTGAAAACGGACCATCACCGAACGTTGGATCATATCCGATATTGGTCAGTCCGTTGTATATTTGATCATCTATCAAGACTCTTACTGCATATACACCGACCTTTGGTGTCAATTCATCAACGAGCTGCAGATTGGCGGTTGGAAAACCTAATAACCTCCCACCCCTGTTTTTGCCTGAAACAACTGTTCCGCATATCTGGTAATTTCTACCTAAAAGATTTTTTGCCTCGGACAAACTTCCTTTCTGAACCAGTTCTCGAATTGTTGTGCTTGATATTATGGTATTCCCTTTAAGCACAGGTTCAACTACCTCGACAGAAAAACCTAATTGCTTGCCCATTTTCTTTAGAAGGCTGATATTGCCTTCGCGATTATGCCCAAAGGTATAATCATATCCGACTACTGCCACTTTCATACCAATTTTGTCAACCAGTATATTACGGACGAAATCATGGGCTGATATTTCAGCGAATTCCTTTGTAAAAGGGATGCATACTGTAATATCAATTCCAGCTTCATCAATCAACCTCAATTTTTGCTGAGTGGGGGTAATCAGGGGTGGCCCGTTACCTGTCTTCATAATTTTAACAGGATGGGGATCGAAGGTAATAACGACTGATTTGCCGCTTATTAAGCTTGCTCTTTCTTTTACCTTATCAAATAGAGCCAAGTGGCCCTTGTGGACGCCATCGAAGTTGCCTATAGTTACCACACTTTTTATTAAAGGACTTTTAAGCTCTTCCAAGTCTGATGTTATTGTCATTTAAAATATTTATTCCTCAAAATAAAAAACCGAAAAGGTATCCGGTGAATCAATTTCTGTGTGAAATTAAAAAGCCTTTGACATGAATCTTGGTATGCTATAATATCAAAAAAAAATTTTCAAGCCTATTTTAAAGCCGAAGTGGCGGAACTGGTAGACGCGCTAGGTTCAGGGTCTAGTAGGTGTATGCCTGTGGGGGTTCAAGTCCCCCCTTCGGCACCAGGCAGATCATAGCTGTATATATCCCATAATAAAGCCGGCCGGGCCAAGTGCTCTTTTTTGGTTTTTAAGAGATAAAAATTTTAGTATTCTTTCATTAAATTTTTAATGGTTTGTTGAAAAGAAAAATAGAGGGGCATGCTTTCAAGCAATCGGCAACGAGACTGTTTATACGGCGTGCCTTTTTTTGATTAAGCAGGGAATGCCACTAACTTATTAGCATTTATAATATGATATAAGAATGGAGTCCTTTATAAACCTGTAAGTAGAATCTGGTTTACGAATTTGATATAATTCCGCATCGATTATTGATGAAAATTTGAACGATTATTGAGATATTTTATTATGACTAAGCACAAACTGATAGAAATCCTTAAAAAACTTCTTCAGACGGATACCGAATTAAATTTTCTGGTACAATTGTCAGAGGAGGATCTTCAGACTTTGGTAGCATGCGTCAGGAGCAGTCTGGATAATAAAGAATAAAATACAAGTGTTAACTTAGCCTGTCTGAAAAGTGTATTTGCATGTTTAAGTTTCTTTTAAGGTTAAAACTGAAATCATGAAACTGTTCTTTCATGAATTAGCTTGCCATTTATGCACTTGTATCTTTAATTTTGCCTTATAATCATTTCCACAAATAGTCTGATTTTCCTCCGATTGCTTTGTTTAGTATTTAGCACATGTTATATTTTATTCGGCGCCTAAGACTTTAGGCCACTGAATAATTCCTGTTCCATCTATTTGTATAATGCAAATTGATGGGCTTATAAGATTATCAAAAGTTCTATTAGCATTTAACCTCATATTTTTCTATTGACGTTCAGCTATTATGTAGCTACTTTATAGCTAAAATATTCCTAATTAAAACACATGATACCTTAATTAAACAATTCATTAATGGTCTGTTTCGCTATAATATTACTCCGGTGATTAAAAGCATCAATCGTCATGCCGGACTTGATAAGCCTGCCCCAGGCCACGATCCGGGGGCACCCAGACGAATGCATTGTGGATTCCGGCTGGAGAGGTTTTATAGTAATTCATTTTTTGTCCCAGCCAGGGGCTGGTAACCCCGCCACAAAGACTGGCGGGTAAACCCTCCACAAACACTGGCGGGTAAACCCTCCACAAACACTGGCGGGTAAACTTTCGAGCCCCGATTTTCATCGGGAGGAGAAATCTTGATTTTAGTAATTATAGGATGTTAAGATTCCTCATCACGCCGAAGCGTGATTAGGAATGACAACATTAACATATATTATTGCCTGAATAATAGTATCGAGAAATCTCAAAACCAAGAGTTTTAGGGAGGCTCAAAGGAAATGATAACTGCAGGAATAGATTGTGGTGCAAAAAATACCAAGGCCGTTATTATTGGGGACGGAAAGATTATCGGTAAAGGCAAGGTATTAACCGGTTTTGATCAAATTGATGCATCAGATAAATCATTCGAAGCAGCCTTAAAAGAGGCCGGTATTTCAAAAGATGATGTTAATAAAATAACTGGTACTGGCTCTGGAAAAGCCAGCATCAAAATTGCCTCAGAGAATGTCAATGAGATTAAGGCAATAGCAAAGGGCGGGTATTTCTATTTTCCAAATGCACGCACAGTTGCAGATGTGGGCGCAGAAGAAGGCAGGGCAGTCAGAATTTCGCAAGGTGGGAGTGTGGAAGATTTTGCTATCAATGAAAAATGCGCTGCCGGCGCCGGTTCCTTTATTGAGGCTATGGGAAGAGCACTTGAGACGCCGCTTGAGGAAATGGGTCGTCTGTCACTTGAGTCCGACAGGGATATTCCCATGAATGCACAGTGTGTTATATTTGCTGAATCTGAGGTCGTTGGTCTAATTCATGCCAAAACATCAGTGTCTGATATCAGCAGAGCCATCCATGATGCTATGGCTAGTCGAATAGTATCATTGATCCGCAGAGTCGGTGTAAACGATGATGTGGTTATGATCGGCGGAGTAGGGCATAATCCTGGTTTTATTCGTTCTATGGAACGACTGTTGAATACAAAGATATACGTCCCTGATCAACCTGAATTTGCAGCTGCAGTAGGTGCGGCCGTTGTAGCTGCGATAGAGTCATAATATCCTAAAAAGTTATTTATAACAGGAGGGTTTATTTAATGGCGGAAGAGAAGGAACAGGAATTCTGGAGATGGAAAGAGTCCAGCTGGAAGAATCCTGATATTATATGGCAGGACGCAAAGTATATCACAGCAGGTATCGATGTGGGGTCAGTAAGCTCTCAGGCCGTTATTATGACGGATGGCGAAATATATGCCTACGGAAATATGAGAACAGGATCTGACAGTCCAAACAGCGCACTCAAGGTGTTTAACTTTGCGCTTGAAGAAACTGGCATGCCGGAAGATAGAATAAATTATTGTATTGGTACAGGATACGGCCGTGTAAACGTTCCTATGGCTGACAGGTCAATTACCGAGATTGCATGTCATGCAAGAGGTGCAAATTTTATTTATGGTCCCGAGGTCAGGACTGTTTTGGATGTTGGTGGACAGGATATAAAAGCTATCCAGTGTGATGACAAGGGAAAGGTGACCAATTTCCTGATGAATGACAAATGCGCAGCAGGGACCGGTCGGGGAATGGAGGTCTTCGCAGATCTTTTGGGCGTTTCCATTATCGAAATAGGTGACCGTTCTTTTAAGTATGAGGGTGATGAGCCCGCAGCAGTTTCAAATGTTTGTGTTGTCTATGCCAAATCAGAGGCTACAGGTCTTTTGAGAAAAGGTCATACAACAGAGCAGGTGCTTGCAGCATACTGTGAGGCAATGGCAGACCGTATCTATTCACTCGTTGAGAGAGTTGGGGTTAATCCTGAATTCTGTATTACGGGCGGCATGGCCAAAAACAGAGGTGTTGTTGAGCGATTGATGGCAAAGATCGGGCTTAAGGCGATGACTACGAGATGGGATGCCCAGATTGCCGGTGCCGTTGGGGCAGCTTTGTTCGGTTATTCTCTTTGCCAGAGGGGTAAGGGCAGATGATGATCACGAATGCTCTATAGTTTTCCATTCGACAGATCCATTGCACTGAGAAAAGCCGAATGTGCAATCTCAGGTTTAAATTTAATATGTATGGTAAATTCGAGAAAATTATAATTTATAAGGAGAGGTCATGCATGCTAATTATGGATACAGTGATGGTTCAGGGAATTATTTTATTACTATCGATACTGATAAATGTAACGGGTGCGGCGATTGTGTGACTGCATGCCCTGCCGATCTATTTGAAGTCCTTGATGAAGATCCCAATGATCCGTTAAGGGACGGGCCTGTTGTAGTAATAGTTTCTGAGAAAGAGAAAAAGCTCAGATATGAATGCGCCCCCTGCAAACCCCTTAATGGTAAAATAAAACTGCCCTGCATTGAGTCGTGCAAGTCCGCAGCTATTTCACATTCCTGGTAATTTGTTTCAGATCTGAGAATATCTATTTGTAACCTTCCACCCTCAGTGAATCCGTATTACGGCGATTCCCACAAAAAAATGAACCTGATAAAATTGATCATTAATAATCAAGAGATAGAAGTTCCTGCAGGAACATCTGTCCTGGAGGCAGCCAGGATGGCTGATATTTATATCCCCAGTCTTTGCAGTCATCCGGATCTTCCAGCGGCCGAAGAGATTGAGTCGGTAGATATAATCTGGCAGGGAGAAAGAAAAATAGAAAATGCCATGCCAAAGGAACGAGGAAAAAGCTGCGGCCTCTGTCTGGTGGAAATTGATGGTGAAAATGATCTGGCAAGGTCATGTGTAACTGAAGCAAAAGAGGGCATGATAGTAGTTTCAGAAAATGATCGCATCAGGCAGCAACGCCTGCAAAATCTGGCTCCGATACTTGCAAGACACAGTCATGCATGTCTGATATGTGACCAGCAGGAAGGCTGCTCGCGCAGCCAATGCTCTTTCAATGTTCCAGAGGAAGAAAGATGCTGTCCAAAGTTTGGATATTGTGAATTGCAGGATATTGTAAATTATATCGGGATTTTGCCTTCCACTCCAAAATGGTTGCCAACTGATTTTCCCACACTTGATAATCACCTTTTTATCAGCAACTATAATCTCTGTATCTGTTGCACCAGATGTGTAAGGGTATGCCGGGATCTCAGAGGTATTGAGGCGATCGGATTCGTATATGATCAAAACGGAAATGTTCAGGTCGGCTCAATTACTCATAACCTTGAGGATTCAGGATGTAAATTCTGTACAGCATGTGTTGAAGTTTGTCCTACAGGGGCATTGATGGACAAATCAGTACGCAGGGGGAGGGAGAAAGAGGATATTGTCCCCTGTAAAGACGCATGCCCGGTACATATTGATATACCTGACTATTTAAGGCTGATTGCTGAGGGCAGGTCTGACGAGGCCAATGCGGTAATCAGAGAGAAGGTCCCTTTCCCAGGTATCCTGGGACGAGTATGCGGTCATCCATGTGAAGACGTTTGCCGCAGAGGAGAGCTGAATGAGCCGGTATCTATCTGTGCACTTAAAAGATATGCTGCCGATAGAGACCAGGGACTGTGGAAAGATAATTCAAGCAAATTTACTGAAACGGGCAGGAAAGTGGCTGTTATCGGTGCCGGTCCTGCCGGTTTGACAGCGGCATTTTACCTGCGGAAAAAGGGCTACGGTGTAACAGTCTTTGATGCAAGAAACATGGCCGGGGGGATGATGCGTTACGGCATTCCGAGGCATCGCCTGCCTGAAGCATTAATTGACAAGGAGATAAAAGAGATTTTTGATCTGGGTGTTGAGTTTAAATCAGAAAAGATCCTGGGCAAGGACTTTACGATTAATCAGCTTAAAAAGGATGGATATGAGGCGTTTTATCTTTCTGTTGGTTCACAGTTAAGCCGCCGTATCGTGTTTGAGGGATCAGATCTGCCCGGGGTGCTGTTGGGGATAGATTTTCTCATAAAGGTTGCAGAAGGAGAGGAGGTTAAACTCAAAGAAAATATCATTGTAATTGGTGGTGGTAATATGGCCGTCGATGTGGCAATGACAGCTATGAGATGCGGGGCAAGGAATGTGAAAATAGTATGTCTTGAAAAAAGAGAGGAAATGAATGCCTGTGATAGGGAAATTGAAAGGGCCGTTGAAGAAGGTGTAGAAATTATTCCATCATTTGCACCTCACAGGGTTCTTAATATAAATGGCACTATAGTAGGAATGGAGCTTGTTGAATGTACATCTGTCCAATTCAGGATGGGTAAATTCTGCCCTTCCTTTGGCGACAAAATGATAAGTATAGAAGGGGATCAGGTAATTCTTGCCGCAGGTCAGGTCCCTGATCTATCCTTTATTGGAGAAGATAGTTTGATTTCTGTTAACGGAGGATTTATTGCGGTTGATGAGGATACTCTCGAAACCGGAATGAAAGGAGTGTATTCAGGAGGTGATGTTACAGGTCTTTCCGGATCAGTAATCAGTGCAATTGCCGCCGGACGAACAGCTGCATCATCCATTGATAAGTTCTTAGGAGGAACCGGAGATATTGACGAAGTTCTTTTTTCAAGGGGAATCCCAAACCAGTATATTGGGCGTGATGAAGGTTTCGCTTCATGGAATGTTGAAAAGGTTGCGGAGCTTGACCCTGAATCAAGACACAAGAGTTTTAAGGAAATAGATCTGGGTTTTAATGATCAACAGGCGTTTAATGAGGCAAAACGGTGTTTACAGTGTGATTTACGTCTTTTTCTGAGCAGCAACCCATCTCCTCCGAAAAAAATAATGGCATTCAACAAGGAAAACATTAGTGCTGTTCCCGAAGAAGAGGGAGTCTTTCAACTTTATGACCAGGAGAAAAATGTCATTATTATTAAGGGCAGCGCTAATTTGCGCAGTGCAATGACAGAAGCACTGGATAAATATGAGAAAGCAATTTGGTTTGATTTTGAAGAAAATAAGATGTACTCCATGCGTGAGAGTGAGCTGATCCAGAAGTATGTTAAGCTTCATGCTAAAATGCCTTGTGACGGAAGCACTGATATGGATGACCTGTTCTGACTAATGAATACGAACGATTAATATGCACTCTGACCCTGACGTAATGTCATCTGGTATTGTTTTGCAGGGATTTGAAGAGTCTTTTCTAAAAAACTCCTGCAATAAAGTTTTTTTTGTTGACAATGCCTTACTGCGAGCCGATAAGAAATATGAACGGCGTTGCGAGCTTAATTGGTCTTGAGAACGATTATCAGACAATAATCCAAGATTACTATAATCCAAAAAAACCTCATCGTTTTTACCATTAAAACCATTTCCGGATAGTCACCAGTGACCGGCAATGCATTTTGATTTGAATAGACCCCCTCAGCTTCAAAAACCCCGGAAGAAGATGGCAGGCCGAAAAACCTGCAAACCTTACTCAAGTTTTGCATTGTGAAATCAGAGGAAGATATTGAGAAACGAAGTGCGGTTTAGTTATATCCCAACCCGCGCAAGACATATAAATGTGCTTATGAAGAGGCACTAATTTCAGACTGCTAACCTGAGCAGTTATAGAGAAAGATCATATGCCAGCAACATCTCATCAAAACAGCCAGTTGAGAAATATTGCAATTATTGCACATGTCGATCATGGCAAAACAACTCTTGTGGACGCAATGTTTCGTCAAAGCGGTGTTTTCAGAGACAGCCAGATTCTGGACGATAGACTCATGGATACCATGGATCTTGAGCGAGAACGCGGTATAACGATCGCGGCCAAAAATTGTTCCGTCATGTGGAAGGGTGTGCGAATAAACATTATCGATACCCCCGGCCATGCCGATTTTGGAGGTGAGGTAGAGCGTGCGCTTTCAATGGTGGACGGCGCTATTCTGCTGGTTGATGCTTCGGAGGGGCCTCTGCCTCAGACCCGCTTCGTCCTTAAGAAGGCCCTGGCGGCAATGCTGAAGATCGTGGTTGTCATCAACAAGATTGACCGCCATGATGCCCGTCTTAATGATGTTCTGAACGAGATCTATGATCTTCTCATAGATCTGGATGCCACGGATGAACAGATCGATTTTCCCCTAATCTATGCTATCGGCCGGGAGGGAATCGCAGTCAAGAAACCTGATGAGGAAGGCAGAAACCTGAACCTGCTGTTTGATACAATTATCAAAGAAATACCAGCTCCATCTTATGATCCTGAAGCCCCTTTTCAAATGCTCGTTTCCGATCTCAGTTACTCTGATTATGTGGGGAGACTTGCAGTGGGCAAGATATTTAATGGAAGCGCCCGATCGCGCGACAGCCTGGTCTGTATCGGGGAGAATGGGCAGAATATCCCGTTAAAGGTCTCCAAACTCCAGGTCTATAAAGGAATGAGGCTTATTGATGTGGATGAAGTCCAGGCCGGCGATATAGTTGTCATAGCTGGAATAGAAAATGTAAAAATCGGCGATACCATCTGCCATTACCAATATCCAAAGGCATTGCCCAGGATCCGGGTGGATGAGCCGACGGTTTCAATGAAGTTTTCGGTCAACACTTCACCATTCGGCGGAAAAGAGGGCAGATATGTTCAGTCAAGCCGTCTCCGTGAACGGCTGGTAAAGGAAACGCTTCTTAATGTGGCGATCCAGATGACGGAAACCAACGAGCGTGACAGCTTCCTGGTCAAAGGGAGAGGGGAGTTTCAGCTTGCTATTCTGATTGAAACCATGCGGCGTGAGGGTTATGAATTCTGTGTGGGACAGCCGGAGGTTATTTTCCGGTTTGAGAATGGAAAGCGATTAGAGCCAATAGAAAAATTATTTGTGGATTGCGAAGAGTCGTTTCTCGGCACTGTTGTTGAAAAGCTCTCCCTGCGCAAAGGCAAAGTTATCAATTTGGTCAATCATGGCAGCGGTCGGTTACGCATAGAATTTTCAGTCCCATCAAGGGGTTTGATAGGCTACCGTGATGAGTTTCTTACTGATACTCGTGGCACAGGTATCCTGAACTCTATTTTTGAAGGATATGGCGAATACAGGGGAGACTGCGTCAGCCGTTTCACCGGTTCTATTGTTGCTGACCGAACCGGGAATGCAGTACCTTATGCATTGTTCAATCTCGAGCCCAGGGGGCGCCTTTTCATCGAACAGGGAGCCCCGACCTATGAGGGGATGATCATAGGTGAGCACAACCGGAGTCAGGACATCAACGTCAATCCATGCAAGGAAAAAAAACTTTCCAACATGCGTGCCGCCAGCAAGGACGAAAACGTTGTCCTCTCCCCTATCAAACCGGTCACACTCGAATTTGCCATCAGTTTTATCCGTGAAGACGAACTGGTGGAAGTGACTCCCCGTTCATTGCGTATGCGCAAAGCTGTTCTTTCAGCCTCAAAGCGTCACACCTTGAAATCGGCTAAAAATAAATAATTGCAAAGACCTTCCCCAATAATCCGCCAGCCAGCCAACCAGCCAACCAGCCAACCAGCCAAAGGCTGGTAAAAGGCTGGTAAAAGGCTGGTAAAAGGCTGGTAAACCAGCCAGAGGCTGATGAAAGGCAGACAAGCCCGCCACAAAGACTGGCGGGTAAACCCGCCATAAACACGGCGGACAAGCCCCCGCCCATTGGGGCGTTCAATGCTTTTCAAGATACCCGGCTGCCTGTCTGGGTGCTGCGCACAGGCAGGATTGCGGCAGGGTAGTTCATTTGCAAAAGGATAGAAATACTGAATGCTTTAGGTGTTATAGGTTATTGCCGGTATTTTTTCTATATGAACAGGCTTTTACCATAAATAAATTACCGCAAGGATTTCATGTTGACAAACAATAGCGGATTAAATAAATATTTACTCATTAGTGTAGTCCCTGAATTGATATTAATGAAATGAAAAATAAGGAGGAGAAAATGAAGAGGTTAATGACGCATTCATGTGTTGTATTGTTTTTGTCCGTTTTTATTGTTGCTGTTTTTTCAGCAAATACTTTTGCAGAGCCCAAGGGAAAACTTGTAATGTTTCATGCCGGCAGCCTCTCTGTTCCATTTCAGACTATGGAGAAGGCATTTGAGGCAAAATATCCCGGTGTCGATCTGCAGCGCGAGGCAAGTGGCAGCCAGAAGGCGGCCCGTAAAATTTCCGATTTAAAAAAGCCCTGCGATATCATGGCATCTGCTGATTACAAGGTTATTGATAAATTACTGATTCCCGATTTTGCCAATTGGAACGTTCGGTTTGCAACCAATCAACTCGTTTTGTGCTACACCGACAAAAGTGAATATGCAAAAGAGGTTAATGCCGACAACTGGTATAACCTACTTCAAAAAAAGGGAGTTGTATGGGGCCATTCGGACCCGAATCTTGATCCATGCGGATACCGTTCTTTGATGGTATTGCAGCTGGCTGAAAAATATTACAAAATCCCCGGGCTTTATGATAAACTTATCGCCAACCGGCCAATAGAAAACGTTCGTCCTAAATCTGTGGAGCTTGTTTCCTTACTTCAGACCGGAAATATGGATTATGCCTGGGAATATCTTTCAGTAGCAGTCCAGCACAAGCTGAAGTATGTTATACTGCCCGATGAGATTAATCTGGGGAATTATAAATTCGATGATCTTTATGCAGAAGCGGTTGTAAAAGTTACTGGAAAAGAGCCGGGTACCTTTATGGAATTAAAAGGTAAATCCTGTACATACGGTGTCACTATGATCAAAGATGCTCCCAATAAAGAGGCTGCAGAGGCCTTCCTGGAATACATGCTTGACCCTGATGGGGGTCTCAAGGTTCTGAAAGACATGGGGCAGCCGCCTTTTGTTCCCTGCCGTGTCCCGACAGCGGAAATGAAGGCCTTGCTACCTTCCGGACTTCAGAAATTTGTGGAAGTAAAGAATTAGAAGGTACTTCGTTGAATGTTTAAGAAGGAGCTGTTTTTCTGGGTAACAATCTCGAGCGGAGTGGTAATTCTCGCATTTATCCTGCTTCCTCTTGTTGAGATGATGACAGCACCTTCTCTCGAGATGCTTACAAAAACATTCAATGACAAAGATGTCATGCGGTCAATCTGGCTCAGCATTTATACTGCCGGATTGGCCGCTTTAATTTCCTTTGTATTCGGAACACCCTTTGCCTATTTTATGGCCAGAACGGATTTTGCGGGAAAACGTCTGGTAGAAAGTATTATTGATCTGCCTATTGTTATTCCCCATCCTGTTGTGGGAATCGCCATACTGAGCGTTGCCGGAAAAAATCACTGGATCGGCCAGATCATGAGTGAACTCGGCGTTCGTATAATGGGTAGCGTCACAGGAATAGTGACGGTGCTTACATTTGTCGGGTTGCCGTTTTACATTAATGCTGCTAAAAATGGATTTGAAAATATTTCACCAAGGCTTGAAAACGTTTCACGCAGTCTGGGTGCTTCCATATTCAGCACTTTTTTCAGAGTTACATTCCCACTTGCCTGGCGAAGCATGCTGATAGGAATCATCATGTGCAGTGCCCGGGCCATAAGTGAATTCGGCGCTGTAGTTATCATCGCCTACCATCCAATGATCGCCCCTGTTATGCTTTATGAGCGTTTTGAAGGTTATGGACTCAGGTACTCTCAGCCGGTTGCGGTGTGGCTTGTTTCAATCTGTCTGGTTCTTTTTCTGGTCCTGCGCATTCTTACGCTGCGAACCAAAAAGGATATATGATAACTGTTAGTGACGTCAACATCAAGCTCGGTCAGTTTCATTTGCGCGATATTGAACTGACAATAAAAGAGCATGAATTTTTTATTCTTATGGGGCCGACTGGCGCCGGCAAAACGGTTCTTCTGGAGGCTATAGCCGGACTAATACCTGTTACAAGCGGTGCCATTTCTATCGGAGGAAGAGATGTCACACGGCTTCCTCCTGAAAAAAGAAAGGTAGGTATTGTATATCAGGATTACTGCCTTTTCCCGCACCTGACAGTGCAGGAGAACATAATATTTGGTGTCAGATATCATAGTCTAGACAAAAATCAGATCCATGAGCGGTTCAACCGACTTGTGGAACTACTTAATCTTTCCCATCTCGTTAGACGGCTTCCCGTAAACCTCAGCGGGGGTGAAAATCAGCGGGTTGCATTGGCCAGGGCATTAATGGTTGCTCCTGAAATACTGTTGCTTGATGAACCACTCTCGGCATTGGATCCTCGCTTCAGAGAAGAGATAAGACATGGGTTGAAAGAACTTCATGCCAATTCAAACATTACCTTTTTAATGGTAACCCATGATTTTGCAGAAGCCCTCTCACTGGCTGACAGGGCAGCAGTCATGAATGAAGGACGGATCTGGCAGTCAGGTCTGGTAAACGATATATTTCAGAAACCTCAGTCTACATTTGTGGCCGATTTTGTAGGCATGAAAAATCTCTTTCAAGTTGATTTTCATGAAACAAAAGCATTAATTGAAGGCCTTGAAATAGAACTGGAAAGACAACCATCAAACAGCAAGGGGTTTATTGCAATCAGACCCGAGGATATTGTCATCAGCAAGGAAGAGTTTCAATCGAGCATGCGCAATGTCTTTACCGGTCCAATAAGACGAATTGCAGATATGGGACTCTATTATGAAGTGGCAATTGAAATTAAAAACATTACGTTCATAGCTGTAATTACAAAACGTTCTCTTTTTGAGTTAAGTCTTTGCGAAGGCATGAACGTAAACCTTGTATTCAAGACAACAGCAGTACACGATTTTTAGTTATCCTCATATATCCTTTATATCAATTCACCTCATGCATCATTAGCCGTCTGTTCTGATCAGACAATCCTGATGGTTTTTATGCACTTAAGTTAAAAGATGCACACTGACTTGTGATAATTATGAATATTCCATAATTTACTGATTTTAGTATTAATATCTGAGAAGGTTTATTTGGATTGGTAACAATCCATTGACAGGGGTTCGTCACGGCGGTACATTGGCATTCAATCGCAAGATGTATAAAACAGTAAATTAAGGATCTGATCAAAAGACTGTATTATTAAAAATGGTTTGGAAATCCGACCATGGAAAAGACCACAAAACAGGACCAAAGGATGGTGATTTCAAAAAATGCCCCTACTGAAGCAATTCTTGAAAGCATCTCCGACGGCGTATTTAGCGTAGATGATAGCTGGCGAATTACTTCTTTTAATCGTGCAGCAGAAGAAATTACTGGTATTCCCAGGCATGAGGCTATAGGTCGTCCATGCTCAGAAGTATTCAGGGCAAGTATGTGCGAAACGGGTTGTGCCCTTCGCCAAACAAAAGAAACGGGCGTTCCGATCATCAATAAATCGGCTTTCATCATTGACGCAGAAGGGAGCAGAATACCAATCAGCGTGTCCACGGCACTCCTGAGAAACGAAAATGGTATTGTTGTCGGTGGAGCAGAGACCTTTCGTGATCTGAGCATTGTAGAAGAGTTGCGCAAGGAACTCGAAGCGCGTTTCCAGGTGAGCGATATGGTCAGTCGAAGCCCATTGATGCGACGGATCTTTGATATTCTGCCCCAGGTAGCAAACAGTGACAGCACAGTTCTGATACAGGGTGAGACAGGGACGGGTAAGGAACTGCTGGCCCGTGCAATTCATAACCAGAGTCATAGATCAAAAGGGCCTTTTGTGGCAGTCAGCTGTGCAGCTTTGCCGGATAGTCTGCTTGAATCAGAATTATTCGGTTACAAGGCAGGTGCCTTCACCGGGGCAACTAAGAATAAACCTGGTCGATTTACTCTCGCAGAAGGAGGAACACTGTTTCTTGATGAAATAGGGGAGGTCAGCCCTGCCTTGCAGGTCCGCCTTTTGCGTGTATTGCAGGAAAAAATGTTTGAACCTCTGGGAGGCACGAAAAGTGTTCGGTCTGACGTTCGCGTTATTGCTGCCTCCAATCGGGACCTTGCCGTTCATGTCAAAAAAGGAGGGTTTCGTCAGGATTTATTCTATCGAATCAATGTAGTAAAGATTACTCTGCCTCCGCTGCGAAAACGCAAGGAAGACATTCCCCTTCTGGTGGATCATTTTGTGGCTCGATTCAACAGTACCCAGGGGAAGGCCATCTCTTCAGTCAGCCCTGAGGTCATGGCCCTTCTCATGGCCCACGATTATTCAGGAAATATCAGGGAACTTGAGAATATTATCGAGCATGCCTTTGTTCTTTGCGCTGAAGGGCAGATCCAAATGCATCATCTTCCTGAAGAGTTTATTAAGGGAATACATCCATCTGCAGAGCAGGGAGGGATTAATATGGCCTTTCGCGCACTGGAATCTCAGATGATTTTGCAGGCTCTTCGACGAAATCATTATAATCGGGCTGTTACAGCAAGGGAGTTGAACATGCATAAAAGCACGCTTTTCCGAAAAATCAAGTCACTTGGAATTTCTCTTCCACAAAAGGATGGGCGATCCCGGGCAAAGGTCGAATAGGGTTGCGTTCAGGCAATACTGCCTCCTCATGAGTGTAGCGTCATTGCAATCCTATATTTCTTTAATAAACTCTCCATAAGATAACGAATTTTCGTATGATCATATACTTACAAAACAGATTATGGCTTTTGGATGTATTGGCATTATATTTGCAAATCAATTTTGATACATTAAGTTGCGGAAAGATGAAAATAATCGATTTATTAAGGTGTTAGAGCCTAAGACCTGAAGCCGCAAACGAAGGTCAATCACAGGAGGTGTATAAATGATTAGTATTATTGAAGTCATTGCTTTAAGGCCAAAGTCAAGGGGGCAATCATGTTAATAAGTATAGCCAGCGGCAAAGGAGGAACTGGAAAAACAACAGTTGCCACCAACCTGGCCCTTTCCCTTGAATGTGATGTTCAGCTCTTGGACTGTGATGTGGAGGAGCCGAACTCGCATCTTTTTATCAAACCTAAAATTGAAGAGGAAATCTCTATCACGACCCCTGTCCCGGAAGTTGATATGCAGAAATGCAGCCTTTGCGGAAAATGCGCTGATATTTGCCAGTTCAATGCCATTGTTGTGATCGCAGAAACCGTATTACCGTTTCATGAATTGTGTCACAGTTGTGGCGGTTGCATGGAAGTATGCCCTGAAAAAGCCATTACAGAAACAACGCGCGATCTCGGTATAATAGAACGCGGACGTAAAAACGGTCTGGAATTCGTGCATGGATTATTGAGGATCGGGGAGGCGATGGCGCCCCCGTTAATCAGAAAGGTAAGAGAATACACTAATTCGGATTCCGTTACCATCATAGATGCCCCTCCAGGAACCTCATGTCCGGTCATTGCTTCAATGAAGGATGTCGATCTTGTATTGCTGGTTACTGAACCCACGCCTTTCGGCCTTCATGATCTTAAACTGGCCATAGGAGCAGTTCGAGTCCTGGGAATTCCCTGTGCTCTTGTAATTAACCGCTCGGATATGGGAGATGATCAGGTTAGGGAATATGCGAAAAAAGAAAATATCCCACTATTGTTGGAAATTCCCTTTGATCGACGTATTGCTGAAGCATATTCAAGGGGTGATATGATTGTTGATGTTATGCCGGAGTGGAGACTGAAATTCCAGGAATTGTATAGTAACATTCAGAAAATTGTGGATCATAAGGAGGCATTGTCATGAAAGAATTGGTCATTATCAGTGGGAAAGGTGGTACAGGAAAGACCAGTTTGATTGCAGGCTTTGCTTCACTTGCCAAGAACAAGGTTCTTTGTGACGCAGATGTTGACGCTGCTGATCTCCACCTGATAACAGCTCCCAGGATTCTGGAAACCCATGAATTTGAGGCGGGACACATGCCGATCATAAATCAGGATAAATGTACACGCTGCGGTTTGTGCAGAGAGTTGTGCCGCTGGAATGCGATCAGCACGGATTTCATCGTTGACTCAATTGAGTGTGAAGGATGTGGCGTATGTTATTATTTTTGTCCTGAAGATGCTATTTCCTTTCCTGCAAATATCTGTGGGGAATGGTTTATTTCCGATACAAGGTTCGGCCCGATGGCCCATGCCAGGCTTGGTATCGCTGAAGAGAATTCCGGTAAACTTGTAAGCCTTATCCGGCAGCAGGGAGCAAAGCTTGCAGAGGAAAAAGACTTCGATTTGCTTATCACGGATGGCCCTCCAGGTGTTGGCTGTCCTGTGATTGCATCAATTGGCGGAGCTACTGCCGTGCTGATAGTTGCAGAGCCAACAGTATCAGGCAGACACGACATGGAGCGTGTGGTAGAGTTGGCTGAATTTTTCAAGATTCCGGCCCTGGTCTGTATAAATAAATTTGATCTTAACCCGGAAGCGGGAATAGCCATAGAGGATTTTTCAAGAGACAGAAACGTCACAGTGATGGGACACATCCCTTTTGACCCTTCCTTTACCAAGGCAATGGTTCAGGGCAAGAGTATTATTGAATTTGACATCAAATCAGAAGGGAGTGAGGCGGTCAAAGTTATATGGGATAAGGTGACTAAGCATCTTAAAATGTAGGAAATAAAGAATTACTTCTATTAAATCAGAAGATTTAACAGGGATATGTTAATCATATTGCTCTATCGGTTTTATTTTATCAGGATCAAATTAGATTGGGCTAAAGATGGAGGTTTCGATGTTTGATCTGAAATTCAATGAAAATATATGCCTTTCATGTCCGACCGGCGACTGTCTTGTAAAATGCCAGTACATGGAGTTAAACAAGAATCAGGCAAAAGAGGAGATGCTGAAGATATTCAGGGGGGAGGATTCCTCTGTGCTCCATGATTGTGTAACATGTTATGCATGTGAGGAATACTGCAAAAGGGGCAATCATCCCTTTTATCTTATAACACAGAGAAGGGAAGACAAAGATATTCTCACCGCACCACGAGCCATCACGAGACAGTGGATTAATATCGGTGAGCCACGGGGCAAGTATCAGCTCGGAACCATCCAGAAGAAGGCCCTTTCTTTCGGTTTCATGCCTCAGTTCCTGGATATAACAAAAGGCAGACTTTTTGAAGATGTCATGCCCTCCTATTTTTTTGGCCAGGAGTTTTTCTGCAATGTTGTTTATATCCATTTTGGAAACACCTCTGTGATCAAAGAAAGGCTGCCCGGTATCATAAAAAATATCCATGATCTTGGCGTTGAAGAGGTTGTCTTCATGCACGATGAGTGTTATGCAGCTTTCACTTCCCTGGCAGAGGCTTTTGGAATGGAAGTACCTTTCAGGTCTGTTCATTATTTTCAGTATCTTTATGAACGTCTGCAGACGCTTGGGGAGCATATCAAGCCCCTTAATGTAAAAGCGGCCTATCAAAGACCCTGTTCCAATCGATTGTGCGGGAATAGCCATAAATACCTGCCAAAGATTCTGGATCTTATAGGCGTTAATCTGGTCCGCAGGACCTATGAGAATGAAAACGCCCTTTGCTGCGGCAGCATATTTAGATCCATGTACGGCTATGATCTCGCGACAGAGGTCCAGAAAAGAAACATTGATGACATGGTGGAAAGCGGCGCATACTATTGCATATTTAACTGCCATGGCTGTGAGAATGCCCTTTCTGCGAAGGTTAAGGCCAGGGGTATGGAACCAATCCATTTAGTGGAACTCTGCAGACTGGCTGTTGGCGAAGAATTAGAGAAGGAGGTTTGATATGAGCCACATCAAGGAACAGCTTTCAGCTATTGTTGGAGAAAGATTTGTCTCGGATCAGGCCGAAGAACTCTATTTCTATGGCCGGGATTCAGGTCTTATGCCCGCCGGGAGTCCGGACTGGGTGGTATTGCCTGGCACGGTTGAGGAGATACAGGATATAGTAAAGTTAGCTCAAAGGGAAAATATCCCGATTACCCCTATGGGGGCGGGGATGTCCCTGAGCGGTCTTGTTATCCCGCAAAAAGGCGGGATTATAGTTGATATGAAGAGAATGGACAGGATTCTGGATATCAATGAAAAGGCCCGCTATGTAATAGTAGAAGGTGGTACTTCAACAGGCAGGTTAAAGGCCCACCTGGACAAAAACTGCCCCAGACTAAGATTCAGTATCCCCGATTCACCGGCGACAACAACCGTCGCAGCAAATGTGATGATACACGGCCAGGGCCGTCTGACCCAGCAATATGGGTTCAATTCCGATATGGTTAGCGGCCTGGAGGTTGTCCTTCCATCCGGCGAACTCTGCCGTATTGGTTCTTGTGCCGTTTCAGAGGACTGGTTCTCAAAGGGAGCCCCATTGCCGGATCTTTCCGGGCTTTTTTTGGGCTGGTTCGGTGCAACCGGGATAGTCACCAAAGTCGGAATCAAACTCTATCCCTGTAAGATGCTTAGGGATGTTGAGATATTTGTAACAGACAGTCCGGATTTTATTCCTGATATCATTTACGAAATCACACACACGGAAATGACTGAGGATATCAATATTTTTTCCCAGCCCTTACCCCTCATTTTCAAGGATAACCATCACGTAGTGATATATTTTACAGGGGATACGGAAGAGGAGCTTGAATTCAAGAAAAAAATGGTTTTTCATAGCATTGACAGGTTTATTAAGAATAAAGACGGCGGATTTATGTCTGTCGGGGCTGGAATGAAGAAATCCCTCCTTGACATGCCGCAGCGGAGTGCAAGTACTTTTGCAGATGTTACAAAAGGGGGAGGTTTTGAATACTCAGGGCCTATTATCACGGTTGATAAATATCCTGAATGTTCCAGAAAACTCGATGAACTGGCCGAAAAATACGATCTCAAATACCACGGCACAGCAAGGATTGTGGGGAGAGGGCATGCCATGATGTTTGCCTTTTCATTTACGTTTAACAGAGCTGATGCCGACATGCTTGAGAGGACCAGAAGGGCTCTTCATGAGGCAAGCCAGTATGCCTTATCCATCGGTGGTGTTTTCTGGAAACCGACTATAGATGAGCAAAAAATGGCAATAAAAGAAATGGATCCGGAATTTACCAAACTTTTAAAAATGATCAAAGCAAATCTGGATCCCCAAGGAATAATGAATCCTGGAAACTGGGAGACTGTATAAATGAAATATTCAGATATTCTGCACAGATGTTTCAGGTGTGGTTACTGTAAATTTACCGATGATTACGTGGCATTCAATTGTCCTTCTTACAGAAAATTTCGATTTGACACCTTTGCCCCGGGGGGCAGAATGTGGTTGATTAGCGCCTGGCTGAATAATGATATTACAAACAGTGAGCGTTTTCAGGAGATTCTTTTTTCATGCGCGACATGCGGCAGTTGTGTTGAACACTGTGCTTTCACCTTTAAGGAAGATCTGGTGAATATCTTTATTTCCGCCCGTGAGGAACTGGTCAACTCTGGAATGATTCCTCCGGTGGTAAGAGATTTTTTTAAGGGAATCAGCGTACACGGCAATCCTTACAAGCAGCCTGCAAAGGAGAGAGGTGCCTGGGCAAAGGGCACTTCCATTGAATCCTATGACGGCCAGGAATATCTGTTCTATATAGGCTGTGTGGGCTCTTATGACGAAAGGGGCATGCGGATAGCAAGGGCTGTCGGCACGGCACTGATGAAGGCGGGCGTTTCAATTGGTATTCTGGGCGAAAGAGAGACTTGCGACGGCAACGAGGTGAGGGCCCTTGGAGAGGCAGGTCTGTTTGAATACCTGGCAGAGATCAATATCGGGCTCTTCAATGACTTAGGCATAAAGAAAATTATTACTCTGGACCCCCATGCTTTCAATGTATTTACTAAGGACTATCCGGCACTGGGAGGGGAATTCGAGGTTCATCATTATTCCCAGGTGCTTGCACCGTTGATTGAGTCCGGCAGCATGAAACTGAATCCATTTCCAGCAAATGTTACCTATCATGACTCATGTTACCTCGGCCGTCACGGCAAAGAGTATGAGGCCCCGCGAAGAATACTCCAGGCCATTCCGGGGATAAAGCTGATTGAAATGGAGCAGAGCAGGGAAAATGCATTCTGCTGCGGGGGCGGAGGAGGCAACTTCTTTACGGATATCCTGGGAGGGGGACCTGACAGCCCGGACAGAATAAGAGTTGCTCAGGCCCTGGAGACCGGTGCTGAAATCCTGGTGGTTTCATGTCCCCAGTGCGCCAAGATGCTGGAAGATGCCATTAAAATGGAAGGCATTCAGGACAAGCTGAGAGTTATGGATATAGGAGAGATACTCAGCGCACAGGGGATTTAAGGGGCGAGTGAATCCATATTAAAGATGTTAATATTTCAGCCATTACGTACAGGTATCTTTCTGATTCGCTCTCGGGCAGAAGCAGTTTTGGGTAGCCTCAAGGTCAGAACGCCATCCTTGAAAGAGGCATCAGCACTCTCCGTTTGAACCTCACAGGGCAAGTCCAGATGCCTTTGAAAAGAGCCATATGACCGTTCCAGTTTATAATAGCCTGTTCCCTTTCTTTCTTCCTGTTCTCTTTTTTCACCGCGAATAGCTACACTTGTTTCGGTTACAGAAATATCGATATCATCTTTGGCCACTCCCGGCAATTCCGCAGTTATCCTGATTTCCTCCTCTGTTTCATTGATATCAATAAAAGGCCATTCCTCAGCGGTAATTTTGGTCGTGAATCCCCAGGGGTTTTTAAATTCTGCCATAGGCCTTCCGAAACTCCTGAAAAAGTCATCAAAGAGTTTATCCGTAGACCTTCGAAGCTCCAGGAAAGGCTGTTCCCAAATTTCAGGCTGAGTTCTACTCAATTTATCAATCCTGACAGGAAGTGAACTTTGTTTTCCCTTTTTTGGAATCAAGTCCTTCACCTTTTCAGAAAGTCTTTTTACTTCCCGAGTAAGTTCTTCAGCGGTGTTCTGCATCTCCTCTCCTGTACCTTTTACTTTGTCTTTGACCTTGCTGGTGAGTTCCGAAACTTCCTTTTTGAGGCTGTCAATGGCCTCCTTTATCTCTTTGCCTGCTTTATCCAGTTTTTCTTTTGCCTTTTCAGATACGTCCATAATAGATTCCTCCTTTCCCATTAAATTTATTATGGAACAGTCAGCGGTTTCATATAAGAGCGGCTTTTTGAAAACTGCCCATTTATAGTTCCGTTATCCTAAAGCCGCTCAGAAAAAGTTAAACTATTGTATGATCGCTGCGAATGGTTCCAATGTGATGATGTCATTGGCACATTTTTTTCGTCATGAGGTCCTGACCGATATTCTGCGAGGCGTTGCGGCTTCAACCTTCGGAAGTCTCAGCCGAAGAACACCATCCTTCAGTTCAGCATCTATCTTTGACTGATCAATTACCTGTGACAGTCTGAATTGCCTGTAGTATTTTCCTGTATGATACTCTCTGAAAATATCCTCCTCATCTGGTCCTTCAGGTGATTTAACATCGACATCCAGAGTCAGTACGCTTTCATGCAGATCAATATTCAGCTCTCCTGCCTTCGCGCCAGGTATATCGGCCATAAGTGTTATTTCATTATCTGTCTCGAATATATCCACAGTAGGAGTAAATATCAGGCCCGGTTTGCTCTGTTCCGCCTGTCCGGTTACTTCCATTTTTTCTTTTGCCTTAAGTGCTTTGCTTTCATTATCTGCCATTTTGCATCTCCTCCTTTCCTCTTGGAATCAGATTAAGACGCCTTTACGGCGATCTGTTTTGGTTTCACTGCTTCAGCTTTGGGCAGTATTACAGTAAGAGCACCGTCAATACATTGCGCTTCAACCTTGCCAGTGTCTACCTGAGCGGGCAGATTGACAATTCTGCTGAAAGTCCCGGCTTCCCTTTCTCTGCGATGATATTTGGCCTTTTCATTTTCAACAGGAAGCTTCCTCTCGCCGGCAATGGAGAGGCTGTCACCTGTTACAGATATATCAAGATCTTCTGCCTTCATTCCGGGCAGTTCAGCACGGACATAGTAAGTATCCTTGTCCTCAGTGACGTTCATAAGAGGGAAAACACCGGGAGATGGCTCCCGCCATAAACCTCTTGACAGTCCTTCCGTAAGAAGGTCCATCTGGTTTCTTAATTGTTCCAGTTCTCCAAATGGTCTTGTCCAGCCCCATGCGGGCACATCAATTCTTCTTCTAAAAATCATGGTTTGTCCTCCTTTCTATGGCTGTTAATGTTGAAACTAAAAAGCCCAGATAGAAATTCAAAATATTTGGTCAATTATGAAAACAACTTTCTGACTTTTAAGCATGCCCACCGGTAGATGCTTGTTTATATTAAATAAATAATTAACTTTTTTAACTTGTCAAGAGATCATCTGAAAGTTTTTTTCTGACACATGGAATAATAGAAATCACTGCATTAACAATATGATATCCTTCAATGTTGAACACGACTTGTTTCCCAATAAATACAAAAAAACCCTTGCGGATCTGATAGGAAAATTAACTTGCAGTGCTCCTTGAATCGTAAAATATTATCCACAGAAGATATGTCAGTGATGAGAAAATATATTAATCAGCATTTAAGACATTTATCAGCCTGGAAAAAATAAGATACCCCGCCGCAGAGCAGCGGGGTATCTTAAAAAGCATTGAACGCCCCAAGGGGCGGGGACTTGTCTGCCTGAGGCAGGATCGAACCCTCGTCCGCCTCTGGCGGATTCAAAGGGTGAGTCTGGTTTAAATGCCAAATGGGAATGCGAATTTGGTTAACAATCCTATATGTTGTATTTTGATTTAGTGTATAGTAAATTAGCGTCTGTGATGGCGAACATATGTTTCCGGGTAAAAATGCCTATAATTGTCTAACCTCATTTTTGAATAGATAAGAAGCATATAGTAAAAAATGAATTGAATATTTATTGTTTATATATCTTCTTACAGTTGCAGGCTTTTTCGTGACATTAAGCAAACCTTTTTGTTCCCGGTGCATGAATTTTGCCTGCCCGTTAAACAGGGTTAAATATGAAATTCGCAGAGGTTTTTTTGAGCTTAATCCAGAAATTGCAAAGGCATGGGCTATTGATAAACAGCATTGAAGGGATATATTGGCGATCGATAGAGGGTTTTTTGAAAACCGGAAGGATATGTTTTTGCACTGATTCCTGATGCCCTGGGTAAATTTTATTCGTAAAAGGTGTTCAAAAATTGAACTACAATTTAAGGTCAGGTATTATAAGCAGGTACGGAGCCATAATTGTTTTTATTCTGGGGATACTTCTTCTCACCCCTAAAATATGGAGCGAAACGAGTATAACCGGACAGGACGAGTACTGGCTTTCATTGCGAACGCCAATGGAAACTCTGGAGCATGGCTCCTGGCTGACACCCTGGGTAAACGATGAGCCTCGTCTCAAGAAGCCTCCTTTGCTCTATTGGGCTATCATGTTAACCTATAAAATTTTTGGCATTAATTTATTTGCCGCTCGAATATGGGGAGTTCTTTCGGGTGCAGGGCTTGCATTATGTTCATTTTTACTTTACAAGAAATTGTTCAAAAAAAGCGGTTTTCTTGCCGGATTAATAACACTGGCCACAATGGCGATCGCTATTGAGGGCCACAGGGCAATGCTGGATTTGCCTCTTGCCTTTTTTACGTGCATGGCAGTGTATTTTGCTCTGAACTGGGGAGAGGCAGGCCGTTTTCGATGGATCTTATTATCAGCCGTAAGCCTCGGGCTGTCATTTATGGTAAAAGGTCCAATAGGATTAATTTTCTTTGGTGCCGCAACTTTATCGGCCTTGACTGTTTTCAGAAAATGGGGTTTTGCCTTTTCACACCGAATGCAAATTACTGCTGCATTCATACTGCTTCTTGCCATCTGCCTGCCCTGGCCACTGGCGATGGCATATATCTGGCCGGATTACATTTCAATTTTAAAGGGAGAAATGGCTGCAAGACAACATCAGGAACTGAGTATATTAGCCCCATTATCTGCCTTGCGCAAGGGACTCGTCCTTATTTTTCCCTGGACGATAATATTTATAGCAGCAAGTATACATTATTTGAAAAATTACAGCCAGGCCTTCACCCGTAAGGGCCTATGGCTTGTATTCTGGTTTCTGATAAGCCTGGTCCCCTGTTTTTTTATGGGTTGTTTTTCCCGTTATATGGTCCCTGTTATTCCAGCTGCATGTGTATTATCTGCAAACTGGCTTGAAGAAGTTCCAGGAGCAATTAAGGCAATTCTGTTTCGGATATCCATATCACTGGTCGCATTTTTTACATTTCTTTTTTGTATCTTTTTTATCTGGTTCCAGAAAGGAACATTGATGGCACTGGCATGCCTTTTTGTTATCGGCATGTTGCTTTGGATTACTTTTTTAAAGAATAACATCTGGTTGGCAACCCTGAGTGTAGGGATTTTGTTCGCTGTTCTAATTGGTGGCCTATACCCGTGTTTAGGTATAAATAAGCTGCCGGCAGAAATTGAAAAAATAGTAGGCTCGGCCAAGGTGGCTTCCTATAACAGCTCACAGCCTGCCATGTTATCAATCCGCTTAAAGCGGAGCGTTAAGAGAGTTCGTTCATTCAGTACAGGTGACGTCAGCCTGCTCCGTAAGTTTGACGGTTTTCTTTTTGTAAGGGAAACCGAGGCAGAGGATTTTGAATCACTCGCAGGCAAACTCGGTATTACCTTTAATAAAGATGGATGTTTCAGGACGTTCTGGTCAAGAAAGACATGGATCCGTTTCATACGTGAAGATGCTGAATGGGATGACTGGAAAAAGGCGATTAATTTGCGTTCTCTGGCTGATCTTAGACCGGGCATCTGTTATTATCGCCTGTGCCCCGGACCGTCATCTTGAAGGTTGTCATGGATAAACGCTCTGTTGTTTTCCTTTTTATTATTACCCTGCTACTGCATGTCTTACCCATATGGCGGCATTACTCTGACTGTAATCGATCATCTTCTACTTTTGCTGTAAATTCAGTATCAATGGCGGTGAATGATTCTATGCCGATGATGTTCAAAGAGTTTATTAATCCAGATCCTGTGTCGGAGATGGTTCATGTGAGCTCAATATGTGAACTTCGGAATGGAGGCCTTGCCGCTGTATGGTATGGCGGCACTAGAGAAGGTTCAAAAGATACAGCGATTTTTTTATCAACCTCTGGCGCTGATAATAAGACAACATGGAGTAAGCCTGAAGTAGTTGTTGATAGAAAGTCCGCTTCCCAGGAACTCAACAGGTATGTTAAGAAAATCGGAAATTCGATTATTTTCATGGATTCTGAAGATCGTCTATGGCTGGTTTACGTTACAATAGCATTCGGCGGTTGGTCAGGAAGTTCTCTCAATTTTAAGATTTCGTACGATGGAGGCATTAACTGGACTAATAGTCAAAGAATTAACCTGAGCCCTTTTTTTAATGTCAGTGAACTGGTGAGAAATAATCCTGTTTTTCTCGATAATGACGGTTTTGTTATTCCCATCTATCATGAGTGCCTTGGAAGGTTTCCGGAGATACTCTGGGTTAGAAATGGAAATAAGGAAAATGAGTTTCATTTCAGAAAAACCAGAATGGCGGGAGGACGGTCATTCATACAGCCCTCCATCGTTGCTTATGAGCCATATTTGGCCACGGCTTTTTACAGGAATCTGTCTTCTGACAGGAAAATAGCAATTTCGACCACAAGGGATGCCGGACATACATGGTCTGAACCACAAAACTTAAAACTGCCTAATCCTGATTCAGGGATTAATGCTGTCCATCTATCTAATGGACTTATTCTAATGGCTTTTAACGATAGCAGGGAAAACAGGGAAAACCTTTCTCTTGCAATATCGGATGACAGCGGCCACAACTGGAGGCATATTTCAACAATTGAAAATACACAGGGAGAAGAATTTTCATATCCTTATATGATACAAACCAGCGATAAAATCATTCATCTGGTTTATACGTGGCAAAGACGGCATATCAAACACCTGGCCTTTAATGAGCCGTGGATAGATATGCAAATAAAAGGAACCAAGAGATGAATCCCTTTGCTTACACCTTTTTTTGTTCATTTCTTCTTGTTGTTTTTATCCTGCAATCTATATCAAAAAAAATATTTTCATCAGATACAAGAAGCTGTAGATCAATATTTATTATCTTTTTAATTTCAGCATTGATAACAGTAATCCCGCTACGGGGTTTGTCATTTGCCAGATGGGTTTTCAGCATTAACGCAAACTTTTGTATTCCTTTTACAGCCATTTTGTGCTCCAAGGTATTTGAAAATTCCTCTGGCATTAAACTTCTTGACAGCAAAGCGGTTATAAGCGGCTGCATATTCTGTGTTATTACAGGGATATTATTATATCCTATGGCCCTGGGCATCGGAAGATTAGACCCCTATGCATTTGGCTGGAGCTTTTCTTTTCTCTTTGTGATATTGATGATAGTTACTTTAATGTTGATTCTTATTAAAAATCGTTTCAGCATAGTCTTGATACTCTGCATATTAAGTTATGATGTTAAAATTATGGAATCTGTTAACCTTTGGGATTATCTTGTAGATCCGATTTTCATGATTATCTCATTCATATTTATTGTTAACCTGGTGATTAAGAAGGTGTCCAAAAAAGAGGCTGTGTAACAGGCCAAGGACAGTGATAATGGAAAAAGAATATCATGGCGGCTGTTCATCAAGGCCTGACAGTCCGGAGGAATCCAATCATATGGATATGGAATTGTCAGTAGTTGTACCTGTTCTGAACGAAGAGGATAATATCACTCCATTGTTAACAGAGATACGTGAAGCTCTTGATGGAGTTTTCAATTATGAGGTCATTTTTGTTGATGACGGAAGCAATGATAAAACGCCGCAAATATTAGCCCGAACAGCAAAGGATTTTAATCGTCTTCGGATTGTCAGGCATAAAAATACATGCGGACAAAGTACTGCTGTCCTGACAGGCGTCAGGGCTGCCAGGGCACCGTGGATTGCAACGCTGGATGGGGACGGTCAGAATAATCCTGCGGATATTTTAAGGCTATGGAAGCGTGTTTATGAAGAGCCCATTCAGGATACAAAAGGTGGACTTCTTGTGATAGGGCATCGCCTTAAACGACGTGATAACTGGCTTAAACGCTGGTCTTCGAAAATTGCCAATTCTGTAAGGGCTCGCTTGTTGAAGGACGATACGCCTGATACAGGCAGCGGTTTGAAACTATTCGGCCGTGAAACCTTTCTTCAAATCCCCTATTTCGATCATATGCACAGGTTTCTGCCCGCACTGTTTATGCGCAACGGAGGCAGGGTAATTTCGGTTGCGGTCAGTCACCGTGAACGAAAACGCGGAAAATCAAAATACGGCCTTCATGATCGCCTGTGGGTAGGCATCGTGGATATCGTTGGTGTTATGTGGTTGCAGCGAAGGGTTAAAAGGCCGGTTCTGGAAAGAAAGGAATAGAAAAAGAAATGTCCAAGCACGATGTTTGGCTGATAGTTGGTTTTGCAGGTCAGGCCATGTTTTCCATGAGGTTTATTATTCAATGGCTGAAGAGCGAGCGTATGAAAAAAAGTGTTATTCCCATCGCATTCTGGTATTTCAGTGTGGCAGGCGGGGCAGCTCTGCTTTTATATGCGATTCATCGCAAAGACCCTGTGTTCATTGTTGGCCAGGGGGCCGGGCTGTTCATTTATGCCAGAAATCTGTATTTTATATTCATGGACAAAAAAAAAGCACAAACAGTCGAATGACCCGACTTCAGCTGCAGTTCGAGTGTATATGAACCCGTCAATCCTCGAGTAATTCTATAAAGGCAAGATTCCGGGAATATGTCATTTCGATTACTTCGCTATAGTCATCCAGAACAATATGCCGGGCTGTAATAGCTTGAGAGTGTCGTTGTCAATCAATCTGCGGCGTGAGGGTAAGATTAACTTATTGATGTATGGAGTTTAGCGGGATGCAAAGATTTCCCGCCCAGCGAAGCGAGGGCGTCGAAATTTCATCAGCCCCCTGGCGGTGACAAAAAATACGACTGAGGATATCATTAGAAATGACGCTTTGTAGATCTCTCTTAACAGGTCTTTAATCTTTAACAGACTAAATAAACGGAAATGAATCAAGGTAAAATAATAGAATATATTGAGCACGATAAATTTCATTGCACCCTCTGTTTACAGGATAAGGGCAATAAACTCCATCTTCTGACGCCTTCTAACAAGGAGGTTAATCTTTCAGCAAAAAGGGCGTTACTTATTTCACAGTCTGCCGTTGATACTCAAAAACCCAGAGAAGAATTACTGGAAAAATTAAAGCAAATAGAAGAATCAAGAGACGATCTGAAAAAGGGAGTTGATGTCAAAGAACTCTCAGAACTCGTAAGGGACGAAGAGGAGAGTTTCGATAATAGGTACCTTGCTCAATTAGTTTTTGGGGAATATGTTACGGACGATCATATCTCTGCGCTTGTTCGGGCATTGTTTGAAGACCGGCTGTATTTTAGAATGAGAGATGGTCGTTTTATAGCCAACACCTCTGAACATATCGAAAAAACTATCAAGAATAGAGAAGAAGAAGCATTAAGGGAGGAGAAGCTCATTCAAGGAAGCTTATGGCTGAAGTCCCTGCAGCAGGGGACAAACACATTCGCTCCATCCAGTAAGAGGGAAATTATTGATTTACTCATTCAGATGGCCCTTTATGGCACTGATGCACCTGATTTCAAATATGGTAAAGAACTTTTAGCCAGGGCTGGCATTTTTGACATCCGGGAAAGCAGGAATCTTTTAATCTCGATGGGCGTCTGGGAAGAGGATGAAAATATCGACCTGATCAGGTTGGGAATTCCAATTGCTTTCACCAGGGAACAACTTAAAGAATCAGCCTCACTGGCTTCAGAGATAACCAAGACCCTCGAAGGTCGCGAAGATTTGAGGAAGTTGCCCTCCATAACAATAGATGGACCTTTTACCCGTGATTATGACGATGCCATAAGCCTTGAAATGGTTGGAGATAACTTGCAGCTCGGCATCCATATTTCCGATGTTTCATCTGTCATTCCAGTGGACAGCCTTACAAACAGAGAGGCTTCAGAAAGGGCCTCCTCTCATTATTTTCCCGGCAGGGAAATACCCATGATTCCTCCAAGCCTCTCTGAAAATCGCCTGAGCCTTATAAAGGACCATGACCGGCCGGCCCTTTCCCTTTTTATACGTTTTGATAAAAATATAAAGCTCCTTGATTACAGATTTACGCAAAGTCTTATCCGGGTTAAGCGTCAGTTGACTTATGATGAGGTAAACGATTCAATGCCAGATGAACCCATGTTTCAAAAGATGCATGAGATAAGCAGTTCATTGCTAAGGGATAGAATGAATAGAGGGGCGATAAGCCTTTCTTTGCCTGAACTGAATATCAGGATTAACGCTGAATCATCCTTATCCTTGAAATTGATTGAACAGGATACCCCATCCAGAAAAATTGTAGCCGAGTTAATGATATTGTATAATTATCTGGCAGCTAAATTCTGTTATGATAATATAATCCCTATTCTATTCAGGACACAACCTGAACCTAATGAAATATTGACTGTGGATGAATCAGGTTATGTCTATTACGTATTCAGGCAGCGCAGAAAGCTTCGACCTCTTGCAATAGATACTTCGCCTGCTCCTCACAGTATATTAGGTTTAGAACAATATACACATGTGACCTCTCCCATAAGAAGGTACCTTGATCTTGTTGTCCAAAGACAGATGTGTGGTTTTATTTCAGGTGGTGGTTTGGTTTATGACAAGAAGGATCTGGAAGAGATCAGGATCTCAGTGGAACCGATAATTAGAGAGATGGGAAATGTAAAACGAAAACGACTGCGGTACTGGGTTTTAAAATTCCTGAGCCAGCATCCTGGCGAAAAGTACAAGGCTATGATACTTGAAGAATTTAAGAATAAATACCGTATTGTTTTATGTGATTTTCTGATTTTGGCTGAAATAAAGCAGAAGAGCGGTTTCATTCTTCATCTGGGTGAGGAGATCTTTATACGGGTAAAAAAGGTATCGCCCTGGGATGATTTGCTTGATCTGGATTATGCTTGAGCATCATGATGTCTTCGTTGTTTCAAAAACCTTTTCAAGGATCAAATCACCGGACCGGTTATAGACAAGGACCTTTATGGAGGAAGGTGATATATTGGCTGTTTCGAAGAAATATCTTCCCCGAATTTTCTTGAAATATTTGATTATAAATAACTGGCCTTGTTTATAATTAACAGGAATTCCCTCCCTGATCGCCACTTTTGGACTGGACCAGAACCTTTGACTTTCCTGATCATCCTTGACAGCAATTATATGTACATAACCGCTGACGGCTTCTTTGCTCGAAACTGTATTGGACAGTTTGAAGTCCACCGTTAACTCTGCGCCCTCCTGCTTAAAGGAAAAATCATTTATGTCCACAATATTCCCTTGAGATACAGCCTCTACAGCCTCAATTGTTTCTATCTTTTGAGGGGTTTCAATCGTTTTGCCGGGATCTATATCAGAAGAAGGCTCAGGCGGCTCAAGCTCTTTATCATTTCCGGATTCGATCTTATTAATATAGTCTTTTAAGAATGCAAGATGCTGATTGGATCGATAAAGTTCTTTTTCTATTTCCTCAGCTTCCTTCATCAGGCGCTGTAACTGATCAGATTGAAGTCTATTTTTGTGGGCTTCTGAAAAATATTTATTAATCAAAATAATAGAAGCAATTATATAAAGAATAAAGAATAAGGAAGCCCAGAAGAGAAAGCGGTAGGAGAGTTTGAAGCTGCGAATTGTTCCCACGCCTCTCATTATCATCACTGTCAGTTGGGATGAATAGGGGGGCGCCTTTTTGTCAAGTGTGGTTTTGTCTTTATGGAACAAAATCCATCTCCCCGGGATTTTAAATTACCTAATGAACTACCACGATGCAGAGCAGCGGGGTATCTTGAAAAGCATTGAACGCCCCAAGGGGCGGGGATACTTGTACGCCGTGTTTATGGCGGGTTTACCCGCCAGTCTTTGTGGCGGGCTTGTCTGCCCTTTATCAGCCTTTTACCAGCCTTTTACCAGCCTTTGGCTGGTTGGCTGGTTGGCTGGCAGATTAAACCCTCATACGCCTGGCGGATTAAACATCAGTTCATCGAGATCTAAATATAAATATACCGCAAGGAGTAATATAAATTCATTCTTTTAAGCAGATAAAAATACAGACTCCTTTTAAAACCCTCACAGCCCGGAAATTCGATCAGCTTTGAAATTTATCATAGGGCTATGTGCGGCGAGGAATCTGTTACTGTTTAACCTCAATTTCCCTCAAATCAACAGCAGATGATTTTCATTATTTTGCTTAATGATATGAAGTCCTGTTCGGTAAGTATATTTCAGGAGAATACCCTATCAAAAATATGATCAACATATTTCAAATGATAATCCAAATCAAATACCTCTTCAATTTCTTTTTCAGCAAGATATTCTGTAATTTCATTATCCTGCATAACCAGGTTTTTCAAATCCGTGCCGTTCTCCCAAACCTTCATGGCATTCCTTTGAACCATTACATATGCCTTCTGCCTATCAATGCCTTTCTCCGCAAGTTTGATGAGAAGCTGTTGGGAGAATATCAATCCATTTGTCTTTTCCAGATTCTCAATCATCCTGTCCTGATGGACAACAAGATCCTTCAGAATTTTTGTTAAGCGATGAAGCATATAGTCTATAAGAATAGTGCTGTCAGGGCCAATTATCCTTTCAACGGATGAGTGGCTTATATCCCTTTCATGCCAAAGGGCAATATTTTCCATAGCAGCCATACAGTTTGATCTCACCAGACGAGAAAGGCCTGAAATGTTTTCACTTCCAACAGGGTTTTTTTTGTGGGGCATTGCTGATGAACCTTTTTGTCCCTTTGCAAAAGGCTCTTCAACCTCAAGGACTTCCGTCCTCTGAAGATGTCTTATCTCAATAGAAATTTTTTCCAGTGTTCCAGCAAGGATCGCAAGACTTGTAAAGAACTGGGCATGGCGGTCACGTTGAATAATCTGAGTTGATATCGGAGCAGGTTTAATGCCCAGTTTTTTACAGGTAAGTGTTTCTACATTTGGCGAAATGTTTGCAAAAGTACCCACAGCTCCGGACAGCTTTCCATGGCTGATAACTTCTTTTGCATCTTCCAGCCTTTTCAGATTACGTTCCATCTCAGAATACCAGACTGCCAATTTAAGGCCAAAAGTTATTGGCTCGGCATGAATTCCATGTGACCGGCCTATCATAACAGTGTCTTTGTATTCAATTGCTTTGGTTTTGATTATCTGAGCAACATCCTTTACACCCTGAATAATTAATTCCATTGCTTCCTTCAGCAAAAGAGCAAAACTTGTATCGAGGATATCGGAAGACGTTAGGCCCAAATGAATATATCTGGAATCAGGGCCAACATATTCTGCTACATTGGTCAGGAATGCAATGACATCATGTTTTGTCTCTTCTTCAATTGCCAGTATTCGTTCAACGGAAAAAGCAGCTTTTTCTTTGATATTTTTAACAGCTTCCTTTGGAATAAGACCTTCCTGGGCCATCGCCTCACAGGCAGAAATTTCCACTTGGAGCCATTTCGCATATTTATTGTTGTCTTCCCATATTTGACCCATTTGAGGCCGCGTATATCTGGTGATCATATTGCAACTCCAATTTATTTGTAGCCATGGAAATAATTTGCTAATATAATATATAAGTTGGAAGTAAGTATATTTTTTTCATAAAATTTTTATGATAGTCTTTTTTTTTTATTTAGGCAAGTCTTTAGGGACAAGAATTATGGATCCATCATATGACATTCCATCAGAGAATCTATCTCAACAGATATCTTTCCAGTTTATAAGACCTGATGAGTTCAAATCCCTTGGAATTGATCCAAGAGATATACCCTTGGGAACTATTGCAGCCCATAAACATCCGTGCCAGCTTCAGAGCAGATTTGGTGGAAATGCTTATGGGTTCGGTCTGTTCGAGGTCTATGATCAGCTAAGACAAAAAGATATCAGACTGCTTCAGACCATCAACTTTGAAAAGCCCAAAATCATTAAAAATCATTATAAAGAACTTAATGACATTTATAAAAGAATCGGTTTGCTCATAAGGTTTTCCAGTTTCGGAAGACCATATTATTTGATTCCAGTTCATTTCCTGTCAAATACTTCCGTTAACATTAAGGCCAAGATTGATGAAATAAGTAAAATAATTGGATTTGAAACAGAAAAGAAACTGAAAGAATTTCGTCATATCGGAATCTTGTGCCATGAAGACGATATAATTCTCCATGAACTTTCTTCTCGATTTAAAGAGCATCGATTTGTTGTTTTAGATTCTCTTGATAGAATAAAAAACCTTGACCTCCAATTGGATCAGTTGATTCTGGCAAGAGACCCCTATGAAATTATTTTTACTGAAGACTTCAGTCCTCTTGCAAAGGAAAGATTGTCAAAGAAGCGACTGGATCAGTACGGTATATATATCCTTTGGAAATTATATAATCTGCTTAAGCCTGAAGGTGAATTTTTTATTATTTCGAGGTATTTTTCCCCTAAAACATACCTCTCAACCAGGATCATATTCAAGAGTAAAATGGAAGAAAAGCGTTTCCTGTTATTCACTCATTTTTTTAAGACCAGGGTAAAATACAAGATAAAAGAACACAAAGTGAAAGTTAATGTATTCGACCTGCATAAATATCTCGGCAATAATTATGTGGAAAAAGAAATAGAGGATATGCTTCTTGATGGTAAATTTTTGGAGGATATTTCAAATGAAGAGATAAACAATTTGCCATACCTGAATTTTAATTTCAGTGACTGGCCCTTTCTGAGTAACCAGGAAAGGACCTGGGAAAGGCTTTTTTCCATTTTTTTTGAAAAAAAATACTTCAGGCCAATAATTCCACAATCAATAAAGGATGAATGGGAGAAAAAAGTTTCCTTCGAAGCCTACACCCCGAATTTCATGATCAGCTATCTGGGGAAAAAACGGGATTTGAAAATCAATTCCCAGGAAGTAATCAGGGATGCTGAGGAATCGGGTTTGATAGGATTTTCAACCAGATTTCTGGCCGAGTATAGAGATTCATTTGATTATTTGATTCGAACACTCAGGGTGCTGCTTAAGCTCAGAAGAGGAAATTATCAAGGCTTGCCTCATAATTTTATTGACCGTCTTAAACAGCCATTAGAAAACAAAAACAGGAGATTCAGCAATTTAAACAATATTATCTCATTGACAACAAAGATAAGGAAACTTGAAAAGATCAGAGATTATCTTAATCCTGACAGGGTTGAAGGATCACGAACTAACATTCTCAAAAATATGGATGCATTAGCTTTGTTCGGTTTCAGCAGTCAGGAACTGAAGGAGATATTTTATATTGTCGTAGGCCACACAACTTTAGGTCGCATCATAGCCGGGAAGATGAATGAAAAGTCTTTAAAGCCTCTTTCAGACCTTGCAAGAACATTAGATCTCCAGGACGCGTTGAATCTCCTTCGTTATTGCAGGCTTATGACCATGGCCGAAATGGAGTCCTCCAAACGATCTGAGCTGTCCCTGGAAGAGCTTGGTCAGCTTTTTGATACCTATGAATCAATCGTAAGAATTGTTACCGATCAAACACTTGACTGGGATACACTTTTGGATGAGAAGACGGCTTCAATGGGCGGAGTCCACTTTAAAATTGTCCAGAAGCTTCTTAGAATGATGAACCGTTTTGAATTTCTCGATAACTGGCATACTTTAAAGGGAAAAGGTCAGATGGAGAAGGAGTCTCTGGCGGATTATGATGAGAGCAGATTGGCCAGGATAGAAGATGTTATAAAGCTCGAAAAAATTATAGATAAATTCGAAGAGATGTATCTGAAATCTGATCCCCTGCAATTACCGGTATTTTACAGGAAGTTCCTTGATATAGAATTCCATGGAACAGGTCGTCTTTTTGAAAGAATGAGTGGGGCGGACGTGTTTGTCCTGCTATGGATTACAGTTAATGTTGCCCAGGGTGAAGTCATTAATTTCAATCCTATACTGGGCAATGTAGCATCGTCTGAAATCGATAAGCTTGTTATAAAGGTAGCAGACGAGGCAAGGCAGATAAATATTAATTACCTTGATCTGAATATTCTGAAGAGGTTCAGCGAACAGCTCTATCAAAACGGTTTTTCATTTGTGGTAGGCACAGGGTTTTTGCTGAAAATAGAGAAAGAATCTCGAGCAATTGAAATTTCATATATGGATATGGATAAAAATATCAGAGAACTGGAGATTTTTAGCAGGGATATATCAGGTTTACCCTTATCAAGAATTTCCATCGGCAATCTGAAAAAAATTGAGACTCTTTTTTCCAACCTTGAGAATTTTTACCAGAGTCATATCAGGCTGCTTGATGACAAGAGATATTCTCTAAAGTTTCCCTCACGACAGAAAGAGTGGTTTACAAAAGTTCAAACACTCAGGGAATATTTAAGAAAAAATTTTTTTGAGGTAACTTTTTCCCCGAATTTTGTTTATACTGATCTTGACCTCTTATACAGTTATGCACCTTCTATTTTGAATTTTATACTTCCGGAATTCACTGAACTGGAAGATCTTGATCTTTCATCTAATTTATACCTGAAATCTCCTGTAACACAGTATATAATCAATGCTACAAAAAAGTTTCAGGCCCTTATCCGTCACGATAAAGAAAGCTTTCAGGACACCCACTTTTTACATAATCTGGCTCTGAGGGAATTCGGTCCTCTGGCAACAGGCATCGTAGGTGCCAGTGAACACCAGATTGAAGATCTTGAAAGGATTGTTGATCATTTAAAACAAAATAAGTCACTGATAACTGCCCTCGTCTTGTCATTTATTTTTCAGGATATTGGCAGAGTGCCAATGCTCAGAGAAAAATACAAAGAAAGGATAAATCCCGCTTACCTCTCCCACGCAGGGGCCTTCATAATAGGAGAGGAAAAAATTGCTGAAAGATACCACTTTGATGAGAAAGGCAAGTCTTATCTTGTTTTTTTAATCAAGCATCATGGTCTTCTTCACCATATCTTCCGTGGTGAGCTGTCGTTTTTTGCAATACAGGATGTGGTCGACGCCCAGGACAAAGATCTTTTTGATGCATTTTTTATATTCTGTTTCCTCTTATTGTCTTCAATAAGGCAAGATCTTCTGCTTGAAGATCTTGCCAGCCGGCTATTTCAAATAAGGAATTTGTGCCACAAAGTTATTGATGGATCAACTACTCCTGAAGAATATATGAATGCAATCTTTGCGCAGAGAGGGAGGCTGTTTTACGCACTGGAAGCATTTCATAGTCAAGGTCTCCCTGAAGGAATTTCGCCTTCAGAGTATTTGAAATCCAGCGTTGCGGAAAATGTGGATAAGACAAGGTCTATCAATGCCGGCAGGATGATTTTTTCGCTGGAACGGATTTTTAGATTAAAGGGTATCAGATATGTTGAATTTTCTGATCTTGTAAATCTTATGCTTAAGGTTCCTTTAAGATATATTTATAAAAAAAAGGTTCTTTCAAGTACAGGATACGATACTTTTGAAAAGGAGGTTTGTGATGCCCTTCGGATATACAAGACCTTTCAGAGTCTGGCTGAAGAGATCAGGCATTATATCCTGGAAAAGCTTGTTGGAGACAGGGTGAGAATCTTCGGTTATGAAAAAATTTGCGGCTATTTAAACCCTATTAATCAGGTCAAACTTCTTTTAATCAGCCTTCTGGGGTCAGAGAAACTCAATTCACATGAGGATCTGGTTTGCCTGAATTTTTTAAGCATGAGTGAGAAAATAGAGAAACGATATGAAGCTGTAAATAAGCACCTTGATACGGTTTCAATCGAGATGCTTTGGGACAATGAAAACCTCATAACTCAATTTTTTGAATCTGATTCAGGGTTGTTTTTAAGAAAAGATGCTTTCCCAACCGTTCTGACAATTGATTTCCAGGACAGCATAAATATAGATAAAATAATTTCATTTTTGAATACTATTACAGAAAGTAATAAGTTAAAAGATTATTTTAATAACTGTCTCAAAGAGCTGAAGGCATATCAATTTTATACGGGAGACTATGAACTCCAGCTGGAGACAGCATATAGAATAAGAATGACTGAAATTGCCGAGCTGATGTTAAACCATACTAAAGAGCAGATGGATAAGATTAACAGTTTCGTGGAACTGCATAATCTGTTTGTAGACCTCATCAGGAGATCTGATGAAATCGGATTATCAGAGGATCAAAAGCATAGATTGAACGACCTTTATGAGCTAAGAAAAGACGGCCTGAAAAGGAATATGCTTACAGAAGTTAATAAGGCCCTTGAAACTGTAAATGATATCAAAGGCCTTAAGCTTTACTGGGATAAAAAGAAGTGGGACCTCCAGTGCAATCGACGATTTTTTGGTAAGGAGTTTGAAAATCTTATTGCCGAAAGGTTTGATGAAACAAACAAAAAATTAACAGCCTGATCCAGACTTCAAGCACTATCCTTTATCATCTTCGAAGTATTTGCTCAGCAACTCCTTGGTCTTTACTACATTCATATTAAGGCCTAATTCCTTCCTGTCAAAACCCATTGCCATGCCCAGTACCTGTGTTAAATACAATACTGGAAGGTTATAGGTAATGCCATATTGTGATTCAATGCTCTTCTGGTTATCATCATACATAACCGAACAGAAAGGGCATACAAGACATATGGCATCAGCTCCGGCCTTGGAAATATCATCGAGTTTTTCTTTTGTTACAGAACCTGCTGTATTTTCGTCAACAGGGAGTAATGGGCCTCCGCAGCATCTTTTCTTATTTCTGTATTCCACAACCTCTGCACCCGTCAGGGCAACCAGATCCTCAATGGATCTTGGGTCTTCTACATCCTCAAACCCATCATAAATTTCAGAGGGTTTAATATAATGGCAACCATAGTGTGCAGCAAGTTTCAGATCACTCAAGTCCTTTGTGAAATGCTCTTTGATTTTCTCCTTATCAATGTCTTCATACAGGATACGCGCGAGATGCATGACTTTAACACCTCCACGATATTCCATTCCGGCCTTGGCCAGTTCTTTATTAATTTCTTCTCTTGCCGGACCGTCCACCGATAATTTGTGCGCCACTTCCGTCAATGCCGAAGCACATGAGCTGCATAATGTCAAGATATTCAGATTTCTGTCCTGAGCCAGGCAGAGATTGTATGCCGCCATGGTTTCAGCTGCCAGTATGTCACTGGACTTTATAGGAAAGCCACAGCAAATGAATTCATCTACATTTACAAGTTCAATATTCAATTTTTCTGCGACCTTTCTGGCAGAAAGTTCATAATTTCTGGCTCTTGCTGGTATAGTACATCCTAAAAAAAATGCATATTTCATAAACTTATTCCTCAGATATATTTATTATTATCTTTGAAACTCATAGCATCCCTGCTTTTATTAAGGGATTTGGTTGTCAACAATAAAAAATCAGTATAATTGACTACGAGCAGAGATTATCCCTTGTGCATAAACTGCCAGCCTGATATTCCCATATAGCTATTACTGTGGAAACAGTTTTTCTACAACTGGACACGAAGTCGGAACCGGAGGCAATCCTGCTTTGTTTCGCTTTTTGTTATCAAAATCGTCAATTGGATAAATTCGGCCTTCGCCTTTTATAAGTTCATTTTGAGCTCGTATACCTGAAGGGGCATGGCCTTCTTTAAATGCCATATTTTTCAGAACAGTCATTAGTTCTGTTATGCTTACACCCTGCGGGCATCTTTCCTGACAGGCATAACAGCTCGAGCAAAGCCAAATAAAGTCGCTTTTGAAAATCTCGTTTTTAAACCCATAAAGGACAAGTCGAATAATACGCCTTGGATTAAAAGTTTCGTTAACTGCAGCAATTGGACAACTTGCTGTACAGGTGCCACAGGTATAGCAGGCGGCAAAATTATCTCCCCCAGGCTGTTTAGCCAGCTCATTCCTGAAATTCGGGTCTGCTTGCTCCAGGTTAAAATTTTCCATCAAACCCCCTTGTTTCCTTACGATTAAACTATAATACTTCTTGGATGTCTCAAAATTTCGTGATTTATAATTTTATGGGCTTTTATTTAAATATGTATTTGCGGCTCCGCTATAATCATACTGCCGCAGGCATATACTAATCAGATATTACGAAGCACACAATAATGGTGAAACATGTTAGCTGTAATACAGCTATTTTGCAACACCAAAAAATATACTTTAATATCATTCGCTTACAGGAATATACCCGTTGGTCTTACATTAAATTTATTTGCTGCAAGATCCTTCTCTTTTTTCAGTTTATCTCCAATATCATTTACAATTCTATTCTGCAACTGTAAAAACGACAAATCAGGTGACAATTACAAACAGATTTTTCATATTCCTCCCAGGTATAAGATTTTTAAAGGGGATTTCACTATTCAAAATGTAACTTTTTGATAGTTTATTGAAAAGCCGGGACGAAATTTCTTGACAACACAGCGGTTGCAAAAGTATTAATTTTACCGTTACAATAATAGAAAAAATTTTGTTTTATTGTGGCTTAATTTAAGTTCGAAGCTATACAAATAATTTTATTTGTGTATATCTAAGTTTAATGTGTTCAGTAGAATTATTGCCAGAGGGAGTTTTTTTATGGCTGAAGGAGTTAAAGGATCTGTATTGGTAGTCGGGAGCGGGATCGCTGGAATGCAGGCGGCCCTGGATTTGGCAGACACGGGTTTTTATGTGCATCTGGTTGAAAAATCACCGGCTATTGGCGGTGTAATGGCTCAACTGGATAAGACTTTCCCCACCAATGACTGTGCGATGTGAATTATCTCGCCTAAACTGGTCGAGGTCGGCCGGCATATAAACATTGAACTTCACACTTGTTCAACAATAAAAGAAATTAATGGCGAAAAGGGGAATTTTAATGTAACCCTGCATAAAAAGCCCCGGTATATTGACCCTGACAGATGTACTGCCTGTAACGATTGTGCAGATGTCTGTCCTGTCAGCAGACCCAGCGAATATGACATGGACCTTGTGAATCGCAAGGCCACTTACAAGCCTTACGCCCAAGCTATTCCAGGTGCATTTGTAATAGAGAAGTTTGATCTGGCGCCCTGCAGGATGGCCTGTCCTGCGAACATTAATGTTCAGGGCTATGTACAGATGGTCAAACAGGGAAAGTACCGTGAGGCCATCGAAATCATTATGCGTGATCTTCCCCTGCCGGGCGTGCTTGGCCGGGTTTGCCCGCATCAATGTGAAAACAGCTGCCGCCGTCTTGAGGTGGATAAGGCTGTTTCCATAAGGGAACTCAAGCGGATTGCTGCTGACCATGTGAAGCTGAGCGAAATTCCTGTCCCTGAGACTGTGAAAAGGGATGAAATGGTGGCAATCATCGGCTCAGGTCCTGCAGGTTTAACGGCAGCCTATTTCCTGGCAAAGGACGGATATAAGGTCAGTGTTTACGATTCCATGCCTGAGGCTGGAGGGATGATGAGATACGGCATTCCCGAACACCGTCTTCCAAGACATGTGCTGGATGCTGAGATTGAAAATCTGAAACGCTACGGGATTGAGATAAATACTGACACGAAAATCGGAAGGGACCTTACAATTGAAGAATTGCGGAGCCATGGAGCTAAGGCCGTTTTTCTTGCAACAGGGGCATGGAAAGGGCTTAAGCTCGGAATGCCTGGTGAAGAAGGTTCAGAAGGTGTTGTCGATGTGACGTCTTTTCTTCGGGATGTCCACCTCGGGAAATTGAAGCAGTTGAAAGGAAAGTCTGTAATTATCGGAGGAGGTCATTCCGCACTTGATGGCGCGAGGGTGGCGCTCCGCCTGGGCGCTGATGAGTCCCACATTATTTACCGGCGTTCCATAACCGAAATGCTTGCTGAACCTGAAGAGATTGAAGAGGCTCAAAAGGAAGGTGTGAAAATACATTTTCTGGTGGCGCCCATGGCAATTGCCAGAGAGAACGGCAGAGTAGCAGGCGTACAATGCATCCGAACCCGTCTTACAGAGCCTGATACCACAGGTAGACGAAAACCAATTCCTGTTGAAGGGTCCGAATTTTTCATTGAGGCAGATATTGTGATTCCGGCTATCGGACAGGAACCGGATCTTGAATTTCTGGGCAAGGAGCCGGGCATTGAAATATCCAGATGGAATCTTCTTATGGTCAACCCTGAGACACTCCAGACCAGCATTCCAGGGATCTTTGCCGGAGGCGATGTTATTACCGGGCCTGCAACTGTAATAGAAGCAGTTGATGCGGGAAAGCGCGCAGCCAGATATATAAGTAAATACCTGCAGGGAGAAGAACTTCCGTCAGAATGGCAGGAAGAGCCCCCGATAGGGACGAACTGGGTGGAGATCAGGGATGATGAACCGACAAGGCATCGTTTAAAAGTCCCGACCATGCCCGTGGAAAAAAGGCTTTCCGGATTTGAAGAAGTAAATCTTTGTGCTGACGATAAAGATGCCATGGAAGAGGCTGCCCGTTGTCTCAACTGCGGCGGATGCTGCGAATGTTACGAATGTGTAAAGGTCTGTAAAGCTGGGGCAGTCACTTTTGACACTCACATGGAAAATGAGCAGACAGTTGATATAAATGTTGGTGCTGTTATACTGTCTCCCGGGTTCCAGCCTTTTGACCCTTCTCAATATCAGGCTTACCATTATTCAAAATATCCGAACGTGATTACCAGCATGGAGTTTGAGCGCATCCTGAGTGCCACAGGTCCCTATCAGGGACATCTTGTAAGGCCCTCGGATGAAAAGGAACCGAAAAAGATTGCATGGCTCCAGTGCGTTGGCTCAAGGGATGTACACGGATGCGACCATGGCTACTGTTCTTCCGTATGCTGCATGTATGCCATAAAGGAAGCTGTTATTGCCAAAGAACATGCCGGAAGTGATCTGGACTGTGCTGTGTTCTTCATGGATATGCGTACGCACGGCAAGGACTTTGAAAGATATTACGATGACGCAAAAATGAAACATGGTGTCCGTTTTATTAATTCAAGGGTGCCGACAATTGATTTCGTGGAAGGCAGTGATGATTTGTCTGTCCAGTATGTGACAGAAGACGGAAAGATTACTGAAGAGATATTTGACATGGTAGTACTTTCTGTTGGTATTGAGATTTCATCTGAACAGGTTAAGCTGGCAGGTGATCTTGGCATTCAGCTTACTGAAGGCAACTTCTGCGAGACAGAGTCCTTTAGTCCTGTAGATACCTCAAGAGAAGGTATATATGTATGCGGAGCATTCCAGGGCCCGAAAGATATCCCTCAATCGGTCATAGAAGCAAGTTCGGCGGCGGCAAAGGCGGGTGCCCTGTTGAGTGAGGCAAGAAATACTGAAACAAAAACAAGGGAATTCCCGTCCCAGAGGAATATAGCAGGCGAAAGGCCTCGTATCGGGGTTTTTGTATGCCATTGCGGTATCAATATAGGAGGTGTAGTCGATGTCCCCGCAGTACGTGATTATGCAGCCTCGCTTCCATTTGTCGAATATTGTACCGATAATCTTTTCACATGTTCACAGGATACCCAGGATACTATTGCTCAGGTGATCGAAGAAAAAAGGCTTAACCGTATTGTGGTAGCAGCCTGCACTCCCAAGACCCACGAGCCTCTTTTCCAGGAGACCATGGTAAATGCGGGGTTGAACAAATATCTTTTCGAGATGACAAATATAAGGAATCAGGATTCATGGGTCCATAAGGATGATCCCGAAATGGCGACGGAAAAGGCCAGGGATCTTGTTCGCATGGCTGTGTCAAAGGTTGCCCTAATGGAACCCCTTTATGAAGCTGAACTGGAGGTTAACCAGAAGGCCCTTGTGATTGGCGGCGGGATTGCCGGGATAGTTGCCGCAAAAAGCCTGTCGGCACAGGGATACGAGGTATGTATTGCTGAGAGGTCATCATCTCTGGGTGGCCAGGCTCTTAACCTCTTCAGGACATGGAAGGGAGAAGATATTCAGCTGCACCTGAACGAACTGATAAAATCGGTCGAGTCGGATAAAAATATTGATATACACCTTGAGACGGAATTGAGCAATGTTGACGGTTTTGTTGGTAATTTCGTAACTACATTGAAATCTAATGACAGTGAGGAGACCGTCGAGCATGGCATAGCGGTGATTGCCACAGGAGGAAAGGAATTCAAGCCCGATGAATACCTTTATGGAAAAGATCCAAGGGTAGTCACGCATCTTGAGCTGGACGAGATGTTTATCAAAAATGATTCATCGCTTAAAGACATCAGGAATGCCGTTTTCATTCAGTGCGTGGGTTCCAGGGAGCCTCAAAGGCCTTATTGTTCAAGGGTCTGCTGTTCCCATTCCATAGAGAGTGCACTGCATTTAAAAGAGCTGAATCCTGAGATGAATGTCTTTGTCCTGTACAGGGATATCAGAACATACGGCGAGAGGGAGTATCTCTATAGAAAGGCACGGCTGGCCGGCATTATCTTTATCCGTTTTTCAAAGGATGAGAAACCGAATGTGATGGCAGGACAGGAAGGACTTCAGATAGAGGTAAATGATAAAATACTTGGAGAGACAGTAGTTCTGAAAGCCGATCTTCTGGCCCTTGCTACAGGGATAGTAGCCAACGACGAAGAGAAACTCGCTCAGCTCTTTAAAGTGCCTTTGAACGAAGACGGATTCTTTGTCGAGGCCCATGCAAAGCTCGGGCCTTCGGAATTTGCCACAGGCGGTGTATTTCTGTGCGGTATGGCCCATTATCCAAAACCCATCGATGAATCCGTGGCGCAGGCTGAAGCTGCTTCTTCCCGCGCCGTCACATTGCTGGCAAAAAAACATGTTTTCATGAGCGGGACTGTTGCTCAGGTTGATCCTTTGAGTTGCAGCGGATGTGGTGTTTGTGTTGATATCTGCTGCTATTCTGCCCCTTCAATCCTCCGGGAAGGACGTTTTGCTGGTAAAGCGGAGGTTAATCCTGTAATATGCAAAGGATGCGGACTGTGTGTGGCATCCTGCAGATCGGGGGCCATTAACCTTAAGGGGTTCCGCGAAGACCAGATCATGGCCATGATTAATGTAATTTAAGAATCAGGAGTCGATAATGACTAATTGGGAACCAAAGATTACGACATTTTTATGCAACTGGTGCAGTTACGGCGCTGCCGATTTAGCCGGTGTAAGCCGTTTTCAATATCCTCCGAATTTCAGGGTTATCAGGGTACCGTGCTCAGGAAGAGTCAGCCCCAAGTTTATTCTTGCTGCCTTTCGCCACGGTTCTGATGGCGTATGGGTTTCGGGGTGACACCCCGGCGACTGCTATTACCTGGAAGGTAATTACTATGCAAGAAGGAAATTTGCCCTTTTAAAAGGGCTTCTGGAACATATGGGTATTGAACCAGGGAGGCTTCAGTTTTCGTGGATATCCTCAGCAGAGGCAACGAAGTTTATCGAAGTGGCGAATGTTGTTGCACAGGAAGTGAAGGCCCTGGGTCCGGCGAGATTTCTTATTAAACAAAGGGCTGAGGTGGCATAATGCTTGAATATACTGACAAGATCAGGGAGACAGCCAGAAGGTTGCTTGAGGAAGGGAAGGTAGATGTCTTTATAGGATATAAAAAGGGCACTATTCCCATGAAGAATGAACCGGTTATAATTCGCGATCACAAGGATGCGGATCTCCTTTACTGGGACAGCAACTGTGGTATGAACCTGTGCAACTATTTGACCAAAAGGTCTGACAGGATAGGGATTGTAGCTAATGGATGTAATTCACGCAATATCATGACTCATATTATCGAGAACCAGATCAAGCGTGAACAGATTTATATAGTGGGTATTCCCTGTACCGGAATAATCGATCACAGGGCAGTTCAGAGGGCTGTTGAAGGAAAAGAGATAACAGATCTGCAGGAGAAAGGTGATGAGTTCACTGTAAAATGCGGGGATTTTGAAAAGACCTTAAAAAAGAAGGATTATCTTCAGAGCAATTGCGTTACCTGCAAACACCGCAATCCTGTGGAATCGGATGAAATGGTTGCAGATCCTGTGGAAGAGCAGGAGGTATCAGAGCCCTACAAGGACGTGGAAGAGATTGAAGGCATGGCCCCTGAAGAAAAATGGAAGTTTTTTAATGAAATGATATCTTCATGTATCAGGTGTTATGCATGCCGCAATGCATGTCCTCTGTGTTACTGTCCAACCTGCTTTGTTGATGAGTCAAGGCCTCAATGGGTTGGCAAGAGTATTGATCCTACGGACACGTTGACATTTCATTTTTTGAGGGCCTACCATTGTGCAGGGCGCTGTACCGAGTGTGGAGCGTGCGAGAGGGCTTGTCCTGTGGGCATACCGGTGAGGCAGTTCACCAAGAAGCTCAATAAGGATGTGCTGGAACTCTTTTCATGGGAAGCAGGTCTGGGCCTGGATCAGAGGCCTCCATTGGATGTTTACAGGCCGGATGACTACAATGATTTTATTCGGTGAAAGGTGTATAGGTTATGACAGAAAAGGTGTTCACCAGAGAAGAATGGATCAAGGCCCTGGAGGGTCTTAAAGATACCTACAGGCTTTTTGTTCCTGTCAAGGATGGGGATTATCACAGCTTTAAGGCCATGGGCGAGGGAGAGCCGGATTTTGACTTTGTAAACACTCGGCTTTCACCTAAATCAGTGGTTTATCCCCAGTCAGAGGGCATGTTTGAATACTCACTTGATGAGAGCGATCCTGAAGTAAATGTTGTTAAGGAATTGCCCAGGGATTATCCCCCTCAGGCAGTAGTAGGTATAAGGCCGTGTGATATGCAGGCCTTTTTGATAGTAAAACCCAACTTTGACAATCCCGAATACCGGGATCCATGGTGGGTGCAGCATTTTGAGTCAACAACTTTTGTGGGTTACGGATGTACTGAGCCTTATGATACCTGCTTCTGTACGGAGGTAGGCGGAGGGCCTTTCAGTGAAAAGGGGCTTGATGCGATTATTTATCCGGTTAAAGAGACGTATCTGGTGAAGGCCCTGACAGAAAAAGGCGAGGCCTTTCTTGGAAAAGCAGAAGGCGGCAAACCGGCTGATGATTCCATTAAAAAAGAAGCCGATGCCGTATCAGCCGAGGCAAAAGGCAAGATAAAGTCAAAGTTTCCCACGGATAATCTGAGCAAGAAGACCATAAATGAGCTTTTTGATGCTCCTTTCTGGGAAGACCTTGCATTTGCATGCATTAATTGCGGCACATGCACGTATCTCTGCCCGACATGCTGGTGTTTCGATATTCAGGATGAGATAAACGGGAACAGAGGGGACAGGATAAGGAATTGGGATTCCTGTATGTTTCCTCTTTTTACTCTTCACGGCTCAGGTCATAATCCAAGAGACAACAAATTTCAGCGTGTGCGTCAGAGGTTTATGCACAAGCTGAAATATTATGTGGATAAATATAATGACGGTGTTCAGTGTTCAGGGTGCGGACGGTGTATCAGGCAGTGCCCTGTAAACATTGACATAAGGCATGTATGTGAATTGATGAATAACCTTTAGTTCTAAATTCATAATTGACGGTCTCGTAAAAAGTCGTCACTCCGGCCCCGCGTCAAGCTCGGGATAAACCTGCCACAATGATTGGCGGATAAACCCGCCACAAACATTGGCGGATAAATTCCAACCTGTCCCGGATTCCTGTTCGGGGCCGGAATGACGGAAAATGATATTTGTAGACTTTTTTCGAATTCATTAATTTTTAACTCTTAATTCTTAATTTTTAATTGATACGCAGGGGGTGTTAGATTGGAAAATCCGTATTTACCCTATCCGGTACGAATAGATCAGATAACCACGGAGACCGAAGACAAAAACCTAAAGACATTCAGGTTTGTCTTTATAGACCCGGAGGATGAAAAAAGGTTTGCATATACACCCGGTCAGTTTGCCGAGCTGTCCGTGGCGGGAAAGGGTGAAATACCCATTGGCATCGCATCATCCCCCACGGAGAAAGGCTTTGTAACGTTTACCGTTAATAAGACCGGCCTTGTAACGAATCACCTTCACAACATGAAGGAAGGTGACAAAATGGGGATCAGGGGGCCTCTGGGAAACTGGTACCCCTGGGAAGAGATGCAGGGTAAACATGTGGTTATTATAGGCGGCGGCTTTGCATTCACAACATTGAGGTCAAGCATAATCTATATGCTGGATCCTGAAAACCGCTCCAAGTTCGAGGATATTACCGTTGTATATGGTGCAAGATCCCCTGGCATGCTGCTTTACAGGGATGAGCTTGCAGAATGGGAAAAGAGAGATGACATAAATATGCATATCACGGTGGACGGCACTGATGATCCTGACTGGAAATATAACGTAGGTTTTGTGCCGACCATTACGGAGCAGAAGATAACAAGCGCTGAAAATGCGATTGCAATTGTATGCGGCCCGCCTATTATGATTAAATTTACCCAGCCGGTCCTTGAAAAGCTGGGGTTTCCTCCGGAGAGGATTATCCTTTCTCTGGAGATGCGTATGAAATGCGGCATTGGCATATGCGGGCGCTGCAATATCGGTGATCAGTATGTATGCAAGGATGGGCCTGTATTTTCTCTGGCTCAGCTCAAACAGCTGCCAGGCGAGTATTAAAACCGGACGGTTTATTCAGTTTATTGAATCTTTAATGATATTTAAAAAGCCGTCATGACTGACGGCTTTTATTATTTTTATATCCACTCATCAAGCGGATATCTGTATTCCTCTCCCAGATAATTCCTCAAAACAAGATTATCCCTGTCTGATCCTGCTATATATTCCGGGAGTAAAGGGACTTTCCCGCCTCCTCCGGGCAGATCTATTGCAAAATGAGGTGCGCACATGCCGGAAGTGTGTCCATGCAATCCCGCCATGATCTCAAGCCCCTTTTTTAGAGGGGTAAAAAAGTGGGCAGTCCCTTTTGCCAAATCAGCCTGAAACAGATAGTAAGGCCTCACACGGATTGTCAGGAGTTTCTGATTCAGGGTCTTCATCGTATGCAGATCATCATTTATTCCTTTCAAGAGGACGGTCTGGCATCCTAAAGGGATTCCGGCATCTGCAAGCCGTTTGCATGCCAGTGATGATTCAGGGGTTATTTCAAGGGGATGATTGAAATGTGTGTTGATAAACAAAGGATGAAATTTTTTCAGCATATTCGTCAATCGGGGGGTAATCCTCTGTGGCAGGGTGCAGGGTACCCTGGTCCCGATTCTTATAATTTCCACATGCGGAATAGAACGCACTTTATTCAAAATATCATAGAGTTCATGATTTCCAAGAAGAAGCGGATCTCCACCTGAAAGGAGGACATCCCTGATACGGCTGTTGTGCCTTATGTATGAGATTCCTTCCCTGATTGATTCTTTTGTCACCATATCAGGCCTTCCCACCTTTCTCTTGCGGTTGCAGAACCTGCAATACATGGCGCATTGACTTGATATCAGAAAAAGTACCCTGTCCGGATACCGGTGTGTCAGGCCAGGGACAGGAGAATAATTCTCCTCGCTGAGAGGATCTTCAAGGCCTTTTTCAATCGTAATCTCCCTGAGATCCGGGATACACTGCCTGTATATGGGGTCATCCTTCTGCTGTATAAGACTCAGGAAATAAGGATTTATGCGCATGGGATAGCAGGCGCTTACCTTTTGAAGTGCGGCAGTATCTATTTCGAATGAATCCGGCAGGTATTTTGTACTGGTGATACTCTTTGAAAGTATCTGCTTCCATATGGATTGACTGTCTTCTTTTTTGATTATGATATTCAGCATATTTTAAAATGAGCTTTTCATTTACATGTATAAAATGAATAATTCATATCATAAATGCTGTTGCAATCAATATCAAAAAAAGAGGTCGAAATTTGATTATGTCAAAATATATCGATCTTTTGCAAATAATTACGGGCAATGGGACAGAACGTTTTTTAAGTGCGGGAACGGGGTCCGGGAACGGGGTCAAATCCGGATTAGTGAATAACATTAATTTTTACCTGTCAAAAGCACCTGTTAAACCGATCCGCCATATACGGCGATCTCAGTTAATGCTTAATGTCTATTCGATTCCCATAATTTACCGCATTTTTTTACTGCTTCATATCTGGGGCCAAGCTCAAATCTTGTATAGTGAATAATACAAAAAACAATGCTGAATGCCTGAATACAGGCTAGGCAGCGCTCCAGCCAAATGCGTTTTTACAGAAAAGCCAGTATTGACGCAGATCCTCTTCAGTGATATCTTCTAACTGCTTATTGTAAAAACGCTGTAAATGCAGAACAGAACTGACATAAGATTGAGTACTCCTTTTTGTATAATCTGCTAACTGAAGATTTTCCTTAAAACGTTTAATTAAATGGCTCATGGTATCTTCCTTTTTTCTTTTAACCTTGTCGGGTAGAAGAAATCATGAGTTATTCAATCAAACAATAATGATCTATAAAGACTGATTCTGCCGCGCAGCGGCTTATTTGAACAAGGGCCTGGACCTGACAGGCTAAAAAGCTCGCCTGCAGGTCAGGCACCACATTAATTTATTATGAACATCAATCAACTGATTATGCCGGCGATAGCTGCTGCAATAGAGGCAGGTGCGGCCGTTCTGGAGATATATCGTCAGGCTTTTGCCGTAGAAGAAAAAGCGGACAAATCCCCTTTGACCATTGCGGATAAACGATCCCATGAAATTATTGAGGCCCGGCTGGCTACTTTTAAGTTTCCCTTGTTGAGTGAAGAGGGCAAACACCTGGATTATGCATTGCGAAAAAACTGGGATTTTTTCTGGATAGTGGATCCTCTGGACGGAACCAAGGAATTTATAAAAAAAAATGATGAATTTACGGTCAACATTGCCCTGATACAAAAAAATGCCCCGGTGATGGGAGTTATTTATGTGCCGGTGCTACGCCAGCTTTATTTTGCGGCCCGGGAGGCTGGGGCCTTTCGCATTACCCTGGATGGGGATAAGAATATTGATGGCATGCCCCTCGACCGGTTCATTGCCCTCGCCACGCCTATTCATGCCGGTATCATTGAGGGGCGGCCTTTTACCATTGTGGGCAGCCGGTCCCACGCTACCAAAGAACTTGAGGAATATGTGGAGAAGAAACGAAAAGAATACGGTGATCTGGATTTTATTCCTGCGGGCAGTTCCCTGAAATTCTGCCGGGTGGCGGAAGGAAGCGCTGATGTGTATCCTCGGCTGGGGCCTACCATGGAATGGGATACTGCGGCGGGCCATATTATCGCTGAATGCGCGGGCGCTTCCGTGTTCCGGGCAGACAATAGTGAAGCAATGCGGTACAACAAAGAAGATCTGCTGAATCCCTGGTTTTTTGTGTCAAATGGCAGGCATTAAAAGAAAGGAAAGAGGCGTAGCACCTGATTATTGACCAAGCCTTCACAAGGATTAAGAAAGGAAAACATCCATTGCAAATATGCATTAAATAAAAAAAGGATGTTATATCGCAGATTTTAAGTGTTCAGGTTTTTATCAGTTTCTGTTTTTTTGTTAAATGGAGTAAGTCATGGAGATGAAGCTGTGACGAATAGTCAGTACGTGTGGCAGGATGGCTCGATGAAATGATGAGGGGGAGCATAACAAATAAAGGATCAGTCCCGAGTCGAGGAACGAGTGCTCGGAACTAATCCATGGTTCATGAAGCTGCGAGCTATAGAGAAAAAGGCTCACAGTTGACGGTGATCTGAACGTTCGAAAAAAAACCAGAGAAAAAGGACAGGTTTTGTTCTCAGATTAATGCAAAAAAGTTCAAGCCAAAACACAAGATGCGGGTTGCACGGTTAGGATTACAATCTTGTATTTGGTTTTTCATATCCATTATCCATCCGTACCCTTGGACTCATGATGACCTTTGTCATGGATGAGCGGGGAAAAATAATCGATTTTACTGCCTCTTTGCAGCCCGGGATTGATGAAACACGATTTAAAAAAGCCAGGATATAGTTATGTGAAGGAGTATAAGTACTTGAAACTTTATTTATTATCATATAAAATTTGCATTGTTTTCAGGGTGTAGATGATTCAAAAAAGAGATAGAAAACAAAAATAGAGTATGCCAACAATATGTTGCGAAAGGAGGCAGGCTATGGCGGAGAAGCCTAAGGTTGGATGTGCTCGCCCGACCGGTGGGCTGGTCGGGCAGCCGGAGGAGAAGCAGGAAAAGCAGACAGTGCAGCCAGCAAAGGAGGTAAGAAAAATGATACAGGTAGGAAAACCAGCACCTGATTTTGTCGCCCCTGCATACCACAAGGGGGAGTTTACATCCGTAAAGCTTTCAGATCACCTTGGTAAATGGGTTGTCCTGTGCCTGTATCCGGGTGATTTCACATTTGTTTGAGCAACCGAAATATCAGCGGTCGCTGATCATTACAAGGACTTTCAGAAGCTTGGTGTTGAAGTCTTTTCCATGAGTGTCGACAGCGTCTTTGTCCACAAGATGTGGAATGACAACGAACTCTCCAGGATGGTCAAGGGAGGAGTACCTTTCTCCATGCTTTCCGACGGAGGCGGAAAGGTAGGAACAGCCTATGGCGTTTATGATGAAGATGCCGGAGTAGAAAATCGTGGCAGGTTTATCATAGATCCTGACGGAGTCATTCAGGGATACGAAGTACTGACACCTCCTGTGGGAAGGCATGTGGCTGAAACACTTAGGCAAATCCAGGCATTCCAGCTTGTAAGAAAGAGCAAAGGAGCCGAGGCAACACCTTCAGGATGGCAGCCCGGCAGGATGACTCTAAAACCAGGCCCGGACCTTGTTGGAAAGGTATGGGAAGTGTGGAAGACCGATATGGCGAAATGATCATTTGTTTGTCTCTTTTTTTATTATGCCCCGTGAGTAAGATTTCCGGGAATTATATTGAATGACAATGCAAACGTCGCGTTCAATGCAATATTTGATGCTTTGGGCGCGGCATTTTTTATATTTAGTTCCTATAAAACAGGATTGGAGAAACCTTTTAAGGTTTATATGCCTGTTCATGGAATCCCTGAGCCCTGAATTGTTTATATCCGGGCCTTTTTCTGTTAATATGCATTACCGGCATGGAGGCTGTCAAGAGAGTAGAAAATCCATCATTAAGCCAACAGGCTGATCTATTATGTGGAAAAAATGCTATTTCATCCGGCAGTATTTTAGTATTTTATGAAGGGAATTTTTAACCCAGTGGGACTGAAAAAGATGACCAGTAAAGTTTTATTGATCGGATGGGATGCTGCTGACTGGAAAATTATTCATCCCCTCATTGATAACGGTAAGATGCCGAATATGGCAAAGTTTATTGAGCAGGGTGTAATCGGCAATCTCGCAACACTTTATCCCGAATTGTCACCCATGCTCTGGACATCAATTGCAACAGGAAAAAGGCCTTTCAAGCACGGTATACTCGGCTTTATCGAACCTGACCCGCAATCAGGCGGGGTACGACCGATTACCAATATCTCGAGGAAAACAAAGGCCATCTGGAATATCCTGAGCCAGTCAGGCCTGAAATCCAATATTATCGGCTGGTGGCCTTCACATCCTGCAGAGCCGATAAAAGGGGTTATGGTCTCAAACCATTATCAGAGAGCAATAGCGCCCTATGGAAAATCCTGGCCCATAAGATCAGGGACAATACACCCTGAAAGGCTTGTAAGGAATCTGGCAGCATTACGTGTTCATCCGCAGGAACTTGATGCGGGCCTTATCATGAACTTTGTTCCCCGCCTGGCAGAGATAGACCAGGAAAAGAATCGCAGGATTGAAAATATTGCAAAGATCATTGCTGATTGCACTACAATCAATAAGGCCGCAACAGCTATAATGCACCATGAGAAGTGGGATTTTACGGCCGTCTATTTTGACTCAATTGATCATTTCTGCCACGGCTTTATGAACTTTCATCCTCCTCGTCTTCCATGGGTAAATGAAAAGGATTATGAGCTATATAAAGATGTTGTGGAGAGCGGTTATATATATCACGATATTCTGCTCGGCACACTCCTGGACAAGGCAGGTGATGATTGTACGGTAATAATGGTATCAGACCACGGTTTTCACTCGGACCACCTGAGGCCGAGACATATCCCGGTTGAGCCTGCCGGCCCTGCTGCACAGCATCGGCCCTACGGTATTTTCGCAATAAAGGGCCCAAACATAAAAAAGGATGAGATCATTTACGGTGCCAGTCTCCTCGATATCTGCCCGACAATTCTGACTCTTTTTGGAATGCCTGTTGGAAAAGACATGGACGGGAAGCCTCTCGTTAATGTCTTTGAGCATCCACCTGAAATAAAGACTGTCCAAAGCTGGGATGAAATCAAGGGAGATGACGGAAGGCACCCGGAAGATAGAAGATTAGATCCTGTCGAGGCATATGAGGTGATTAATCAACTCGTTGAACTGGGATACATCGAAAAACCGGATGATGACAGGGAAAAGGCGGTAAAGCAGAGTCTTCGTGAACTGGATTATAATGCTGCGCGGTCTTATATGGGTGCAGGCCTTTATTCTGAAGCCGTCCCTGTTTTGGAAGAGCTGTTTGAGTCATGGCCTGATGAATACAGGTTCGGAATCCAGCTGGTCACATGCCTCAAGTCGCTGGGCCGCACAAAACAGTCCAGGATACTGCTTGAGGATATTTTCAAACGGAAAAGGCAGGATATGTTAAGGGCGACCGGAGAACTCAAGGAATTCAGCAAAGGCCACAAGGATCCCAGGATAGAGGATTTGAAAGTGGAGGAGCAGCATCAACTGCGTGAACTCCGGGCCAGGGCATCAGGAAGTGCCTATGCAATGGAATTTCTTATGGGCGCTCTTCTTTTTGAAGAGGGGGATGATGAAAAGGCCCTTGTCCACTTGAAGAGAGCTGAAAAGTTAGATAGCCTGAAATCAGCCCTGCACAACATTTTAGGTGATATATATCTTAAAATGAAGAGATGGGAGGATGCTGAGAACAGTTTTGAAAGGTCTCTTTCCATTGACCCTGAAAACGCCGAAGCATACCTCGGTCTGGGGCGCTTATACCTCAAAGTGAGGAGTAACAGTGAGGCAGCGGAAGCAGCACTGACAGCAGTAGGCCTTCGATTTCACAATCCAAAAGGCCATTTTGTTCTGGGTGTTGCACTTCATAGAATAGGAAGAATATATGAGGCAATTAATGCACTGAGAGTGGCGATTTCTCAGAGCCCTGATTACCCGGATGCCCACCGGCGGCTCAGCTATATTTATAAGAACAGGATAAGAGACGAAGCAAAAGCAGAAGAGCACAAGAGACTGGCAAAGGAGGCAAAAAAGAGGATTCAGACTTTTAAAAAAGGAAATCCATATTCTCAGCAGGATAAAAATACTGCGGCTCGGACTCCTATCACTTCGGATCATCCGGTTATTTCAATATCTTATGATACTGTTCCCAGGGGCACTGTAGACCGGGATAATACGGTTTTTATTGTCTCCGGTCTTCCCCGCTCCGGTACTTCAATGATGATGCAAATGCTTACCCTGGGAGGCATTGAAGCCCTTACCGACGAAACCAGAAAGGCTGACGATGACAATCCCAGAGGGTATTTTGAGTTTCAAAAGGCCAAACAGCTCCGGAAAGATGCATCCTGGCTTGCTGATGCAAGAAGCAGGGTTGTCAAGATTGTTGCTCAGCTGCTGTGGCATCTGCCTATAAAGAAGGGTATAGATTATTGTGTTGTTTTTATGGAACGTCATTTGGATGAGGTTATAGAATCACAGGACGTAATGCTCCGGCGGCAGGGCAAGAAAAAGGCGAAGATCTCTCATGAAATATTGAAAAGGGTCTTTGCTGAACAGATAAGAAGGGTTAAACTCATGCTGTCTGCAAGGGGAATTCCAGTGCTTTATGTTGAATACGGTATGGCCATCTCAGATCCGGCAGGAACAGCGGCAAGGGTAAATGCATTTTTGGGTGGCGGGCTTGATGAAACAGGTATGGCCAAGGCGGTGGAACCTTTGTTAAGAAATCAAAAAAAGGCTAATGCAGATCAGCTATGATTTATCAGTTCTCCTGTTCTCGCTTTTTCAGCCTTCTTGCTCCCTCCATTAGGATAAGCCCCGTAAGTATAATTATTCCCCATTCATTAAGTGTGGGAATGGTTAAAGATGGTACCAGAATATGAATAGGGGTATCTGCCTGGTCCTCATATGCCCAGTCAATAATTGTGCCCGCGGAACAATTCGCTGCGCCTCTGAACTGGATCCATCCGTAGTGGATTGCCCCGTCTATATCGAATTTTACTCCTATATAGCCCATCCGGCCGTTGAATTTGCCTGCCTGCAGATCATAAATATAACCAGTATAATTATAATATAAATCAAACCCAAGAATTCCGACAAAATTATTCCAGTTCGCTTCGGGGCCAGCGCTCTGGGAATTTTCCATTATTTGAACTACTGGTACTTGATAAGTCGTATTTAACGTAAAAGTGGATAATGTGTATGAAAATTCGTTTCCGTTATAGGGAAACATTATATTTCCACCATATCTGTAAGTATAATTGTACCCATTATAGGTGCCGGAATATGTGGAATGAAGATTCCAGAAAAGAAAATCAATCTGCCCGTCACCGTTAATGTCAACTGTTTCAACACTGTTACTCACATTTAAATTCTGAATCCCGCTATATTGCACTGCCGCTTCTGCAGGATGTGCAACGGCCAGAGCCGCGCCTGCGATCATGGAGTAGTCTATGAGTTTCCTGTTCAGCCCATTGCTATCCTTTAATGGCCACTTTTTTGTTTTTTGATTTTTCATTGCGGCTCCTTCGTAAACGGGTGAATGCTATTTGACACGTAACTTGGCAGAATGTTTTCTGTTATTATTTTTATAGTTCCATGTCAAGACTTAAATATTCCAGAATTATGGTTGAGCAGGATTATTCAAAAATATTTGACAATGAAAAACGGATATACTACTTCGTTTATATTATAGTGTGAAAAATATCCCTTATTAACAGATAGAAATACTGCAAAGTTGAGATTTTTATAACAATATAATTTATGATATTATTACTCCAGCAATAGTATATGTTAATGTTGTCCCAGCCAGGGGCTGATAAACCAGCCAAAAACACAGGCTGGTAAACCCTCCACAAAAAATGGCGGGTAAAATTTCGAGACCCGAATCAAGTTCGGGATAAATCCGCCAAAAACATTGGCGGGTAAACTCCAGCCTGTCCCGGATTCCTGTTCGGGGCCGGAATCCACAATGAATTCGACTGTATGCCCCCGGATCGGGGTCCGGGGGAGGCTTATCAAGCCCGGCATGACGATTGATGTTTTTAATCGCCGGAGTAATATTTTGGCGGGAGGAATTTGGAGTTAATTAACGTTACTTGATTCGGAATGGAACTCAGGATTATTATCAGATTGGTTTTTTGCTGAAGCAACCTGTATTCTGTTGAGCGGTTAGTTTAGGAGGAGATTATGTCTGATTTTTTTCAGAATGGTGAAATAGCAACATTTCATAGACTTAAATACCGGGATATAGATGAAATTGAGGCAGAACTCCAGGAGGCAGCTGTTCATCGTCCAATCTCCCTGGTCCTGCCGTATATACCTGTTGAGCTTGAGGGGAAAGGCCTTCCAACGATTGTCGAAGAACTCCGTCATGTAAAATATCTTAAGAACATCATAGTAACCATCGGCAATGCTGATGAAGAAGACTTCGTTGAGGCAAAAAAATTTTTTTCAGCTCTTCCGCAGGAACCCAAATTAGTATGGTGCACGGGTCCGAAGATCGAGGCACTTTACAGGGAACTCAGTGAGAGTGGTATTGACGCAGGCGGAGACGGAAAAGGAAGGTCCGCCTGGACGGCATATGGATATATTCTTGCGAGAGACGATAGTCAGGTCATAGCACTGCATGACTGCGATATCGTAAACTATGACCGGGATTTGCTTGCACGCCTTTGCTACCCTGTTGCAAATACGTATATAGATTTTGAGTTCTGCAAGGGTTATTATGCAAGGATTACAAATCAGCTGCATGGCCGTATAACACGAATCTTTATGACACCCCTTATACGTGCCCTGAAATCAACACTCGGTCCGAATCAGTTTTTGGATTACCTTGACAGTTTCCGTTATATCCTGGCAGGGGAATTTTCAATGGGTATTGATCTGGCCAGAAGACTGAGAATCCCGGGAGATTGGGGAATAGAGGTGGGAGTTCTCGGGGAGGTCCACCGCAATTGTTCCATGAGCAGGATCTGTCAGGTTGATCTTGCTGATAACTATGAACACAAACACCAGTCTCTTACATTTGAAGATCCTAACGAGGGACTGTTGAAGATGGGTACAGATATAGCGAAGTGCATCTTCCGAACAATCGCAAGCATGGGATATACCCTGACCAATGAATTATTTATATCTTTAAAGGCAAGTTATCTGCGCATGGCCCAGGATTTGATTGCAAGATATGAATACGATGCCAGGATTAACGGCCTGAATTATGACAGGCATGCGGAGGGCAGTACAGCCGAAGCACTTGTTGCATGCATCGAGAGCGCTGGACAGCAGTTCCTTGAAGCTCCGAATGAAGCCCCTCACCTTCCTAATTGGAACAGGGTGGTTTCAGCCGTTCCGGATATTTTTGAACGGCTGATTGATATAGTCGAACAGGATAATAAAGACTGATCAGAGTCTTATAGTGAAAAAAAAGCTCTGCCTGTGCCGGATGTGTTATCAAAATGAATATGGAGATCGAGCGTAAATTTTTAGTTGAAGGAGATTCCTGGCGTATCACCTCCAAAGGATTATTTTACCGGCAGGGATACCTTTCCTTGATCAAGGAACGTATCGTCCGGGTAAGAACCGTTGGGCAGAAAGGCTTTTTAACGATTAAAGGCCCTGCAAGGGGAATCTCACGGCTGGAATATGAATATGAAATCCCCCTTGAAGAGGCTGAGGGCATGCTTGAACACCTATGCGAACGACCTATTATCGAGAAGTACAGGCACAGGATTGAATACGATGGCATTATATGGGAGGTAGATGAGTTCCTTGGGGAAAATGCAGGTCTGATTCTTGCCGAAGTTGAACTTGAAGATGAAAAGGATATGCCGTCATTACCGGAATGGATCGGCAGGGAAGTCTCTTACGATCAAAGATATTTCAATGCGAATCTGGTCAAGGTGCCGTATAAGTATTGGGGACATATCAGCAATGCCGGGGATTAAACTCATGCCAGCCTCAGGGTGATTGAAAATCTTCTTTTGTAACGACAGTAATGCCTCTTGGTGTTACAGTAAAACGTTTTCGGTCTTTTCTGGGATTATACCCGATCTCAGTACGGGGGGGGATATGTACTCCCTCTGCAAGGATAGCTTTTTTGATTCTGGAATAACCACCTATAACCACATTTTCCATTACGACCGATTCATCTATTTCTGACCAGCTCTGGACAAAAACATTATATGACAGAACACTGTTTCGGACAAGGCCTCCGCTGATTATTGATCCGTGGGCTACAAGGGCATCAAGGGCACGCCCTGCTCTTGGTTCCTCGCCTGTCTCCTGTGCATAGATAGTCTTAACCGGAGGATATTGTCGTTGAAAGGTACGAATCGGCCAGTATTTCCCGTACATATTAAAAAACGGTTCTATTCCGGTCAGGTCCATATTGGCGTTCCAGTATGAATCCAGTGTCCCCACATCCCGCCAGTAGCCTGAATCACTCACGATGTTAATATTACTTTCCCTGCTTAATCCGTCCCTGTCTGCGTATAATGCTACATCTTTTATCTTGTTTTCTCTGCGGTAGGGATAGGCCATAACGCGGTGGGTATCAAGAATATCCGGCAACAGATGTTTGCCGAAATCAGGCCTTGGGTCCTTTTTTAATAAATCCACCAGGACCTGTGTCTTGAAGATATAGATGCCCATGGAGGCCAGTATGCGGTCACTGTCTCCAGGTATTGTTTTGGGTTTATGGGGCTTTTCCTGAAAGCCTTTGACTTTAAAGCTTTCATCAACTTCAAGTATGCCGTATTCACTGGCCGTCTCTTTATCAAGCTCAATAACCGCAATAGTAACGTCCGCATTGCTGGCTTCATGATAAGCCTTAAAGATGGAATAGTCCATCTTGTAAACATGGTCTCCTGAAAGTATTAGTACATATTCCGGTGAATCCTGTTCAATCAAATAAAGATTCTGGCGGATGGAATCCGCAGTTCCCTGATACCATCTTTCGCCTGCCATCATCTGCGGCGGTGCGATTTTCATGTAGTGCCCAAGCGCCGGGCTGAAGATATTCCACCCTCCTTCAAGATGCTGCATCAAGGTCTGAGATTTATATTGAGGAAGAACGATGATTTTGTAAACTCCTGAATTTATGCAATTGGAAAGGGCCAGATCTATTAACAGGTATATTCCGCCGAATGGTATAGCAGGTTTTGAGCGATTTTTTGTAAGGGGCATCAGTCGTTCCCCTTTACCTCCTGCCATGATTACTGCCATTGTATTCTTCATCCAGAAATATCTCCTTTTAACTGGTTAGCACTGTTCCGCTTTTTAAGGCTTTAATGTGTGTAACCCTTATATCGATTTTATCAAAAAACGCTTCCTGTGAATCCTCAGATCAAATGGCTGCTACATATTTTCTACAAAACTCTTAAGCTTTTTACTCCGGCTTGCATGTCTGAGCTTCCTTAGGGCCTTTGCCTCTATCTGCCTGATACGCTCTCTTGTGACACTGAAATCTCGGCCCACTTCTTCAAGTGTATGGTCAGCTTTTTCACCAATGCCAAATCTCATTCTAAGTACTTTTTCTTCTCTCGGGGTCAGTGTCCTGAGTACTCTCCTTGTCTGTTCGGCCAATCCAAAGTTGACAACCGCATCTCCCGGGGAAAGAACTTTCTTGTCCTCTATAAAATCGCCGAGATGGCTATCCTCTTCTTCCCCTATAGGAGTTTCAAGAGAAATAGGCTCCTTGGCAATCTTCAATACCTTTCTAACCTTATCCAGCGGAAATTCCATTTTTTCAGCAATTTCTTCAGGGCTTGGCTCACGGCCGTGTTCCTGAACGAGATACCTTGATGTCCTGATAAGCTTATTAATTGTTTCAATCATATGCACTGGAATACGGATGGTCCTTGCCTGATCTGCAATAGCCCTTGTAATTGCCTGTCTGATCCACCAGGTTGCATATGTGCTGAATTTATATCCCCGCTGGTATTCAAATTTATCAACTGCCTTCATAAGACCGATATTGCCCTCCTGAATAAGGTCAAGAAACTGCAGGCCTCTGTTGGTATATTTCTTTGCAATACTGACAACCAGTCTAAGATTTGCCTGTATAAGATCGGATTTGGCCTTTTTTGCCTTTTCAAGATTTGCCTTCACTCCCTTAAGTGTCGCTTTAAGTTGTCGGGAATGCATGCCTGTCTGTTCTTTATACTGCTTGATAATTTTTTGAGCATTAGCCAGTTTTAACTTCAATTCTAAAAGATCCTTTTTTGTCAAGTCGATTGGTTGAATTATATCATCATCAGCAATGGAATCTGATATCTTGGCAAAACACTTCTTTAAATAGGAAATTGGTTTTCCTCCTGCCTGCAGCATACACTCGGTAATATGTCTTTCCGATTCTTCAATCGTTGCCACAACATCATCGAACCTTTCGACCATAAGTTGGATCTGTCTCTTTTCCAGCTTGAAAGTATTGGCAAGGCTGCTGATTTGTTTTAGATTCTTTTTTATATTAGTCTCATATTTTTTCTTTTTTTCTTCAGTACAGTTGCCTTTTGATATCTCTTTTCTTTTAATGCGGATTTCTTCATTCAAACCGTTGATTTCATCTATCAATTTTATAAGAGAGTCTTTTCTTTCGCTCAACTGCATATAGTTGCTTTCATCGTCATCCAGATCATTGATCACATCTTTTAATTTGATTTTTCCATCCTTTACCTTTTGCCCCAGATCAACTAAATGATCTACACCCACTGAACAATGCAGACACGCATTCAGGGCATCCTGCTCGCCTGCTTCGATCTTTTTAGCAATTTCCACCTCGCCATCCCTTGAGAGCAATGCAATACTGCCCATCTCCTTCAGATACATCTTTACCGGATCAGCAATTCGTGACGGTGTGTCTGAAATATCCAACTGATCGGTATCCAGATCTTCGAGTTTTGTTTCCGCTTCATCATTGCCCTGAGCTTTTTCAATCTTATTTTTAGATGCCTCATCTATAACCATGATATCCAGATCCTGAAACATCATCATTAGATCATCAGTTTGCTCTTCAGATGAAATCATCTCTTCTGATAAATCATCGTTCAGTTCTTCAAAGGTGATATAGCCTTTATCTTTGCCGATATCAATTAATCGCTTCAAGTTTACCATGTCATTGTTTTTGCTCATGTTTTACCCTCCCGGAAGCCTATGATAAAAAGAGTATTCAGATTTTTGTGCTCACCTTTACCGCATCGTTCCAAAACCGAAAACCGTTTAATCACCGCTTGCTAAATAGGTCTATTTATTTAATAAATGATTGTTTTTCAGTCTTTTTAATTTCAGAAGTTCATTATAAGCCTCGGCATCCCCTTTTACCTTTTTGAACGATGCCAGAAATTTTTTTTGAGATGCTTTTACTTCAAACTCTTCAATAGCCTGATCAACTTCATTTTCTGAATAAAAAGAAGGTTCTGACAGTGCTTCTCGAAATTGAATTCTGGCAAATTCACTCTTAAGGCTTTCCTCTAAATTTTCACAGGAATTTATGCCCTCCTGTTTATACCTTTCAAATATAGTATCAACAATTTCCATAATCACCGGGTCAGAAATAAGTGTTTTGCATTCAATGTCAATAATGCTTGGGATGGTATGCGGATGATGTACCAGTAAATTCAGAAGCTGAATATCGCTGATATTTTTTTCCCTTTTTGAGACTTTCAGTCTTTCTCTGTGCATTAAACCACTGCCAATTAACTTTTTTGACGGGTTATTTTTAAAGGCCTTCATTTCAGATAACATTACTTCTTCGCCTATTCCCAGCCTTTCTGATACTCTTCGTACGTATAAAGCCCTCTGAGTGTGAGTGTTCAGATCTGATATGGTCGGGATTATCTCCTTTAATATGCGGGCCTTAGTTTCGATATCCAAATTCTCTTGTGTCAATTTTTGATCCAGATAATAGTCAAGAATTGGAGACGCCTGATCCAGCAACTCCAGGAACTTGGTCAATCCATTGGCATTCACAAAGGTGTCCGGGTCATGTCCATCGGGCAAAATGACGACCTTTGCGGAGAGACCTTCATTTGAGAAAACCGGCAAACTCCTCAGTGCGGCTTTTTTCCCTGCTTTATCAGAATCGAATACCACAACAGCTTCATTTGCATAACCTTTGAGTTTCCGGACGTGTTTGTTAGTGAGAGCTGTCCCGAGGGTTGCCACTACTTCTTTCAGGCCATGGTTTATTAGAGCCAGGCAATCCATATAGCCTTCCACAATAACAGCCCTGTTTTTTTCTCTGATAGCTTGGAAAGAAGAATTAAGGCCATAAAGAAATTCTCCCTTGCGAAACAGAGGAGTTTCAGGGGTGTTCAGATATTTCGGCAAAGAATTGTCCAGAACTCTGCCGCCAAAACCTACTATCTTCTGCCCTTGATCAAGAATAGGAAATATAATTCTTCCCCTGAACCGGTCATAATATCCGCCTCTGTCACTTGGAATTATTACCCCTGACTGAACAGCCATATCCAAATCAATTTGTTTGCGCCTTAGAAAACCAGTCAATCCGTCCCATTTATCAGGGGCAAACCCCAGGCGGAATTCAGCAATAACATCCGAAGATAAAGCCCTCTTTTTAAGGTAATCCATGCCTGGACTCCCTTTAACGGAATTTTTCAATCCATCCTGGAAATATTCAGCAGCCTTTTCGTTTATATTAAAAAGTTCTTTTCTCCGGATCGCTTTTTTATCTAATTCTAAGCCAGAAAAATCCTGACTAATCTGTATATTATATCTTTCTGCCAAATCCCTTAATGCTTCAGGAAATGTGGAACCATGATATTCCATCCAGAAGGAAAACACATCCCCGCCCTTTTTGCATCCGAAACAGTGAAATGTTTGTCTTTCCTGGTTGACTGTAAAGGAAGGATCTTTTTCAGAATGAAAAGGGCAAAGCCCTAAATAGTTTTTGCCCGCTTTTTTGAGCTGTACAACCTGTCCGATAATCTCAACGATATCTGCAGCCCTTTTAATTTCTTCTTTTGCTGATTGAAAGGAAACCATATTTTCAAGAGATGTTACAGGTTATTTTATCTTTACCGTTCCTTGTTACAAGTTTTTTATATTTATAAGCCGCCGTTCGAAAGGCGTACGGCCATGGGAAAAAATAAAATGCTAATTCCATCCTTTATGCCTGATTTCTGTGCTGAAATAATAAACGGATTAATTTTGATATACTCGTAAAAAGCTAACTTATGCCTCTTTGAGGCAGCCTATGAACAACGAAGCATGTCAAAAAACAAGTTAAGCGTTAAATATTTCATATAGTTATAATGCCATCGCTTCATATAATTTAAAACGACTTCGTTGGAAGTCGTCACCCCGGCCCCGCGTCAAGCTCGGGACAGGCTGGAGTTTATCCGCCAGTTTTTGTGGCGGATTTATCCCGCATTTGATTCGGGGCCGTTGTGACGAAAAATTGTACTTTTTGGCTTTTTGCGATTTCATCAATTTTAATTTCACGAATTTAAATTAGCCTGTCTATTAAAAATATAATTAATTTTTCTGATTACAAGTGGCAAAGTAAATTTTATGTCAACTCTATGAGGGTTATTGCTTCTCCACCCAATCTTGGATCCGCGCCTGACATATTTTTGATGAATGGAACATTTCGTAAATGATCTCGGATCGCCTTGCGCAGCGTGCCTGTGCCAAATCCATGAATAATCTTTAATGTTAATTCGCCTTCAATTAAGGCGCGATTAATTGATTGATCGATAAGAGCAAGGGCGTCATCAACCCTATAACCAATCACATTCAGCTCCTTTACTGTAGGGGCTTCAATATCCCATGATATTAAACTGCTCCTTACGTCAGGATCAGAATTTGCCATATCTTCAATTAGTTCCAAGTCTTGAAGCTGCACCAGTATTTTAACATTTCCAAACATTACAAGCACTTTTTCTCCGGTATGGTCTATTGACTGAATGATCCCTTTCTGATCAAGTTTTTTATGGTAAACTGACCGGCCGTTTTCAAATTCTTTTGCATCAGCCGGTAGCTTTTCGTTAGATTCAGATGAAAAATGGTCCTTTAATTTAGTGCTTACCTCAACTATTTCATCACTTATACGAGCCTGAACAGAATGCTTGTCTTTTTTTAGAAGGTTAATAGCATGTTTCAATTCATTTTTTGCATTATTTATTACTGCATCTGCTTCCATTCTCATCTCTTCAAACAAGGCCTTTTTCTCAGTCTCAAGAGTTATTATTCTATCTGAAAGCCTTTCTTCGGCTGAATGATACTTTAACTTCTCATTTTCAGCCTCGGATTTTTTCCGTTCAGCCTCATCTATAAGCTTATTCATTTTATCAATAAGCTGATTCAAGTGAATTTCATCCTTATCTAAATAAGTGGTTGCCCGTTCGATGATACCGGGATGAATTCCAATCTCTTCGGCTATTTCCAGGGCATGGCTTACTCCCGGCGATCCGTATTGAATTTTAAAGGTTGGGCGATTGTTTTTGCCATCAAACTCAACTGCCGCATTTACCGTTTTCTGGTTTAAAAGGCCATAATTTTTCAGCCTGTTAAAATGAGTTGACACCGCCACCAATGATCCCTTCCGGGACAGAAAATCAAGAATGGCCATTGCAAGGGCTACACCTTCATCCGGGTCTGTTCCTATCCCGGGCTCATCAATAATGATAAGGCTCCTCTGGTCTGCGTTCTGAATTATGTAATTCAGGTGTTCCAGGTGAGCTGAGAATGTGCTAAGACCCGACTCAATATCCTGATCGTCTCCGATATCCGCCATTATCTTGCTGAATACGGGCAAACGACTCCCTTCCTCGGCAGGTATATGAATTCCGGACTGAACCATTAGAGAAATCAGTCCAAGCGTTTTCAATGCGACAGTTTTTCCTCCTCTGTTAGGACCTGATATAATTAGAATATTTCTCTTGTTATCTAAAAATATGTCCACAGGCACAGGGAGATCTGTTTTATTGCCGCGCCTCTTTTTATCAAGGGCAAGGGCCATAAGAATAGCATTCCTTGCTCTTTTTAATTCAACTCCGCAATTTTCTTGTATTTCAGGCAATATGCACTGAAGATTTTCACTGAATTTTGCTCTGGCGTATAATCCATCCAGTCTGCTGATTATTGACTGAGAGTATTCCAGATTGACTGCTGAATCCCTCACAGCATCCGTTAAGGCGACTAATATCCTGTGTTCCTCCTCTTTTTCTTCCTGCAGTAATTCAGCAAGCCGATTATTATCCCTCAAAACTTCGACCGGTTCAAGAAAGCATGTTACTTTTGTTTGAGAATAGCCATGAATAATACCTTCAATGCCCGTACAATGGTCGGTTCTTAAGGCGATTACATATCTCCCGTCTCTTACGGTAACCAGGTGATCCTGGTTATCGCGTGATATGCTTTTCGATTTTTGAAGACTTTCAAGTTTTTTTTGAATATCTGACCTGTACGAGGTCTTTTGACGTCTGAGCCTTTTCAGGGCAGGACTGGCTGAGTCTTTGATCTCACCATATGATGTAATTGCCTTACTTATAAGCCTGGAGAGATCCTCAGAGTCAGGCATTTCCGATGTTAGGTCATATACCCTGGGACACAATTCATGATTCGATGCAAGAAAGCCTTTTATTTGATGACATGTTTTTGACAGCATGAAAACACTTAATAATTCATTTGTTTCCAGGCAGGAACCCTCAGTTCTGGTTTTTACAAGTAAAGGAACAATATCGGTAAGATCCGAAAAAGATAAAAACCCCTTCACTTTAAGAAGGAGCCTCATCTCCGAAACCAGCCTTAACTCATTATCAATATTTTTTAAGTTTTTCGAAGGTTTGAGGGACAGACAATCTGATTTGCCCAGTTCACATGAGGCATAATGGGATAAGACATCTAACAGATCATAATATCCCAGAACCTGATACGTATGTTCAATCATGCAGGCTCTATTGATCAAATGCAGATTTTAATATTTGGAAATCGACGGTCATTTCATTTGTCAACCGTCAAAATCTTTTTTGCTATCCGGCTAATTTCTTTTCCCTGTGCTTTTCCTGTCATCCTGGCCATAGCTTCACCCATTACTTTTCCAAGGTCCTTGAGCCCTTTAGCCGAAATTTCTGAAATTATTTCGCTTAATGTTTTCTCTATCTCTTCTTCTGTCAGCTGCTTTGGCATATATGTGTAATATATTGCAATCTCCTGATCTTCCTTTCTGGCCAGTTCCTCACGACCGCCTTTTCTGAACTCCTCTGCAGCTTCACGGCCCTTTCTGATCATGGTGGAGATGACAGCCTGAATTTCGTCTTCTTTTAAATCACGCCTCTTTTCGACCTGCATATTTTTAATCGCAGTTTTCAGCATTCTCAGGCATGAAAGGCGGATGGTATCATTCTGCTTTAAGGCATTTTTGAGATCTTCATTTATCTGTTTATTTAATGACATGGCTCTATCGGTAAAAGAAAGTAGGTTAATAATTTCTAACAAGGATAATCTATAAAATTAAACTTTCAGTTTGCTCATATTTATTCAGTTTGTCAATTGTAAAATGTTATTTAATTTCAAAAATATTTTTGATGCAGGGAGTTTCAAAAAATTAGTTTTTCATAATATATCTTCGCCAAAAAAATGGCTTCACTAAAGAAAAAACTTAAAACGCAATGAGGGAAGCTTACTGACAACCGCTTTAGAAGTTTTTTCATAAGGCTATGACCTGCATACCTTTATGGCTTCTTCAAGATTTAAGTTGCCTTCATATAGAGCCCTTCCCGTTATCATCCCGATAACACCGTCTTCTGAAAGCGTTAGAACATCTAAGACATCTGAAATGCCCGAAATTCCCCCGGAGGCTATAACCGGGATTTTAACAGCCCTTGCCAGGGCTCTTGTAGCCTCTATGTTGGGGCCTGTCCTCATCCCGTCTCTGGTGATGTCGGTGTAGATAATTGCTGAGGCCTCCATCTCTTCAAAACGCTTTGCCAGTTCAGATGCGGTTAATTTAATATCCTCTGTCCACCCTTCAACAGAAACATAATCCTTTCTGGCATCTATACCGATGATTATTTTCATGGGGAATGCTTTACATGCCTGTCTCACAAACTCAGGATCTTTATAAGCAACTGTTCCAAGTATGACATAATGAATTCCCAGATCAAAATAGCTTTCCAGGGTCGACATATCCCGTATTCCGCCACCAAGCTCAATCGGGATTGATACCGAAGCTGTGATTCGTTTTATCACATCTTTATTCACTGCTCTGCCGGAAATTGCCCCGTCCAGATCTACCAGATGAAGTCGTTCTGCTCCCATTTTGAACCACTTCATTGCCATTTCCTCAGGGACATCTGAGAAGATTGTTTCATCTTCCATGCGTCCCTGCTTCAGTCTGACACACCGTTTTCCCTTGATGTCAATTGCTGGAATTATTAACAAACTGCAAATCCTCTCAATTATTAATACATATTGGCATTTCATTCAGAAGGTTATTAAGGCCTATTAGTGCCAGCTTTTCCGCTGTCATCCATTGTCCTTTCCCCTGAAAAAAGGTCTTCATATCCAGGAGGTTTTCTGTCAGCGACCTTTGAGTTTTATCAAATTTGCCCCTCCAGATTATGCTTCCATCGGCAGGGCAGACCAGATGTAAATCAAAAGCTACAGAAGCAGCGCGATTAACCGCATAATCTGAGCCCTCTCTCTCCTGCCATCTATATATATATCCTGCCAGTACAGCATCAGCCCCAAAGTGGCTCCCAACCTTTTGGAGTAACTTCAAAACTCTCATGCCCACATTTTCATCCGAATCAACGATGCTCGAATAGAGTCCTTGAGCCTGCCCTGGCGATACCAGTTCACATTTTTTTGCAGCTACAAGCCTGTTAAAGAGCCTGTCTGTAATTTTTTCGACAGCGTCCTGTGGAACAGGTCCTGCAATAAAAACAGATCCTGATAGAGGACTCATTATAGTGTCAGTTTGCTCTGCATGAGGCAGGGCAGCCCTGAACCCGACAACAACAATTTTTGTTATTTCAGGAGATGTTGATTCAGCATGTGGGGCATTTGTTTTACTGGTATGGCACCCGAAAATAAGAAAAAGACATATATAAAGCCATATAAAAGCACCTGACTTTTTTAAGTATTTTTTTTTCATTAACACCTCATTTTCTATAAAATGCCTTTTGTTGAAGGGATCCTGCCAGCCATTCGGCTCTCCATGCTGATCGCCTTATCAAGGGCCCTGGCAAAAGCCTTAAAAATAGCCTCAAAAACGTGGTGAGGTTCCTCTCCTGCAATAAGATCTACATGCAGTGTTAACCCTGCATTGTTCACAAGGGCGCGGAAAAATTCTTTTATCAAACCAACATCAAACGAACCGGTTGTTTCCTTTTTTAATTGTACACGATATGAAAGAACAGGCCTTCTGCTGATGTCAATTACAACCCTTGCAAGGGATTCATCCATAGGAATTGTTGCTTCTCCATATCGTTTTATTCCCTTTTTATCTCCAAGTGCCTCTTCAATAGCCTTTCCCAGGCAGATGCCAATATCTTCGATTGTATGGTGATCATCAATGTCCGTATCACCCCTGGCAGTCAACTCCAGATCTATAAAACTGTGCGCTGAAAAAAGATTCAGCATATGATTGATAAAAGGGATTCCTGTATCAACCTTTGCACTGCCGTTCCCGTCAAGGTCAATTACAAGGCTGATTTCCGTTTCATCAGTTTTCCTTTCAATTTTTGCTGTTCGTTTCATGATTTTCTGCCTGTCTGCATATTAATATTGTTATTATGTCATAATAAAAAATGGTGGAGATGAGGGGATTCGAACCCCTGGCCTGTACGTTGCGAACGTACCGCTCTCCCAACTGAGCTACACCCCCACTGACAGTAAATTATAACTCACGAGATGCTGTATTGAGAAAGTATCTGCGACGAATAAGGCTTGATGGGAATGTTTTCGCCCCCTGCAGTCATCGTGAATTTTTATTATAAACATCCTGTAACTTAAATCAATGATTTTTAACATTCCGGGTTAACTAGTTAGCCTAAATTTCTGTAATGAAACTATTCAGTCCCTTATTGCCAATTGACAATGTGTGCTGTGGTCTGTTATATGCAGAATCATTGATATTATAAGGGGCTGAAATGAAGCAGTTGTCACTTGAAGACATTTTTCTTTCCTTTGGCGGGGTTAATGCCCTGTCGGGTGTAAGTTTCGAAATAAAGAAGGGCAGCATATTCGCCATAATAGGCCCGAACGGAGCCGGGAAAACATGCATCCTCAACTGTATCAGCAGATTTTACCATCCTGAAAAGGGGAGAATGTTTTTTGAAGGTCTTGATATTACCCGCCTTCCTACCTATAAAATTTCAAGGCTTGGAATTGCAAGGACATTTCAGAATATTGAGCTTTTTAAAGGTATGACGGTTCTGGACAACATAAAGCTGGGTGCTCACGTACATTTAAGATCAGGAGTTCTCAGTGGTGGCTTGTATATAGGCAAGGCTAAGAATGAAGAAATGGCTTTACGTAAAGAGATCGAAGAAAATATTATTGATCTGCTGGAGATACAGAGTATTAGAAAAAAGGTTGTAGGAACTCTGCCTTATGGGATGCAAAAGCGTGTTGAGCTTGCAAGAGCACTTGCAATAAGACCTAAATTATTGCTCCTGGATGAACCAATGGCAGGGATGAATCTTGAAGAAACTGAAGATATGGCCCGCTTTATTCTTGATATTAATGAGGAATGGGGTATCACTACAGTTTTAATTGAACATGATATGGGCGTAGTTATGGATATCTCAGACAGGGTATGTGTCCTTGATTTTGGTGTAAAAATTGCTGAAGGACCGCCTGAAGACATTCAAAAAAACCCGCATGTTATACAGGCCTATCTCGGAGAAGAAGACGGAGCATTTTCAAAACTCGGCCTGTTGGATATTTGAGACAGGTATTCATTATAAGGCATTTCATTGCTTATTTAAGATGGGTTTCCGTGGAATAGGGCCTTGTTCGCAAAGCTTTCAAATAGCAAGCGAACCGTCCTTGCCGGGCCGGAGACTAATATAAAAGTGAAATATTTATGAAAGAAAATACTCTTCCAGCACTGCTGTTGCGGAATTCAAAAAAATATAAAAACCGAAAAGTAGCACTTAGGGAGAAAGAATTCGGAATATGGCAGGATGTTACCTGGGAATCCTATTATAACCGTGTGAAAGAATTTGCACTGGGCTTATTGTCTTTGGGCTTTGAGAAAGGGGATAAGCTTGCAATTATCGGTGATAATCGTCCTGAGTGGATTTATGCAGAGCTTGCCGCGCAATGTATTGGAGGCGTACCGCTGGGTATTTATCAGGATTCAATAAAGACCGAAGTAGCGTATATAATTGACAATTCAGATGCCAAAATGGTTGTTACTGAAGACCAGGAACAAACTGATAAAATCCTGGACATGATGAGCGAGCTTCCAAAGGTTGAGTATATTATCTATACAGATGATAAAGGAATGCGTAATTACAACCGGCCTTATCTGTTGTATTTTCCTGATGTGGAAACCAGCGGCAGGGATTACGGCGAAAGATTCCCCGGTATTATTGAAGAATCAATAAAAAATATTTCAGAAGATGACATAGCAATCATTGCCTATACTTCAGGTACCACAGGTAATCCAAAAGGTTCGTTACTCTCTCATAAAAATATGCTCCGGATGTCATATAATCTTAATGCTGTGGATCCCAAATATGAATCAGATGAGTTTGTGTCTTTTCTTCCATTGCCGTGGATAGGAGAGCAGATGATGTCGGTTTCAAGTGCACTTGCATTCGGGTTTACTGTAAATTTTCCGGAAGAGCCTGATACCACCTCCAATGACCTTTATGAGATCGGTCCAAATGTCATGTTTTCACCTCCTCGTGTGTGGGAAAACCTTTCACGAACTGTTATGGTGAAACACCTTGATGCATCATTATTGAAAAGACTGATCTATAAACTTTTTATGCCGGTAGGGTATAAAATTGCTGATTTCAGGTTTTCAAAAAAACCTGTTCCTTTCTGGTGGAAGCTGGCTTACTGGTTTTCGTATATTATGCTATTCAGGTCTCTTAAAGACAGGCTGGGTTTCTCCAATTTGCGTAGTGCTTCTACTGGAGGGGCAGCGCTGGGTCCTGATGTGTTTCGTTTTTTTCATGCCCTGGGTGTTAGCCTGAAACAGATTTATGGCCAGACAGAGATCTCAGGCATATCATGTATACACAGGGATGGGGATATTGATTTTGATACGGTAGGGAAACCAATTCCCGAGACCGAAATAATGATTTCAGATGAAGGGGAGATCCTGTCAAAAAGTCCATCATTATTCCTGGGTTATTACAAAGATGAGGAAAGTACAGAAAAAACTATCATAGACGGATGGCTCCACTCGGGCGATGCAGGCTATTTCGATGAGAACGGCCATCTTGTTTGCATAGACAGGGTAAAAGACCTTATGCAGTTAGCGGATGGTACGAAATTTTCGCCAATGCATGTGGAGAATAAACTGAAGTTTTGCCCCTATATTGTTGAGGCAGTTGTTTTGGGACATCAACTCCCCTATATAACCGCAATAATATGTGTTGATTACAAGCACGTCGGCAAATGGCTCGAAGAACACCGCATCAGTTATACAACTTATACCGACCTAGCCTCCAAAGATAATGTGTACGATCTCATTGAAAAGGAAATAGTGAGAGTTAACAGATCATTGCCCGAAACGGTAAGGATAAGCAAATTCCTTTTATTATACAAGGAATTAGACCCTGATGATGGTGAGCTGACAAGGACAAAAAAGGTTAGAAGAAATATTATAAATGAAAAATATGCCCATGAGATAGAAGGACTGTATTCAGATAATGAGTCAGTACCGATTGAGTCAGTAATAACGTATCAGGATGGTAAAAGGACTACCCTGAGAACAAATCTGAAAATAAGAAAGATGAAACCAGTGGAAGAATATGAAAAAGACAAGAAGCATTGGTGGCGCTTCTGGAGTAAGGGTACGGAGGGTTGAAATTAATTTTTTAAAACTATTTAAAGATTAGCCGACGTGGCTTTAATTTTCCAAGGTTGTTTCAAATGACTGAAAATACACTATTTTTTTTGCAGCTGCTTGTCACAGGGCTTGTTATCGGCAGCATCTATGCCCTGGTTGCCCTGGGCTTTGTCCTTATCTACAAGGCTACAAGTGTTTTGAATTTTGCCCAGGGAGAACTGTTGATGCTTGGGGCATATGTATGTCTGGCCCTGGTAATAGAATACAGGGTGCCCTTTATTGCAGCATTTTTTCTTACACTGGTGTTTTCTTTGCTGCTCGGATTGCTTTTAGAGAGGGTGATTCTGCGGCCAATGATAGGAGAACCTATCATATCCATTATTATGCTTACCATAGGGCTTTCCAGTGTACTCAGGGCTGTTGTTCAGGCAGCCTGGGGAACAGAGACAAAGGTTTTCCCGCAGATTTTTCCACAGGAACCATTAAATATGGGTGGAATTGTGGTTTCACAGGTCTATTTATGGAGTCTGGCCTTTGCCTTCCTGCTGCTCATTGTCTTTTCGCTGTTTTTCAAATATTCAAGATCCGGAATTGCAATGCGTGCGACTGCAGATGATCAGCAGGCTGCTCAGTCTATGGGAATCAGTGTTAAAAAGGTTTTTGCAATGAGCTGGGCTATAGCAGCCATTGTATCAGCAATCGGAGGAGTTCTGATCGGCAATATTAACGGAATAAATAACAGCCTTTCATTTATGGGGCTGAAGGTTTTTCCATGTGTGATACTGGGTGGCCTTGACAGCATTTTAGGTGCTGTTATAGGTGGGCTTATTGTAGGAATTTTGGAAAATCTCTCCGGCGGATATCTGGATAATTTTTTCGGCGGAGGTGTTAAAGAGGTTGCACCTTTTATTGTCCTGGTAATAATATTAATGATTAAACCCTATGGTTTATTTGGAAAAATCGATATTGAGCGTGTTTAAGCAGGAGAAGAATTAAATGCCTTGTGGTTTATTTCATAGCAATTATGAAAGAGATGAAAGGATATTTCAGACAACCTGGGTCAAGCTGTGGTTAGGCGCTTTTGTCCTGGTTTTATTTGCTCTTCCTTTTTTTGTCGGGGACTATATTTTATATAATGCAAATATAATTGGGATATTCATTATTGGAGCTTTAGGGTTAAATATCCTTACAGGCTTTACAGGGCAAATATCCCTGGGACATGGTGCATTTATGGGAGTCGGGGCCTATGTCTCAGCTTATATCTCAACAACCCTGGGGATGAGTTTCTGGGTAGCCTTGCCTTTTTCAGGATTTTTTGCAGCTGCCGTTGGAATGGTTTTTGGGATTCCTTCCCTGCGCCTGAGGGGATTGTATCTGGCAATAGCTACTCTCGCCGCACAGTTTATAATTGATTTTATTATCATTCACCTGCGTCCAATTACCGGGGGTTCTCAGGGTCTTCTGGTAGATTCCCCTTCTATTTTTGGTTTTTCCTTCGATACTGACGAAAGCTATTATTATATCGTCCTTGTTTTAGTTATTATGGCAATAATCTTTGCGCGGAATCTATTCAGGACAAAAACCGGAAGGGCATTTATAGCTATTAGAGACAGGTATCTTTCAGCTGAAATGATGGGTATTAATCTTTTTAAATACAGGATATTATCCTTCGGTATAAGTTCTTTTTATGTCGGAATAGCTGGTGCCCTCTGGGCACATTATATAACAGTGATTGCCCCTGAACATTTCTATATAAATGTATCAATTCAATATCTGGCAATAATAATTATCGGTGGCCTGGGCAGTATCCTGGGATCAATATTCGGTACTATATTCATGGTATTGCTGCCTGAGGTATTAAGACTGGTGAGTGAGGTGGTCAAAGAATCATTACCATATTTTACTTTTCTTGTTGAAGCACTTCGTGAGGGGGTTTTTGGCCTAGTTATTATCATATTTTTAATTTTTGAGCCAGATGGGCTTTCGGCAAGGTGGCATACAACAAGAAGTTATTGGAAACTATGGCCATTTTCATATTAGCTGTTTAACGAATAAGGAGGAATAAATTATGAGGCGGATTGTTCTATTTGTTTTGGTTTTTTTATTGTGTGTTTCTTTTGGAATAGTTGTTCAGGCCAAGGATATACCAATAGGCGGCATTTTTGATATAACAGGTGCTACCGGGGATGTCGGCAAAGAATATGGCATGGCTATCAAGGACTATATCACATATGTAAACGAAAATGGCGGGATTAACGGCAGGCAGATAAGGCTTTTCGATGTGGACTACCAGTATAAGATACCGCAGGCCATTGCCGCATATAAGAAAATGAAGTCAAGAGATAAGGTTATTGCCATTCTTGGGTGGGGAACAGGCGACACCGAGGCTATGGCCCCTATAGTTACAAAAGACAAAATTCCTTACGTATCCGCATCATATTCTGAACATCTGACCGATGCTGAAAAGTTTCCGTATAATTTCATATCTGCAACATCATATTCGGATCAGGCAAGAGTGGCGATGGAATTTATTAAACAGAACTGGACAGGTACTTCTCCTGCCAAGGTATGTTTTGTATTTTCCGATACTGGTTTCGGCCGTTCCCCTGTTGCCGACGGAAAGGCATGGGCTGAAAAGATAGGCCTCACAGTAGTCAATGACCAGATTGTTCCCCTCACAGCGCTTGACGCAACAAGCCAGCTTCTCAATATGAAGAAGGACGGGGCCGACTATCTGTTTATGCAGTCCGCCACAATGTCATCATCGACTGTAACGAAGGATGTTAAGAAACTTGGGCTTGATACAAAAATATTTCTTGCTAACTGGGCTATTAATGAAAACTGGTTAAGACTGGTAAAAGAGGCCGGCGAGGGGGTTTATGGAACTATACCGTTTGCTGTCTGGGACGATACAGACATAGAAGCTGTCAAGCTTATGCACAAGCTCAGGGCACAATATCATCCGGATATAGCAGAATCCGGCACCTGCAATTATACTCAGGGTTTTATTGCTGCTATAATTCTGTGTGAAGGGATAAAAAGGGCCGGGGACGAGTTGACTGGCCCGGGTATAAAGAAGGCCCTTGAGACTCTGAGAGATTTTGATCCTATGGGATTGATGGCTCCGGTGACATATACCGCAGATGACCATAAGCCCTGCAGGTCTCTCAAGATTTATCAGGTTAAGGAAGGCAGGCTGGTGCCGATTTCTGAACGCATAACATTGGAGCGTTAGATAGCCGGCAAAGAAAAAGAGTCCTAAACTTAAACGTTACCAATCATGGATTAGAAAAAAATCCGGAATTTGCGTTTATTATGGCATTATTAGAACTGAACAATATTGAAGTCATTTATGACGATGTTATCCTTGTTCTCAAAGGGATGTCTATGGTTGTAAATGAGCCCCAGATAGTCGCCTTGCTCGGTGCCAACGGCGCCGGAAAGACAACGACACTCAAGGCAATATCCGGGCTTCTGAAGGGTGAGGAAGGCAAGGTGACTGATGGGACTATTACCTTTAAAGGAGAGCGGATAGATAGAAGAGCGCCTGATGATATTGTGCGTAGCGGTATATTTCAGGTAATGGAGGGAAGGCGTGTTTTCGAGAACCTGACGATAATGGAGAACCTGATTGCCGGTGCTGCAACAAGGAAAAGCGGAAAAACCATTAAAGATGATATGGATATGGTTTTCAATTATTTTCCACGTCTGAAGGAACGCAGGAATCAGTTGGCCGGGTATCTCAGCGGAGGGGAGCAGCAGATGCTCGTTATAGGCAGGGCACTGATGGCACGGCCGCTTCTAATGATGCTTGACGAGCCTTCGCTTGGATTAAGCCCTCTCCTGGTTAGTGAGATCTTTGAGATTATAAAGACGATCAATCGTGAAAAAGAGGTGACCATCCTTCTGGTTGAACAGAATGCCCGTGTCGCATTATCCATTGCCGATTATGGCTATATTATGGAAAACGGAAAGGTTGTACTTGATGATACGGTTGATAAATTAAAAGATAATGAGGATGTCAAGATGTTTTATCTTGGGCTGACTGAAGTCGGAACAAAGAGAAGCTACAGAGACGTTAAGCACTACAAGCGCCGTAAAAGATGGTTGACTTAGCTCACAGGGGATTAATAACGGTGGATGGGGATCATAATTTTCTGGATTTTGAGAGTGAAACAGCTCTATCGGAGCAGCGTAAACGAAAGCTGACCAGGAAGCTTCTTGATATCATTGAGTATGCTTTCAATAATTCAGCAGCATTCAAAAACAGGCTTAATTCCCATAATCTTTCGCCTAATGATTTCAAAGAAATAAAGGACTTAGAAAAATTAAGCACGTTTGACAAAAATGACATTTTAAAAACCCAGTCAGAAGGTCCTCCTTTTGGTGGGATGCTGGGTGTTGATTTCAAAGATATCAGACGGATTTACAGGTCTCCAGGCCCGATCTATGAGCCAGGAGAAAGGGTATACGAAGACTCAAGATGGGCACAGGCCTTTCGTGCCATAGGAATCGGACCGGGTGATATCGCCGTTAATACATTCAGTTATCATATGACTCTTTTCGGTTTCTGGCTTGATGATTCTCTGAACAGTATAGGTGCTACCATTATTCCATCAGGGCCCGGTAATACCGATATCCTGATCGAACTTATGGCTAAAATGAAGATTACTACCTATCTAGGGACGCCGAGTTTTCTGCACAGCCTGTCTGAAAAAGCTTTAAGTCTTGGTTATGATTTGAAAAAGGATATGCAGCTCAGGTATGGTTTTGTTGCCGCGGAAATGCTGCCTGAATCATTGAGGCTGAATCTGGAGAACCTGTTTGGGATGAGGCTGCTTCAGAGTTATGGAACTGCAGATATAGGCTGTTTGGGTTTTGAATGTGGCGCATGTCATGGAATGCATGTGCCTGAGGATGTTATTGTTGAAATCCTGGATCCTGAGACAGGAAAATCTCTTCCCGCCGGAGAAATTGGAGAGATTGTGGCCACAAATTTCTGTAAGGAATACCCCCTGATTCGTTTTGCGACCGGAGATCTATCCTATTTTATAGATGAGCCATGCGATTGCGGCCGCACTTCACCTCGCCTTGGAAGGATCCTGGGCAGGGTAGACCAGCTTACAAAAGTTAGGGGCATGTTTATTCATCCTTCTCAGGTGATTGAGGTAATGCAGGGATTTCCTGAAGTTAAGAAGTTCCAGGTGATTGTTGACAGATTCAAACATAAGGACAGCATCACATTGCTTGCAAATGTCCAGACAGCAGGAATTGATAATATAAATCTCAAAACAATTATTGAGAATGCCCTTAAAAATGTTGTAAAGTTGAGAATAGAGGTTGATTTTGTTGGAAAAGATGAATTTACTGAATCAGACAGGGTTATCATAGATAAACGTCAATGGGATTGATTTAGTTAGATAGCATAATAACTTAATTAAATTATCAGGAGCTGCCTATGTATGTCAGACACATAATGACCGAATATCCCGAAACGCTTAATGTCGATGCCTCATTCTTGGATGCACTCACAATTATGAGGGACAAGAAGATTCGTCATCTGCCCGTTGTGGACGATAATGACAAGCTGCTCGGCATGGTCACTGACCGTGATCTGCTTAAGCAGGGGGCAGCTGAATCGACTGTCTTAAGTGTCAGAGAACTTATCACCGTGTTAAGCAGGAAAAAAGTCAAAGACCTGATGATCAAAAGGGAAAAACTGTTTGTTGCCGAACCTGATATGATTATCGAACGTGCTGCAAAAACCATGTATGAAAACAGGATCGGGGCTCTTCCTGTAGTTGAGGGTGATAAGCTGGTAGGTATTATGGCTACCAATGATATTCTTGAACTGTTTGTAGAGGCAATGGGCTTTAAGACAGATGTTTGGACGCGCATAACCTTTGATTTGCCTGATACCCCTGGTCAGCTTCTGGATATTGCTCAAATCATTAAGAAAAGTAATGTTAATATAGTAAGCGTTATTACACCTAAAATTGAGCAGGGAAAAGATACCATACTTGTTGTCCGAATTCAAACAAACCAGCCTGACGAAATTCTGGCCAATCTGAAGGAGGCAGGCTACAAGATCGAATCAGTTATAATAGGAGGCTCTGAGTAAATCAGCTGCCACTATTTCTTCAGCATCCGGGAGGCATATACCAGCATCCCGGGTATCTCCTCATAAAGTGATAGAAATCGGGCAATCGCTCTGGCAGTTTCAGGATAAGGATGCCCAATACCAATCGCACTGCCGTATATCAGGGCATGGTTTTTTAGTTTGTGAAGCTGATAAAGTATAGCTTTTTCTTCGGGAACATTATCAAGGAAGATATTTCTGCAGGCTGAGGCAATATTAAGGCTTCTGGCAGTCTCGAAGGCAATTGAACGGCTTGAAGTCAGGCTGTCAATAAAAAACAGGTCTGTTGAGCTTATTACATCGAGAGTCTTTTTAATATCCTCCGGGCATGCGGTAAATTTTGAACCCATATGATTGTTAAACCCTGCAATATAGGGGAGGCTCGAAAGATTTTCCTCCATAATCCTATGTATTTTTACTGCATCGTATCCCACATAAAGGGCTCCCGGGCCAGGATCAATATTAGCGTTGTAGGGCTCCATAGGCTGATGCAGCATAATTTCATGCCCCCTGCTGTGAATATCGATTGCAAGGTTAAAGGAATTTTTAAAATGAGGCAGGATAGAGTATGTTATGGGGATTCCAAGGTCAAGGAATTGCATTGCCCGTTTAACACTGTGACCAATATCATCTATGATTATTGCAATGCGTGACAGGCTGGCAAAGGCCTTTGCAAAACCGTTTATTCCTAATAGACTGCCAAGTACCAACAAGCTGCTTTTTGCTAAAAAACTCCGTCTATCCATTTGTCATATCGCTTTTAGCTGCAGGTTTATGATTGTGTAAGTCTATTTTTGCAAAATAATGGAGAAAGAACCGAAACGTATTTATTTCTTTTATACAAAGGATAGGGGTATAAGTCAATAAAAAATACAATATATTGTGTTTTTTATTCAGATGTTTCTACTGAAATGCATTATAAATGTGGTCTTGCTGATGAAATATAGGGGGGTGAGGTTCCACGGAAGATTAGCTTGCCGAGCAAACTCTCTCAAGGCATTTTTTGTAATGTCATAGAGCCTCCAACCTTTATAAAATCGTATTTGCCGTCAAGCCTCATCGAATCTCTACTTTTTATAAGCTCGAGTTCCATATAGCGGCTACCCTTCCAGTGAGCAATGAGCTTATTATCCTCAATTTGACCATGGAAGGGATACGACTGTCTCACATTACTGCTTAGAAAGAGAGTGATCTGGCCTTTCAGGTTTGAATTGTAGATTTCAAGTTCAGCAGTAGGGCGGTAACTACTCTATGTCCTGTTTCAGGATAGGCGGAGACAGTCATCGGTCCATGCCATTTTCCAATAAGATCTGAAACATTCATCTGTTTTTCAGGAGTGGTGATGCATCCAATCAGCCAAACAAAAGCCATAATTATTAAATATGAACATTGTTTCATTCTATTTGCCTCCTTCTTATGGAATTAGCTCAAAATTCTATATTTTAAAACAAGCATAGGGTAAATAATTTCGGTGAGTCAAGAAAAAATTAATTTTTTAAATCCAAGGATACCATTTATTATTGATTAAAAATCATATTAACTTTGGCGAATTGTAATGGTGGTAAACGGAATATGAATCTTTTGGAAAAACCGAATATGGTGTATTATATTTTCATCAGGTGACTTAAGAAAATGCATCTGGTATTCTCTAAATATATAAATTTTATGGAGGAAACATTCATGCTTGAATCCAGTGCATGGATAAAGGTGCCAGGAACTTTTAATGTTAAGGTTTATCCTATTATCAGGAAACCAAGTGTGACCTGTGCAAATTCATTTATTTTTAAGACTTCCGATTGCATTATCATTTTGGATCCCGGAGCCGATCCTGAGCAGATCCGGCATATTAAAAGAGTTATCCTTCCGCTGAAAAAAGAAACGGATATTCCTGTGTATATCTTTATTACCCACTGCCATATTGATCATATCCTTTCCGTTTCCATGCTTATGGAGGAGGATATAAACGGAAGAATTGTATGCCATAATATCTGTGCAGAGGCCATTGAGAAGCGGGACGATAACCTCACTCTTGCCAATATGAATGGGTCCATATTGCCAACATGCAGTGTATCAGCGCGATTTTTCATATCAGATAATCCTCAGAATGATGGAAACAATTCAAACGGTGAGTATGGAGAATCATTTCCGTTCAGGCTGGTTTCAGTCAAGAGCCCGGGAGGGGGCTGTCTGCCAGCCATTTCCCTGGCCATAAGTCAGGATGATGTCCTTGATTTATTTCACACGCCCGGACATAGTCCAGACACGATATGCTACGGATTGGGCAGGTTCTTGTTTACGGGAGATATACATCTGGCAACAAGCTCTGGAATTGCAGGGAAGGCAGGTTGGGATAATCGTGCCCTGGCCGTATCACTTGGAGGCATTATAAAGGCAGGTAGGGAAAGGAATGCAAACATGGTCATACCAGGTCACGGAAACGCAATACCTTTCGAAAAGGCAGAAGGGATATTCGAGAAAGTCCGAAAGGAAGCGGAGGGACTGAATGACCTGGCCCGACTCGACAGGGCCCGTTCACTGTATCTATCGGACTATTCACTGGCTCTTCTGGAGGAAGCAGGCAATATATTTTCAATTATTTCGGGCCGTCTTCTAAAGGTTTCCTATTATTTGGAAATGCTTGAGGAAAATGAAGCAGCAATTGAGATCATCAGATCCTTTGACTCTGCTTCCATTGAAAAGATGGTTGATGAGTTCCACTATTTTAAAATGGAACTTGAAAAAATGGAGGGAGCACCAGTTATCTCCAAGGCTGTGCAGTTTGTCAGGAAGGTTAACAAGCTGATTTCACCCGATGCGATCAGCCACCTTGTGGAAGGATCACTGCTGAGAAGAATGAACAGCATCCTGACCGATTTTATCAATGTCATACACGGGATTAAATTTAAGTATCAGGATACCCTTTTTGATGTGAATGACGCTGTCAAAGGACTTGTGAGGACTTTAAAAGAAAAACCCTATGAAGAGGAGGCCATATTTGATGCTGCCTATGACAGGGACAAATACATACAGGAACTAACTCGCAGGATAGCCTACAAGCCTCTATTTTCTTCCGTCATATTTGATTTTAAAGCCTCCTGTGAAAAGATATTAATTTCAACGGATAGAGATACCTTCCTTGACCTCATAACTGCTGCACTTGAGCCTCTGGCTGCAGGCGGAGAAAAATATATAAGTCTTGAACTGGAAGCTTCGAAAGATAAAGTATCTTTGTATCTATCAACAAAGTCATCTAAAGGTGCTGCTCTGATTAGACCGTCAAAGATGAACTATATAAGACACTCAATCAGAGTCTGCGGGGGCGATTTTAATAAAAGAATAAGGAATGGGTTGGATGTCCATGTTTTTGAATTTCCGCTGGTCGGGGTTTAAAGCTGCCCGAGCCCACTGTATGTAATAAAATGAATTACTCTTCCACAGGCAGGCTTGCGGCGGGGTAAGCGAGCGAATACAAATAAAGATTTTCCTTGACAATCGAAGATTCCCCGCAACTTGTTGCGTGGAGCTTCAATAAGAATATAAAAACTTAGTGAACAACCATTCAGCTATATTTTTTTATGCTCCTTTGCTTGATGGGGGACAGTTAGATTGTTATGAATTTTATTTCTTTCAGCCCAGGAGTTGTTTCCCGAGCATCCCAAAAGCAAAACCAAGAACCGCTCCAAGCGGTGGAGTCCAGTGCCTTCGCATTTTGGACTGAGGTGCGATATCCTGAAATATGAGGTATAAAATGCCGCCTCCGGCAAAACACATTATTCCCGCTGTCAGGTCAGGGTGGTTTTGCAGGAAGTAATAACCGGTACATGCTGCAACAGGGCCAAGCAGGCTGATTGCAAAAAGGGCAGTAAGGGTTTTGACAGTGGTAAAACCGCTTGCCGCAATCTCACGAAATGAATTGAATCCTTCAGGCAGATTCTGGGCACCAATGAAAAGAGCCAGCAGTATGGCTGTATTGTAGTTATGTGCAAACAACGCACCAAGAGCAATGGCTTCAGGGACGAAGTCCATTAACATGGCGATGAACTGTGCTTTGCTTCCGCCGCGTCTGCTCAGCCAGGCATCCAGACCGCAGAATGAAAGTCCTCCGAGGCAGAATAAAGCAGCGAGAAGTGTCGGGTTCAGGAGCGCAATCCCATCTGGAACCAGGGCAAATGCGATTGCAGAGACGAGGATTCCACCTCCGAACGCAACAATTCCATGTATCAGTTCACGTTTGCCCTCAGTTTCTGCAGTGCCTTCCAGCCTGGCAAGTATACCTCCTGCAAAGGCGGTCAGCCCTGCCAGCCACGAGAGCAGGATTATGATCGAAAGTTGATTCATTCTGTTAATATTCCGGTATTTTAATCCAGGAAAGTAATTTATTCCTTGTCAAAATAGACAGCATGTTTATTTTAGCTGGATAAATATTTTGTAGAATTCAATTCAAGATTAGGTCCTTTTTCAATTAATTTCAATTGCTTTCCCAACCCCGTATTCTATAAAATTGTCCCTGTATTCTTTTTTGAATACTTCTATAACCTGATCACCCGTGCAATGAGATGGTGCTATTTTTTCTACTCCTGATTCTTTAAGCTCTTCAACTACAGATACAGGAGGATGATGAAAACCTCCCACGACTAAATAAATTTTTTGTTCAGGAAATACTTCTTTGCCTATTTTAATGATGCTTATGATACCCGGATGGGCGCAGCCCGTAATGATAATCAAACCTCTTTTTGAGTTGATAATTATGGATTGCTCTTTTGGAGGTCCGGAAAGTTTTCCAGTGCTGCAGATATTTTTTGATATCTTTTGAGGGCCATAAACATCTGTAAATTCAGCTTGATGATTTTTTATCATATCCCTGATGGAATCAGGGAAAGAAGATGGGATGAATACCGTGACGTTTTTGTTTTCCTCCAGAAATCCTTTTAACCCTCCAAGATGGTCTGCGTGAATATGAGAAATGATTACCTTATCAATTGATTGAGGGTCAATATTCAATCCGCCAGAGGCGGACGAGGGTTCGATTCCCCGCCCCTTGGGGCGTTCAATGCTTTTTACGATACCCCGCTGCTCTGCGGCGGGGTAGTTTATTTTTTTCATATTGAAAAGCAATATCTCGGAATTTCCTCCAGTATCAAATAATAAGGTCTCATCAGGGGTTTTTACAACAGTGGCGAACCCCCAGGCACTTTTCAATTCCTTATCCACCTGGTAATTGTCATAAACAGAAATCAGGCAAAAACCCTGCTGTTTAATATTTACCTGTTTAAAGGAATCTTCCGACATAGATTCATTAGGGGTATAGGGAAAGAATATTCCTGCAGCCAATAAAAATGAAAAAGTGATAAATAAATATCTACCGTGATTCATATCCAAATCACATTATCTGTCATTCCCAACCGGGCTTTCAATCGCTTATGTATACTACTTACAAATTACAAAGAGAGCTCATTTAGCATTTCTTTTTTTAAAGCCCTCAGAGATTATGATCTTCATCTGCTCCTACAAGGGGCAGGGCTTTTTCTAACTGAAAAATTACCAGATATCCTGTGCCGGGCTTATCATCCAATAAGTATCAAAATCAAATTTTATCTTTGCGTTAGATCGGGAGGATTCTTGAAAAAGGGTGAAGCAAACTGCACATAGAGGGATTTACTTTCGATTACATCTCTGCATTTTTAGTCAGAAAAAGCGATCTAAATACTGAGCACTACTTCATGATCCGGTTAGTCGATGATGGCCAGCGATATGTTTTTGGCTTTATTGAGTACCTTATGTGAGATGCTTCCCATAAGAAACTCCTTGATGCTGGAGAGGCCGCGGCGACCGATAATTATAATGTCATGACCATCATGGGCTTCATTTACTATGTCGCGTGCAACTCCATGTTTTTGAGTGGCTATTTTCGAGATAATATTTTCTTCTGGAAAACCGGCATTTATCAGGATTTCTTTCGCTTTTTCGTGTGCCTGCTGGACAATTTCCCTCTTTTTATTTTCAAGGTGACAGAAGGCGCTCTGTTGCTCCTTGAAGTATGGCGTCAACTCCTTGCTGTTCATCTTGCAAAGGGCCTCAGTGTCAGGAATTACGCTAAAAAGGGTGATTATTTGTTCGGTTTTGAAATGGGTGGCCACGTATTGAACCGCCCTGAAAGAGTTTTCCGAATCATCCAAGGCAATCAATATTTTTTGTTTCATGGCTTGTTTCCTCCTTTCTGTATTATTATAAATTTTGCGTAAATTGGCAAGCAATAAATGATTCAACTGGTAGGGTTGTTATGCGTACGTCCCGCCATTTTTCGATATCTGGAGGGGATTTTTTTATTCTACTAACTGGATAGATGGCTATTCATAATAAAAAGAGTCAAAAGTAAACGGGCAGCATTTAGTATTCAGGAAAGATAACGTCCCAGCAACCTGATTTGTTCCAAAGCCGACGAGACGATCTCGTCAAGCATCTCACCGACAGGTTTAATGTCCTGAATCATTCCTGAGATCTGCCCCATCATGAGTGAGCCCCATTTTGTGTCCCCCTCCATAGCCGCCTTTTTAAGGGATCCGATTGTAAAAGAATCTATTTCATCCCGTGGTTTCCCTTCCTTTTCCATCTTCAGGACTTTTTCAGCCAACGAGTTTTTTCGGACTCTGAATTGGAGACCAGTTGTACGGCCTGTCATGATAGTATCTGTATCAATGGCATCGATAATAGCCTTTTTGTAGTTATCATGGAGTGTTGCTTCGCGGGTGGCCAGAAACCGGGTCCCCATCTGGATGCCTTCGGCACCAAGGGCAAGTGCTGCTGCAAGACCTTTTCCGTCGCAGATCCCTCCGGCAGCAACAACCGGGAGATCGGTTTCCTGTGTAACTTCGCTTACTAGAACAAGGGTAGAGATTTCAGCCGGACTTATATTTCCGCCTCCTTCAGCACCCATAGCTATTATGCCATCCACGCCTGACTTATTGCAGCGCCTGACCATATCGACCGAAAAGGCGACCTGAAGTATCGTGATGCCCCGGCGTTTTATATCTTCAGCGTAGAGCAGGGGGTCACCGGCTGATGAGATGATGACAGGGACCTGTTCTTCCATGGCTATCTCCACAGCCCTTTGGGCCGTAGGGAGTCTTAAGGGTATATTGACAGCAAATGGCTTTTCGGTTACCTTTCGGATATTCTGGATGCTTTCGATAAGTTCCTGCGGTTCCATGGTGGCGGCAGCAATTGTTCCAAGACCGCCTGCCTCGCAAACGGATGCGGCCATCTCCCATCCAGTAATCCAGGCCATTCCTCCCTGGAGTATGGGGTGGCGGATTCCCAGTATTTCAGTTATTCTTGTCTTGAGCATGATATGTCTATCTTCCTTTCCATTCTGGCGGCCTTTTTTCCCGAAAAGCCTTTGGCCCCTCCCTGTAGTCTTCGCTGTGACGTCCAAGCATACACAAAGCATTTGACATGGCCAGGGCCTTTGGATCCGGGGCCGTCACACAGCGCATGACCTCTTTTACATTCCTGACCATAAGAGGACTGAGTGAATTGATCTGATCGGCGAACTTCATGGCTTCAGAGAGCAGTTGTTCCGGCGGGACGACTCTGTTCACATATCCGCTTCGATATGCATCTTCGGCTGTTATGTTATTGCCAAGGAGCAGGAGTTCCATAGCGACTGCCGGTGTAAAGTGCATGGCAACGATAGGAGGAATTCCCAGGGAAAGGGGTATGCCCACCCTGACCTCCGGTATTCCGAAAATGGCGGTATTGGAGGCCACGCGAATGTCACATCCTACCAGCGTCAGGATGAAGCCGGCACCAAGGCAGAGGCCGCTTACAGCGGCAATCACGGGCTTTTTGAATTCAGCCCCGAAGGTTTTGGTGTTGTTCAGAGGAAGATCTGCAATAGGCTCCTTTTTCCTGAATTCAGACAATTCGTCCAGATCCTGGCCAGTGGAGAAGACCTTCTCGCCTCCGGTAACGATGACACTACAGATATTTTCGTCTTTGTCCAGGGTTTCCCATGCCTCGCACATGGCCTGTCTGATTTGCAGATTAATGGCGTTTTTCTTATCCAGCCGATTCAGGGTAATTACAGCAGTCTTTCCCTTTTTTTCGATTATGATTCCTTTTTCCATTTTTTACTCATCAATTTATTTGTTTTTTGAAAAGGGTTGGAAGAGGGTCATATGTCTCATATGTCTCCTTCAAATCTGCCATCGGCCGTATAACCACAATGAGCACACACAAATTTGTCTTTTTTATCTGTCATATCTATTCCTCCTTTGTTAATATTAAATAATAATAAAATTGATATATGAAGATGAATATTTTATTAAATATTACGTCTTCGGTATATAAAAAAGGCAATTTTGATGAAAAAACGATTTTAATTTTAGATAATTTATAGAGATAATTTCATTAGTTTCTTTTAGATTCTTTTTTTGCCTTTTTTGCTTCGTTTTTTGCTTTCTTTTTTTCCAGTTTCAGTTTTTCTTTTTCCAGATCTGCTTTAATCATTTCTTTGTCCGTATTTTGTTTCGACTCTTCCTGACGGGTTTCTTCAGTATTAAGGGCTGATCTGTATTTATATGTGAAAAACACTGCTATTAAACCATATGCAATTAATATGAAACCGATTATGACTATTATTATGTCTTTTACGCCCATGCCCGACAGTTCTAAGAAACCTGTTCCTGCTATTAATATTGCCAGTAAAACTGATGCTGCCCAGGCATGATGACGGCTGATATCATATTTTTGTTTATATTCAGGCTTACCCTTTTTATTATTGGAAATCATTTGTAAGGCCTAAAAATTTGAAAGAATGAGAACCAAAAAAAGTCCATAAATTATTTTTTTGTTTATAGTTGTCAATAAGACAGTAATTATGAATGAAAGCTTTGTTGTGACTTCCGATTAACTCCAAATAACCTGTAACTCATTCCCTCTATTTAAGGAAACAGCTATTTTCATGCCCTTATTAAACAAATTTTGCCTTCCATTTTTTCATTTTCTCTGCTGGCCAGGCTGCACAAAGTGCAGGCATGCCTTTAACTATCATCTGCATACAGGCATCACCACAGTCCGGGTTGCAGTGGATAATATCGGCATCCCGCCCTTCATAGACCTTTTTCGGCCATTCCGGGTCGGCCCAGAGTACTCTCGCAAGACCAATCATGTCGGTTTTCCCCTCAGCAATGGCCTTTTCTGCAAACGCCCCTGTAGACATGCGTCCAGCTGCAATGATTGGCACGTTTACGTGTGATCGAATCTCTGCGGCCAAATTGAGCATGTATCCTTCCTGTTTGGATTTTTCAACAATTTCAGGCCGGGGAAAGGATTCATATGTGCCGCCCATGACGGAAATGTAATCAATTCCGGCCTGAGCAAGACTTTTGGCGAACTGGACTGACTCTTCAAGCTTCAAGCCGTCAGGCAGCCATTCATCGGCCAGAAACCGGTATCCTATCGGGAAGAGATCTACTTTCTCTTTGACTTTCGACAGTACCTAAATTGCAAATGTCTGGCGATTTTCGGGAGTCCCTCCGTATTTATCATTCCGTTTGTTGGTGTGCGGGGAGAGAAACTGGGCCATTTGATAGCCTGTGCCTCCATGCAGTTCAACCATATCAAATCCTGAAATTTTTGCCCTGGCTGCGGCCTCGGCATATTTTTTAATGATATAATTGATCTCTGCAATTTCCAATGCCCTGGGCATCCGGCCGAAGGTACTCACTGCAGATGGTGCCAGTGGCTCTTGTGTTGTCTGGGCAAAACGCCCGGCGTGGTTGATCTGCAGGCATGCCAGAGCGCCTTCTTGTTTGATGATTGAGGCTAGCCGCCTCAATCCGTCAATGTTGTCATCGGTGTCCGCACGTAAAGTCCTGTTGGAACCGCTGCCAACAGGATGATCTATTGTTGCATTTTCAACAACAACCATGGCTACGCCGCTGCCGGCCATCAGACGGTAATGTTCCAGCAGCATATCGCTAACCGTACCGCCTTTACCGGCATAGCCAAGGTAAAGAGGGGCCATTGTCAGACGATTCTTCAAGGTTAGCCCCTTGATTGTAATTTCGGAAAACAGGTTATTGTACATGGATCCTCCTCTTTGAGTTATTGACTTTTATGGGTTCTTTAAGGCTGTAACGAACAACTCCGCCGCAAGCAGCTGGGTATCTTGAAAAGCATTGAACGCCCCAAAGGGGGTAGCTGCTTGTCTGCCCTTTATCAGCCTTTGGCTGGCTGACAGATTATACTCTCGTCCTGTTCTGGCAGATTAAATTGATTTCCTGTCAAACTCTTCTCTTACGGCGGTGCCTATTTTTTCAAGGGTATATGGCTTTTTGATGTATTTACCGGCACCCAGATTCTGGGATTCTCTGACACGTTCAGTTTCTGAAAATCCGCTCGCAATAATAACCTTTTGGCCTGGGCGCACTTCCAGGATTCTCTTATATGTCTCAAGCCCGTCAATGCCAGGATCCATGATCATATCCAATACCAAAATATCTACCTGATTTTCTTTCACATATTCGATTGCCTCCTCACCACTTGAAACGGATTCAACCGAGTAGCCCAGCTTCCTTAAAATTCCGGAGGCAATCTCACGCTGCTCCTCCACATCGTCTATCACAAGAATAGACTCACCATTTCCCATATAATTTTTCGGCGGCAGGGCCTCTTCTTCTCCCATGAGTACTTTCATGGTTACCGGAAAATAGAGGGTGAAAGTAGTTCCTTTTCCTTCCTGGCTTTGCACATCAATATACTCCCTGTGATCTTTAACTGTCCTCCACACCACGGCCGTACCCAGCCCTGTTCCGCTTTTTCCCATAACCTTTTTGGTATAAAACGGCTCGAATATCCTTTGCATATCGTCCGCTGAAATCCCTATTCCGGAATCTGAGACCGTCAGCATAACATAATCGCCTTCTTTCACATCATCATAACCCCTTAAAGGCTTATCAATATATTTACTTCTGGTTGATATAAGGATGTTGCCGCCTTCTCAGGAGACGAAGATACCATGCTCCAGGAAACTTCTATTGGAACGAGTGTGGCAAAAAGCAGGCAAAATAACAGTCGGAAAACTCGCCTTTTTCTTTCAGCATGTGACATGATTTCAATCTCATCATAAGAGCAGGGCTATATACTTGCCGGGGTGATAAGAAATTGCTTTTTTAAAACTAAATATACAGTAAACAGGATTGGTTATCAACAATAATTGAAGCACAACTACTGTGCATCAATTCAGAAAAGGCACGTGCTTCTTCGGATGAATTTTAATATTGATCCATCTATGGTGTTTAAAAATTATGACATGTAGTCGCAATAGGATATTGGGATTATATATAAATAAATAAATATATAAAATCTGATTAAAAAACCGAAGATAACATCTTTAGGCAAAGAATAATCAACAATAAGGCAAAAACTTTTTTTAATGAAGCTACCGGCAATCTGTGAGCCAGTCTTGCACCATAGGGTGCTGTGAAAAAACTGGCTGTAGAAATTAATAATGCGGCAGGGAGATAGACGAAGCCGAATGTATAATTATCTGCTGATGTGGCTGACCAGCCGTTAATGACATAACCGGCAGTACCAGCGATTGAAATGGGTAAGCCTATTGCAGCAGAAGTGCCAATTGCTTTTTTAATATCAATATTTTGCCAGACAAGGTACGGGACTGTTAAAGAGCCTCCTCCGATTGAAACAAGTGCTGAAATGGCCCCGATACCTGAACCGGCAAACAATAACCCTCCTGTGCCTGCCAGTTCTCTGTTTGGTTTTGGTTTTTTGTTTAAAAACATTTGAGTTGACACATAGGCAATAAACAATGAAAAGAAAATGGTTAGATAGAGAGAACTGATATTTACCGCTATAAATGTTGCTAAAAATGAGCCTGAAATGATTCCAATTGACATTGTTTTGACAATATTCCAGATAACAGCACCTTCAAAGTTGTGTGCCCGAAGACTTGATAAAGAAGTAACGATAATCGACGCCATTGAGGTTCCCAGGGCCAGGTGAACCGCACTTTCAACTGGAACACCTTGATAAAGAAACAGTGTTGTCAGAACAGGAACCATAATTCCGCCGCCGCCGATACCTAACAGTCCGGCCATGAATCCCGCAAAGGATCCAAGCAATAAAAAAGAAAAGACCCATTGTATTTCTAATGTCAGCATGTGCTAATATAATCAGGATTAACGAACCTGTTTTCCCTTACTAATTCTCAAAATGCCCTTGACACGGATATTTCCTCTTAATATAAATTATCTAGAAAAGGAACTTTTATATAGATTTTCCGAAGCATGATGAGAACAACTATAATGTTTTCGTTTATGGAAAGCAATTGACACGTTTGGTACCAGAAAATGGCATCAACCGAAAAATCAGAAACAAAAAAAGTTGTTTCACTAAATATTGAAATTGGATGCAAATTATCGATACAGTTACAAGGGCTTAAGGAAAGACTATCAAGTTTTCTTATTGGAATGGAGCCCAAATCATATCTCATAATTAAAACACCTCTGAGGGAAAGCAGTGAGTATCTGGTCTCTGAAGGAAGCGATCTTATCATAAGATATGTTCATTTTGGCGAGGTATATGGTTTTCACGCTACTGCTTTGCTGTCTATTACGAATCCAACAACAATAACTTTTCTATCTTTTCCTAAATGAATAGAAAAAATCAATTTGCGCAAAGATCCAAGAATTAGCAGCATTATTCCCGCATATCTTAATCATGAAAAAGACAGATTAAATGGAGTAGTAAAAACCTGAGCTCGAAAGGCGTTAAATTTACTACAAAAACCATTGAAAACAGTAAGTTGAAAGATATTCTAATCGGGGATGAGGTAAGTATATCGTTCCCTTTGCCAGGGATAAATAGCAACCTTGAAATACAGAGGACAATCAGAAACAAAAGTCATGAAGAGGAAGAGACGGGCTTCGGAATAGAGTTTAATGACAAAAATGCCGAGGTCATCGGCATGATAGATGCGTATATTATTCATGTAAAGGATTATACCTGAAATCAGCTGCCATTAACATCTATGCTTAGGGTGCCTCATGGAGAAAGGCCTTAAATTGTGCTCTCCATATTCCTGACAGAAAACACCAGATGTTTTGACTTTAAATTTTCCTGATTATTCTCATAACTATCTGGCAACATTTACCGGTGTGGGTTTCAGGACACGCAGGAGATCCGCAGTGGCCATCTCCGCCAGAAGACCCTTCTTTCCGGCGTTAATAATGATTAAAGGAATATCAAGAATCGTTTTCTCAATATAGACAGGGATCTGTTTCCTGGTCCCGAAGGGGGACGTCCCACCGACAAGGTAACCCGTATGCCTGTTTGCCGTCGCCGGGTCACAGGGCTGGATCAGCTTTACTCCCAGGGTCCGGGCCAGTTCTTTGGTCGAAACCTCACGATCCCCATGCATGAGAATAATGAGGGGAGTCTTCTTCTCATCCTCCATGACAAGCGTTTTGATCACACGGTGCTCATCCACTCCGAGTTCCCGTGAAGCTACCTCTGTTCCGCCCCGCTCTTCGTACTTGTAAGGTCGGAGCGTAAACGTCACTTCATGCTTACGCAAGAAACGAATCGCCGGGGTAACTGATGCTGGTTCTTTCGCCATGTTAATAGCCGATTTGTTTTTTCTTGGTTCCGGATTTCATTATTCTGTACCCTTATCGGATTTCTCAGGCCATGCCTTCCCATCTAATTTATTAAACAAGAAGATTTTTCCCTGAATAACAATCAACAGAAGACCTGGTCTCTTTTTTACCGGTTAAGTTCGAATTTTACGTAATTGCTTATCGTGTAATTTTGATAAAATTAATAATGACAGTATAGCGCCCAATAATGCTAAACTCATGTCTGATTGAGTATCCCAAACATAGCCTTGAGTTCCTAAAAAAGCTTCAGCGGATTCACCTGACAATACTGCCACCCACCATTCAATAAGTTCATAAAATGCGCTCAAAGCAAGGCAGACGCTGACGATGATGAAATTTTGCCAGGGAACCCTGTCTATAATTGAGTTCCTAATAAATATTTCCCGTACAATAATGGCCGGGATAAAGCCCTGGGCAAAATGACCGACTTTGTCGTAGTTGTTCCTTTCGAGTTCAAAGTATTCTTGTATCCAGTCGAAAAGCGGAACTTCTGCATAGGTATAATGGCCACCGATCATTAAAATAATACAATGAATCAATATCAATGTATAAGTCAGAGTTGAAAGCCGGAATCTTTTATATGTTGCAGCTACAATAATAAACCCTGCTAATGCGGGTGCTACCTCAAGAATCCAGGTGAAATATTCTTTAGGATGTATGCCTGACCAGATTAAGACAATAAAAAATGATGCAATCCAGACTATTTGCATTTTAATATCCCTTTAAAACTTAACGGACTGGCTGAACGGGCTACGGATCAATTCTGCCTTTGACGGACCGCACTTGTTTAACGCGATAACCAGGCTTCTGCTTCTGCCTTTTGATCCCTGCTGAAAGACTTGATTTCCAGGCCCGGGAACAAAGCGCCCTCCAGTTCGCCTATTTTTTTTAGCCAGGTTTTGTCGCTTAAAATCACTGCTCGGTCGAATTTTTTCAAAAACCCTAACATTGCGGGAAGCCGAGAGAATTCAATTGCAATTGCCTTGAGTGAAGGGAGATGATAATCAACAATGTCATAAAGCATTTTACCCTTCTCAATATCCTTCGACTTGCTGATAAGCTCATCTAAAGCAATTTTCATTTCTTCAGCGTTTATCTTTCCACCAAATTCAATATCCAGACGATTCACGCCATTCTTTGTTATTTTAAACATAACTACCCCCGTCAAAAATCCATCTTTGCCCCTTATAATTTTCTTTGCTTTGAAAAAATTATTAACTCTTTAACTTTATTGACAGATTCTTCTACTTGACTTGTTTTAACTCCCACAGCTTTAATAGCTATATTTTTCTTAACCAGTTCATTCAACAATAATTCAATGAATATACCCTTACCTTTCTCTTCCTTATTGTCTATGGAAGTTGATTCAACTCCACAAGTCGGGGACCTATTTATGCCTATTATTCCAATTATCTCAAAACCGTATTGTCGATATTCTTCTATCTGAGGGATGATTGATTTTACCAGCATATTTACTTTTTCTATATTGAGTTCCAGAATGTTTCTGATACGGGTATTCTCAATCAGGACATCTCTCGATGCACCATTCTTATCTTTGCGATCTAATCCCAGACACATTAATTCCGGACATGGCATCTGAACTATTCCAATATGATTATTTTCTATTATTCTTATTATTTCCAGGAACTGACTCGGAAAATCAGCTGTGCCATCCGAAATAGAATTCTGATTGAGTATGCAATGGGCTACAAATATTATTCTCTTACTTCGATTATCATCAAACATATTTATTCAGAAGAAATATTCTCCTCTATTATTTTCTTTTATTTTTATAAATTAGTAAGTTTATTTATTGACCAGTCTAACTCCATAAAAAAAAACTCCCGATAATCTTTCCTTTTTGTATCAATAGCGTCTCCTGAGATATCATTAAATAAATTATTAAAAAGCATCCCGCTTGATCATTTCCTTAAACTTCATTTGCTATCCATAAGGAAAGCCTCAATTACTCTGTTTATTATCTCAGGGTGTGTAACAGGGCCCATATGGCCAATGCCCTCTAATTCCGCTACTTTTGCGTTCGGTAGAGTGTGACTGAGCATGGTCGTCATGGCCCTGGCAGGGGCCGTGGATTTTTTCCCTGTGAGAAGTAGAGCAGGGACGTCTATGGATGCGAATGCACTCAAGGGAGTCGCCTCTATAAATGATGCGTGCCATTCCGGGCTCGCTGCAACCATACCATCTGTAAAGGCGGAACGGCGATTCTCGCTTAAGTTTTTCCAGGTGCCGGGGCCAATCCAGTAATCTATAAAATACTCTCCTGCACCTGCAAAATCCTTTTTATCCATCAACCGCTGTGTCTTGTCCCTGTTATAGACAATCTCCCGGGCTGCATCTCCGGAAGGGTCATGGTTGACCAGCAGACTCCAAAGCGCCGGCTCATAGAGCACCACCGACAGTAGTCGCGACATGTGGCGCAGGGCGGCTTTAAGGGCTATTGCGCCTCCCCATGAGTGACCGATAAGGTGAAACCGGTCTCCTGCCATCCTAAAAGCAGTTTCAAGGAGGTCAACCTCGTCATCTACATACATTCCGCGGTGATTCCCCCAGGGAGGTGTTCGTCCGTGACCGTAGAGATCAGGGGCAATGATCCTGAATCTGTCCGACAATATTTTCATCAGGGGACGCCACTGACCGGAAGAGCTTGCACTTCCGTGAATGCAAACAACCGACGGGCCCCGGCCGGCTTCCCTATATCCGGGAAAAGGTATTTCCATGAATTATATATACATGTATAAGTTGATAGGCGTCAAGCCTGCTATTGGATGGCATTCAGCGGAAAATGAGCACCTGCTGAACTGAATCTGTTTGAAAAATCAATGCCGTTTACTGAACATGGATTCTGTTTCAAAAGAAAGGCTCTAAGGTGCAAAAAACCATATTTATCTTTCCTGAAGATTTTTCAACCTAGATTTTACTTATTGTGATGTGATGGAGTTTTCTTGCGCATCTAGTCTCGCTTGCCTCGGCATGTAATTACCTCCTTCTTACAAGTACCCTTTTCATTATCATAATAATTCATCAAAATCAACCACCCCAAAAACGCATTAGTGTTGAATGTGCATGAATCCGTTGTTTCTGGCATCACAGGCGCTGGATTAGATATATATACACAGGGAGTTTACTCGCACTTTTTATCTCTTTTACCAGAGGAAGTAATTCACGTTTTTTGGGACTGTCTTTTAATGGTGATAAATATACAGTCCCTTTGTCACGCGAGGTACACTGAGCATTTCCAAGCAGTTCTTTCAGAGACTCATAATGATCGGAGGACAATTCCTTTCCGATCACAAAATTAGCTGTTACATTTATGTTGTTAAATGTATTGTTAATATCAATCATTTTCGTAAATGCTTTACGAACCCCGGATTCATTCACTGGTTTGCCGATATATTCAAGAGTGGATTTATCGACAGATTCGAGGCCGATGTTTATATAAGTAGAAAAGGGGAGGGTATTAAATTTATCAAATAACCGGGATTTCGCTTTTAGAAATGAATGAACGCTTCCAAACAGGAAGAGGGAAGGAGTGATCGTGTGCGTTTTAAAGCCAAATTCATCGAATGCCCTGGAAACCGTGGTTAAAAGCAATTCTTCTCCTGCCTCAAGCGCATCATGATTTCCCAGAAACAGGCCATTGTAATTTTCCAGATTGCGATCAAAAAGGGCTTTTAATTCCCGGATCTGGTTCGAAATATCACTTTCTGATCGAGTCCGGTATTGCTGCGCTGATTTTACACAGCAGAACCTGCAGTGATACAGACATCCGTCTGAAATGTTTATTGGTATAACTTCATAGTCAACATGCCGGGTATCAGGAGGAAGAACTGTAATACGCTCTCCTAATATGGAGTGTAATTTCTGTGAACGCTCAAATAATATATTGTCATTATTCAGCAGTATGTTTTCAACCAGTTTTTTTTCTTTGGGATGAAGTCTTTTGTCCTGAGCGCCGTAAAGATTCGCATAAAGCTGAGACCAGGCAGCAAAGGCATTCATAATTACAGGGTTTGAAAAGTAGTCAATTTCCCAGATCGGATTACTGGGGTACGGCAGACAGGGCAGATAATATTCACCAACCCAGGAGATAATCCCCTGGTCACCACTCTGGTCACCAACAGTATAATAGACCCAGTCATTTCCAGCCGTGCGTTTCAGCAGCTCCGCAGGATGAGGCCAACCTACACTGATACCCTTGATAAATCTAATCTCTCCGTTTAAATTGAAAATAAACTCATACTCGGGTGTTTTTATTGAAGAATATTTCCCGTACAGCATGGGAAAACTCAATTTTGTCAGATGGGGAGGGCCCTGTCTTTCTGCCCTGATTGAAAAGTTATTCGAATTTTGTAGATACATATCTGCCTTTGTGTTTGTTTTTTCATCAAAAGGGATAGTTACTGCTTCTATTCACTTACCGGTGTGGTCTCCTCGTAGAGTAATAATAAGTTATACGGCACATAAGCCGGACGTGCAAAGTTTACAGTCACAGTATGATCTTCGGTGACGCCCGGGATCACGTATGGATTGGCAATGTCAACGCGAGTGCCGTTGTCGTAAATGGAAGATATGCGATAGTCTGCATCCGGGATAATGTTTACAACAGCATCAGCACCGTATTCTGCCGTCTGCGATACCGGATCCACACTGCCTTGGCCTCTGCCCACAAAGGCGTCCACGCTGAAGGTTTCTATAGCAAAGGTCACCACAACGGTATGATTGGCAGTGATGTTGTAGATGACGTAGGGGTCAGCTATGGTCTTGGCTGCGCCGTTATCAGTTATGGAAGCAATGTGATAGCCGGTATCCGGAAAAATGTCTATGACAGCATCAGTGCCGTAGTCTACCGTCTGCGTTACGGGGTCAATACTGCCGTAGCCTCCGTCCACAGATGCATCCACGCTGAAGGTGTCTATAGCAAAGGTTATTACTACGGTGTGATTGGCGGTTACGCCTGAGATCAGGTATGGGTCGGTGATGTCCCGCCACTTCCCGTTGTCGTTAATGGAAGCGATGTGGTAGCCAATATCAGGAATAATGTCTATGACAGCATCAGTGCCGCTGTTCACCGTCTGGGATGCGGGGTCTATACTGCCATGACCTCCGTCAACTGATGCGTCCACGCTGAAGGTGTTTATAGCGAATGTCACCACAACGTTGTGATTGGCAGTGACATTGGAGATGACATAGGGATCAGCAACAGGCTGAGATGCACCGTTGTCGGTAATGGTCGCGATTTGATAGCCTGCATCCGGGATAATGTCTATGACAGCATCAGTGCCGTAGTCTACCGTCTGCGTTACGGGGTCAATACTGCCGTGATCTCCGTCCACAGATGCGTCCACGCTGAAGGTGCTTATAGCGAATGTAACCACAATGTTGTGATCGGCTGAGACGCCCGAGATAACGTATGGATCTGCGATTGCAACTGTAGCCCCGTTGTCGGTGATATAGGAGATGTAGTATCCGGCATCAGGTATAATATCAATAGTGGCGTCAGCGCCGTAATTTACTGTCTGGGATTCTGGAGCCACACTACCATGGCCGGTGAAATAGACCGAGGCGTTCACGTCATAGGTGTTTATGGCGAAGGTCACCACAACGTTGTGGTTGGCAGTGATGTTGTTGATGACGTAAGGGTTGGCCACTGCCTGGGGTGTCGAGTTGTCGGTGATGCTGGCGATGTGGTAGCCGTTATCGGGAGTGATTGTGACGCTGGTGCTGCTCCCGTGATTCACGACCTGCGTTCCCTGGATGCTGCCGTGCCCGCCCGATACCGAGGTGCTGATGGTGTATGTGTTGAGGGCAAAATGAGCGCTGATGGTGTGGTCGCTTACGACATCGGAAAAAGTATAGCTGGTCGGAGTTCCCTGGTAGAAACCGTCTGCAAAGACCTGGGTTATGTGATTGCCTGCATCCGGGGTTATGATGAAGGACCGGTCCTCCCCGGGATTTACGCCAACCTGCCCGGAGGGGCTGATGCTCCCGCCCGAGCTGGCAGAGGCGGTGATGATGAAGGGATCGTATATAACCGATACCGAGTTGCTGCTGGATTTGCCCACATAGATGTGGCAGGTGTCGGGGTTGACCCCGACCCCCCATGACCCTGATCCAACCCCCAGATTTGCTATAACGGTGTTGGACGAGCCGTCTATGACATTCACCCTGCCGTTGTAGAAACTCGATACGTAAATGCGGTTGGTGGCCGGGTTGACGCCGACGCCTTGGTTGTTCATGTTTGCGAGCGTCACTGTGGCGGTAACCGTGTTGGTCGATCCGTCAATGACGGAAACGGTATACTGCCACTGGTTGGCCACGTAAATGCGGTTTGTGACGGGGTTGACGTCGATTCCCTCGGGACCGTCTCCAACCGCCACGGTAGCTGTTACAGTGTTGGTAGAGCCATTGATAACGGAAACGTTGTTGCTGTTCCTGTTGGCCACGTAGATGAGGTTAGTGGCCGGGTTGACGGCGATGCCAGTGGGGTGGCTGCCTACCGGCACGGTAGCGGTGACCGTGTTGTTTGCGCCGTTTATCACGGAGACGGAATTGGCATCCTCGTTCACAACATAGATGCGGTTTGTGACGGGGTTGACGTCTATGGCCACAGGATAATTTCCAACCGCCACGGTGGCTGTTACAGTGTTGGTGGAGCCGTCGATAACGGAAACGGTGTTGTCGTCTCTGTTGGCCACATAGATGGTGTTAGTGTCAGGGTTGACGTCGACGCCATAGGGTGCGTCACCTGCTGGTACAGTCTCTGTCACCGTGTTAGTTGAACCGTTGATGACGGCCACGGAATCCTGGATAGTTTTGGCCACGTAGATGCGGTTTGTGACGGGGTTGACGCCCGCGTCTATGGGGTAACCACTCACCGCTATTGTTGTGACCACACTGGGAGCGGCTTTTACAACGGGTAATCCCATGAACAGCTGAGCATAAAGCAGAAAGCAGGTAATTGCCAGGAATAACGGTCTGTGGTCTGGTGTCGTATCATACATGGCTTGAACCATCTCCTTGTTTGTTTGGATTCACTCTAATCTGTATTCTATCATTTACAACAGTATTCCGATTGCGGGCGGTGGGGCCGGCGAAATCCTCGCAATCCGTTTTTTGCATAGGCAAATTACCACAAATACTAATAATCAGTAAATGAATTAAGTCTGCTTTTGGCTTTTGATCTTAATCTCCAGAAGAAACACGGCTCAAAATGTTTTAAAATTATAATTGTTTATTATTTACTTCATTCTTTTTAATGTGTATAATTCCGTGAATTAATACACAAAGGGGATGGACGATGAGAACGAATGTGGTTATCGACGATGACCTGATGAAATCCGCTCTCGAGGCGTCAGGACTTACAACAAAAAAGGGCGCTATAGAAGAGGGGCTTAAATTACTGGTGCAGTTAAAGGGGCAGAAACGATTAAAGGATTTCCGGGGGAAGCTCAAATGGTCCGGAAACCTTGATGAAATGAGGTTAGATAAATGATCCTCGTTGATTCATCCGTCTGGATCGACTATTTCAACGGCAATTTGACAGCCAAAACTGACTGGCTGGATTCTTCACTGGGGAATATCCCCATAACTATCGGCGATTTCATCCTGGCAGAAGTGCTTCAGGGGTTTCAGAAAGATAAGGATTTCAGGATTGCAAAGGATATTCTTTTGAGATTTCCTGTCATGCCAATGGGCGGTCAGGAACTTGCCATAGAAAGTGCAATGAATTACAGGTTTTTGAGAAAAAAAGGCGTTACAGTAAGAAAGACAATAGACGTTATGATTGGCACGTTCTGTATCCACTATAATCTTCCATTGCTGCATGACGACAGGGATTTTGATCCAATGTCGAAGTTTTTGGGACTGGAGATAATTGATGTATAGTCAATTTCTGTAAGCCTCAGCTTGATTTTGCCTTATAAACGTTCATGGTAAATGACGTTACTCAGGCAAGAAACTGAGGAGAGTAGCTCTGGATAATACCTGGGCAAGCCACATCTTACACAGGAGGACTGCTTATGTTGCGTTATGCTTTAAGAAGTCTTATTGTCCTATCAATACTGGCCGTTGTTATTATGATCGGTCTGCCGTGTTCTGCAGGTTTCAACGGAACCGACATCCCTCCTGAACTGGCAAGGTGGAAGCCCTGGGTCCTTCATGGTCTTGAAGAGAAGCTTTGTCCGACCCATTTCAATGACGGAAGGGCATATCAATGTGTATGGCCCACCCGTATTGAGTTGACCGTTGATTCGGACAGGGGCCTCTTTAAACAGGAATGGCTTGTCTTTGCAGAGTCATGGGTCCCGCTTCCAGGTGATCAGGATGTATGGCCCCTGGACGTAGAGGTTGACGGTGATGATGCGCCTGTTGTAGGACGTGCCAGCCTCCCATGCATATTTCTGACGCCGGGTGAGCACACGGTTAAGGGAGGTTTTAAATGGGCCACAATGCCCGAGTCGATCCATATTCCTCCTTCGTCCGGTCTTGTGCATCTTAAAATGAACGGCCATGAAGTTGAATTTCCGGTACTCGACAAAGACGGCCGGCTCTGGCTTCAAAAACGTGAGAAAATTGTGAGCAGTGAGGACGTGCTTGAGACCCGTATTTTCAGACTGATTGAAGATAATATCCCGATGCAGGTTATTAATCGCATCCAATTGAATGTATCGGGCCAGGCGCGCGAGATACACCTTAAAGATGTCCTTCTCAAAGGATCTCTGCCCACAGACATAGAAAGTCCTCTGCCGGCAAGGATAGGGCCGGAAGGAGACCTGCTTGTACAGGGACGGCCTGGCCGTTGGTGGATCCATATTAATTCACGTTTTGAAGGCCCGGTATCTGAAATAGGACCTGTGGCCGGATTATACGGGCAGGAGATCTGGTCTTTTCGCTCCAGCCCCCATCTGCGCATGGTTAATGTCACAGGCGTTACTTCAGTAGATCCCTCCCGGACCGATTTGCCCGTGAACTGGAAATCTCTTCCTGCATATGTCATGCAGCCTGATTCAACTATAAGTTTCAGGGAATTGAGGCGGGGAGATCCTGAGCCCGCCCCTGATGCATTGAACCTTTATCGAACCTGGTGGCTGGATTTTGACGGCAAAGGATTTACTGTGCAGGATCATATATCGGGGACCATGAGCCGCCAGTGGTACCTGGCCATGAATCCTCCAGGCATGCTTGGGCGCGTTGCGGTGGACGGTGTTGATCAATTGATTACCGCCCACGGAGAGGACAAAAAGCCGGGTGTGGAACTTCGCCGCGGAAATCTTGATATGACGGCAGAATCCAGGTACGAGGCCTGCAACTGTGTTCTTCCTGCAGTAGGCTGGGACCATAATGTTCTATCACTAAAAGGAACACTTAACCTCTCTCCGGGCTGGCGGCTGTTAAACGCCAGGGGTATTGATGTGCTTCCCGGGACATGGTTTCAGCAATGGACCCTGCTGGATCTTTTTATTGTACTGATAATCGGACTGGCCCTGTTTAAATTGCGGGGATGGCCGTGGGGCTGCCTGGGCCTTGTCACCATGTGCCTGATTTACCATGAGCCGGGTGCCCCGAGGATTGTCTGGCTTAATCTGCTGGCAGTACTGGCGCTCATGAAGGTCTTGCCGAAAGGATTCATCAGGAGGACAGTGTTTTTATGGGGAATAGTGGCAGGTATTTATCTTCTTGTCCTTGCTATCCCGTTTATGGTGAATCAGATCCGCTGTGGCATATATCCTCAGCTGGAGCAGCCCGCGAGGATAATGCCCCGGGTTTTGCCGGATATGGCTGGCGCACCCAGGGCAGTGATGGAAAAGAATGCTGCTGATACAGTTTCAAGGGCAAGGGGCCTTTA